>SCPO01000169.1_pt1 | contig 117192 bp, 120 predicted proteins | sample 6106821 | NCBI WGS metagenome assembly SCPO01 (sample SAMN10720448, study PRJNA508395) | human gut metagenome | isolation source: Participant 2 stool, 0 month | host: Homo sapiens | collected 2017
TGTTCGATGAATTCTTCCACGTTATTATATGCATGAACAATTTTATAGCTTGTAAAATCATCGTTGTATTTGTGATGATAAATATTCTTCCATTCGTCCGTAGGCTCTGCGATGTCCTTTTGGGATTGCTTTATGTCTCTTTTGCAGTTTCAATGTTGTTTAATGCATCAAGAAAATGCTGTGGTTCATGTCCTTCGGAAGTAGATGATTGAGAAGCGAAGGTTCCGGGAACATTCCAAACCAACAACGCTCAAACCACTGTTGTGCATACATTCTCTCATCACTTCCGTTGGATAAGTACCGTCTACTAAATCTCCGACAAAATTTTCTATTAGCTCTCCGATTGTCAGACCATACTCCCCGCACTTTCTCGCAAGCCGGTCACAATCTGCATCTGATAACTCAAGCAGTTTGTCTTTTTTTTTTTTTTTCAATCTCTTTTCTCTGCTCTTCACCATAACTCATTAATACTTACCTCACATTTCGGATTAGCAATCATTTTATAGATAATCTATTTGTTTTCAGATTTCGTTTGTTCCAAATCATAGTTATATTTTTGACTACGCCAATTTATTGATTCTTTGCATAAACAAAACGCAATTATAAATCCAATAAAAAGCACTAGAATGATTGCTGCAATTATAAAAAAAATCATTTAAAACTCCTTTTCATTTGTACCGAATTTCGGTACAAACAATTAATGAAATGGTAATTCGTCATCATATTCATCTGTAAGATTCATAAATCCATCATCAGCTGATGACTCTTCCACTGGATTAGAAGTGTTTTTACTTTCAGATTTACTTTCTGCAAATTCCTGTTCTTCCACAATTACTACTGTCGTATATACTTTCACGCCATCTTTATTCGTATAGCTTCCTGTACGGATATGTCCAGAAATAGAGACACGCATTCCCTGATGGAAATACTTCTCAGCAAATTCAGCGGAACGTCCAAATACAACACACGGAATGAAGTCCGCTGTCGGCTCGCCGTCTCTCTTGAATCTGCGGTCTACAGCAACTGTATATCTTGCAACTGCAGTTTCTTTTTCTCCGGTTGAATATCTTACTTCTGGATCTTTAGTTAATCTTCCTAATAAAACGACTTTATTCATACTGGCTCCTTCCCGTACCGAAATTCGGTACACATGTACAATTGTGACAATGTTCATTTGATGGCAGAAATCAATCAAATTTCTGCCATCACCATCAACACAGCATATATACGGCAATTGCATCGTATATATGCAGTCCACCTTGTGTCTTTGAGACCACGGACTTCGCCGATTCATGCAGCAATTCCGCAAGGTGGTATATTAGTTTAATCTTCATTATTACCATGATTATTCATGTTTTGGTTTACCGCCATTAACAATCTAATTCCAACAATTAATGCAGCTCCATCTAATCAATCTGAATCACCAGACTCCAAAGTGCATCCGGCAGATAATCTGCCAGATGTCTAAGGATAAACAATACAATAAATAACGCAAACTTTTTTATTAGTTGTTTCACTCTTCTGTTCATATTTTACTTCCTAACAAAATATTGGTATCATTTCCAGGTTTAGAATCGAATACCCTTTCTCAATTCCGGAATCCTGCTTATTAATATAAGTAATCGTGAACTCGATTGATTCTGTTTCAGATCCATCAGAAGCAATCGCATAAATATCTACCAGCTCTGCTTCTTGATAGGTATCGTCTTTTACAAGAATGCATCTCTGTTGTCCGGAAAGGAGTCTGTCATATGTCTCATATGAAACTTGCAATTCTCTTTTTTCAAAATACAGTTTTTTCTTTTCTTTTTTTGCCTGAACTTCTACTTGATAAGCTGGTATTACTTTTTCAATCAGTTTTACAAAACGATTCCATGTAATCTCTTTTCCATTAATCGTAATTGTTTTTGGAGTACAAGAAATGTTTATTGTATCCGAAGTTTGTCCCAAGTGTGATTTTCCATATCGTTCGATTAATTTCTTACATGTTTCTTTCCGATCCGGGCAATCTATTTCCCGTATATCAAGTTCGTCATAAGCTGTAAGGATTTCGTTTGAAGTCGGCTCAAGAACTTCTTTTTTATATGCTTTTAGTTCTTTATCTGTTTTTCGCCCCTGTGATAATGCCTGATCCTGGTCTTCTTCCGGCATACTTGCCAATGTTACCGCTGCTGACTTATCAATTTTTCCTTTTTGAAATTCATCCATTGCTGTATCCCCCAAATTTTTGGAGATTGTCAAATATTCACCTACCGTAGATTTACTGAGATTGTATTTTTGCAAGACGATCTACCATTCGACCACCTTGAATTTCCGGAAATTCCTCCGGATAATTATTAATTAAATACTGCATTCGTTCCAATTTGTGCATAATCTCATAAGGTGTTTCCTCATGATGGCAATTACTGCTATAGATGGAATTCTGCCTGAATATCACTAATATTCTGTTCAAAACAAGGCAAAATTCAAACTCCTTTTTCCTCGTTCTTCAACCAGTAATTTACATGCAGCATGTCTTTTATGTCCTGCAATAATCTTGTACTCATCCGCATCTAATTTTTTTACCAGTAAATCCTGCAGAACCATTCCGTCTGCTTCAATAATATCTGCCAACCCCTCAATCTCTTCTTTATCTTTTGCATCACAATATTGTTTATCATTTCTAACAAGCTTTGTGTAATGAATCCATTTCGTAATCCTTTTAGGATGTACCGACTTTTACTTCTTCTTTTGAAAACACATTTGATATCTTAGCCATGATTCTTTCCCCCTATGCTTCTATCAATTCTTTTGCCAGTTCCAGGTAATCTCGTGCCACAGAACTATTTTTCGATGTTTTAACACAGGTTTGTAGAGATTCAATGCATTGTCTACAACTGCTGAACGGCTCACACAGGTTTCCATAATCGGATAGTCATGTTTTCCAATTAGATCAGCCATTGTCTCCTTTGCTTTTCCATTCGCAACCATATTAGCAAAGATCTTCCATTCCATATTTTCATCTGCATATTCGTTTACGAAACGTTCAACCAATGCCAAATTATCTCTACAGTAATTATCAAACTTAATTGGCGTCAGCATAATATCGGAAACGTGAAAGCATTTCTTGTCAGACTGTCAAAGACTGGTCGTGTATCTATTACACAATAATCATATTCTTTCTTTAATTTTCCGAATGCAGTCTGTAACTGATATTCTCCTTGGCAATTTTCTTCTGCTGAACCACGCATAATATCAATTTCTTTATATTTTGTGCGGTAAATACTATGATTAATTACTTCGGATTCATGAGCACATCCTGTACTGTTTGTCCAGTATAATTCACTTTCGCAAAGAATTTTGTACTATTACACTGTGGATCTAAGTCAATTAACAGTACTTTTTTTCCCAATGACATCAAGCTGTATGCCAAATTAATTGATGTCGTTGTTTTTCCTACACCGCCTTTAAGATTTGCAATTGCTATTGTTTTCATTTTAAGCTCCTTTTCCGTACCGAAATTCGGTACATGTTATGTGTTGTGTTGATTGGTTTTATGAATTACTTCATAATTTTATTTTGTCATTATTTTTTGTCTTCTTTTATTTATGATTAAAAAAAGATTTCTGTCTGTTACCCATTTCTTAATACGTTCGATTTCTTCATCCATATTTGGCTCATTCTCACGGTTTCCAGTCCTCTCTCATGCTTTTCAGTTCTTCTTCCCAGTCCGCTATATCATCATCAAGATAGCTCGCTTCTTCCTCGTCTGCTTCTTCGGTGTTCTTCGGATACTTCTTTTCTTCCTTAGCGGTTTCGATATTGTCCATTGCGTTCAGATAGTCCTGGGTCATATCCCCAACAAAGGAGATGATTCAGAAGTGTAGGCTTTGGGATCATTCCAAACCACCAACGCTCAAACCACTGGTCGGCATAATCTCTTTCATCACTTCCGTTGAGTAAGTACCGCCCACCAAATCTCCGGCAAAATTCTCTATCAGCTCTCCGATTGTTTCAATTTCTTCCTGCTGTTCTTCCTGACACCTCATATTTTTTCCTCTCTTTCATCTCGCCTATTTCTCTGCTTTAAAAGATCATTTAATGACATCTGCTCATACTGATATTCTTGTTCGACTTTTCTTTTCCTTTTTCCCACAAGCATTCTCTTTCTGAATGCAAATAATTTGCGCATTACTCAGATCACTCTCATACAACTTTTGTATATCTCTGATAGCCTGCTTACGTTTACCCTCGAATATTCGATGATTTAATCCCATATCTTGCTCTACTGATTTATACAATTCACCTTTCACATACAGTCGATCTATAATATCATGTTCCTCCCCGATCAATGTTTGAAAGCATAGATATAATCTGTGAATTCCTTCAGCATGTATAGTAAGAACATGCATTTCAGCAGCTAATTGTTCTTCCTGCTCATTTACAAGCTTTTGATATCTAAGGTATACATCTGCAAGATCTTTATGTGTTCCTCTTCCTCCACCTTCCTGGGACAAATCTATCTTTGGATAAGATGCCATTTCTATCGTTTGCTGTTGTACTTCATCTAATTTTTCCCGAATCTCAAGCACTTGTTTGTGTATCTGCTGGGTTAGTTCACTATGATGCCGAAGTACATCTTTAATTTTTTTACTATCCATTTTAAGATATCCGCCTTCTCCTGACATCTGAACCCTCCCTTCTACAATGTGCCGAATTTCGGCACATTGATTTATTCACCACTTGACAAATATTACAAAATCGATATAATAAAAATGTACAAGGAATTTTTCAAAAGCTAGGAACAATTCCTTAAAGAACACGCTTTGGTCGGGGTGTTCTTTTTTTATTTCTTTTTTACAACCTCTTGATATATCTCGTCATAATATTTTTCAACTCGTTCAATCGGAAATCCCGTTGCTATTTTTATATCAATGATGTCAGCCTTGGGATCTAATTTCAAACAAGCCCGAATAATTTTTTTATATTCTTTCTCGTTTTTTTCTATCCGGGTTGCCACTGCAGTTCTGGCCGCCATTTTTTGTCTCTCCTTCGCTTTTTGTATATCTTTCTGTGCTTCGTCCGCAGAATAGTCTCCTATGCATCTCTCCATTTCTCTTGTAATAGAACGGGTACATTTCTCGAAGTGTGCTGCCATTTCTGGAATAGATTTTCCGTCTTTGATCATTTGCTCCAACTCTACTCTATTATTATAAGTAAAACGTTTTCCTTTTGGGGTTATCGTAATATCGTACTTCCCCTTTTTTTTACTATCTGCATCTGCTTGAGCTTTATCTGCAGTGTAATCATCAGGGTATCTATGTAATTCACGATAGACTGTACTGTAGTTTTTTCCGAGTGCATTCGCAATCTTAGGTGTACTCATTCAGTTGTACATTTTTCAATATTTAATCTATCGTCATATGTTAAATATTTGAATTTTGCCATTAACCCAAATACCTCCTTTCCTGTCAACCATGGGGATCTTGGTAAAAAAAATAAGTGCGTAGGAAACTTTTTATTTGTTTCCTATGCACTTAGTATATAATTTGCGCTCACTGCTCCCACTCTGCCCTATAAAAGTTAGCTCGCTTTCTAAAAATTTAATATTTCAAATCCAACACAAAAGGTATATTTCGATTTATACTAGCATACAGGAGGGATTTTATTATGGAAAAGAAACACTTATTTTCACTCAGAAGCTTACCAATCGGAAAGATTTTACTTCTCTTTTTGCTAATTTATATTGCGCTGCTTGCCATTCCATATATTCAACACAAGAATGTCTCTGTATCTTATCAGAAAAAGTTCGCAAAACAGTCATCTTACAGTGATACTGCCGGTACGGAACGGGTTGCATATATCAATGACAACACAGATGCCTTATTGTACCGATTACATATGCTTGACGAGGCAAAAGACGAAATCATCCTCTCTACTTTTGATTTTAATGCGGACAAATCAGGGCAGGATATGATGGCATCTCTGCTGCACGCTGCTGACCGTGGCGTCTCGGTTCGCATTCTCGTTGACGGAATCAGCGGATTTTTAGATGTAAAACGAAATCCCTGGTTTCAGGCACTTGCCTCACACGAAAACGTATCCATTCGCATTTACAATCCTATAAATCTTTTAAAACCTTGGAACTTACAGGCAAGGATGCATGACAAATACGTCATTGTCGACCAAAAAATGTATCTGCTCGGCGGAAGAAATACGACAAATTTATTTCTCGGCGACTACTCCAGGTCCAAAAATATTGATCGTGAATTATTTGTCTATGAGACGGCAGAAAACGACTCTTCCTCCATCCGCCAGCTCACTGACTATTTTGAATCTGTCGGGCTCTTTCTGACAGCAAAGAATATACCTGCAAAAATGACCAAAAAGATTCAAAGCTGTAAAGCAAAACTAGAAAATCGGTACACTTCTCTAAAAGAAAAATATCCGGACGCTTACAGTACATGGGACTATGAAGCACTCACACTGCAGACAAATAAAGTATCTTTGCTCTCCAATCCAATCAAGTCCGAGAACAAAGAGCCGTGGATGTGGTATTCTCTTCATCAGCTCATGATGCAAGGCGAACAGGCGCGTATCTACACTCCTTATATTATTTGCGGAAAAGAAATGTATCAGGATCTGACAGAACTTCACGAAAAGAACATTCCGGTGGAGATCATCACAAATGATGTGGCAAGCGGCGCAAATCCTTGGGGATGCACAGATTATCTGAACCAGAAAAAAAACATCTGGGAAACCGGCGCCCGCATCTATGAATTTATGGGAGCTCATTCCTATCACACAAAAGCTGTTTTGATTGATGACCGCATGAGCATTGTCGGCTCTTATAATATGGATATGCGAAGCACCTATCAGGACACCGAACTGATGCTTGCAGTGGACTGCCCGGAGTTAAATTCCATCATCCAAACTGAAATGGAACGCGACAAAACATACAGCAAAACAATGGGAAATGACGGAGAATATGATTACGGTGAAAACTATCACTCCAAAGATTTGAGTTTTGGAAAAAAGATCTTCTATGCCATACTGCGTGTGATAACCATTCCACTTCGAAGATTCTTGTAACACACAATGGTTTGTTTTGTTAATGTTGTATAATTTTATTTGTTAAAACATAGACAAATGCCTCCTGTTTTTGTCTATATTACCGTTTTTTTACAAGTAGTCTCTATATACTTGACCATTTTTATCCAGTATTATATAGTAAATACAACCCGAACAGGATTGGGCGAAATGACTCAGGAGGTATGTATTTTATGCTGTTTACAAAAGAATGTGATTATGCGATCCGAATTATGAGAGCGCTCTCAGACGGAGAACTTGTCAGTGTCTCCAATATCTGTGCAGCAGAGCAGCTTCCTTCTGCAATGACATACAAAATTACCAGAAAACTGGAAAAACAGGGTCTTTTAAAAAGTTGCCGCGGCACAAATGGCGGATATTGTCTGAACCGGACATTATCTGAGATTTCTCTCTATGACATCTGTGCCGCCGTAGACCCTGACATTCTGCTTTTAGAGTGTATGAAAGACGGCTATCACTGTTCTATGAACAATCAGCAAAAACCATGTCTGGTACATCGGGAATTCTGCCGCCTGCAATCCATGCTTTTGCAGGAGATGCGTCAGAAATCTTTATCTGAATTATTTTTCGGATAATTTGTATACTCGAAAAATGTGCCAGGCATATTTTTCAGGCCTAATCTTTACTATTTTAGTCAAGTTTAAAAGGAGGATTTTATCATGAATCAATGTTATGGATGTACAACTTGCAAAAGCGCCGATAAACCTTTAGAAGGATTTATCCGTTCGCTCCCAGTGGAAACTTCTCATCACCGTGTGGAGGGTCAGAGTACCAAATGTGGCTTTGGTCTTCAAGGTGTCTGTTGCCGTCTCTGCTCTAACGGGCCTTGCCGTATCACTCCGGAGGCTCCAAGAGGTATCTGCGGCGCCAACGCAGACACGATCGTCACCCGAAACTTTTTAAGAGCAGTCGCTTCCGGCAGCGGATGTTATATACATATTGTTGAAAATACCGCATTGAATTTGAAAAAAACAGCTCAGATCCGCGGTGAATTAAAAGGATTGAAATCTTTGGATCATCTTGCTGAATTATTCGGTATCACAGATGAGGATATCTATGTGAAAGCTGAGAAAGTCGCCGACTCCGTTCTTGCTGATTTATATAAGCCTGAATATGTATCCGCTGAATTGATTGAAAAAATCGCATATGCTCCGCGCATCAAGCGCTGGAAAGAACTCGGTATCATGCCAGGCGGTGCAAAAGCAGAAGTTTTCAAAGGTGTGGTTAAATGTTCCACAAACTTAAACTCTGACCCTGTCGATATGCTCACTGACTGTCTAAAACTTGGAATTTCAACAGGCGTATACGGACTGACACTGACCAACCTTCTCAATGACGTACTTCTTGGTCAGCCAGAACTTCGTCTTGCTCCGGTCGGACTTCGTGTCATTGATCCGGATTACATCAATATCATGATCACCGGACATCAGCATACGATTTTTGTCGATCTGCAGGAAAAACTCATCTCCGAAGAGGCAAAAAAGAAAGCTTTGGCAGCCGGTGCAAAAGGGTTCAAGTTGGTTGGATGTACCTGTGTGGGACAGGATCTACAACTCCGTGGCGCTCATTATACAGAAGTATTCGACGGACATGCCGGTAATAACTACACAAGCGAAGCAATTCTCGCAACCGGAGCAATTGATGCAGTTTTGTCCGAATTCAACTGTACACTTCCGGGTATCGAGCCAATCTGTGACGAGCTGAAGATCAAACAGATTTGTCTGGATGATGTAGCGAAAAAAGCAAATGCAGAACTGATGCCATTTGAATTTGAACACCGCGCAGAACAAAGTGATCTCATCATCGATAAAATTGTGGAAGCTTACAAAGAAAGACGAGGATGCGTTCCGCTCAATCTGATGGAAGAGCATGGAAATGACCATACGTTAACCGGTGTAAGCGAAGGCTCCTTAAAATCCTTCCTCGGTGGGAAATGGACTCCTCTCATTGAACTGCTCGCAGCAGGTGAGATTAAGGGAATTGCCGGTGTCGTAGGCTGCTCAAACTTAACAGCCGGCGGACACGATGTCTTAAGCGTGGAACTGACAAAAGAACTGATTTCGCGCGATATTCTTGTTCTGACAGCCGGATGTTCTTCAGGAGGAATCGAAAACTGTGGCCTGATGACACCGGAGGCTGCCGAATTAGCCGGACCTCGCCTGCGTGCAGTCTGTCAGAAACTGAACATTCCGCCGGTTTTGAATTTTGGTCCTTGCCTTGCAATCGGACGTCTTGAAATTGTTGCGACAGAGATTGCCGCAGAACTTGGTGTTGACCTTCCTCAGCTCCCGCTCGTTCTGTCTGCCGCACAGTGGCTGGAAGAGCAGGCACTGGCTGACGGATGCTTCGGACTTGCACTGGGACTTCCGCTGCACCTTGGACTTCCTCCGTTCGTAACAGGAAGCAAAACTGCCGTGAAGGTTCTGACAGAGGATATGAAAGAACTGACCGGCGGACAGGTGATTATCAACGATGACGCAAAAGCCTCTGCCGATATTTTGGAACAGATCATTTTAGAAAAACGTCAGGGCTTACAGATATAGGAGGTGCTGCTATGAGAAGAATTATGATCAATGCCTCTCTCTGTGACGGCTGTAAAAACTGCACCGTCGCCTGTATGCAGGCACACAGGGATACCCCTGGAACCGTCTATGACTTAGACCTTACGGATATTCACAATGAATCTCGCAATCACATTGAAAAAATGCCGGACGGCAGTTACCGCCCGATTTTCTGCAGACACTGTGATCTACCGGAGTGTGTCATGTCCTGCATGAGCGGCGCCCTCTCCAAAGATCCGGAAACGGGAATTGTCTCTTACGACGAAAAAAAATGCGGCTCTTGCTTTATGTGTGTCATGAACTGTCCTTACGGCGTTTTAAAAGCAGACACCGCAACCCATACAAAAGTCGTCAAATGTGATTTTTGTATGAAGGACGATGCAAAGCCAAACTGCGTGAAATCCTGTCCAAAGAAAGCAATCTATGTTGAGGAGGTGTCTTTATGATTCATGTAATTATCGGAGTCGGCGCTGCCGGTATCACCGCCGCAAAAACAATCCGTGAAAATGACCCGGATGCTGCTATCACAATGATTTCAACGGATGAGCATGTACATTCCCGCTGTATGCTCCACCGCTATCTGAGTCATGAGCGTAATGAGGATACGTTGTCCTTTGTAGAGCCGGACTTTTTTGAGACTTATCGGATTCAATGGAGAAACGGTGTCTCTGTCCGCACCATCGACACCGCAGAACAGGTCGTTGTTCTCAATGATAACACCTGCTGTTCCTATGACCGTCTGCTGATTGCAACCGGAGCAAACAGCTTTATTCCTCCGGTCGGACAGTTTCGGGAAGCTAATAATGTCTTTGGCCTTCGTCACCTGTCTGATGCGCAGGCAATCCGGTCTCTTGCTGATCAGGCGAACCGTATCCTTGTAGTTGGTTCCGGATTGGTCGGCATGGACGCTGCATACGCATTTTTAGAGCGGGGGAAAGATGTAACCGTTGTAGAGATGGCAGACCGCATTCTTCCGATCCAGCTGAATGAGACCGCCGGCAATGCGTACAGAACTTTATTCGAATCACATGGCTGCAAATTTCTTCTCGGCAAAAAAGCATCAGAGACACATATGAACGAAGCCGGCGCAATTGATTTTGTTCTCCTTGATGATGGAACGAAAATTGACTGCGACCTGGTGATCGTTGCAGCCGGTGTCCGCCCTGCCGTGGAATGTGCCCTTGATACTCCAATTCATGTAGACCGCTTTATTCAGGTTTCTGATACCATGGAAACAAACTGCCCGAATATTTATGCGGCAGGAGATGTAACCGGTCTTTCCGGAATCTGGCCAAATGCAATGAAGCAGGGACAGATTGCTGCGCTCAATATGTGCGGAATACAGGCGGAATACACAGACCGCTACGCCATGAAAAACACAATGAACTTCTACGGGCTCGTCACACTCTCCCTCGGTCGCGGTGTTGCCGAGGAAGGCGATATCGTGCTGGAGGAGGAAGATGCTCACAATTACAGACGTGCCATCATCAGAGATGGAAAGCTTGACAGCATCTTACTACAGGGAAAAATTGACTATTCCGGTATTTATCAGTATTTAATCAAAAATCAGATTGATTTATCCGGAAAAGAACAAGATATTTTCCATCTTTCCTTTGCCGATTTTTATGGAGTCAAAGAAAATGGAGCGTATTGCTATCAGATATAACGTATAATGAAAGCGGCTGTGAGTTTGCCTCATAGCCGCTTTACATATTATGATTCTATTTTTCGTCTTTTTCTCATCACATACAACAATACTGCTACTCCCACAATTCCTGCGACTGGAACAGCAATGGCTGTAGTGTCTCCCGTTTTTACACTCTCCTTTTTGTGAGATGTATCAGAAGTTCCCTGTTGTTCGGAATCTCCCGAAGTGCCCGGATTCGGATCCTTTTTATCTTCTTCTCCGCTCTCTTTATCCTTGTATGTAAATTCAAATTTGTTCAGCTTTTCTAAGATTTCAGATACCTCATTCGGTGTTGCATTTGGATTGTCCAATACATTTTTCGCCTGTTCTCTAAGTCCTGTAAACTCTTTCCATGACTCATCCGTCGCCTGACCTTGTGTCATATCTTTAATCTTATCATACTTTTCTTGAAGTGCAGTCTTATCCGCACGCAGTCCGCTGATTCGCTGTTTCAAAATGGCCGTCTTTTCATTTACCTCATCCTGTGTATATGTGCCATTTAACAATACCTCTGCTTCTCTGATACCCTGCTGCAGTGCCTCAAAACTTTCTTTTGTGTATCCCTCCGAAGAAATTGCTTTCGCTGTCTTAATGACCTCTTTCAGTTCCGATATATCTACCGTCACTTTCTGGAGATTTTCCCTTGCCGCTTCTACTTCCGCTGCTTTATCGTTCATCTCAGATGTACAGGTCTCTTCATCTGGTTTTTAAAAGTTCTGTTGCACTTTTTACAACTTCTTGAAGCGCAGTCCAGCTTTCTGTTGTATACTCTTTTTCATTCAGACCCTCACAAAGCTTCAATTCTTCTTCAAGCTTGCATCTATCCACCATTTCTTTCTTTTCTTTCCGAATCGTCAGTGCGCCAACCTCAACCCAGCCTCTTTTATCCTGTGCCTGTGTGCTTTTTCCCACTCGCTCAAACTGAATCGTATACGAGCCTTCTGCAAATTCCTTCTGCATCAGCTCTGTTCCTTCCACTCGGTTTTGCGCATATGTATCAATCTCTTCCTGATAAATTTGTTTTCCGGATTGATCCTGAATCGTCACCCGAATGACTCCGTGGTCATCTCCTTTTACAGTCGGAACCTGTATGAAATGTCCGGTAAATTCATACGTCAACGGTCCCGCATTGTCATCTGCTGCCGCCTTGAATTTACCTGCCTGAATCCATTTGTCAGAGCCTTGCAGCTCTCCTGAAGGAACCTGTATCTCTTCAAATCCTCCCTGTTCCAAGTTATCTAATGCTTTTTGCAGTTTCTGCGCTGTCTGATCGACTGTTGGCTGCTTTGCACTCTCATCAGCCAAAACTTCTTTTGCTTCCGCAAGCACTTTCTTTAACTGGTACAACGACTCATTTGTATACTCGCCTTTCAGCGCTTCTTCTGCCCGTGCAATCAATGTCTCCAGCGCCGATTTATCTGTCTCCCCAAAGCCAAGACGGTCATATCTATTTGACAAAAATTCGGTTCTGGAATCCATCAAATCCTGTGATGCTTTCAACATTTCTTTTCCATCTGAAATGCTTTCTTCAAATGCATCTTTTAGTTCCTGCGGTGCATTTACATAATAGTCTGATGTACGGTCTGCTTCCTCTGCCAATCCAATCATGCTCTCCAATTCTGCTGCGTCACCAGCTTTATCTGCCGGAACACCTGCACAAAGTGGTGTCACCTCATACAGAGATGGTTCGCCTAAGAATCCTGCTTTCAGTATCACTTTTACAGAATCCGTATTGATCTCCGGAAATTCCGCTAAGTAATATGCATGATACCCTTCGCTGTTTCCATCTACATCTCCCACCTTATCATTGATATCCCCCATCTTTGTACCTTCGTACACTGTCTGGTAGGTTCCATCCACAAGCGCTTGAATTTCAAATGCACCAATCGCATTATTTCTTGACACAAAGAGGTCAAATTTCATCTGGCTGAGTAGCTCTGCTTTTGCAAATGTCAATGTGAGCTCCATCGGTTTGGAAGTATCTACACCTTTTGATGCCCATCTTGTCGCCGGATTTCCGTCAATCATCTTCTCTTTTGCATAAGTATCTCCCCAATGGTTTTCATGGGATACTACCAAATCTTTAACGGAAATACCTTCTGTCATATATTTCTTTGTATATACCTGACTGACTCTCTGCTCTTTATAGAACAATGCTGCTCTGACAACAGTGTCCTCCTGATCACTCAACTGAAGTGGTTTCTCGTAGTTTTCTGATGTCTTTCTCGGAATACTTCCATCTGTTGTATAGCGGATCTCATAATTTTTAGCATTCTCACTCTTACTCAAAGTAAGCGCCCGGTCCTCCCCAATGATTCCGGAATCTTTACTAAATGAAATCACCCGGTTCTCCATCTGTTTTTCTAATTGTGCCGCGGTATCAGTAAGCTGACTTTCTGCCTTCTGATAGTATTCCATATCCCCTGTGTTTTCCAGCAATGTATTGCGCAATTCTCTCAACTGATTGTAAATAGTATCAATCTCATTGTAGGCAAGCCCTTCCTGATCAGTCAGATAATATACGTTCTCTGCTTCTTGCAGATATGTGCGGTATAATTGATCCATCTGTTTTGCTTTTGTCAGAATACTTCCCAGTTCTTTTGAAGAACGGTCAATCGCCGACTGCAGTTCTTCTTTAATCTTGATCAGATCCGGATGGAGTTGTTTTAAAAATGCTGTTGCCTTCTCTTTCAATTCCTCCACATTCGTCTCAGACATATAATCAATCCAGACAACACTTCTTTTGATACAGGTGCTACCGGTACAAAAGTCAATCCCTCTTTTGCATCTTTCAACGCTTTCAATGCATCTTTAAATTCTGATGGGTGTACCGGTGTTGTCTTGTTCTTTTCAATCAGCTGTTCCACTGCTTCTTTTGCCGCAACAAAATTATTCCAAGACTCTTCTGTATAGATAGATTTATCTGTTGCATTGATAAAGTCATTTTCTGCCTGCACTGCGAGCATACATTCTTCCATTGCAGACGGATTGTATACAAGCGCTGATTTTGCCGCCTCTAAATCTGCAAGTAATTTTTCTACATCTGCTACTGATGTATTATCCGCATTTTCCATTGCTGTTTCAATCGCACTTACTGCGTTGCTGTATACACGCCATGTTCTTGCTGTGTAGTTCTCAGAATCTTTCAGCGCCTTGTCCAATGCTGCCTGCAATTTTGACATATCGCCTTTCAACTCTTTGTCTGCCACTGCATTTTTAATTGCAAGTACTGCGCTGTCAACGCTTCCTTTGCTTGCATGTTCGCTGTCATATACTTTCTGACCTGCTGCAATTGCCGCATCATATGGCTGCTTACTGTCTGTTGTCCAAGAAGAAGTATCTTCTTTGTTGTCTAACAGCTTTTTCAGTTCTGCTTTGTCCACATTCACAGTATCTGTTTTTGCAAATACTAATTCTGTGATAGATGGTGTCACATTTTTCCACTCTAATTTCACATCTAAGAGAACGGTATCTTTTTCTAATACGAACTCATTTACTGTCTGTGCAAGCGTTCCAAGTGTAATCCATTTGTCCGGATTTTTCAATGTGCGGGCTTTTACAGTCGCATTGGAAATTGCGTCTGCTCCCTGAATGATCTTAATCACATTGACATTGTTATTGTCAGAAACTGTATAGTTCAATCTTCCTGTTTCTTTTGCCGGAACAAATGCTGTAGACAAATCAGCATCTACCATGTATGCATATTTTCCGTTTCTTGTATCCAGACAGTCACTTTCAAATGTCGGGTCGTTCACTGTCGGCATATACTCACCGCCATTGATCTCAAATTCCTGGAATCTCACCCATTTATCTGAACCTACTTTTGTTCTTGTAATCTCAAACTTGATAAAACGAGCTTTCTGGTTGATATTTTCTTCCAATTTTGCATTGTAAGAAGTCTCATGTAACGGAAGTACATCATTGATATTATCTTCGTTTGAAGCTTCGCCTTCATTTTCTTTATCCTGATTACCGATTGTCATCACATCTGTCCACTTTTGACCATCTGTTGATACTGAAATCTTTGCGTGATGTGGGAAATCAATCTCACTGTCTCTACATACTACTTTCAATGTCTTCAGGTCAATTGTCTGTCCCAGATCATAGACAAATTTTGCGCCCTGATTTTGGCTTCCCTGATAGATAACCTGTGTCGTGCGGTCTCCGTCAAACAGGTTTGTTGCCGGATTGCTTGCCGCCTCACCGATTGCAAACGTTGTCTGATCAGCTACAAGTGATTTTTCATAAATCTCAAATGTCTTCAATGACAACTTCTGAATATCGAATGTTTTCTTCGCATCTGTCTTGTTGATGAGACGTACATAACGTGCATCTACATTCTTTCCAGCTGCATACTCAGTCCATTCGTATCCGTTTTTCGATACTTCTAATGTAATACCGTCTGCATCTTTTAACTGATTCTCAATCGTTGTAATCTCATGTACACGATCTAATTTCAGACCAATATATTGATCTTTCTCCAACGCAATGTCATTTTGTGGAGCCAGCTCTGCTGAATCTGCAAATACGTTTGCCCCAAAATCTTTATATGCATCTACGTTTGTATATGCTTTCGCATTGTAAAATACTTTTGCATCTACATCAAATTCTCTGAAAGCAATCCAGCTCTCCTGATTTTCCTGATTTTCCAGACGAACATACTGTGCCTCGATGTTTTTGTCCAAAAGATCTACCTGAATATGTCTTGTATTTTTAAACGGCTCTACACCCGGAATATCCTTCCAGTCTGTTCCATTTACTGAATACTGCAATTTTACATTCTTGAAGTAATCACCATCATTGTCATTCTTACCCTGTAAAATATCAATTTTACCTAACGTGATTGGCTGTGATAATTTCACTCCGACATAGTCACCTTTGATTGTAGTATTTGCCGGATTTCCATTCTGTCTTACATTATACCAGATTGATGTCTGTGTATTTTCGTCAATCAAGTTACTTTCTTCTCCTTGATATGGAGCCCATCCGTCCTGTGTACGGATGACTTCTTTCGTAAACTCAACTCCTGTCTCCGGTGTTGTGGATACTTTGAATTCTCTCATAGATGGCCATTTATTGCCTGAGCCTTTTTGTGTACATTCATAACGTACTGCCACAACATTCTCAATCTCGATACCGGATACATCTACACGCTCATCCAAAAACATGTTTTTGGATATTTTTTCGACATACTTTTGGATATTTTCATAGTTAATTTCCTGTTTCCTTTAATTTTGACTCATCTGTAGTTTGTGCGTTAATGCAGACTGCATGGATGGCAAGCCGCTTGCTGTATCCGTTCCCTGTACAGGTAGAAAGTGTCAGTATCTTGTTACTGGTCTGCGGCTTTACTCCTGTATCAACATCGGAATCTTTTATCATCTGGTCGATAAATTTCTGATACTCTTCGCCCGGCTGGTATCCTACTTTGTATACATCACCGCCATTGACTGCATCCTCATAAGAGAAGATTCGATAACGGTAGGCGGTTGTCTCAGAATATACAGTGAAGTATTGATTCTCTTTCCAGAAACCGTCATCCTTATATTTTTTCAGGCTCCCGAACATGCTTCCGTCATTCATATTATGACCGTAGATAATGTTGTAATAATCCGAAAAATCAGATTTGTTAAGGCCTTCCAAAAAGATACATCCTGCGATGTGACTGTTGCCATGCAGGTCGGTTCTCAGATATTTCTGATTGTCTCCTGAATACAGAATTGGATAATTGATGCCAAGTTCATCCTGATTATCAAACCGTATCCATCCGATGACATCTGGATTCTCAGCTTTCAACTTGTCAAACTCTACTTTTACATCTGTAGCCCACCAGTCTTTTTTCTTCTGCTTTCCATCATCTGGTTCGGACTCATCATTTACATACTCTTTGGCAAGTTTGTCATAATCTCTGGCAGATTTCCATCGGTCGATGTATGGGGGCAGGATATGCATAAGTGCTACCCCGATCAAAACCACTGCCAATATGATCCATATCAGCCATCGGTATGAGCTTTTTTTCTTCATGTTGTCTCTCCCATTTTTCCTGTTAGTTCTCTCGAACCACTATCGTCATTATGGAATGTGTGGTCAGAATTGTCAATCTTTTTCTTCTGGCGTACTGTCTGTTACCTGTCCGTCTGCCCCTATCTGTCTATCTGCTCCTGTTTCTCCATCTGCTTCTGCCTGTCCGTCTACGAGGTCGTAGCTCATATCGAGTAAATCCAGAACTTTTGAATCGCTGACAGAACCGTCCAGCGGAACTGCCAGCCAGTGCTTCTGATCCATGTGCTTTGCCGGAGCAAGATGGTACATTTCGATGTAGTTGCCTATCATGTCCGGCTCTGCCTGAACTTCCATGAAAGTTTTTCTTTCGGCTGATTGGTAAAAGATGACATAAGGTGCGGCAGTTCTTGGGTTTTTGAAGATGGTGACGGGGTATCCGGATTTGGTGATGGTGTCTGGATGGACGGGGTATTGCTTTTGGATGTATGTGAATATTTCTTGTTGGTTCATGGGGATTCCTTCTTTTTTCTAATGAATGGATGACCTCTTGCCATCCATTATCATTTATTATAACTTTTCTGATTCGCTTATTACAATAGCTTTTTTAACAAGTCTCTGTTTTTGAAGCAAAAGAAAACTACCAGTTTTTTCCTCTGATAGCTTTCCATTCCTTCTCTATACCATTTATATTTATTATTATTCTGATTCATTTTTAGTTGATTCTTTTATCTTCTCAACTAATTTTTCTACCTCTTTTTCACTATAGCCAACACATTCTATTCCATTAGCTTTAAAACTTTTCGAATCATTTCTCTTTATAAATGCAATAATAATCTTACAAAGTTTTTCTATTAAAACAACAGCCGTACCTGTTTCCAAAAAGTAATATAAAAGATCGAAACCATCAAACCCATTTTGTTCAAATTTTTCAACCTTAATATCTTCTATTTCTTCCAACGCTGAATCTAATTGACTGATTGTTTCTTCATTCGTATAAGCTACTTCAAGTTTAATTTTCATTTTCTTACCTCCAATTTAACAATTTATATATATCTTGATCTGATAATTTTTCACAAGTATCAGATGAGAATATATTCTTCCAATATTCAAGAGCCTTTTCATTAAAAAAATAAGAATACAACATATTTTCAAGATTATAATTGTCCTCAAAACCATTATAATTCCATAGATTTTCATCTTCGTAATCTTGCAAATCTTGTTGTATGATTTGTATTGCAGAAATAACTTCAAAAAGATACATCCTCATTGATATCGCCTGTTGATGAATATTTACTTCATCAATATTGCAATTACACTTTTGCCAAAAAGTCTTTAATGAAATCAATATAGAATTATAATAATTCACGATACGAATTGTTTCTGAACATTTAGTAATAATCTCTTTTTCTGAATATTTCTTTTCCCAAACCTTTCTATATACCGAGATACAATTATTAAATGAATATGTATCACATAACAGTTCTTCTTTCAAATCAGTATCTGACATTGCAGAATTAATCATTTCTAATAATTCTGATTTACTTTTCAAATATTTTTCTTTACAATATGATTCATCATAATTCTCATAAAGTCTATGTACTATATCTAGCATATCTTCTATATTCTTTAAATCAAATGCTTTTTGAACTTTATCATTCTCATATTTAAAATGTGTTTGTTCATGATTTTATAATACGTGGAAAAACATAATTTGTAGAAATCATTTTTATAGTTAATCCATAATTATTACAAACAGATTCTATCACCCTATCTATATGATCTGCTGTATATTCAGAACCATTATCACGTACAATACTATTTTCATATATAAAATCATCAATTGTCATTCATATCACCTTTTTCTAAACTCATCAATTATAAGGTCATCACAACTAATTGAATCATTTTTTATTTGTGCTTTTTATTTCCGCTACCAGTTCTTCATACTTACGTTCGTCAATGATATATTTCCGTTTAATCAGTATATAAGCAGCTCCTATAGAAATTACCGGAACAGCTACAATTCCAAGACGCAATATAAATCTTTGTCCGGCATCTGCTGTCTGGATAAATTTATCTGCCTGTACAATTACATTTTCCGAAGTAAGTTCTCCTATACCAGCTTTTATTTCTAATCCGGATATTTTCTGACTGATTGCATAGATATTGCTTATAATCAGTATTAACGCAACAATCGCCTGATCAACTGCACTGGCCAGCTTTGTTGCAAAAGATCTTACTGCTGAGATAATACTGTCATGTCGTTCATGAAACCGGACTTCATCATACTCTATAGTATTATTTAACATGACAATCATCGTCATATTGAATGCCCCCTGTGAAAAGAAGATCAGGAAACCGATGATATTCAGTAAAACAACACTCTTTGGTAAAATGTAGCCTACACTCATAAAAAGCATATACCCAATGACTGTAATGACGGTAGCTGCAGTTATAATCTGATTTCGTGTGAATTTTGAGGAAAGCCACGCAAAAGATGCCTCTGATATCAGCGTTCCTAATCCATACATAATTGTAAACCAAAATACAAGACTGCCACCTACAGAATATCCAAATTCAAAATAAAAGAAATTCATTCCAATCATAATCAGAAGACCATTTCCGATTTGGAATAATAAACATGCAATTCCAATCACTATCAACTGATCATTCCTCAGAAATATATGAAACATATCTTTTAATGACAGTGTTCTCTTCTTTTCCCCGTTTTCTCTTTTACTCCAAACACTGTAAGAAGCTGGAAACCAATAAAACAAAAAGCAATCACAATCGCAGCCGTCCGATACGCCATAATCGCATTTCCTGCTACCATATCAGGGAGCAGACCCGCAACAGAAAACTGTCCGATACAGATAAAAATTCCCTGTACGGTTACCAGCCAGTTCCGTTCTCCCGGATCTGATGTAAGACTCGGCAGCATTCCCCAATAGGCAATATCATTCATTGTGTAAGTCATTCCCCATAAAAGATATCCCACTCCAAAAAATGCGACAAATCCCCATCCTTCCGGTCTTACTGTAAACAGGCAGATAATTACCAGGCTGTTTAAAATTACTCCTATAAAAATCCAAGGTTTAAATTTTCCGGCTTTCAAATGCGAATTTTCAATAATAATTCCCATCATTGGATCATTAATGGCATCCCACAGCAGACACACTACCATAATTGCTGATATTACTGCATATTGGGCAACTGTCAGTTTCATCGTATACTGAATATATGTAAGAAGAAACATAGAGACGAGTGCATACGCCATATCTCTTCCGGTTGCTCCTATACAATAGCTCCATTTTGTGCGTTTATCCAATTTATTGTTTTCCATATACGACTCCCCCTCTCTCTATTTCTTCAGCAGTCTTTTAAAAGCCTGCAAATATTTTTTATTTGCATTGTAAACTAACATATCGATTAACTTCGGAGTTGCAATTCCACCACTGGTTGCAATCAGACCTTCCAGATTTCCTTCTTCGACTCCCATTTTTACCATTTTAAAGGCCGGGTCCCGCTCTGATTTTCCCCGAAGCATAATCTTAAGTCCGATATGTACGATTCCACGAACAAATTTTCCAAACATTGAGACATTTACCACATCCTGATAGGAATCGTAAACCGTATACTCTCCACGCTTTTTTTCTTTGTCATGTTTTGGTTCACCGCCTAATAGCTGATAAAACTGTTCTGCACTGATTTCCATTCCATGTGGCTGCTCTCTAAAATAATCCGGAAACAGTTCTCTTTCATTTCTAAAATAACTATTTCCTACTACTTCTATATTCGCCTTTAATTGCAAATCATGTACCGATGCTCCGATACAGATCTGATATTTACCGCTTAACATGGAAAAGGCTTTTTTCTCTACATCATAGACGGAAAAACTTCTTTCATCCAGCTCTAGTATAACTTCTTTTTCTTCTCCCGGATGCAGATATATTTTTTGAAATCCCTTTAATTCTATATGGCTTCTGATAACATCTGATTCGTTCGGGCAGACATATAACTGTGCTATTTCTGCTCCACTCACTTTTCCGATATTTTTAATTTTAAAACGAATTTGTATCTTTCCACCACTATACACTTCCGATACATTCAATTCCGAATAGGAAAAAGAAGTATAGGAAAGTCCATAACCAAACGGATATTTTACCGGAACATGGAATGTCTCATAGTAACGATAACCCACAAAAATACTTTCCCTGTATTCTACATCATCATTCGGAGGTGCAAAATATCTCCATGCAGGAGTATCTTTTTCTGAAAACGGAATTGTCTCTGCCAATTTACCGGATGGATTCACTTCTCCACTGATTAAGTCAGCAACAGATTCTCCTACAGCCTGTCCTCCGAGGTACATGTGAAGAATTGCTCCTACATTCTTTTCAAAACTAAAATCCATAGGTGCACCACCAAAACTAATTGCTGCAATATTATCTTTTCCAACAGTTTCTGCAATTTCAGCCAACAGCTTTTCCTGATTTTGAGGGATTTTAAGATTTTTCCTGTCGTATCCTTCTCCTTCGTAAGATTCTGTAAGACCGATAAAATATAGAATCACACAATCTTTTTTTCTATATTCCTGTTTCAGTTTTTGTATCGTATCCTGTAGTTGCTTTTCTCCTAATTCTTCCTTTTCATTCTGATATCCCTGTATATAAGTTACCTGATATCCTTTTTCACGTATTGCTTCAATCGCATTTGTCATCTCCGTCGGCTGGATATGACTGCTCCCACCTCCCTGAAACCGCATCTGCCTGGCAAGCTCTCCAATAATGATTACCTTCTTCTCTTTTCCAATTGGCAAAACACTATTATTTTTCAAAAGTACTGCACTTTCATTTTCCAGTTTACGTGCCACCTGATTCTGTTCTTCCATATCTACCTCATAATTTTCTTCTATATTTTTATGAAGTGATACAAAATTCTGCAGAACATTCTTAGTCCAGTTATCCAGTTCCTGATCCGTAATCCGGCCATCCTTATACGCTTCTTTTAACACATCTGTGTGGAAGCCTTTCGGATCTGGCATTTCCAGTGTCAGACCATTTTTCATACAGCTTACAATATCATTTGCTGCTCCCCAATCCGACACCACACCACCTTGATATTTCCATTCTTTTCTCAGAACATCTGTCAGTAAGTATTTATTTCTTGCTCCAAATTCGCCATTAATCCTGTTGTATGAAGCCATTACAGAAGTCGGTTTTGCTTTTTTCACAACTTCTTCAAAAGCCGACAGATATATTTCCCTAAGAGTTCTTTCATCAATCTGGCTATTGGATGTCATTCGTCTTGTTTCCTGTGAATTAACAGCATAATGCTTTAAACTCGTACCTATCCCAAGACTCTGTACCCCTTCGATATATCCCGTTGCCAGCTTTCCTGTCAAATACGGATCTTCACTGAAATATTCAAAATTTCTTCCGCATAAAGGAGAACGCTTGATATTGATTCCGCAGCCTAGCACAATGGATATCTGCTCTTTTTTTGCTTCTTTCGCGATCGCTTCACCCATCTTTTTAACAATAGCAGGATTCCAACTGCAGGCTATTGCACTTGCAGTTGGAAAACAGGTTGCTGGCTTACTGGTTTCAATATCCCCAACCTTTTCCTGCTCCTGTTTTCGAATCCCATGTGGTCCGTCTGTCATCATAATAGAGGGGATTTTCCCATTACAGTCATAAGTATGCCAGTCACCAACACCGCCTAAAAGCCGGATTTTTTCATCTATTGTTAACTGTTCACATATTTTATCAATATTCATGGCTTATCCCCTCTTTCAAAGTCCATATCTAATGCCAATATTCTGTCGAAGTTGTTATCCATTGTGATTCATCTCTGCTTGGATATGTATCTGAGTATTTCTCTGCACGTTCTATCATTCTGATATACGCTTCAGCCGAATTAAATGTTGCATTAATATCCACAATATCGCTATTGGTTGACATCTTTTCAGAAATCTGGTACTAAACCATAATGTGCAACACCACGATCACCATTAACATCAAATGTGACATTTCCTGTAGTTTGTTTATTAACCTTTGCTGTTACTCCATCCGCATAAATTCCCGGATATAAATCTGTAAAAGTGTCATAATCAACTGTATCGAAACTTTCTTGTACTTTATCAAAGTTCGGTAACATGCATGCACCATTAACATCGCTTCCATACGGTATTCCAAGAATCATGTCATCTGACTCATCATCATTCATGTTATACCATGTAGTCGGCACTTCGTATGGTCCGTCATATTTAAAGTAATTTTGATTATCTAATATTCCTGTAGTCGGTGTTTCTGAATTATTACTCAGTTCTATCATATATTCCAGATAATCCGTTGCACATCTCTGATGTCCTGTTGTTGTTTCCCACATCATAGGTGATATAATTCCACCAAGCTGATATATTTTTATCATACGTGGAATATCCAATTGTTCCCATGCCTCATCTTCTGGATTAAACATATCCAAAATTCTTGTATGAGAACATATAATTCCCGGATATTTTTCTTCCCATAAGATATCCAAGGTATCATTTAAGGACTTGTCACTCATGTGATCAAGTTCTATAATCATGTGTCTGTTTATCATCTGATGAATCATCCATTTTCCAGTCTCTGTAAGTCCCTCAACATTGGCATGTCCCTGTGCATCTTCTGGAAGATCTGCTTTCGGCTGTTTGTAGAATACTCTTGGATTGGTGCTTACCTCTGGTTGATAAAAATCTGATGTTTTCAGGTAATTCATAATACTGAATATTTCCCCCTGATATAACTGACATCCACCGAAACCGTTATTCAATGCATGTATCATATAAAAACTTCTTATCCCTAGATCATATACTTCATCCAATTGCTTTTCTATATTTTCCAGACCTGTGTTCATTTCTTCTTCTGTGATTTCTCCAGCATTATATTTTCCAACAAAATCCGTATCTGCACCAAAAATTGTGTCTACTTCAATTCCTAAGAATACAGCCATTTTGCCCTGACTGATCACATCTCTTGCCTGTTCGGATGATGTTACAATTCTAAACCATCCTTCATTCGGTCCACCACACTGTGCATCTATATAATCCTGCATTTTATATACATACTCTATTTCCTGTCGGATTGCGTCCATATCATTTGTTACGCCATTTTTATAAGGCGGAAGTGCATTGGTAACTTTTCCTAATATTTCATTATTTACGCACTGATGTACCAGCACTCTTTGCCCCGCCAGATAGGAACGCTCCAGCCATTTATAGTATGTCTGTTCGTGGTTTGTAGAATAACTTGTAGGCCAGTAACTAAAATTTGGATATCCCGATGTATTATGTGTCGTTGCACCATCTACTGCTTTTCCCCAAATATCATACGCTCCATTTACTCCATGCAGATCCGTACAATCATTGAGTGCATCTGCAATTCCCAGGGGACTAAATGCATCTCCATTAAATACAACTTCTCCTGGTCCTTTGTTATGACACAAATGTGCATGAGTATCTGCTGTTCCGATAATGTTTTCACCACTTGACGGTCTCGCCATCACGTTCGATGTCGTTATTGGATTCCCATCCCCGTCATAAAAATAAATATTTATATCTGCTTCCGGAAACGGATTATTTCCTTCTGTAAGTTCCAGTTCAAACCGGCATGTATCATCCACATTGTCTTTCCAAACCAGTGAAGTTCCCTTAATTCCAACATATTTCTTTTTAACATAAGAATAAAAAGAAAAGGAATTATCTTCATACTGCTCTACTTTAAATCGCGTCTTATCTGACAATGTCGTATTTCGGACAATTGCATTAAAAGTGTTATATGTGAGATACTTGCTATCCCGATCAAAAAGAATATATTCTCTCAAGTCAGATGCTTTAAAGTAGAATGTCATTCCACTATCGGCTGTATCTGCCTGAGCTTCATATCCTGCTTTATTTCCAAGCAAGTATTTCCCATTACTGATAGACTTGATTTTAAAATAATGATTGGCCAGTGAATAAATACTTTGTTCCGAAGAACTTTCTGTCTCTGCTGTTGCTGCATAACAATTACTTGGATATGCAAAACCACCAACAGAAGTTCCAACTAACAGCATTGCCAGTAAAAAAATTACTTCTTTTCGTTTCATAGCATCTATCTCCTCTCTCTTAATCTCTTAATTGCATTTTATCTATTTCCGGCATATAATTATATTGATTTATCGTGTTTTATGTCAATTTATCGTGTTTTTGACAGGAGGAATTACCTATGTATAAAATGAAGTCAGACATCAATTTTTCACTCACACATGAAATGTTGGAAAATGCAGAAAATGAACGGATACATACATCTTATGCACAGGAAAAAGCAATTCTCGAATGTGTTTCAAACGGAGATATTCACGCATTGGAGAATACCTATTATTCACTCCCAACAACTGTTTACGGAAAGATGACCTCTTCCAATTCCAAATTAAAATTACTTTTTTATGCAAGTATTGCTAATACAACTTTAGTTACCAGATATGCCATCGAAGGAGGACTTAATGAGGAAACTGCTTTTTCCTTAAGTGATGTATATATACGAAAAATGGAACAATGTACCGATGTTGACGCTTTAATGAAATTAAATGAACAGATGGCTATTGAATTTACGCTTCGTGTTGCTGAAGCAAAAAAGACGCCAAAAAACTACTATTCACCAGCTATTTCTCGCGTCATTGATTATATCTATCATGGTAAAAATAAAACTTTAACCTTAAATCAACTGGCATCTTTAGTTAATTTAACACCTAAATATCTGTCTGCCCTGTTCCATAAAGAAACCGGACAGACGCTTACTGTTTTTATCCATAAAGTTCTTATTGAAAAGGCACAGAATTTACTGGCACATTCCGACTATAGTTTGGGTGAAATCAGTACTTACTTGAATTTTTCATCTCAAAGTTATTTTATTTCTATTTTTAAGAGATACACTGGTATAACTCCCAGACAATATCGTAAAATGCATCGCCAGATTAGTTGGTAAAATAGAAAATAAAATAAGAATATCGATGATTAAACGTTACTATCGCCAGAACTTTTCTCGTCTTGAAGATAAAAGAAAGCTACCAGTTTTTCCTCTGATAGCTTTCCATTCATTCTTATTCTGTTGGGAACATCGCTGCTTCCAGCTTATTCATCTCTGTATCCGAAAGACCATATTTTCCTGAATTATCTTTTTCCACGGATACTTTTACAGTAACAGTTTTTCCATAACTGTTCTTTTCAAGACTCTTCTGGACACTTTCTGTTAATACGGCTGCAAAGACTTCCGGATCATTTCCATCCAATCCCTGCTTTATTTTTTCATTGCTTACCTCTGAAGAGCTTTGTTGCAATGTCTGAAATACATTGGATGGTTCAACTTGTACACTTACTGTATAAACTCCATCCTCTTCTTTCACATCCTGCACTTTGTATTTTGCCAGTTTCTTTACTTCTGTCAGTTTTTCCGTATAATCAGCAATTCCTTTATCCGTAATGTTATCGGAATCATCAAATTGCTTTTGGATGCTCTCATTAAAATCCTCTTCGATTTCTTTCTTTGCATCTTTTTCCGAGAGTTCTAACAGATTCGCATAGTCCTTATATTCTCCATGATAGTATGCATCAAGAGAACTTTGGACGTAAGATTTGGCATCGAAGTCTGGTTGTTTAGAGCACGCACTAATTCCAATACTTAACATTATCGTTCCCAAAATCATTAGATACTTTTGTAAGTTTTTCATCCTGTTATCCTCATACTTTTACTTTACAAAGAAATCCACAAATTTTCCAGCCTTTGATGGCAGTTTAAATTTATATTCTTGTCCTTCATACTTGAAAGAAAACTTTCCACCAAATAATCCGGCTTTTCCTTGGATATTTTTCATATTTGGAATATAAATTTTTGCTAATTGTTTGCCATAAGAATTATCAATATTGGCTCGGTGAATATATAAAATATCTTCATATACACTCAGCAATACTAATCCCTTAACGCTCCCAATAAGACCACCTATTTTATTGCTAAGTGATGCATAAATGTAATTATTTTTTTCATCTAAAAACTTATCACTATATAATTGCTTTTCTATTTTTTCTAAATTCATAATTCTTTTTCCCTGTATTTAATATTAAAAACAGAAGGGTCTTTCCGGCAGTTTTTCAATTTTATATTTTTCGAATTTCATTCTATAGTTTGCTTCTAATACTTCATGATTACTAGCTTTTTTTCCAATTCCAACATCCAATTTTTAAAACCACCATCTCGTACAAAATATCTTTCTTCTGGCCATGATTTTAATTCATTGTAAACCGTATGCAATGCATTATCAAAAAGTTCTTTTTTTCTTGTCCAGCTACTGATGTATACATAATCCTCATATTCTACAATTGTTCCTTTATTTGGGTTTTTAAAATATCGTTCATATCCATTCTTTACGTCCTCAAAAGTCACTTCCACTTGTAACGGAATATATGCTTTTTGGATTAATTGTTGGGCAATTTGTTCACTATAAATTTCATGCATTTGCATATCCATCGATCGTCCTTCTATTTCTAAACTAGAAGGTAATACACTATAATGGCTGTATAGATTTCCCACTTTATATAAAGGCATATAAATCGTTCCATCCCCTATTATTTGCAAATAGAACCCGATAACTAAAGGACCTACTCTATTATCTATATCTAGCATACGCAATTTACTTAATTCAGGACAATATTTCTGCCAATCATTTGTAATTTTTCTTTTATTTATTTTTGGTCGTTCCATATTTTCCTCTTTTCTAAGCTATTGCAACATATTTGTTGCAATAGCTCAAATCAATAATTTAATTAGGGTTAATTTCTATTATGTCCTCATTACTTAATCCTAAAGGTCCTTCCTTCTTTATTTTTTCAACTTGTCTTTTGGAAAGTCCTTTGCCAGGATTCTTTACAAATTTGTAATCATATACCGTATTTGTGTCTTTATCATAAACATCTAATCTCGTACTTCTTTTCTCATTACCATTGATTCTAACATTATCTTTCCAATTTTTTTCAACTTCTAAATTGGTTCTCGACTTCATGTTATCTTGAGTTTGTCAATGTATTTTATCATGATTAGTACAGGTGGACAGCGTCAGGATCTTATAGACTGCCGAACATACTGCCATTATTCATGTTGTGTCCGTAAATGATGTTCAAAAGAAATTCTCCTCCGACTGTGTGACTGCGCAATCGGAGGAGGATTTTTTACCTACTGATTTTCATATTTATTCTCAAAATAATCTAAATATTTTTATATCAAACTAGAGCCTTTCTACTACAACTTTACAGCGTTTTTTATAAAATGCGATTCCATATGCGAGTATTTCGTTCCGTCCGTCCTCGCGTAATGCCTGGTCGTATCTTCGGTCTTTGATCTGTTCCAATGCCCTCTCGCATGCCTGATCCAGATTATTGAAAGAATTTGCATATTTCAACTCCATGATAATCCCTGCATCCGGATTCTTAGGTTTCACCAGAATATCCGCGAATCCATCTCCGGACTCTCTGTTCGATCTGACCGCCCAATCAGATTTGCTTTTCAGAATGCCAATCAAAATGCCATGATAGAATATTTCTTTTTCCTCATTCCGTGCCTTTGTATCCAGCACGCTGATTGTTTCCCCAAGGAACATCGTCAGTTCCTGTTCTATATCCTCTACTTTTCCTTCCAGAAATCCACAGTTGATTTTCTTTGTAGACGCCTGGTCATTTGCAACAACCCGGTCAAACCACTCCCGGATTTGAAGGACAAAAACTTCCAAGACTTCTTTATTTGGAATCACCAGCTTATACATTCCATTTTCAGACTCACCAAGCCGTGTGAGATATCCAGTTGTGAACAGTACACTCCACACATTTTCTGCGCTGTTATCAATCTCATCATAAGTCAGATCCAGCCGGATTCTCTTCTGGACAGCCTTTCCTGTAATCAACTGCTCGATTTCATCCCTGGTGGTCGTATCAGCCTTGTCTATAAAACGCTTCACAAGATCATTTCCACTGCTGTTGATCCAATACGCCTTTGGTTTTGCTTTTGAATCACTCATAAGATCATCGATGTAATTAATCACATCCCACGGACAGTAAATGTCCGCATTTCCAAAATGATACCCATCGTACCATTCTTTCATTTCTTCAAAATGGTCTTGTTGGTTGTAGGCTGCCAGAATCTTCTTGACGTCTTCAGTTGTAAATCCAAATTCTTCGTCATACTGAACATCATCGGCCGAATAAACTTTGAAGTTGTTCAGCCCTGTAAAAATGCTTTCTTTTGACACACGAAGACAGCCTGTCAGTACAGCAAACTGCAGAAAACTGTTTGTTTTTAATGCCTGCCCGAATAAGCCTCGGATCAGCGATACCATTTCCTTATAATATCCATGCTGGAATGCTTTATCCAGAGGCACATCATACTCATCGATCAGAATAATGGCTTTCTGATCATAATGCTTATATAAAAGCTGTGCCAAAACTTTCAATGATGAAATCAAGAAACCTTTGTCTATACAATATTTCCCGTTTTGGATGATTGTGAAACCACGATACTGCTCCTTTTCTGTTTCAGAAAGTTTATCACTGTTTAATAAAAAAGGGAACCTTGCAGCCTCACTTCCAATGAGCTGAATTAATGCATTTTCAGCTTCATCATACGTCAACCCGTCAACATCTTTCATTGACAAAAATATCACTGGATACTTCCCCATATATTCTTCACAGAGTTTCTGATTCTCTGAAATATAAAGCCCCTCAAATAAGGTCTCATCTGTTCCTATTTCAAAAAAGTTCTTAAGCATGCTCATATTTAAAGTTTTTCCAAATCGGCGCGGTCTAGTAAAAAGGTTCACCTCGCCCCATTTTTGCAGAAGATGCTCAATAAGTTGTGTCTTATCTACATAATAAAAATGATTTTCTCGAATCTTCTTGAAATCATCAAAGCCAACTGGCAGTTTTTTAAAATTTTCCGTACAGATCACCTCCTCAATTGGTTATTATGAGTATAGCCTTTTTTTCAGTCGTCTGCAAGGTCTTATTTCTGTGTATCTATACATACCGCATGAACTGCGAATCGTTTGCTGCTATCATGATCAGTACAGGTGGACAGCGTCAGAATCTTATTGCTTGACTTTGGTCTGATCCCGGTATCAAAATCCGAATTTTTCACCATCTCGTCAATGAACGTCTGGTATTCTTCCCCCGGCTGATAACCGACTTTATATACATTGCCGCCAACTACTGCATCCTCATAGGAGAAGATCTGATAGCGGTAGGCAGTGCTTTCGGTATAGACCGTAAAGTACTGGTTCTTTTTCCAGAAGCCTTCATCCTTGTATTTCTTCAGACTGCCGAACATACTGCCATTGTTCATGTTGTGTCCGTAAATGATGTTATAAAGGTCAGAAAAATCTGACTGATTCAGTCCTTCCAGAAAGATACTTCCGGCGATGTGTTCATTTCCATGGATATCTTTGCGCAGATATTTTTCGTTGTTCCCGGAGTACACGATAGGATAGTTGATGCTAATCTCATCCTGATCGTCGAACCGTATCCAGCCGATGATGTCCGGGTTTTCTGTTTTTAACTGGTCAAATTCGACTTTAATGTCGGTGCTCCACCAGTCTTTTTTCTTCTGCTTCCCGTCATCTGGTTCGGATTCATCACTGACATATTCTTCGGCAAGTTTCTCATAATCTTTCGTCGACTGCCGTCGGTCAATATACGGCGGCAAGATATTCCACAATGCCACACCTATCAGAATTACAGCCAGAAAAATCCATATCAGCCATCTATAAGAATTCTTTTTCTTCATGTCACGCTCCTATTCTTGTTAGTTGTACCAAACCTCTATCAGTTTCAGTCCCGAACCAGCCGGATTGCTTCATCGGCAGTCATTATTTCATACATGGTGCAATTTCTTCTTATCCCAAATATTCTTACCGTTCATTATACACTATCTCAGGAAATCAATCATCATCAATTTCAGGATTTCCAAAACGTTTCATAGGGTTAATGTGTCAATTATACTCTTTAATGCGTCTGCTGATTCTTTTAGCTTCAATGCTTCTTCTCCACTAAGATTAATCGGAATGTCAGATTCAATTCCGTCTGCACCAACAATAACAGGCATACTTAATACAACATCATCAATCTCATATACTCCATGTATCATGTGTGATACAGGTAGGATTGATTTTTCGTCACGCATAATCACTTCACAGATACGTTTTACTGACATTGCAATTCCATAATATGTCGCATGCTTCTTGTTAATAATCTCATAGGCACTGTTTTTGACAGCATCTGCGATTTCCTTCGTATTTTCCTTATGGTTATAATGTCCTCTCATCTCACACATGTCACTAAGCGGAACACCGGATACATTGGCAGATGACCATGCCACAACTTCACTGTCTCCATGCTCTCCTACTATAAATGCATGCACGCTTCGGCTATCCACTGATAAATGCTGTCCAAGCTTGCTTCTAAGTCTTGCACTGTCAAGAACTGTTCCTGAGCCGATAACTCTCTCCTCCGGAAGTCCTGACAATTTGATTGCAACCTGTGTCAGAATATCCACAGGATTTGCTACAACCAGAAGGATTCCTCCAAAATCTCTTTTGGCGATTTCCGGAATAATGGACTTAAATATTGCCACATTCTTATTTACCAGATCAAGTCTTGTTTCTCCAGGCTTTTGCCCTGCACCTGCTGATATAATGACAATCGTAGCATCTGCCACATCATCATAGTCACCGACATATATCCTCATAGGGCTAGCAAACGGTATTCCATGACTGATATCCATAGCCTCTCCCTCTGCCTTATTCTTATCCGCATCTATTAACGCAATTTCAGTAAATAATCCACTCTGCATAAGCGCAAATACAGATGCTGAGCCTACGAATCCGCAGCCTATCATAACTGCCTTTTTGGAATTTGATTTTTTCTTATTCATGCAACCATTCCTTCCTTTTGTTTTTCATCTGCTTAATTCCTGCAGCATTTTTCCAGGATCATCCGCTGCTTTTACTTTATCATTAGCTTTTACTATTATTCCATGTTCGTCAATAAAATATGTTGTTCTGACCACACCCATGGATACTTTTCCGTAGTTTTTTTTTACTTTCTTTCCAAGATATTCGCTTAATTTATGTAATTCTCCATTCTGATCCGGTAATTCAAAATCTGGTGCTTTTGTTTCTACTTCTAACATTTTCTGGAGAACACTGTCTGTAGCTGTAATACATCCGTGAAGAGGCAAGAAGGATGTTGACAACATAAACTGTCCGTATCCGGACAATTGAAAAAGCGTGCTTGTTATCTATACAACTAACAAACACGCTAAGAAACAAAGTTAAATCAAATTTCTTTCTTCCACCCCTATCACACAATCCAGCTCCTGATACTCTGCCGGGCAGCCATCTGTCAGAATCTTTGCATTCACAAAAGCAGAAAACGTCACAGAACTGATGCATCCGAATTTCGAATGATCTGCAAGAATATATCGATTCTTACATCTCTCAATCGCTGTTTGTTTCACCAGGGCTTCATTCGCATCTGGTGTTGTGAATCCTTCTGCTTTTGTGATTCCATTTGCTCCAAAGAAGCCTTTCGTAAAATGATACTCCTGCAGATTCTTCATTGCCTGAGCACCGATCACTGCTTCTGTAGAACTCTTGAGTTCTCCGCCAATCAGAAACACTTTGATTCCCTTCGCTGCCAGTCTCTGCGCATGTGAAACAGCATTGGTCACAAAGACTGCATTGGTATGCCCAAGAGCATCAATCATATAACCTGTCGTTGTTCCGGCATCAAGATATATGAAATCTTCATCCTCGATCAATCCTGCCGCATATTGCGCGATTTTTCTTTTTCTCTTCCACATAGAGTTCGCTCTTTTGCTCAACTGTCGGTTCGTAAGCCGAGACAGTGTCTCCATCTTCTAACGCAACTGCACCGCCAAATACCTTGATGAGCTTTCCGGCTTTATGAAGTGCAGTAATATCTCTTCTTACCGTAGACTCTGATGTATCTAAGATTTCTTTCAATTCTGTCGCTGTGACACTTTTCTTCTCTTTCAGCAAATCCAATATAATCTGATATCTTTGTTCTGTAAGCATTTTAGTCTCTCCTTTTAAAAAAGAACCTGAAGCCATGAATCTCAAGCATCCGCTTCTAAATCCACGACTTCAGGTCCTGATTCTTATATTCTTTTTATTGGTTTTGACAGATTATTTTATTCGGCATTTCATCCAAATGGTGATTGCTTTATGCTACTTTCTTCTTAAGGAGTCCAAGCAGTACTGCGGAGATGACTGTTCCTACTACGAGGGAAACAAGATACATTACTGCATTTCCAACAACCGGGAATACGAAGATTCCACCATGTGGTGCCATCAGTGTACATCCAAACAACATTGACATTCCACCGGCAATTGCTGAACCGATGATACAAGATGGAAGTACATGCAGCGGATCAGATGCTGCAAATGGGATTGCTCCTTCTGTGATAAATGCAAGACCCATAATAAAGTTTGTCGGACCTGCATCTCTTTCTTCTTTTGTAAACTTATCCTTAAACAACAGTGTGGAAAGGGCGATGGCACATGGCGGAACCATTCCTGCAACCATAACTGCTGCCATAATATCATAATTACCAGCTGCGATTGATGCTGTACCGAACACATAAGCTGCCTTGTTGAACGGACCACCCATATCGATGGACATCATTCCTCCAAGAACCAGTCCTAATACTACTTTACTTGAATCTCCCATGCCTGTCAATGCATTATTCAGGCCTGTGTTGATTCCACCCATGATTGGCTCGATTACAAACATCATAGCAAGTCCGATCAGAAGAACTCCGATCAATGGATAAATAAGTACCGGCGCGATTTTTTCCAATGCATCCGGAAGCTTATCGCATACTTTACGAAGAAGTACAATGATATATCCTGCAAGGAATCCGGCTACAAGAGCTCCGAGGAATCCGGATTTTCCGATTGCTGCCATCATACCGCCTACAAGACCAACTGCAAGCGCCGGTCGGTCACCGATTGCCATTGCGATAAATCCTGCAAGTACCGGAAGCATGAATCCAAATGCAGTTCCACCGATTTGTTTAAATACTGCTGCTACCGGAGTGATCATACCAAAGTTTGCTCTCTGATCAGCCGGAAGTGCATTCAGATCTACACATATTCCGTCGATCAAAAATGCGATTGCAATCAGTATACCACCACCAACAACGAGTGGAAGCATATGAGAAACACCGTTCATCAGCTGCATGTAGATCTGATGTCCGACACCGCCGCTTTTCTTTCCTGCGGAAGAAGATGCTGCAGCCGGATTGTTTCCGTGGAAGACCGGAACATTTCCGGCTTTCGCCTGAGCTACCAGTTCATCTGCTTTACTGATTCCGTCTGATACCTGACAGATGATTACTTTCTTTCCGTCAAAACGATCCATCGGAACCTGTGTGTCTGCTGCAACGATAATACAATCCGCATCAGCAATTTCCTGGTCTGTCAGCACATTTTTCGCTCCGCCGCTTCCTCTTGTCTCGATTTTCACGAAACAGTCGGCAGCTTTTGCTGCTTTCTCGATTCCTTCCGCTGCCATATATGTGTGTGCGATACCTGTCGGACATGCTGTTACTGCAAGAATCTTGAAATCACTCTCTGCATTTCCTGTATCTGCCAGCTGCTCATCAATGTCAGCTCTCTCATCATCTGCTTTATCAATAATAGAAAGGAATTCCTCCGCAGATGTTGCATTTCTCAGAGCTTCTGTAAACTGCTCATCCATCAGCATCATAGACAATTTACTAAGTACTTCCAGATGAACATTATCCTCTGTATTTGGTGCTGCGATCAGGAATAACAGTGTTACCGGTTCTCCATCCAGAGAATCGAAATCAACGCCATTTTTAATGACCATTGCTGCAAGTCCCGGCTTGCTTACGCAATCACCTTTTCCATGTGGAATAGCAATTCCCTCACCAATTCCTGTTGTGCTTTCCTCTTCTCTTAAGTAAACCTGTTTTCTGTAGGCTTCTGTGTCATTGATCTTACCACTTGCACACATCAAATCCACGGCCATATCCAAAGTTTCCTGCTTATTCGCCGGATTCTTGTCAAAGGCAATGCTTCTTTTATCGAGCAAATCTGTAATTCTCATCCTATCGCTCCTCCTTTACAACCTGTTGATATACTCCGGCAATCTCCTCTTTTGTTGCCAGATTCTCTGAAAATGCACTTGCACTTCCTGATGCAACTCCCATGTGGAATGCATGTCTGTATTCATGTTTCTCCATCCAGCCTGCCATAAATCCGGCTACCATAGAGTCTCCTGCTCCAACACCGTTTTTTAATTCCCCTTTCGGCGCCTGAGTGTCATAAACACTTCCATCTTCTGCTACAAGGACTGCACCTTCTCCTGCCATGGATACAAGAACATTTCTTGCTCCTTTTTCCTGCAGTTTCTTTGCATATGGTACAACAGATTCTCTTGTCAGAAGCTCCACATCAAAAATCTCTCCAAGTTCGTGGTTGTTCGGTTTGATTAAAAATGGATGATATTCAAGAACGTTCAACAGAAGATCTCTCGTTGCGTCTACAACGATCATGACGCCTTTACCGTCGAGCTTCGCCATAATCTTCTGATACATATCATCCGGCATAGATGATGGAATACTTCCTGCCAGGAATAAGACATCACCTTCTCCAAGTTTGTCAAGCTTCTCCATCAGCTTCTCTACATCTTCCGCTGAGATCACCGGACCGCTTCCGTTAATCTCTGTTCCATCGATAGATTTTAACTTCAGGTTGATTCGAGATACACCTTCATTGATCTCAATAAAATCGGATGCAACCCCCATCTCTTTGAGTCTTCTTTCAATCTCTTTTCCGGTAAATCCGGCTAAAAATCCAAGTGCAGTATTCTCGATGCCAAGATTACCAAGCACTGTAGAAACATTGATGCCCTTTCCACCAGGAAGGATCAGCTCCGAACTTGTTCGATTCGTAAGTCCAAGCTTAAAGTCCTCAACAGAGACAATGTAATCCAATGACGGATTAAATGTTACTGTGTAAATCATTTTACTCCTCCTTCTCTCAATCCAGTCACTTCAAACTGCTGCCGCAGTTTATTTGCAAGCTTTATTCAGTCAAACTCGGTCAGTCTCGATAACCTGCTTTCATTTCTGACTGCTTGTTTTTCTTTATGTTTGTATTATACGTTCAAACTCATTCATAGTCAATCAAATTAATCAACAAAATTCATGACTGTTTTTGGTGGAATTTGCACAATTTTAGTTTTCTGCCTTTAAAATAAGAACTCCGCCAGCACACAGTTGCTGACATCCATCCCCCGATGCGTCAGTCGGATTCGATCTCCACTAAATTCCAGCAATTGTTCTTCTTCTAATTTATCAAGAATTTCCCCATAGACATCATCCACATTCTTTCCAAAATAATTCTGGAAATCTGTTCTCGAAACTCCCTCTATTTTGCGAAGCCCCAGATACATGAATTCTTCCATCTGTGATTCCACAGAAAGGATTTCTCTGTCAATAAGAATCGGCTCGCCATTTCTAATCTTTTCAATATATGCTTTCCGATCACGGATATGGTCAAACCGTTCCCCTTTGATCAGTGATGAGGAACCTGCCCCAATCCCAAGGTACTCCACTCTGTCCCAGTAGCCGAGATTATGCCTGCATTCTTTTCCCGACTTTGCATAATTGGATATCTCATATCGATGCATTCCTGCTTCTGCAAGTCTTTGTATTGTCAATTCTCCCATCGCATACTCTTCTTCCTCTGACGGAAGTTTCCATGCACCGCGGTCTAATTTCCCTTTTTCATACCAGTCGTAGAATACTGTTCCTTCTTCCAATATCAAACTATATGCGGATATATGTTCCGGCTCAAGTGCCAGAACTTTTGAAAGTGTATCTTCGTAGCTTTCTATCGTCTGTCCCGGAAGCGCAGACATAAGATCGATATTTCTGTTTTTGAAACCTGCCTGTTCTGTCAGTTTCCATGTCTCAAGGAATTCCTCATAGGTATGGATCCTTCCAAGCATCTTCAGTTCTTCGTTCTGTGCGGACTGAAGTCCGATACTCAACCTGTTTACGCCTGCTGCTTTCATAGCACAAAGCTTTTCAATAGCAACGGTTCCCGGATTCATTTCCATTGTGATCTCTGCATTCTCATTTACTGAAAATGTATGATAAATTGCATTAAAAATCTGTTCTATCTGTTCCGGTGTCAGAAGAGACGGTGTTCCGCCCCCCAGGAAAATCGTATGAACTTCATACTCTCAGATAATTCCTGATAACTCTGAATCTCCTGAACCATAGCACTGACATAATCCGCCTGTTCTTTCGGTGTCCCACTTGCTGAGAAAAAATCACAATAATTACATTTTCTTACACAGAACGGAATATGGAGATATAATTCTAAATTTCTCTTTTTCATCTTTAAATACAGAAAGATACTGTCTGACAAAAACAGTATCTTTTCCTTCCTTCTTTTATCTAGTTCTCATCCAACTTCAGGACACTCATGAATGCACTCTGTGGAATCTCTACGTTTCCAACCTGACGCATTCTCTTCTTTCCTTCTTTCTGTTTTTCAAGCAGTTTCTTCTTACGTGAAATGTCACCACCGTAACATTTCGCAAGAACGTCCTTACGCATTGCCTTAACTGTCTCTCTCGCAATGATCTTACTTCCAACTGCTGCCTGGATCGGAATCTCGAAAAGCTGTCTTGGAATCTCTTCTTTCAGCTTCTCACACATCTTTCTTCCACGTTCATAAGCACTTCCCTCGAATACAATAAAGGAAAGAGCATCCACTTCTTCTTTGTTGATCAGAATGTCAAGTTTGACAAGCTCGGAACGTACATAACCAAGCATCTCATAATCAAAAGATGCGTATCCTCTGGATCTTGATTTCAATGCATCAAAGAAATCGTAAATAATCTCATTGAGTGGCAAATGATAAGTAAGCACAGCTCTTGTCTCTTCGATATATTCCATTCCCTGATAGATTCCACGGCGTTCCTGACACAGATCCATGATCGCACCGATGTACTCGGATGTTACCATGATCTCAGCCTTTACCATAGGCTCTTCCATATATTCAATCTCTGCAGGATCCGGCATATTTGTCGGGTTCGTCAGGTCAATCACATCACCGTTTGTCTTATGGATCTTATAAATAACACTCGGTGCTGTTGTAACAAGATCAAGGTTGTACTCTCTTTCCAGACGTTCCTGAATAATCTCCAGATGAAGCAGTCCTAAGAATCCACAGCGGAAACCAAATCCAAGTGCCACGGATGTCTCTGCCTCAAACTGAAGTGCCGCATCATTAAGCTGCAACTTCTCAAGTGCATCTCTCAAGTCCGGATACTTTGCTCCGTCTGCCGGATAAAGTCCACAGTATACCATCGGGTTTACTTTCTTATATCCCGGAAGTGGTTCTGCACAAGGATTCTCTGCATTCGTGATCGTATCTCCGACACGGGTATCCTTTACATTCTTAAGACTGGCTGTGATATATCCTACCATTCCTGCTTCAAGTGCGTCACATGGAATGAACTGTCCCGCTCCAAAAGTTCCAACTTCTACAACTTCTGCTTTCGCACCTGTTGCCATCATAAGCATCGGTGTACCTTTTTTGACCGTACCTTCCTTGATACGGCAGAATACAATAACTCCCTTGTATGAATCGTACTTGGAGTCAAAGATCAATGCCTGAAGCGGTGCATCCGGATCTCCGACCGGTGACGGAATCTGCTGTACAATCTGCTCGAGAACTTCATGTACATTCAGTCCTGTCTTAGCAGAAATCAGTGGTGCATTCTCCGCATCGATTCCGATCACATCTTCTATCTCTTCTTTTACACGCTCCGGCTCTGCGCTTGGAAGATCAATCTTGTTGATAACCGGCATAACGTCCAGATCATGATCGAGTGCCAGATATACATTCGCAAGTGTCTGTGCCTCAACTCCCTGTGCCGCATCAACAACAAGAATCGCTCCGTCGCAGGCCGCCAGGCTTCGGGATACCTCATAGTTGAAATCGACGTGTCCAGGTGTATCAATCAAGTTGAAAATATACTCTTCTCCGTCATCTGCCTGATATACAGTACGGACTGCCTGTGCTTTGATCGTGATTCCACGCTCTCTCTCCAGATCCATGTTATCGAGAACCTGTGACTGCATTTCTCTGCTAGTCAAAAGTCCTGTCTGCTCAATGATACGATCCGCCAGTGTAGACTTACCGTGATCGATATGTGCTATAATACAAAAATTTCTAATATGACTCTGATCAATTGTTGACAATACTTCTTACCTCCATCTATCTTTCTGACTGTTTTACAATAAAAAGTTCTACCGCAAGATTGTCTGTCAGCAATCCTGTCTTTACATCCTGCTCCAGCTGTGCCCCTTCTTCCATCACACGGCGCAACTGTCCCATCTTAAACCGCTTCGCCTGTTCCATATTCTTTCCTGCCACAAATGGATGTAATCCTGCTTTAGACGCAATCTCTTTTCTTCCATATCCCTGGTTTGCAAGTGCCTTGACATGGAAAAGCATCCTGTACTGACGTACCAGCAGAAAAAGAATACGCATCGGCGGTTCTTTTAAAGCCAGCAGTTCATAATACAGATCCAGTGCTTTCTGCTGATTTCCGGCTGCAACTGCATCTACCATCTCAAAAATATGATTCGTGATCTGCGTCACACAGACGGCATCAATATCTTCCTTCGTGATCGTATCTCTCTCCAGTGCATAACAGAATACTTTCTCCAGCTCTCCCTGGATATTTTCCATATCTGTTCCAACTTTATCCAGAAAATACACTATCACAGACTCCGAAATCTGCTTCTGCTCTTTTCGGACCAGACCTGCGACCCAGCGTTTCAATGTTCCTGCATCCTGCGTGGACAGCTCTGCAATATATCCTTTCGCTTTCACTGCTTTGTAGAGCCTATTCCTCTTATCAATCTCTTCTTCCACGAAGATAAAACAGGTTGTCTCCGGCATATCCTTGATATAATCCGCCAGATCTGCCCCTGCCGCAGTTTTAAAAAATCCCGTATTCTCAAATACGATCAGTCTGCGCTCTGCAAAGAAAGGTAAGGTCTCTGCAAGATCGATTGCTTCTTTCACTGGCGTATTCTTCCCTTCATAATACGAATAGTTCATCGTATCACCTTCCGGAAGCATTGCCTTCACAAAACGGTTCTTATACTGTTTCTTCAGATATCCTTCTTCTCCGCAGAGAAGATATACCTGCTTAAATTGTCCTGATTTTAAATCTTCATTTAAGGTCTTCATAACTATTCTATTATAAATGAATAACCAATACTTTGACAAGAGCCTTTTTATCACCTGTTCCTATTCGCCTGTTCTTATTTCCATAATTTTATAGATACTTGTGAACCTTTATTTTTCGTCCATCACTCTTTAGTGTAATTGCGCCACATTCCTGCGTGGACAATACTTCACTTCCGATTTCCCTCAGGCGTTCCAGCGTCTCCTCATGTGGATGTCCGTAGCGGTTCTCTATCCCCGCTGAGATTAATGTTAATCGGGGTTTCACAATCTGAAGGAAGTCTTCACTTCCCGAATTCTTCGACCCATGATGTCCTGCTTTTAAGATTGGACAGCTTTCCAATGCTCCGCTTTCCACCAGCTGTTCCTCTCCTCTTCCTTCCAGATCTCCTGTCAGAAGCATTTGAAACGCCCCATCCTTCAATTCAAGTACAACAGATGCTTCATTTCCTGCTTCCAGACGAGGTACCTCCTCCATCCTGCCACGTGTACACTCATTTTTTCTCGTTGTCAACGGAGCTATGCATTTTAAATATGTTCCGACTTCTTCTCCTGAATAAATTGTCAACACTCTCGTCCCATTTTCTTTCGCTATTTCTGCAAGATGGAGTAATTTCTCATCCATATATTCTTCCGGCGGCAGAACAAGCGCATCGATTTCCACTCCCTGTTTCTGATTTTGCAGAAGTTCTTGAATTCCATTGATGTGATCCGCATCACCATGTGTCACAAAAGACATACTCCAGTTTTCTGACCCCCTTGCGATAATAGAAACGGCTCTATCCGGTAAGTACCGACAGAAGACAGATCACTACTCCCTCCATCCACAAGCATTTTCTTTCCTTCTCTGTCTCTTATAAAAATACAGTCCCCCTGTCCAACATCCAGGACAGTCACCTGAAGGTGTTTTGAATCATTCATAAGAATTCTACACCCACCGATTGATCCTGCTATGACAATGCAAACAAGCAGCGAAAATCCTGCCTGTTTTCTTCGGTTATCTGTCTTATTTTTCATTGCATGAAACAGGAAGCACAAAAACAACAGCACACCATAGTAAATAAGCACCCACCATAACTCTGGCTGTCCGGTCACAATCCTGCTGCCCGGAAGCGCTGATGTCAGCTCACATAATTTATCATAGAAGGACAACAGGCGATCACAGCTTCTGAATCCAATTTTTCCTACGGTTCCCGATAATTCTGAAAATAAAATTCCACCTATACCGGTCAACATCACAAATGGAAACAACGGAATTAAAATAACATTCAAAACGAGTGCATACGGTGGTATCTCAAAATAATAATACAGCATGATTCCCAGAAGCATTCCATTAACAGCTAAACTAATCTTAAATCCTTCCCATGCTTTCAAACGTGTTTTTTGTTCAAAAATTGGATACAATAATAAAATCCCAAGGATTGCACCAAATGAAAGTAAAAATGCCGCGTCTAACAGATACAGCGGTTGATATATGCTTAAGATAGCTGCTGTAACCGCCAGGCTTGTCGGCTGATCCACATCTCTCCCGGTAATTTCTGCCCCCATGCGGATAAAAAACATAAGAAGTGCACGAAGACTGGATACCTGTGGACCTGTCATAACCAAATAAAAAAACAGAATCCCTCCTCCGGCAATTCCGGAAAACAGAAATGAATTTCCCATTCTTCTTAATAACCGGTAAACAGACATTCCGATCAGTGACATGTGTAATCCTGAAATTGCAAGCAGATGTCCTAATCCGTTCTTCTGATACAATTTTTTCATCTCCGGATCAAGTCCGCTTCTTTTCTCCCAACAAGATTGCAGAAAGCATCGCGCCATGTGTTTTTCCCATCTGGCTTACAATCTTCCAGTTCCAGTAATTTTTCAGCCGGTCCAGCTGATTCCGTATGCTATTCCATCGTGATACAATCCAGTTCTTGTCTTTTTCAGACAAAACGATCTCAACCTGTTCTGCCTTTGTTAAAACCCCAACATGGATTCCCTGTTTTTGATAATAACTTTTTTGGTTAAAATTACCCGGATTCCTTGGCGGATGAAACGACTGTTTTGTCCCCCACACATTCAGCTTCTGTCCTATTTTCATTCTGATTTTTTTACCGGATTTACTATTTTTTATTGTTATAAGGATTTTCTTTTCTTTGATTGTCTGATTTTTACTCTTTTGATCTGTACAAGAAACAACCGCATCTTTCAGATAAATTGCAGTTGATTGTGATTTATTTTCAATTTTATAAACCGTGCCCTCGCAAATCACATCTTTTTCATCCGAAATCAATGTTTCTGCAAGGGACGGTTTCTGATCTTTTGTATTCTGCTAAAAAACTCACTCTTACAAGCTGTATGGCAAGCAGTACAAGACATACCATACAGAGCGGGCGTTTTCTCATTCTTTGTTATCTGCTGCAATCCAGTCCAGTTCTTCATTCAATGGCTGTGACAAGTCCACCTTTTCCATGTATTTTGCATTCGATTCACCATTGATCGTAATCTGTACCTGCCTTACTCCTGCTCCCTCTACAAGAGAATCCACGATAGAATAAATCGTAATCTCAGGCAGTACATCATACGCACTGATCAGAAATGTGCTGTCAAAATTCACATAACAGATTCCATCCTTTGTCGTTACACTCAACAGATTAGCCGCCGGATTGATCGTTGGATATGCCCCCTCCTCAGATGGACCTTGCATCAGCTTTTCTACAATCAGCTTTTCTTTCAAGACATTACTGCTGTAATGAACATCAACCTCTTGCTTGACTAGTTTGGATCCATTCTGATCTGCAAAATACAATGTCAGTGTATCCGTTTGATAAGAACTTAACGAGGATCCTGTTGCATCAACAATATCATCCTCATTCATTAAGCCAACATCATTTCCCTCATTATCTTTGAGCGGTTCCCCTTCCACACGGACAGATACTGCATCAATTCCATCAATCTGAAGCAGTGACTGCACAATTGCTGCCCGCATCAGTTTCTCATCTAAGGATTTCACTTCATAATATTCTTCGCTGAAATTAATCTCAAGGATACTGCCCTTTAAAGCACAGTCGAGCAATTTCACCTGTTCCGGAATTGCCTGTGTATATTCAATTTCATTCGTTGGTTTCTTCATCTCATCGATTACAGATTCCGCCTTTTTTATCGCAGAATTGCCGCTGATCTTAGCTGCAACCTTTACAAGTCCTGTCTTGTCTGTATTCATACAGTAAATGTAAGATTCGCCTTCCTTTACTCTATAACGATCCCCACACGCAGTTACTGCGAGAGAAAGAATCAGAATAAGCAACACTGCGATTCCTTTTCTTTTTTTCATAACTTTTCTCCTAAGAAGCTGTATAGATCAGTGGAATTCTCACAGTAAATGTTGTTCCTTCGCCTTCTTCACTATATACTTTAATCGCACCTCTATGTGCAATCACAGCATTTCGCGCAATTGCAAGTCCAAGTCCTGTTCCTCCGATCTCTCTGGAATGAGATTTATCCACACGGAAGAAACGTTCAAAAACATGCGCCTGATCCTCTTTCGGAATTCCAATTCCTGAATCTTCTACTTTTACATAGAAAAATTTGTGGTCTGCATTCAATGATACATGAACCCATCCATTATCATGATTATACTTTACTGCATTTTCTACCAGATTGGAAATCGCAAGTGACAGCTTTGTCTCATCAATCTCCGCCGTAACCGGACGAAAGCTCTCCATTACGATCTCCACATTCTTTTTCTCTGCAATTGGTTTTAATCTCTTCAAAATCTGTTCCAGAAGTTCATTAATATTAACGGATTCAATATTCAGCGTCTGACCCTTCTTGTCCATCTTCACAAGTGACAAAAGATCTGTAATGATCTTATTCTCACGGTCAATCTCTTTTGCAATATCACCCATGAATTCCTGATACATCTCAACCGGAAGGTTCTCCTGCTCCAGAAGTGAATCGGCCAGTACTTTCATCGATGTCATCGGGGTCTTCAGTTCGTGAGATACATTGGATACAAATTCTTCCCTGGAATCATCCAAAAGCTTCAGCCTTCCCATCATCTTATTGATCGCTTCGCTGATACTCTTTGTTTCTGTAAATGTATCCACATGCAGAACATCGTCGCTATACCCTGCACTTACATTCTCGATCGTAGCTGCAATCTGATGTAGCGGACGTACTACACGATCTGCTGCAAACACTGCAACAATCGTCAGAAAAATCATCACAAGACCAATAATCACGCTCCCCTGTGTATATAATACATCCAGAGAATCCTCAATACTATCGGTTGAAACACTTGCCAGCATTACACCGCGAATCTGATCCTCTCCGGGTATTGCAATCGGTGCAGTCACCTCGATATAATGATTCTTCTTATCATAATTATTCGTGCTCGTCCCCTTCATACAGCGCACTACACTTTCAGATACATCCAGCTTTCCCTCATCCAGACTGTAAGTATCCTTGACTACCCTCAGCTGATCATCAATTACCATAACTCTTCCGTTATAAATGTTAGTCAGCTGATTCAGGCTGTCATTGACCACCTCTTGTGAAGTGTCCTCAAAATAGTGGCTCGCACTGATCTGATTCGTTAAAATTGTACATTGATTCTGAATTTCTGCTGTTCGAAGTGACACAGCACGTGACTCATAGACTTTTACGATTCCAAATAGTGCTACTACGCTGGGCACAAGCCCGGCAAGAAGCACTATAATAAAAATTCGGAATCTAAGATTGTTAAAGATCTTTTTCTTAAATGAAAATGTATTCTTACCCCTGGAAATAATAACCCACTCCCCACTTCGTATGTACGTATTTTGGTTCACTTGGATTCTGTTCTATCTTCTCTCGTAAACGACGGATATGTACATCTACAGTTCTTGCATCACCCGGATAATCATATCCCCAGATCAGATTCAGCAGATTCTCTACTGTAAACCTTATTCGGATTCATTGCAGAAGCTCAAGCACATCAAATTCCTTCGCTGTAAGATTGATCTCACGTTCTCCGATAAAAACACGGCGTCCTTCGCAATCAATCTTCATATTCCCTTTCACAAGCACCGGACTGCCGGCCGGCTCTTCCTTGCGTTTCGCTGTTCTGCGCATGATTGCCTTGATTCTTGCCTTCACTTCAAGAATATTGAACGGCTTTGTGATATAATCATCCGCACCATATTCCAGACCAAGGATCTTATCCATATCCTCACTCTTGGCAGTCAACATAACAATCGGCATATCTGAAAATTCACGAATCTGCTGACATACCTGGAAACCATCCAGTTTCGGAAGCATGACATCAAGAAGTACAAGATCATACTCACATCTTCTCGCATATTCTAATGCTTCTTCTCCATCATAAGCGCAATCCACTTCCATTCCTTCCTGTTCCAGACTGAACCGGATCCCCTTTACGATTAATTTTTCATCATCAACAACTAATATCTTCTTGCTCATACTCCTCTTTCTGGCCGTTCTTCTGCCTGCCCGCTCCTATACCATAATATCGTCTTTTATCTTATTAAACACGCCATCCTTGATTCCCTCGATCTTCTTGAGATCCTCTATACTCTGAAAGTTTCCATGCTCCTGTCTGTATTTCAGAATACTCTCTGCCTTTGATGCTCCGATTCCACTCAAGGTCATCAATTCTTCTTTTGCGGCTGTATTTATATTAATTTTATCACTGACTGATCCACCTGCATTTCCATTCGGATCTGCCCACTGACCGGAAACAGATTGTGCTGACTCCTCTGCTTCTTCCTGCGTTGGCACATAGATCCGCTCTCCATCACTCAGAGCTTCTGCCTGATTGATCCAATCTGCGGCAGCATCTTCTGTCATTCCACCGGCCGCTTCTAATGCTTCGTAAATCCGTGCATCTGTCCTCAGTTTGTACACCCCCGGAGCATTCACAGCTCCACATACATGAACATATAACGTCTCCGGCAGTCCTTCTTCTGCATCTGTGCCACCCTGAGATCCTTTTTCTGACTCTGTTTTGGAATTTGAGGAATTCTTCTCTACATCAGATTCTCCCTCCAGTGTGAACTCTTCAAGTTCTTCCGCTGCGTCATGATTCTCTGCACAGCCACACAATCCCATGGTCAAAAAAGCCAAAGTTAAAGTCAATACAATTCCTTTTAGCATCTGTCCTTTACGGCATCTGCATATTTTCTTCCATCCGTTCTTCATCCTATTGCCTCACTGTTCTCAGACAGTCAGACTTCCCCTTAAAACCGGACATAAATATTGTAACGAATTTTTCTCAAAAATACAATAGACAATTTAACGCTTTGTTACAGACTTGTTACAATACCCGCAAAACTTTCTATTTCCATTGGAAAAAGAACAATTCCACCGACTGCGATCAACAATCCAATCAGTTTTCTCCATGAAAATGGTTCTTTTTCCATTCCGAACATTCCGGATAGTGAGATCAGATAAGCAACCGCCAGCTGGGAAACAACAATGAAAAGTGCTGATCTTGCAGGTCCTAGGGCATCCACACTTTTAATGACAGTCCATGTAATCCCTGCTCCGATCACACCTCCCAGCAACATATAGCGCGGCTGGACTTCCATAAGTGCTACAACAGAGTCTCTTCCTGTTGCCAGCCAGACAAACAGACACAAAAGAAATGCTGAAAGTTGCACCCACCCATTGCTTACCCAGATTCCTGTCGTCTTTGTCACCTGCGCGTTGAACACTCCCTGTACACTCATCAGCGCACCTGATAGCAGTGCAATCAAAAAACCGGCCATAAGCTTATACCTCCCTATAGAAATAGTATAAGCAAATGCCGGCTTTTTTATGTATAAGATTTCTTATGCAAGTGCACGTTTCAGTTTTTCGATCATCTCATCAATATGCTTTTCTTCTACGATCAGCGGTGGAACAAATCGGATGACATTTCCTTGCGCCTGAATGATTAAAAGTCCTTCTTCAATTGTCTTTTTATTTACTTCTGCAAGAGGTTTTGTAATCTCGATTCCCTGCATCAGACCTTTTCCTTTTCTTCTGACTACACAGTCCAGTTCATCTACAAGCTCATCGAGCTTCTTTGTCAGATAAGGTGCAACCTGATTCACATGCCCTACAAGATCTTCACGTTCAAAAATCTCGATCACTGTCTTAACAGCTGTACATGCCAGTGGATTTCCTCCATAAGTTGCGCCGTGATCTCCCGGCTGAAGAGAATATTTTGCCACTTCTTCCGTCATTGCAAATGCACCGACCGGAATTCCGTTTCCGATTGCTTTCGCCATAGTCAGAATATCCGGTTTTACACCAAATCCCTGCCATGCAAACATATTTCCGGTTCTTCCCATTCCACACTGCACTTCATCACAGATCATCAGGATTCCATTTTCATCACAGATCTTACGGATTCCTTCCATAAATTCCTGTGTCGCAAGATTGATTCCGCCTTCCCCCTGCAGCGGTTCCAAAATAATTGCACAAGTCTTATCATTTACCAGTGCTTTCACACTGTCAAGATCATTAAACTCTGCAAATCTTACACCTGGAACAACCGGCTCAAACGGTTCACGATAAGAATCATGTCCTGTCACAGAAACTGCTCCGAAGCTTCTTCCATGGAAAGAATTCTGCATCGCGATAAATTCATATCTTCCTGTCTTCTTTGTGTAAGCATATCTTCTTGCCGCTTTCAGAGCACCTTCGTTTGCCTCTCCGCCACTGTTTGTAAAGAAAACTCTGTCCATTCCGGAAATGCGGTTTAATTCTTTTGCTGCCTCTCCACAGCTCTCGTGGAAATAAAGATTTGATGTATGGTATAACTTATCAATCTGATCTTTTAATGCCTGATTCAGTTCTTTATTATCATATCCAAGTCCTGACACAGCAAATCCTGCTGCAAAGTCAAGATATTCTTTTCCTTCTGTATCATACAGATACATTCCTTCTCCGTGATCCAGTGCAATCGGAAATCGATTGTATACATGGATCAGGTTCTCTTCCGCCGCCTGTATTTTACTGTTCACCATCATAATACCTGCTTTCTTTCTGACTTAAAATTGCTGTACCGATTCCTTTGTTTGTAAAGATTTCAAGCAACAGACAATGTGGGATTCTTCCGTCCAGAATATGTACACGTGACACACCATTTTCAATCGCATCAATACAATTCTGAAGCTTTGGAAGCATTCCACCTCCAATATATCCGTCTGCAATCAATTCCTTGGCTTCTTTGATCTCCAGTTCAGAAATCAATGTAGATGGATCTTTCGGATCTTTATAAACACCTTCAATATCTGTCAGGAACGCAAGCTTCTCAACCTTCATGGCACGGGCGATTGCACAGGCTGCATCATCTGCATTGATATTATAAGTATTGTATTCCTCATCCATACCAACCGGGCAAATGATCGGAAGGAAATCTTTTTCCAGAAGGTCATACAAAATCTCTGCATTTACTTTCTTGACATCTCCTACGAATCCGATATCCTGTCCGTCTGAAAACTTCTTCTCAACCTGGAGAAGATTTCCATCCTTTCCACTGATTCCGATCGCACGCACGCCAAGACTCTCTACAAGCTGTACAAGACTCTTATTCACGCGTCCCAGAACCATCTCAGCAATCTCCATTGTCTCTGCATCTGTCACTCGAAGTCCGTTGATAAACTCTGCTTCTTTTCCAACTTTTCCAACCCACTTGCTGATTTCCTTACCACCGCCATGCACGATGATCGGTTTGAATCCACACAGTTTCAGAAGTGTAACATCCTCGATTACTCTGCGTTTCAGACTTTCATCCACCATGGCACTTCCGCCATATTTTACTACGATGATTTTACGGTTAAAGCGCTGGATATAAGGCAGTGCCTCGATCAGCACCTGCGCTTTATCCAGATATTTCTGCATATTGCTTGTCATTTTTTCTGTCTCCCTTTTTTATCTTTTCAGCGTCTTTAAAGAAATAATAATTTCTCTATAAATCAACTTCTGTAATCCGCATTGATATCAATGTATCCATGTGTCAGGTCACAGCCCCACGCAGTAGCTTCTGCATCTCCGGCTTTTAAGTCGGCAATGGCTGTCACTTTTTCCTGTGAAAGGATCTCTGTTGCCTTTTCTTCGCTATAATCTGTTGCTGTTCCATTAGCAATGATCTGAAGCTTTCCTGCACAGCTCTCGAAGAAAAGATCTACCTGCTCCGGATCAAACTGCGCTCCGGAATATCCCATTGCACAAAGGATTCTTCCCCAGTTTGCATCGTGTCCTGCGATTGCAGCCTTTGTAAGATTCGAGCATACAACAGATTTTGCAAGAACTTTTGCCTGCTCTTTTGTCTGTGCTCCGACAACCTTTACTTCAAAAAGTGCTGTTGCACCTTCTCCGTCTCCCGCCATTGCCTTCGCAAGTGTCTCATTTACATAATGAAGAGCCTCTTTGAATGCATCAAATTCCGGTGTGCCTTCTTTGATCTTCTCATTTCCGGCCATTCCATTCGCGAGAAGAAGTGCTGTATCATTTGTTGAAGTATCTCCGTCAACAGAGATCATGTTATAAGTATCCTCAACATCACTGCTCATTGCCGCCTGAAGTGCTTTTTTGGAAATTTTTGCATCCGTTGTAATAAATGCAAGCATTGTACACATATTCGGATGAATCATTCCGGAACCTTTCGCCATTCCTCCGATCGTTACTTCTGTATCTCCTGCCATAAATGTAACCGCAACTTCTTTTTTCTTCGTATCAGTTGTCATGATTGCTTTTGCAGCTTCTGTTCCACTTGCCAGATCAGCTTTCTTTCCCTTGGCAAGTTCTGTAATTCCGGCTTTGATCTTATCGATTGGGATCTGCATTCCGATGACTCCTGTAGAACCTACAAGAACACCTTTCTCATCGATTCCAAGAACTTTTCCTGCCTCTTTTGCTGTCTCTTCACAGTATTTCATACCTTCCTCTCCGGTACACGCATTTGCAATTCCGGAGTTTACAATAACCGCCTGTGATTTCTGCTTACTCTCTACAATCTGTCTATCCCACTTCACCGGAGCTGCCTTTACTACATTCGTTGTAAATGTTCCGGCAACTTTACACGGTTTCTCACTGTAAATGATCGCCATATCTGTACGGCCCTGGTATTTGATTCCTGCTGCTGTTGCTGCTGCTTCAAATCCTTTTGCTGCGGTAACTCCGCCTTCGATAATCTTCATATGATCTGCTTCCTTTCTGCTTATTGTTCATTGAATGCTGTAATATTTTCTTCATTTAAAATAAAATCATAATAATTCACATCAAGTCGTTCCGTCCATCCGATTGTATTCCAAAATGCATTTCCTACATTATTTTGTGCAAATGCGATCAGGCAGACTTTATTAATTTTCTCTTCCTGAAGAGCTTTCATGCTATGCACGACCATGTCTTTTCCGATTCCATGTCTTCGGTATGCCTCATCCACACATACATGATAGAGACTTCCCTGTCTTCCATCATGACCACAGAGAATACTTCCGACGATTTTTCCTTCTTTCACTGCGACAAAACTCGTTGTCGGATTACGCCGCAGAAAACGTTCGACACCTTCTTTCGAATCATCGATACTGCGGATTCCGAATCCCCGGATCTTCTTCCACAATTTATATACTTCATCATAATCCTCTATTGTCATTACACGTATCATACATACCACCTTTATCAATATAACCTATGGGAACATCGGAACGAGTTCAAGTCCTTCACTCTCCGGAAGACCAAACAGCAGATTCATATTCTGAACCGCCTGTCCTGCGGCACCTTTTACAAGGTTATCAATAGCTCCCATCATAATGATCCGTCCTGTTCTCTCATCGATCTTAAATCCAATGTCTACATAGTTGCTTCCTTCTACCCATTTGGTCTCCGGACACTGATCTTTCTCCAGAACACGAACAAATTTCTCATCTGCATAATATTTATCATAAATTGCTTTTACTTCTTCATATGTAACTTTTTTCGTAAGCTTTGCATACTCTGTCGCAAGAATTCCACGATTCATTGGAACTAAATGCGGTGTAAAGTTTAATACAACTTTCTCTCCTGCTGCATATCCGAGCTGTTCTTCAATCTCCGGTGTATGGCGATGTGTAGCTACTCCATATGCTTTGATATTTTCATTCACTTCACAGTAAAGATTCGGAAGCTTTGCTCCTCTTCCTGCTCCTGAAGTTCCAGACTTCGCATCGATGATCAGAGTGCTCATATCGATCAGTCCTTCCTTCGCAAGCGGATATGCTGTCAGGATAGAACATGTTGTATAACATCCCGGATTGGCCACGATACGTGCATCCTTCACTTTGTCCCGGTTGATCTCGCACAATCCATAGACTGCTTCATCAATATACTGCGGTGCTTTGTGTTCGATTTTATACCACTCTTCGTAAACCTTCACATCTTTCAGACGGAAATCTGCACTAAGATCAATGATCTTTGTCTTTGAAAGGATTTCTTCATTAATCAGAGATGCGCATAATCCTTGTGGAGTTGCCGTAAAGATCACATCTACCTGCTCTGCAAGCTCATCCATGTTGTCATCCATGCATTTTGCATCTACAATCTGAAACATGTTTCTATATACATCTGCATATTTCTGATCTACATAACTTCTGGATCCGTACCAGACAATCTCTGCATCTTTATGTCCCATCAATATTCTTACGAGCTCGCCGCCTGCATAACCGGTTGCTCCAATAATTCCGACCTTAATCATCGTTCTCAAGTCCTTTCTTTTCTCATTCCCTCGAAATACTCCCGGGAATTACTTGTTTGCTGTACCACGGTAACGTATTACCGCAATCATTTCTCCTTATAATATACCACTTTAATCGGGATGTAAAGCTTTTCTTAAAATGAATGTATAAAAATACACGTTATTCATTTTCATGTGCATAATAATACATCTTTCATGTATAATATGCAAGTATTTTTTTCAAAAAGTTTTTTGCTACATAAAACGGCGATGATAAACGTAACTATTCCTACGTCTATCATCGCCGATCTACTTTTCTTCTATTTATCTGTCTTCTATATAGAAAATATTGCTCTCCTTTTCCAAAGAAGGATTAAGGTCTAAGTCCCATTCCGCCTTCTAATGTAATTGTCTCGCCGTTCATATATTTGAAATCCGGTGATGCAAGCTGTACACACGCTCTTCCAATCTCTTTCTCTACATCTCCGTAATGTCCCGCCGGCGGCATCTTTACATTCGCCTTAAATGCATCCGGATATGCTTTCGAAGTTTTCAAGCTGTGCTGTCCATGCAAGCGGGCACACAATATTCACATTGATTCCGTCTGCTCCCCATTCTGTAGCTGCTCTCTTGTCAGTCCTCTGACACCTTCCTTCGCTGCTGCATACGCACACTGTCCGTAATTACCGAAAAGGCCTGCTCCTGATGCAAAGTTGATTACGGATCCCTGTGTTTCCTTCAAATATGGATAACATGCCTGCATATAATAAAATGTTGCATAAAGTCCTGAATAAATCGCAAGATCAAACTGCTCTGTTGTATGATCTGCAAGAGTTACTCCTGATGCAGAAGCCTGTGCATTATTAATAAGAACATCAATTCTTCCGAATTCCTCAACTGCCTGCTTTACAACGTGCTCAACTGCTGCCTTGTTATCTGCTCCCGCATTGACATCTGCCTGTACTGCAAGCACTTTCACTCCATAGAGGCGTTCCAACTCTTCTTTCGCGTCTTCCAGCTTCTTTACATTTCTTCCTGTAAGAACAAGATTCGCACCTTCTTTGGCATAAGCTGTTGCAATACCGTATCCGATGGATCCACAGCTGCCATCACTTAATACTGCACGTCCTCCTCCCGTAATAATTGCTGTCTTTCCTGTAAGAAATCCCATTTTTATTCCTCTCTTTCTTGCTCACATACCCTCCGCCTTTTATACAAAGCAGATAGGTTGTGATCCGTTTTCGTCTGACTATCTAAATATTTTTTAGGTCATTTTCCTTGATATCTTTATATTATCAGACATATTTACTAAAATCAACAGCTTTTTACGATATATTTTAACATATTTGTCAAATATATCACAATTTAAAATAACAGTACCTAACTTTTTGTTTTTCCAGTTTCACATCTTCTCCGTCACATCTTGCATATTTTCACTCATTTTTCTTTGTTTTATTCATTTTTGTGCATTATATGTAATTTTATGCATTTTATTCATTTTTTTAAAATAATACTTGCATAATTATAAAATGTGGTGTATAGTAGGTTCTAGCTTATTAAAGCGGCAAACTTTAGAACTCAAGAAACTGAGGAAACAGAAATTTATAAAATACATTTAGGAGGCAATAAAATGAGTAAAGAAAAAGTTGTATTAGCATATTCAGGTGGTCTTGATACTACAGCAATTATCCCGTGGCTGAAAGAAACATTTAACTATGACGTTATCTGCTGTTGCATCGATTGTGGACAGGGAGAAGAACTGGACGGACTGGATGAAAGAGCAAAACTTTCCGGAGCTTCTAAATTATATATTGAAAATATCATTGATGAATTCTGTGATGACTTCATTGTTCCTTGTGTAAAAGCCGGAGCTGTTTACGAGAACAAATATCTTCTCGGAACTTCCATGGCTCGTCCGGCAATCGCTAAAAAACTGGTTGAGATTGCACGTAAAGAAGGTGCTGTTGCTATCTGCCACGGTGCAACAGGAAAAGGAAATGACCAGATCCGTTTCGAGCTTGGTATCAAAGCTCTTGCTCCGGACATCAAGATCATCGCTCCATGGCGTATGACAGATGTATGGACAATGCAGTCCCGTGAAGATGAGATCGAATACTGTAAAGCTCATGGAATTGATCTTCCATTTGACGCAAAGCACAGCTACAGCCGTGACCGTAACCTGTGGCACATCAGCCATGAAGGACTTGAACTTGAGAATCCGGCAAATGAGCCAAACTACGATGATCTTCTCGTACTGAGCACAACACCAGAGAAAGCGCCAGACAAAGATGAATACGTTACAATGACATTTGAAGCAGGTGTTCCAAAGAGCGTAAATGGAAAAGAGATGAAAGTTTCTGAAATCATCACAGAGCTGAATCGTCTTGGTGGAAAACATGGAATCGGAATCGTTGATATCGTTGAGAACCGTGTTGTTGGAATGAAATCACGTGGTGTTTACGAGACTCCTGGTGGAACAATCCTTATGGAAGCACATGACCAGCTTGAAGAGCTCGTTCTCGACCGTGCTACATATGAAGTTAAGAAAGATCTTGGAAATAAATTTGCTCAGATCGTATACGAAGGAAAATGGTATACACCACTTCGTGAAGCAATCCAGGCATTTGTTGATGTTACACAGCAGTATGTAACAGGAGAAGTTAAATTCCGTCTCTATAAAGGAAATATCATCCGTGCCGGAGAGACATCTCCATACTCACTGTACAGCGAATCCCTTGCAAGCTTCACAACAGGAGATCTGTATGATCACCATGACGCTGACGGATTCATCAACCTGTTCGGACTTCCTCTGAAAGTTCGTGCAATGAAGATGCAGGAAGTAGAATCACAGAAGAAGTAAAGTGGATTTGTTGAACTTGGATTCAGGCAATTAGATCAAATACTTTCTTTAGAATGATACGCAAGGACAGTACTACTATTACCGTAGGCACCGGCCCGCTCTACCTCATCCCTTTGAAAGTATGTAACATAAAAGCCAAAACAGTTACCGTGTGTGGTGCCTGTTTTGGCTTTTATTAACATACTGAACAAAGTGTATTCGGAACGCTCCTGCCTTACATGTGCCCATAGCAACAGTAGGACTGTCCTTGCTCACATACTTCAAAGTAAAAGTTTCTGTTCCAGTCAGAGTGAATCCAGAAAACAAATACGAGCATCAAAAGTAAAGTGAAAAAGAAACGTTATCGACTACGATTATGTTTCCGAAATTATTTCTTTCCCCAAAGTTCGTCTGCTTTTGTTTTCCATTCTTTGGCATAATGTTCACATTTTCCGCAGAGGTGTTCTACAGTTTCCGGGGACTGGAGGTCTGTTGATTTTGCGCCGGTTTCGTGTACCATCTGTTGCAGTTTTTCTGGATTTTCGAGCATTGGGCACGGGCGCAGATGATTGTTGTTAAATGGCTGATTGTTATGATAAGCCATAAACAGTGGCTGGCGTAATGCATCAAGAACGCTCACTTCTTTAATGTTTGCACTTGAATAATGAACAAATACACATGGCTCTGCATCTCCATTTGCATTAATATGGAAGTAATTTCTTCCGCCGGCAATACATCCTCCTACAAACTCCCCATCATTCGAAAATCGAATGCAAAGAGCTGTTTTCCGCCTGTCAATCCACGGATTTCACGGATGCGGTGATACATGTATTCTCTCTGCTCTTTGTTGGAAGCAGATCCAGTGCTGCATCATTTCCAACCGGCATATAGTGGAAATACCATGCATAGCGACATCCTTTTTCAATGATCATATCAAGGAATTTGTCGGATGTTACAGTTTCAATGTTAGCGCGTGTATAGCAGATTGATGTTCCGAAAATCAAGCCGTATGTTTTCAAAAGATCCATTGCATGCATAACTTTCTGATAAACGCCTTTTCCACGGCGGCCGTCGTTGACTTCCTCATATCCTTCCAGACTGATGGACAAGGACAGATTGCCTACACGCTGCATCTCCTGGCAGAACTCATCATCTACAAGTGTTCCGTTTGTAAATGCATGGAATACACAGTCGTTGTGTTTCTCGCATAAGCGAATGACATCTTTCTTTCTCACGAGTGGCTCTCCGCCTGTCAGCATATAAAGATAAATTCCAAGTTCTTTTCCCTGTGTGATCACACGATCCATATCTTCAAAAGAAAGATTCAAAAGATGTCCGTACTCTGCTGCCCAGCATCCGGTACATTTCAGATTACATGCGCTGGTTGGGTCCATCAGGATCAGCCATGGAATGCTACACTGATATTTTTCACGTGACTCGTGCATTAACTTTGTTCCATAAAGCATTGCGTCAAATCCAAGATTTAATGCTGTTGTCTTAAGGACATGCGGATCTACTTCATCAAAAAGTCTGTTCAGATACTGAACCCATTTGTTGTCCGGATCCTGAATCATCTTTCTTGCAGCTTCATAAGACCCTGGCTGGAAACGATCTTTTGCAAAATTTTCTGTAAGATCTACAAGCTTAAGAAGTGCTTTCGTTCTATCATCTGTCTTGTTCATATATTTAAGTACTTTATCTGCTGCCAAACCAAATGCTGCTCTTTCTGCCTGAAATTTTAATCCTGCCATTTTTTTCACCTTTTCCTTACTTTTCAAGGAACCTTTCTTAAGTATAAGCTATTATTCCATACTTTAGCATTTTCCTTTTTTTCATGTAAGATTCAGATTTTTTTGAATGTGCTGTGGTTTGAACATTTTCTTTTCTGTTGTTCTTTTTTCGGCTACAAATCATGTGAAATGTAGCCGAAATATCAAGAAATTTCAACACTATGTTCTTGAAAAGTCATGTTAAAGAACTATCAGTCTTAGAAACTTTTTTAATCACATTCTCTTTTTTATGGTATAATATTTCCATTGTAGAAAGGATTTGAACAAATGACAGAAGTGAAAAAAGAACTGACAAAAGATTTGCTAGCACTCTCTTTCAAAGAACTTATTATGAAGATGCCTTTTGAAAAGATTACAGTTAAGATGATCACCGAAGGAGCTGATGTAATCCGTCCGACTTTTTATAAACATTTTCAGGACAAGTATGAAATTCTCGAATATATCCTCGAAAAAGAAATCAAAGATAAAATCCGGGTACTGATTGAAAATGACATGGAAGACGATCTTCTCCGTCTTCTTTTCACCTGTCTTTCTAAAGACAAAGAATTTTATAAGAAACTTTATTTGATTGAAGGTCCTAACTCCTTCGATCATCTGATGTTCCAATTTATTTATGATACATTGCTTAGATTATTAAACAAATATCCATTGAAATCACCTGCGAAGCTCCAGATACTCAGTCGCGAGACAATTGCGCGATTTTATACCTTTGGGCTCGCAGATTCTGTAAAATATGCGATCATGCATGATATCACATATACCCCGGAAGAGATTGCAGCTGCTTATGATTATCTGATTCATAACTCTGCATTTGATCTTGTGGAACATCCAAGGATTTGATAATACACAAAGGGATTAGGAACAATTTTTAGACATATTACCGCTGTCTTCCATTTACTCCTAATTTCATCATAAGCGCTTCTTGAAGAATCTGAGAGAAATTAAGATTCTCTCGAATAGCCGCTTCATTTAACCATTCCGGAATACTGAGCGTCTTTTTTACAGCCTTTGATCTGTGCTTTCTCCGATACTCTGCCATATCAAATTCTATAATTACCAAAATCCCATCTTCAGGATCCACCGTTTCAAATTCTGATGCTTTTGGGATATCAGTTCCTTCATCTTCTATACTGGACAATGACAAACCTAATGCATCTATCGCCATTTCATATGCTTCATCCATGCTATCGCCCTGTGTCATGCATTCAGGAAAATCTGGAAAGCTAACCCAGAAACCGCCTTCTTCTGCTTTATGAAAAACAGCTGGATAAAATAATCTATTCTTCATCAAATAACCTCTCTTTCAAGCGACAGGACTATCTAAGCCCTGCCTGTTTAAGTAATAATACTACGTAAAAATACGTGTGTCAACGTATTTTTACGTATCATTACAAGGGCGCTGGAAATCTTTAACCTTACTATATTTCTCTCCTCTTAGAAACTATGAAATCATAAAGTTAAACATCAAAAATAACGCAGACAATATCTCTACCATCTGCGTCATTTCTCATAATTCTTGAAATCTTTCCAAGCACTTTATTTTAAGAATTTCTTCTCAATTATTTCATTACAATGTTAATAATCTTCTTCGGAACATAAATCTCCTTGATCACATTTCCTGTCAGCTTATCAGCGATTGCCTCTTTACCTGCCGCGATTGCATCATCTTTGGAGATGTCAGCCGGGATCTCGATTACAGCTTTTGTCTTACCGTTGATCTGAACCGGAATCTTGATCTCATCATCTTTCATCTCGTTCTCGTCATATTTCGGCCATCCTGCATTGAAGATTGTCTCTTCATGTCCAAGCTGCTCCCACATCTCTTCTGCAAAGTGTGGTGCGAATGGAGAAAGAAGTACTGCGATTGTCTCGAGTGTCTCTTTGTCGATTCCGCCCTCTTTCTTTGCAATTTCCATGAACTTGTTATTGTACTCCATGAATCCGGAGATAACTGTATTCAGGCTGAAGCTTTCAAGTCTTGTTGTGATGTCATATACCATTCTGTGACGAAGTTTGATCATCTCTTTTGTAGGCTGAACATCCTCTCCTTGCTTTCCATAAGGATGTTCCAGACGTTTCAGGAAGCGGTTAACACCGTCGATTCCACGGTCATCCCACTCTGCATCCAACTCCGGTGGTCCTACGAAGAGCTCATACATTCTCAGGGAGTCACATCCGTAATCGCGTACCAGATCATCCGGTGATACAACATTTCCTTTGGACTTACTCATCTTAATTCCGTTTTACCTGTGATCATTCCCTGATTAAACAGTTTGCGGAACGGCTCATCAAAGTCAATTGCTCCGATATCGCACAGGAATTTTGTATAGAATCGGAGTACAGAAGGTGAAGTACAGCATGTTCTACACCACCGATGTACATATCTACCGGAAGCATCTCGTCTGCTTTTCTTTGGAAACAAGTGCTTCTGAATTGTGGTTATCTACATAACGCAGGAAATACCAGGAGGATCCTGCCCACTGTGGCATTGTGTTTGTCTCTCTCTTGGAATCACTTCCACAAACCGGACACTTGCAGTTTACCCACTCATCGATTGCAGCAAGTGGTGACTCACCTGTTCCTGTTGGCTCGTAGGAATCTACCTCGGCAGACGAAGCGGAAGTTCTTCTTCCGGTACCGGAACATTTCCACACTTCGGACAGTGAATGATCGGGATTGGCTCTCCCCAGTAACGCTGACGGGAGAATACCCAGTCACGCAGCTTGTAGTTTACTGTTGCGCGTCCGATTCCCATCTCTTCGATCATATGCGGAGCTTCTTTCTTAAGCACAGAAGACTCCATACCGTTCCACTCACCGGAGTTGATCATTGTTCCGACTGCATCTGTATATGCCTCTGTCATATTCTCGATCTCTTCTCCGTCTTTGCGATAACCTGAATGATCGGAATATTGAATTTTGTTGCGAACTCGAAGTCACGGTCGTCATGTGCAGGTACACACATGATTGCTCCTGTACCGTAGTCAGCCAGTACATAATCAGACAGCCAGATCGGTGTCTTTGCTCCATTCAGTGGGTTGATCGCATAGCTTCCTGTGAAAACTCCTGTCTTCTCTTTGTCCTGCATACGGTCAACATTGGACTTCATAGATGCATCATAAATGTATTTCTCTACTGCTTCTCTTGTCTCATCTGTTGCGAGAGATGCTGCCAGTTCGTGCTCAGGAGCAAGTACCATAAATGTAGCTCCGTGGAGTGTATCCGGTCTTGTTGTATAAACAGTGATCTTCTCATCTCTTCCTTCTACCGGGAAGTCAACTTCTGCACCGTAAGATTTTCCGATCCAGTCAGCCTGCATCTTCTTAACTTTCTCCGGCCAGTCAAGCTTATCAAGGTCATTCAACAGACGGTCTGCATATTTTGTGATACGAAGCATCCACTGACGAAGGTTCTTCTTTGTAACCTCTGCACCACAACGCTCACATTTTCCATTCACAACCTCTTCGTTTGCAAGACCTGTCTTACAAGACGGACACCAGTTGATCGGAAATTCTTTCTCGTAAGCAAGACCTTCCTTAAACATCTTAACGAAGATCCACTGTGTCCACTTGTAGAACTCAGGATCTGTTGTATTCACTTCCATATCCCAGTCATACAGTGCTGCGATATCATTGATCTGTCTCTTGATGTTCGTAATATTCGCCTCTGTGGATTTCGCCGGATGAACTCCCATCTTGATCGCATAGTTCTCAGCCGGAAGACCGAATGCGTCCCATCCCATCGGATGTACGATGTAGTATCCCTGCTGTAATTTATAACGGCTCCATACATCAGAGATTACATATCCTCTCCAATGTCCTACATGAAGACCATTTCCTGATGGATACGGAAACATATCCAGGCAGTAATATTTCGGTTTCTTGTTTCCGTCTTTTCCATTTCTTGGATTGACCGGTGTCTCTTCCCATTTCTCACGCCATTTTTTCTCAATGGCTTTGTGATTGTAAACAATCTTTGTACCCATGTACTTAATTCCTCTCTTTCATCAATATAAAGAAAAGCCTCTTCTTCTCATATATCCAAGAGACGAAAAGGCTTTAATTCCGTGGTACCACTCTTATTCATCTGACACAAAGTTCAAATGCACTCATTCATTCTATAACGGGAACTCCCGCCTCCGGCTAATCAATATAACATCTTTTCACCGAAAGAACTCCGAGGTCAGTTCAAAGTCTGTGCTGCTGCCTCACACCAACCGACAGCTCTCTGAAAAGCATCTTTTCCTTCTACTACTCCTCATCTGCGTTTTTACAATATACCTATTCATTATAAAACTATATGATTATAAGTCAAGGCTTTTTCTTCTTAAAGGCCTCTTTTTATTGCCGGTTTCCATTCCACCACTTGTCCTTGCTCTAAAGATTTCTTCACATCGATCAAGCGCTGATTTTCCGAACCTCTGAACAACAATGTAATATTTTTCTTATCTTCCTCGAATCTTCCATCCACAAGTACGTCCAGCATCGAAAGCATCTCATCCGTATACTCGCATCTCGCCCTGCTTTCTTTCTTCAGTTCCTCATCGAACAAATAACCGCTGTAACACCAGATATTCTTCTCCGGATAACGTTCCTTCACTTTTCTTAAAAGCTTCACAAGCACTTCCTGATTCTCCGGTTCGAATGGTTCTCCGCCAAGCAATGACAATCCATCAATATAATTCGGCTTCAACGCTTCCAGAATCTCTTCTTCTGTTTCTTCCGTAAATTTCTTTCCATAATTAAAATCCCATGTCATACTGTTAAAACATCCCTTACAGTGATGTCTGCAGCCTGACACGAAAAGGGCAACACGGACACCCCCTCTCCATTTGCAATATCACATTTTTTAATTTCTCCGTAGTTCACTTTTCGTCCTCTTTTCTATTTCTTATTAATATCAGGATCACATCTTCCCATGTTATTTCTTCAGTTGGTTCGAAATTGTCCTTATGAGACTGTCTATCTCTATCGGCTTTGTCAGATGTGCATTCATCCCTGCTGCCGAGATGCCTGCATATCTTCCGCAAAAGCATTTGCTGTCATGGCAATGATTGGAATCTTTTCTCCATCGGACGATCTTTCATGCTCCTTATTCTTCTCGTTGCTTCATAACCATCCATCTCCGGCATCATAATATCCATAAGAATTGCATCAAAACTCCCTTCCGGATGAGCAGCAAACAGATTCAATGCCTCTTTTCCATTTTCAGCCCTGACATATTGTATTCCTTTATCTTGAAGCAACGTTTCCAGAATCTCCGCATTCAGCTCATTATCTTCTGCAATCAAAACACGCTTTCCCTGTAACTGCATTTCAGAATTCTTTTGATCCGTCTGATCTGAGTTCTCCATTTCGTCAACAGATAAAATTTCCATCGGTAACTCTACAACAAATGTGGTTCCCTCGCCAAGCTTACTTTCAACCTGAATTGTCCCACCCATCGCATCAATGTAATGCTTTGTGATCGCCATGCCAAGTCCTGTCCCTTTATACTGTGTTCTTGCTCCAGACCGTTCCTGTGAAAATTCATCAAAAACATGAGGAAGGAACTCACTGCTCATTCCACGCCCCGTATCGGTAATGATATACTTCACTATTATATGCTTTTCATCTTCCCCTGGATTTATCTTCATAATAAATGAAATCGTACCACCAGCATCTGTAAATTTCACTGCATTTCCAAGAATATTGACCAATACTTCCTGAATACGAAGTGGGTCTGTAAGTACCATACACTTCTGATTTGAAAATGGTATCTCTGTATGAAAGATCAATTCTTTTTCACCAGTCAATCCCTGTATGATATCTCGTACCCTATCTGCTACAGAATACAGTTCCGTCGGAACCGGGGTATAAACCAACTTCCCATTCTCTATCCTGCTGATATCAAGTACGTCGCTGATCAATGACAGTAAATGTTCTGAACTATTTGAAATCTTCTGCAAACAGTCTCCTACTTCTGCATTTGAATTCTGTTTCATCGCAATTTTAGTAAATCCGACTATCGCATTCATCGGTGTTCGGATATCGTGCGACATGCTATGCAGAAATTGGCTTTTCGCCTGTGTTGCTGCCTGCGCCTCAGCTACCGCCTCTTCTAACTGATGATTGCTTTTTTTTCCAGCTCTGCATATCTGCGCCGCGCATAAACAGTACGAATCCCCACCAGTATCGCAAGCATAATAACTGCTGAGATACTAAAAACAGCAAGGATCACTTTACCATACAATTTCCAAAATCCATCTTTCTGATTGATCACTTCTGCATCATCCGGTATCAGATTTTTAGAAATATTAAATTTATCTAACACTTGTTGGTCCAGATAATATTCATTCGGACTTTCATCCATCATTGATATCTCAGATGGATCAGTGCCTTTAAAAATCTCCATAACCATTTGCGCAGCAATCTCACCAGATTTCCTATGTGATACAATATTTCCGCCTAAAACGCCTTCACCGATTCCCGCCTGAACAAAACGAAAAACCGGAACCTTTGCATATTCCTTTATAATCTGGCAAACCTGTTCATTCGTATAGATATTTCCATTCACATCTTCTGAAAGAATCAGGTAAATTAAAATAGTATCCTTATCTATCGCAGAAATACGGTCAAGAATCTGCTGCTGTGTCAGCAGTGAACCATTGATCACATCAAACGTGAACTCTGGATATTCCTCTTCCTGGGCATAAAATTGCTGCTGCTCACCAATTCCTGTCACCGTATTATCTACAATTGCCACAATCTTTTTTGCCTGTGGTTCAATCTTCTTCGCAAATTCCAAATTTTCTTTATAAGAAGATCTTTCGATCACACCTGTAACAAACGGATCCTGACTCACCTCTTGGGCATATTCAATATTATTAATCCCCTCAAACACGATCGGAGTTTTGTAGAATAATTCATCCTTATATAACATAGCAAAAACAAGCGCCGCATCATCACCTACGATTATCGCATCATATTCTCCGTCATGCTGTTCTTTATAGCGTAATTTATCATAAAGCAGTTGTTCCGCTATTTTAGTGTTTATTTGTTTTGTATCCATAAATTCAATATCCAAAGAAATATTTGAATCCAACTTCGACTGAATTCCTTCTATCTGTAAAGGAACCGTAGACCAATTATAAGAATAAGAACTGATAAATAAAAGTCTGTGATTTTTCTGCGCACTTAACGAATTTTTGTTTTTCGCTAAAACGGATACAGGACAGCATAAAATAATCAAAAGTAATGCTCCCATTAAAATCTTGCTGTAATTTCGTTTTTTATGCATCTTTTTTCCAAAGCTGTCCATCCGAAAGTACCTCTCTCACTATAATAAGTTACAATAATATAAAGCTTCTCTGTTCGTAAAAAATTTGCACAATTATCTTTACGCATAAAGCTTTTTATTCTTGATTCTATCATAACACAATTCTCTTTTTTTGTGTAAAAAGATGTTGTAAGTTATTATCAAAACGCATTGAATATTGTACATAAATATGTTATTCTATTTCAAAGCATATTTTCTAAAATATCTAAATTCATATAAAGGTTTCATTACAGGTAGAACGTACCTGCCAAATCAGAAAATTCATGCTTTTAAAATCCATTATTTAAAGCAGAAGTTTTCTGATAGAGAGAACTTCTGTGAAAATCACATAAGGAGGTCTCTTAGATGAAACAAAAGAGAAAGCAATTGCCGGAAAAACAGCTGCCGGCAGATGGAAAGCTGCTTCAGTGGCACCCTGCATTTTATGCAGACTTACAGATTGAATTCAGAGAAGAAAAAGAAAAATTAAAGTTTGAGCGAGAGTATCTATTAAGTTCAAAGCCAATGGCAATTGATGTGTTGATTATTAAAAAGAAGAATGCGGAGCCGATCCATAAAAATATCGGAAAAATATTCCGCAAGTATAATATTATCGAATATAAATCACCATCCGATTCACTTTCTGTGGATGATTTCTATAAGGTATATGGATATACGAATTTTTATAAAGCAGATACAGGGAAGGTAAATGAAATTCCGATTCAGGAGCTGACGATCACCTTAGTGTCAAAACGATATCCAAGAGAACTGATCCGACATTTGAAAGAAGTACGCCACTACACTATTGATAATCCGGAAGAAGGGATTTATTATGTAATTGGAGATATCTTACCGATTCAGGTTCTTGTAACAAATCAGTTGTCACCGGAGAAAAATCTTTGGTTATATAGTTTGACAGATACCCTGAAAGATATGTCTGTTACCAGACAGCTTTTAGAGGATTATAAAAAGAACAAAGAAAATCAGCTGTATCAGTCTGTTATGGAGATCATAGTAAAAGCAAACGAGAATCGACTAAAGGAGGGAAAACAAGATATGTGTAATGCGTTATTAGAATTAATGAAAGATGAATTAGATGAAAAAAGAGAAGAAGGGATAAGAGAAGGCATAAAAGAAGGCATAAAAGAAGGGATAAAAGAAGGGGAATCTCTTGGAGAAAACAGGATTAATCAGCTGATTTTGAAATTGTCCGAACTAAACAGAACTGATGAGATTCTCAAGGCAGCTGCTGACAGGGAATATCAGAAGAAATTATTAAAAGAGTTTGGGCTTTAAAAAAGTCCAAACTCTAGGGATGGCACTACTTGCTGAAACTTTACATCCGTATCATCATGTTATAAACAAACAGACACAAGATTTTTGAACGTAGAAAAACAAAATACATTAAACCACACTTTGCTTTTGTTAAGGACATTTATTTCATACTTAGCAACATGTAAAAAGAGCCTGACGATTAGTCGTCAAGCTCCATTTTTACTTTTGAAAACAATTCCTGTTACAAATACAATTGTGATTCTACAGATGCAGAACTCTCTCCTTGATCTCCTGCGTTCTTCCCTGATTCCAGAACTGCGTTCCGATATATCCGCAGGTACGTCTTGCAACATTCAGTGTATCCTGATTGCGGTTTCCGCAATGCGGACACTCCCATACGAGTTTTCCTTCCTCATCTGTTATAATCTGGATTTCTCCGTCATATCCACACTCCTGACAGTAATCGCTCTTTGTATTGAGTTCCGCATACATAATGTTATCATAAATGAAACGGATGACCTGAAGTACGGCTGCAATGTTGTCTTTCATGTCCGGAACTTCTACATAGCTGATGGCTCCACCGGAAGAAAGTGCCTGGAACTGAGATTCAAACTTCAGTTTTGAGAAAGCATCAATCTCTTCTCCGACAAATACATGATAGCTGTTTGTAATATAACTCTTATCTGTAATTCCCGGAACAATGCCAAATCTCTTCTGCAGACATTTTGCGAACTTATAGGTTGTACTCTCAATTGGAGAACCATAGATACTAAATGCAATATTCGTCTCTGATTTCCACTGATTACAAGCATCATTCATGTGCTTCATAACATCCAGTGCAAATGGTGTAGCCTCCGGATCTGTATGAGATTTACCTGTCATATATTTCACGCATTCATAAAGTCCTGCATATCCAAGAGAGATTGTAGAATATCCTCCATAGAGAAGTTTATCAATCGGCTCTCCCTTCTTCAGACGGGCAAGTGCTCCGAACTGCCACAGAATCGGTGCTGCGTCAGACAGTGTTCCTTTCAGACGGTTGTGTCTGCACATCAATGCGCGATAGCAAAGTTCCAGTCTGTCATCAAAGATCTTCCAGAACTTATCCATATCTCCACCGGAAGAAAGTGCAACGTCAACAAGGTTGATCGTAACAACTCCCTGATTGAAACGTCCGTAGAACTTGTAGTTTCCGTTCTCGTCTTTCCATGGGCTTAAACAACTTCTGCATCCCATAACCGGGAAACAGTTTCCTTCTTTAAGCTCTTTCATCTTTTTCTCGGAAATATAATCCGGAACAAGACGCTTTGCAGTACACTTTGCAGCAAGTTCTGTCAGATAATAATATTCGCTTCCTTCTTCGATATTATCTTCTTCCAGAACATAGATCAGTTTCGGGAATGCCGGTGTCACCCATACTCCGGCTTCATTCTTAACTCCCTGATAACGCTGACGAAGTGTCTCTTCGATAATCATCGCCAGGTCTTTCTTCTCTCTCTCGTTCTTTGCCTCGTTCAAATACATGAAAACTGTAAGGAACGGTGCCTGTCCGTTTGTTGTCATCAGTGTGATCACCTGATATTCGATTGTCTGGACACCCTTTGTGATCTCTTTCTTCAGTCTTCTCTCTACGATCTCATTGAGCACATCTTCCGGATATTCCATTCCGACCAGTTCCTGCTCACTGATCACTTCCTTGCGGATCTTCTCTCTGGAAACATCTACAAACGGTGCCAGATGAGCAAGTGAGATACTCTGTCCACCATACTGGTTACTTGCAACCTGAGCAATGATCTGAGTTGCGATATTACATGCTGTAGAGAAGCTGTGTGGTTTTTCAATCATTGTACCACTGATCACAGTTCCGTTCTGAAGCATGTCATCAAGATTCACAAGATCACAATTGTGCATATGCTGTGCATAATAGTCAGAATCATGGAAGTGAATGATTCCTTCTCTGTCTGCCTCCACAATATCATGTGGGAGAAGCATTCTTGTTGTCAGGTCACGGCTGACCTCTCCTGCCATATAATCTCTCTGTACGCTGTTGACTGCCGGGTTCTTGTTCGAGTTCTCCTGCTTTACATCCTCGTTGTTGTACTCAATCAGTGACAGAATACGATTGTCTGTTGTATTCGCCTTACGTACGAGGGATCTCTTATAACGATATCTTACATACTTACGTGCAAGTTCAAAAGCTCCGGTAGCCATAATCTGATTCTCTACCATATCCTGGATCTCTTCTACGGATACTGCACGATTCAACTTGTTACACTTGAATTCCACATATTCTGCGATATCTTCAATCTGGCTGTCTGTCAGCGTACGCTCCCCATTATCCTTATCCGCTTTCGTCACAGCAACCACGATTTTCTGTATATCAAATATCTCTTCCGACCCATTTCGCTTGATAATTTTCATTGATCAGTCTCCTCACTTTTCTTATTCTCGCACGATATCTTGTGTTTTATTCGTTTCTATCGTGCTGTCTGATACTTATTCTAATACAAAATATAGTATAATGCAATCCCCAAAACACAGTATCATGTATTTTCAGAACATCTGCTACATTTTTTGAGTTTTTCATTTAACTGATAATCTTTTCTCTATCTGTTATACAAAATCAAAACTGTCCACGAATTATCTGTCTACTCATTCTCCTTTCACACCTGTGGAAAAGGCAGCCCAACAGTCCTTATTCAAGGGCTTTGGCTGCCTTTTCTTTCGTTTTATTTCAGGTAATAATTCTATTTATTTTTCGAATTCACAGACAATTCGGTCAATTCTTTTTCTAATAAGATCCGTTATGTTTTGCATGGAAATCTCTTGTCTCTTTGACGATCACTCCGTTCAATGCAAGAAGTGCGATCAGGTTCGGGAATGCCATCAGTGCATTGAAGATATCTGCGATATTCCATACTGCTTTTACTGTCATATAAGGTCCAATGAATACTGCAAAGATATACAGGATACGATATCCCATTACAACTCCTTTATTTCTGTTAAACAGGTATTCCACGCATCTCTCGCCGTAATAGTTCCATCCGAGAATTGTTGTGAATGCAAAGAATACAAGACACAGCATCAGGGAGAATGTCGCTACGAACGATGGGAATGGAAGTCCTTTCTGGAAAGCATCCATTGTGATTGCCACACCTTCAAGTTCCGGATTCAGCCAGGAACCGGCGATCACGATAGAAAGTCCTGTCATCGTACAGATTACGATTGTATCAATAAATGTTCCTGTCATAGACACAAGTCCCTGACGGACCGGTTCTTTTGTTCTTGCTGCTGCTGCTGCGATCGGTGCACTACCAAGTCCGGACTCGTTTGAGAAGATTCCTCTTGCAACACCTTTCTGCATTGCTACGAACACGGATCCAACCGCTCCTCCTGCAAGTGCACTTCCTGTAAATGCAGATTTCACGATAGAAGCCAGTGCTGCCGGAACAGCTGTGATATTTGTAATAATGATGATTACTGCAAGTCCTACATAAAGAACTGCCATAAATGGTACGATAACTTCTGATACTTTAGCAATTCTCTGGATTCCTCCAAGAACTACAAGACCTACGCATAATGTCAGAATTACTCCTGCGACTACAGTTGCCCAAGAATAATTTCCTCCAAACAGGGAAACTGTATGTGCCATATCCGGGTCGAAGAAGTTCTTAACTGCAGATGCAATACTGTTTACCTGTGTAAATGTACCGATTCCGAAGAGACCAACTCCGGCTCCGAAGAATGCGAAAATCTTCGCAAGCCATGTCCACTTCTTACCCATTCCGTTTTCAATATAATAGAATGGTCCGCCAAGTACATGCCCGTCTTCGTCGATTGTACGATATTTGATTGCCGAAGACCTTCTGCGTATTTTGTCGCCATTCCAAAGAATGCCGCAATAACCATCCAGAACAATGCTCCCGGACCACCAAGTGCGATTGCTGTTGCAACACCTGTGATATTACCGGTTCCGATTGTTGCTGACAGAGCTGTACAAAGTGCTCCAAAGCTGGTCACTTCTCCGCTACCGTCTTCTTCATCTTTAAACATGAATTTGAAAGCTTTGCCAAGATGCCTGATCTGTACAAGACCAAGTCTGGCTGTTAGAAAGATACCTGTTGCCATGATGAGGCAGATCAACGGAAGCCCCCACACAGCATTGTCGATTGCAGTGATGATTTTGTCGATTTGTGCAAACATTTCTTTATTCCTCCATCCTTTTGCCTGAGAGACTCGCGGCATGTAACTGCATCCATGACCGCTTACACCTTCGGCGCTCTTTTTAAAGAGACTCTCCTGAGTATTGCTGTCATTCACGTCAGATGTAAATGACAGCAAGTTTTCTCTTTCGTGCTTTAACACGATAAAATTAAGAATAGCACTATGTTATAAGAAATGCAATACGTTTCAAACATTTTTTCAATTAAGATTACTAATATTTATTAATAAACATTAACAATAAGATTATTCTGCCAGCTCTTTTCCTGCTGCCTTAAGTTCTTCAAGTACGTCATCCTCCGGAGCCTCATTTGCGATGATTCCTTCTTCACGGATCAACTGTGCCCCAGCGTTTTTCATGCGGTCTGCCCAGTCTCTCATCCATTCTCCGTCTCCCCATCCATAAGAACCGAAGAGAAGGATCTTCTTCCCTGACACATAAGATTCCAGTTCTTCTACAAATGGTTCCATCTCAGATTCTTCAAGTACCTCTGCCCCCATCGCCGGGCATCCAAGCGCAAACGCATCTACCGCTGCCACTGTCTTTGCATCTGCATCCCCTACTTCCAGAAGTTCTGCTTCCTGACCTGCCGCTTTGATTCCTTCGGCAACCGCCTCTGCCATTGCCTGTGTATTACCGGTTCCACTCCAATATACAACTGATATACTCATTTTATAAATTCCTCCACTTTCTTTGATTCAATGCAATTTCACGGATGTTTTTCCCATCCAGATACTCATTCACCGCACAAACCTTTGCACGGTCATATTCATGAAAAATCATTCTCGCTTTTTCAGGATTACTATATACTTTCCAGTATCCTGTCATAATAAAATCTCTGCCTTCTTTTTCAATAAAGCTCTGCACATCTGCCGTCGGATATCCGAGAAAAGCTCCAATCTCATGTGGGAATCCAATTCCTTGTGCAGTACACTCGCAGATACGTTCTGACAGATGTGCCAGCATTTCCTCGATATTGCTTTCCTTATATCCGTATTGTCCGATCAGTTCGCGGAGTTTTGGCTGGTTCATATATTCTTCCAGCTCTTTGGGGCGATAGAAAAGGACAAGGCATTTCCCCTCTGAGCAGGATAATTTATAAAAATTGATCTCCATTCCGGAAAACATTTCTTCCAATTCAGAATATGATTCATTTTCCATTGAAATCAGGCCAGATACTTTAAGCCCTTTCAGAAAAGGCGCACACTGTAATATAACCTGAAACCCAAGCCTCACCTTCCGGTCTTTATTTTTTAGATAGTAGGATAATACTTCCGTCGGCATATCGTTCTCCTTAGCTTTATTTTGAGAATTGTTTTCATTCAAGTATTATGTTATCATAAATGAAAATGATTTTCAATACAGTTTTTGAGAACTTTTCTCATTACCTCGGCGGCATCTTACTACTCATTTCTTATGGTAATTCCGCATAAAACTTTTTCAAATTTTAACACTTTTTTAGTTGTTACTCACATATCTTTAGTGTATAATGAATTTATAAATATTTGAGAGGTGAGAAAATCTCAAACATTATACACACTTACATAAAGGAGAGATTCGCCATGGTAAATTTAATCACAGGCCCAAGAGGCAGCGGAAAAACACAGCAGATGATCGATCTTGCAAACGAGAAGGTTAAGACTTCTTCCGGTAATGTCGTATTTATTAAAAGGAGCAGCAAAGACACTTATTCTGTAGATTTCAATATCCGTGTCATCAAGATGGCTGATTATCCTGACATCCTTACCTTAGAAGAATTCGTAGGTTTCCTCTATGGTATGGCTGCTGGCAATCACGATATCGAGGCTGTTTTCATTGACAGTATCTTAAAGCAGGCTAATATCACATTAGAAAGTCTTCCAACATTCATCGAGAAATTAAATAAGATTTCCGAAGATGCCAAGATTGACTTCTACCTCAGCGTCAGCGCAGATAAAGCTGAGATTGCAGGTGTTGACACACTTGGATGCACAGTTCTGTAAGCATTTACAACGTAGTGTAACACAGGATTCGCCCTTCTGGGTCTGAATTAAATGTTTTCAGGAATCAAAAAAGAAGTACTTCCGTTCTCCGGTTGTACTTCTTTTTTTCGCTTCCTTCTCTTATTCTGTCTGTGCAGAATCCCCTGCCGTATCTTCTGCCTGCTCTTCTTTCGCAGCTTTTGTGCTGATCTGTTCACTCGCTTTTCCATTCAGGGAAAGAACTGTATCCACCTGCTCCCCCTTCTTATACTCAACTGTGACTTCATCTCCGACATTAAACCGGATAATATCAATAAAATCTACAACAGATACATCAAAGATCTCATCCGAACCTTCAAGCATGATGTAATAATGAGAATCACCGTCTATAACGCCCTGGGCGATCTTTGTGATCTTAGCTGTCAGTGTCTCTACGGATCTTGTATCCTCAGCCTCTGTCTTGATCCCGTTCTTATACATCAGATTAGTGTAAGACTCCTCGCATTCACTGACCGTATCTCCAATTGCAACAATCTGATATTTCTGCACATTTACCATCGCATACTTCTTCACCAGACCGGCATCATCCTTCAATGCAATGAAATAGGTCGGTTCACCGGAAATATTTAAAAGCAGTGGGAATGTTGCCGTATAGTGCAGATTCTGTACCTGCCCTTCTGCGGAAGACATCGCTGAACTCTCTGTTGCTCCTTCAATCTCATAGAACTTTGTCTCCATTGTTCTCTGATTCATCAGAACAAACCCTACATTCGACTGGTCTCCGGTAATCGAGGTAACACCTGTGTATACCCATACATCGTCATCGATTGCAAGATAATTGTATCCGTCAGTTGTATTCAGGCAGTCTTTCTGCCCCAATACACTATTAAAGAAACCATGTTTCAATGTTCCGTGATAATTATAAAGCTCAACTAACAGATCTGCGGAATATACTCTGTCAACCCACTGTGGGACATCCTCAACTGCATAATCCTTCGTTTCTCCTGTGATTGCATTGCAAAGTACAACTCTTCCGATTGTTGTTCCACCGAATAATCCGATATTGTATTTCTTCACCGGACAGATCCAGTACGGAACCCCGTCTTCATCAATTTCAAAACTCAGATCATTAAAAATATAGGTCGGATAGTTAAATCTCAGATGACGGTAAATATTTCTGTTAAAATGATCACTTGTCGTGTACTTCATCCCTTCACTCAGTTTTACGAGTTCCGTATTCTGTGTTGCCATATCAATCTTGATATAGGCCGGGATTCCTTCTCTCATGTTCGTAAACCATTTGATCACGCTGGCATATTTCAAAGGAGAAACTCTCACCGGCTGATCCTGATAGTTGATCTGGGAATACAGTTCATCTACCTCGAACTGGGATACCATATCTACCATACTTCCCATCTTCCTGTCACCGAGAAGCTCTGCTGAATCCTTATCCAGCAATGGAATCTGATCAAAAGATAATTCTTCGATATCTTTCGTAAATTCTCCATTCTTCACCGTCAAAAGTTCCTGATACTTCTTTGCATTCACAATTGGAGAAGACAAAACTGATCCTGCCACATATGCGATCACAAGCACTGCAAGGATTCCAAGGATCACCTTTAATCCCCTTGACTCTTTCCAGTCGTAACGGTTTAAATTTTTCTTTCTGATAAATACCACAGCTGCCAGAATGACCAACACCACAAGATACATCCAGAATTCTGATGCATGAATATTGATTGCCGGAAGTGTCACATAGTAATAGATTCCAATCAACAGAATCACTCCTATGACAGCTGTCACTTTCATTTTAAATTTGTTCATCTCACCTCTTCCTTTCTTCAACAAGGTTCTTTCATTTTACCATAGAACAAAGAATGTGCCAAGGCACATTCTTGCGCCTGTGGCGGTCGCTTGCGCCACCTAGCGGAGCTTTTTTATATATTAGGAAAGCTTTCCTAATATATAAAAATAAAATGTGCGAAAAATCTGTTTCATTCCAATTTTTCCGCACATAATTAACAAAAAATCGTCTAGAATCTTCTTCTCCAAAGTTCCGGAGAAAGAAGAAGCAGGTATGGGAAGATCTCTAATCTTCCAATCAGCATATCAAAGCAGAATACCAGCTTGGATACTGCTGAAAATGGGTGGAAATTCATCACAGGTCCTACCTTTGAAATTCCAGGTCCTACATTGCTCATCGTAGTAAGTACTCCACTAAATGTTGTCGCAAAATCAAAATTATCAATAGAGACAAGTAAAATTGATACAATCATAATTATAATGTAACACGTCAGATAGAGATTCACATTCTTCAATGTATCCTGTCCGATTTTTTTGCCATTGACTTTAATGATCGTAACTGCATTTGGATGTAACATCTTACGCACTTCTCTGCGGATTGATTTCACGATGATCAATAAACGGCTTACTTTAATACCTCCTCCGGTGGATCCTGCACAGGCTCCCACAAACATAAGTGCCAATAATATTGATTTCGAGAGTTCCGGCCACTGGTCATAATCTGCGGTTGCAAATCCGGTTGTCGTAATGATCGAACCGACCTGGAAAGATGCATAGCGGAATGCATGTGCAACCGTTCCATAAATCTTGAGGATATTTCCTGTGATTATAGCAATTGACACACCTACTATTCCAAGATATGCCCACAGCTCTTCATTTTTCAGAATGGATTTCCAGTCTTTGAGCAATATGAAAAAGTACAAGTTAAAGTTAATTCCAAACAAAATCATAAATACTGTGATCACACCATCAATATATGCACTGTCGTAGAAGCTGACGCTTGCAGCTCTATTAGAAAATCCTCCCGTTCCGGCAGTACTGAATGCATGTAAAAGTGCATCATACAGGTTCATTCCGCCAAAGAGCAGGAAAACCACTTCTGCTGCTGTCAGTACAAAGTACATTCCATACAAAATCCGTGCCGTATGTCTTGCCTTTGGTACAAGCTTATCCGCCTCCGGTCCCGGTACTTCCGCACGCATGAGCGGCATTGCATTCTCATCATCCAGAGATGTGAGCATCATAACAAATACAAGTACTCCCATACCACCGATCCAGTGTGTAAAGCTTCGCCAGAAGGAAATTCCCATTGGCAGAGCCTCGATATCTACCAGAATTGTAGATCCGGTTGTAGTGAAACCGGAAATCGTCTCAAAAAGCGCATCAATATAATGTGGAATACTTCCCGAAATTACAAACGGAAGTGCTCCGAATGCGGACCATAAAATCCATGCAAGCCCAACAATAACAAAACCTTCTTTTCCGTAAATCTGCTTTGAAGCCGGAAGTTTCCTTCCAAACACCATATAAATTGCGAGCAGGATTGCTGCTACAATCAGAAAAGAAATTACGCTTTTTTCATGATATATAAGGGAAACCAACGCTGGGATCAGAAGAAGTAATCCTTCGACTCCCATCATTTTCCCCAAAATATATACTATCATCTTCTTATTCATCGCGCTGCACCTACATTAAAATATCTTTAATATCTTCAATCCGTTTTTCCATCGTGATAATGATCACATTATCTCCTACCTGAATACAATCCTCTCCGCTCGGAAGAATGATCTGACGTTTTCTTGCAATACATGCAATCAGATTATTCGGTTTCAACGAGAGATTCTTCAATGGAATTCCTGTATAATTTGTCTCAGCTTTAACAATAAATTCCAGTGCTTCAACTTTGTCATCAACCAATTGATACATTGTCTCAACATTCGCACTTCCCTGAGAGTTTTTACGCGCTCTGACATAACTCATGATTGCGTCTGCTGTAGCTGTTTTAACAGAAACAATACTATCAATTCCAAAGTCTTCTACCATACGTGCGCGTCTGTCTTCATTGACTTTCGTAACAATTTTGTCCACATTCTGACTCTTTGCAAAAAGAGAAAGTATAATGTTCTCTTCATCCATCCCTGTCAGGGCAACAAATGCATCCGCTTCATCAATCCCTTCTTCTACAAGAAGGTCATGATCTGTTGCATCTCCATTAATGATCGTTGCTTTTGGAAGTAATTCGCAGAGTTCTTCACATCTCTGGCGATTCTGTTCTATGATCTTTATCTGCATACCAAGTGTGCTAAGCTGAAGTGCAAGATAGTAACCAACTCTTCCGGCTCCACAAATAATGACTTTTTTGATTTTGTCCTTACGCTTTCCATTTGCTTTAAAAAATGCCTCTAAATCTTTATGAGATGCCGCAATATGCAGACGGTCTCCTGCACGCATCCTGTATTCTCCATCTGGAATGCAAACTTCATCTCCGTGTTCCACTGCACAGACAAGCAGACGGATCTGGAACCGGTTATACATTTCCGCAAGGCTTAACCCTGCCAGGCTGCTTCCCTCCGCAACCGGTAATTCAATTAATTCTACACGTCCCTTCACAAAAGTCTCCACCTGACTCGCATCCGGGAAGAGCAGAAGTCTGCTAATCTCATCTGCCACGATAAGTTCCGGGTTTACAGCCATGCTAAGATGCAGATCTTCTTTCAGAAGTCCGATCTGACGATAATAAATCGGATTACGCACACGGGCAATCGTATGTTTTGCACCTAATTTTCTGGCGATCAGACAGCTTAACATATTGCATTCATCTGCTGATGTACAGGCAATCACCAGATCGGCATGCGCCACATCTGCCTGTTTAAGTACTTCTGCGTCTGCGCCATCTCCCGTCACGCAGGCGATATCCAGACGATCCATAGCAAATCTCAACTTATTCTCATTACTGTCAATCATTATAATGTCATATTTCTCGGCGGAAAGTTGCTTGGCAAGCTTGTAACCAACCTTTCCGTCACCGATAATAATAATCCTCATTTTCTTATCCCTCATATTATTATAATAATCTTATAACTGCTCTACACAGTCACTTTATGTCACTGTTCACAGGATTTCATAAACAGCAACATACCTGTCTAATGCAGACAGGTAGATGAATTATAGCACCTTTGTTTTGAAAGTACAACCATATTCGCAAACTTGTGATTTTTTTGTGAAATACAATGTTACTGTTTTTCTAAAACAAGCAATAAGAGCGTGCTATCCACTCCTTTTTATCAGCCGGATAACACACTCTTTGTATTGCCTGAATCTTTAATTATGCTTCTTCTGCTCTTGCAGCAATTTCTTTCTCCTGTACATCAGATGGAGCCTGCTCATATCTTGCAAATGTATATTCGTAAGATCCTCTTCCACCTGTCATGGAGCGAAGTGTTGTGCAATAGCCAAACAGTCCTGTCATTGGAATATCTGCTTCAATAACCTGCTTTCCTCCGGCTACCGGTGTCATGCCAAGCACACGGCCTCTGCGCTTATTCAGATCTCCCATGATATCTCCTGTGTAATCATCAGGAACTGTAACCTTCAGAGAAGCGATTGGCTCAAGAAGTACCGGTGATGCCTCCATGAATCCTTTCTTGAATGCCTGGATCGTAGCTGTCTTAAATGCCATCTCTGAAGAGTCTACCGGATGATAGGATCCGTCGTATAAAGTAGCTTTCACACCAACTACCGGATATCCGGCAAGAGGTCCTTTCACTACAGATTCCTGCAGACCTTTCTCTACCGCCGGGAAATAGTTCTTCGGAACTGCGCCTCCAACGACACATTCTTCGAATACAAATGGAGTCTCAAGATCACCTGATGGTTCGAATTTCATCTTAACATGTCCGTACTGTCCATGTCCGCCGCTCTGTTTCTTATACTTGGAATCAACATCAGAATTCTTACGGATTGTCTCACGGAATGCAACTTTTGGTGTCTCCAGTGTAATCTCTACTTTATATCTTGCCGCCAGTTTACTTGCTACGATCTCAAGGTGCTGCTCACCCATTCCATAAAGAAGAGACTGTCTGTTCTCACTGTCATTCACAGCTTTCAATGTAACATCTTCTGCTGTCATTCTTGCAAGAGCCTGTGATACCTTATCTTCATCGCCTTTATTCTTTACGCGATACTTCATATATGTATATGGTACAGAATAATCTGTCTTTGCATAAGATACCGGTGTTCCCTTTACAGAAAGAGTATCTCCCGTTCTTGTATTTGTCAGTTTAGCGATTGCTCCGATATCACCTGCGAAAAGCTCTGTCACTTCGCTTGGCTTACTTCCGCACATGGTATAAAGTTTACCTGGTTTCTCTTCTGCGTCTGTGTCTGCATTATAAAGTACATCATCTCCTTTAAGTACTCCGGAGCATACCTTTACAAAAGAGTATTTTCCAATAAATGGATCCACCATTGTCTTAAATACATACGCTGATTTTGCTTTTGCGAAATCATAATTCGCTTCAAAGATCTCGTTTGTTCTGCGGTTGATTCCTGCACAAGTTCTCTTATCCGGACTCGGGAAGAAACGAACAATATCTGAAAGCAGGTTGGCTACTCCCTGTGCCTGGACATTGGATCCCATCGCAACCGGTACGATATCCCCATCCATTACTTCTGTTCTCATGGCTGCACGGATCTCTTCTACAGAGAATTCCTCACCATTAAAATAGCGCTCCATAAACTCTTCACTTGTCTCTGCTACAGCTTCCATAAGAGAATCTCTCAAAATCTCAAGGTTCGGCATACAATAATCCGGAATCTCGCACTCTTCTCTGTCCGATTCCTGTATAACGTCTTCCGGCATTTTTAATAATATTAATGTATCCTACAAGTTTCGTTCTCACGGATCGGCTGGAAATGTGGTGCGATTTCTTTCCATATCTCTCTGTCAGATCTGCTACTACCTGACGGAAACTTGCATCATCCACATCCATCTCTGTCACATAGATCATTCTCGGCAGATTATATTTGTCACAAAGCTCCCATGCTTTTTCCGTTCCAACCTGTACTCCTGCCTTACCAGATACTACGATAACCGCTGCATCTGCTGCACTGACTGCCTCTTCTACTTCTCCGACAAAATCAAAATATCCCGGTGTGTCAAGAATATTGATCTTCGCTTTCTCCCACTCGATCGGTACCGACTTGTGCTGATTGAAAATCCTCGTTTCTGCTCCTCTTTATCAAAATCGCTCACCGTATTGGATTCGGAAATCTTTCCCATACGATTCGTTGCACCTGATACGTAGAGCATCGCCTCTGCAAGACTTGTCTTTCCGCTTCCACCATGACCAAGTAATACCACATTTCTGATTTCGTCTGTTCTGTAAACCTTCATACTGCTGCCTCCTTGTTATGTAGCTATTATGTACATCATTTTCTGTCGTTGATATACATACCATGGGTATATTGTACTAAATATTCAGATTAATTACAACTATTTTTTACAATTTATACAATTTTAACTTTTATCCACAAAATTATCTGGTCAAAGATTAGAACCAGAGGCATTTGTGAATAATAATTTACTTTTACAGAGCAAAGTGTTAAAATACGAATATATGTTTCTTACTGATTTAAGATTTATGAACAGTAAGATATGTTTTGCACAACAACAGAAAGGATTTTACAACTATGAATGCTAAAAAAATTGGATTTATCGGACTTGGACTTATCGGCGGCTCTATTGCGAAGGCAATCCGCCAGTATTATCCGGATTACGACATCATCGCATTCGATAAAAATAAAGAATCCCTTGCACTGGCAATCCAGGAAGGCACGATTCATACTTCCTGTTCATCCATTGATGACAATTTCAGGGGATGTAACTACATTTTCCTCTGTGCACCGGTCACTTACAATGCTGCCTATCTTTCCCAGCTGAAAGATCTCCTGGATGAAAACTGTATTCTCACAGATGTCGGAAGCGTGAAGACTTCCATCCACGAAGAGGTAATTCGTCTGGGAATGGAAGCGAATTTCATTGGCGGACATCCGATGGCCGGTTCTGAGAAGAGCGGATTTATGAATTCCAAAGCTCATTTGATTGAAAATGCATACTATATCCTGACTCCTTCTGCTAAAGTAGCGGAAGAAAAAGTGGATGCTTACAAAGACTTTGTTTCATCATTAAAAGCTCTTCCTGTTATTTTGGATTACCACGAGCATGATCATATTACCGGAACGATCAGCCACCTGCCGCATATTATTGCATCCACACTTGTGAATTTTGTACATGATACGGATTCGAAGGAAGGGATGATGAAAGCGTTGGCCGCAGGGGGATTTAAAGATATTACGAGAATTGCTTCTTCCTCCCCGGTCATGTGGCAGCAGATCTGTCTGAAAAACAGTGAGAACATCTCCCAGATCTTAGGTGAATATATTGAAGCTCTTTCACATGCAAAGAATCTTGTGGATGAAGGAAATGAACCTGCCCTGTACGCTCTGTTTGAGAATTCCAAAGATTACAGGAACTCCATGCCGAACGGATCTGCAGGACCGATCAAAAAGCAGTTTGCACTTTATTGTGATATCATCGATGAAACAGGTGGAATTGCTACGATTGCCACAATTCTTGCAAGTAATAATATCAGTATCAAGAATATCGGGATCATCCACAACCGTGAATTCGAGGAAGGAGTTCTTCGTATTGAATTTTATGATGAAGATTCTGCAAACAGAGCTTCTGTACTTTTGCAGAAATACCGCTATGTCATTTATGAAGTCTGATAGCAGAAATGAGGAATAAGATTATGGAATTATGTAATATTACAGGATTAAAAGGAAAAGTTACAATACCGGGAGACAAATCCATCTCCCACCGCTGCATTATGTTCGGCTCGATTGCAAACGGAACAACGCAGATCCACAACTTTCTCTCTGGTGCCGACTGTCTCGCGACTATCCGTTGTTTCAGAGAGCTTGGTATTGAGATTGAAATTGAGAGCGATTATTCTTCCGTTATCGTACACGGAAAGGGATTGCATGGACTGAGTGCTCCAGAGAAGATCCTTGATGTGGGAAACAGCGGAACAACAACGAGACTGATTTCCGGTATTCTCGCCGGACAGCCGTTTGACTCTAAATTGTCCGGAGATGAATCACTGAACTCCCGCCCAATGAAAAGAATCATTGAACCATTGACACAGATGGGCGCACATATTTCCAGTATTCTCCGCAATGGATGTGCCCCGCTTTATATTACCCCTGCGCAGCTTCATGGAATCCATTATGATTCGCCGGTTGCCAGTGCGCAGGTGAAATCCTGCCTGCTGCTCGCCGGTCTTTACGCAGATGGAGAGACCTCTGTCACAGAACCGAGTCTTTCCAGAAACCATACAGAATTAATGCTGAAAGAATTCGGTGCAGACATCCACTCTACTTTTGAGATTGGTTCTTCCAAAGCAACCGCTATCATCCGTCCTTGTGAAGAACTTTACGGACAGGAAATCACAGTTCCGGGAGACATCTCTTCCGCTGCTTATTTCATTGCTGCCGGACTGATCGTCCCTGATTCTGAAATTCTTGTAGAAAATGTAGGAATCAACCCGACACGCGCAGGAATCTTGAGAGTATGTGAAGATATGGGTGGTGATATCACCCTCCTTAACGAACGTACAGAAGGTGGGGAAAGAATTGCAGATGTTCTTGTCCGCACAAGCAGACTGCATGGAACTACAATTGAAGGAGACATCATCCCAACTTTGATCGATGAGATTCCGGTTATTGCAGTTATGGCAGCCATGGCGGAAGGTACTACTATAATCAAAGATGCTGCCGAACTGAAAGTCAAAGAAACTGATCGTATTGAGACTGTAACAGATAATCTGAAAGCAATGGGCTGTGATGTGACACCTACTGAAGACGGAATGATCATCAATGGCGGAAGACCTCTTCACGGTGCTTCTATTCATACTTTGTTAGACCACAGAATTGCAATGGCATTCAGTATTGCTGCACTTGTTGCTGAAGGAAACACAAAGATTCTCGACAGTAAATGTGTAGATGTGTCTTACCCAACATTTTATGATACCTTTGAGCAACTGCTCTAAAAGAGTTGCTCAGACATTTTTCAACCACAAAGAGCTGAACAGAAGTTTTCAATATACTTCTGTCCAGCTCTTGATTTTTTCTATTTTTATTTTGATATCTTTCTGACGTCATTCAATCCCATTTACAGGAATGCATATTTCAAAACAAACAGAATTGCTAAAATATACATCAGAAGACTTAGTTTCTTCTCTTTTGCTTTTCCTGTTAACAGATTCAGAACCACATATGTGATGATTCCCATTGAGATTCCTTCTGAAATACTATAGAAGAATGGCATTGCAATGATACATACATAACAAGGAATTGCTTCTGACAGATCATCGAAATCAATGTTTGTAATATTCGTCAGCATGTAAAGTCCTACAATGATCAATGCCGGTGCTGTGGCAAATGATGGGATTGCAAGGAAAATCGGTGACAGGAACAATGCAAGACCAAACAGGATTGCTGTTGTCACTGCTGTAAGACCTGTTCTTCCTCCCTCAGATACTCCTGAAGCACTCTCTACGAATGTTGTAGTTGTTGATGTTCCAAGAACAGCTCCCGCTGTTGTTGCAAGTGCATCTGCAAGAAGCGCTCCTTTGATCTTTGGAAGTTTTCCTTCTTCGTCAAGCATTCCTGCCTTTGAAGAAACTCCTACAAGTGTTCCGATCGTATCAAACAGATCGACAAATAAGAACGCACAAAGGATTACAACAAAGTCCAAAGTAAAGATTCCCTTAAACTGAAGTTTACAGAAAATCGGTGTAATACTTGGAATAGATAATCCGTGACTGAAATCCGGAAGCAGGCTGAAGCATCCAACTTCTGCATTCGGAACATAAATTCCTGCGAACTGACAAACAATACCGATTGCCCATGTGATCAAAATACCCCAAAGAATATTTCCTTTCACATTCTTGATTACAAGAATTCCAGTGATCAAAATTCCAACAAGCGCAAGAATAACTGTGATTCCGATATCGTTCATTGTTGCACTCACACCATTCAGCTGATTATATCCATCTAAAGAGAACAATTCAACTAATGTAGCACCACCCATAACGATATGTGCATTCTGGAGACCTACAAATGCGATAAATAATCCAATTCCTACACTAACTGCTGATTTCAGATTCTTCGGAATTGCATTAAAGATTGCCTCACGTACATTTGTTACAGACAGAAGAATAAAGATAATACCTTCTGCAAATACTGCAGTCAATGCATATTCCCAACTGTATCCCATACCGATAACAACGGTATATGCAAAATATGCATTCAGTCCCATTCCAGGTGCCAGTGCAAATGGATAATTCGCAAGTGCAGCCATGAGAAGTGTTCCTATAAATGCAGCTAATGCTGTTGCAGTAAATACTGCACCTGAATCCATTCCTGCTGCTGACAGGATACTCGGATTCACCGCCAGGATATACGCCATAGTCATGAATGTCGTAATTCCGGCAAGAATTTCAGTTTTTACATCTGTTTTGTTTTCAGAAAGCTTAAATATTTTTTCTAACATTTCGCCTTCTCCTTTCCCTCTAGGTCCTTTTTATAACCTCGGTTATTGTAACATATTTCTTCACACTTTACATCCAAAAGGCTTATCACCTTTTATGATAACTGGTAATAAGCCTTTTTAATAATTCGATTAATTCTCTTTTTCATTCAATTCAGCAAGCATCTCACAAACTCTTTTTCCATTGATCGGATGACGCTTATACGGAGCAATCTCTCCCAACGGCTCCAGCACAAATTTTCTCTTGTGCATCTCTACATGCGGAATACACAGATCTACTTCTTCAAGAACGAGATCGTCATAAAATATAATATCAAGGTCAAGCGTTCTCGGTCCCCAATGAATGATTCGCTCTCTTCCTGCTTCTTTCTCGATTCTGTTCAATTCAGCTAAAAGCTCATATGGATAAAGCAACGTGCGAAGTTTCAGACAGCCGTTCAGGAAATCAGGCTGATCTATCACTCCATATGGTAGTGTCACAAGATATTCAGATACGATCTCAACTTTACTTGTCGGAAGTTCATTCAATGCTTTCACCGCATAATCCAGATATGACTTGCTATCTCCAATGTTCGATCCTAATGCAATATAAGCTGTGTGCCATCCACGTTCAATCTTTACACTAACTGTTTTTAACGGCAGTCGAACAGGTGCCCATGGTTTCTTAATCTCTATAGATATTTTTTCTATTCTGTCCCACTCAAGCAGCAACGCCTCTGCCAGTTCTTCTGCGGCACGTTCCAACAGCTGATACGTATTTCTCTGTAAAAATTCAGTAATGAATGCACTAACTTCTCCGTAGTGAATGGACGCTGTCAGATCATCTGTTTTCCCGGCTTTTCTTGTGTCTGTAAAAAGCACTGCTGAGACAACAAACTTCTGTCCTAACGTATTTTCCTCCGGAAACACCCCATGATTTGCAAACACTTCCAGATCTTCAATTCTGATTTCATCGAACTTCTTCTGCATCTGTCCTCTATACCTCATGTTCTCTCATTAATGCTCTTGTCATACGGATTGCTCTCTTATTCTTCTCCACATCATGAACACGGACAAATGCACAACCCTTCTGCACTCCGTAAACTGTTGTAACCATCGTTCCCTCTTCACGTTCTTCTACCGGAAGATCCAGTGTCAGACCAATCACTGATTTTCTTGAAGTTCCAAGAAGTACCGGATATCCAAGTTCTTTCATGATTTCAAGTTTATCAATAATTTCGAGGTTCATCTCGTATGTCTTGCCAAATCCAACGCCTGGATCAAGAATGATCTTATCATCCGCAATTCCTGCATTCTTTGCAAGCTCCACACATTCTCTCATATCCTCCATAAAATCTGTAAGGAACTCCTGATATTCTGTATTGTCACGATTGTGCATCAGACAGCAGGCTACTCCTGTTCTTGCGATCAATCCTGCCATCTTAGAATCGTATTTTAATCCCCAGATATCATTCACAAGATCTGCTCCTGCCTCAATTGCCGCTGCTGCAACTGCACTTTTATAAGTATCGATCGATACCGGAATATCAAACTCTTCTTTCAGTTTCTTGATTACCGGAACAACACGAGCAATTTCTTCCTCTTCTGTAATCTGTACATGTCCCGGACGAGTTGATTCTCCACCGACATCAATGATGTCCACACCTTCCTGAATCATCTGCTTCGCATGTTCGATTGCACGATCCAATCCGTCATATCTTCCTCCGTCAGAAAAGGAATCCGGTGTTACATTCAGAATTCCCATGATATAGGTATTTTTCTTCAGGTCAAATTCTTTTCCGCCAATTCTCATATCTCTATCTCCATATTCTTCTCTTCTTCCGTCCAGTTACACTGTTTCTGTGCCGGGCAGGAATGGCACATACGCGAGCGTTTGTCACTGTCATAAAACAATTCTTCAATTGGTTCCATTCCCTCATGTTTTCTGCGATGACCACGGATAGCCCGAAGAATCTGTTGCTGTTCCTCTTCTGTAAACTGTGCATCTTCAGGTAATGTTGTTAAAATCTCTTTTGCAATCTTTTCTCCAGCTACTTCATGCGGAATTGTCCATTTATATTGAAATGATTTTCCAATGTCATGAAGTACTGCTGCCGTATAGATCACATCTTTCTCAAACCCAAGGTTCTCTTCCAGATTTTTAATATATGCGATCCTTGCTACATCCAGAAAATGTGGCATCTGATGACAGCAAAAGATACGCTCCTTCTCTAACCGCTTGATTCTTCCATAATAATCCTGATAGATCCAGTGATGGACCACTTCATTTAACCGATACATATTTTCCTGTTTCAAGTCTGTTCACTTCTTTTCCTTTACGTATTCTTTATCTTCCAAGCATACGGAAGAATCTTTCTTCTAATGTCGGATCTGTCTCAAACACACCTCTCCGTGCCAACGTAACTGTCTGGCTTCCCGGTTTCTTGATTCCGCGCATTGTCATACACATATGCTCTGCTTCCACCATAACGAGAGCTCCCTTCGGCTGCATATACTCCATCAATGCGTCTGCAATCTGTCCTGTCAGCTGCTCCTGGAGCTGAAGTCTTCTTGCAAATACTTCTACCGTACGCGCCAGCTTACTCAGTCCTACCACCTTACCATCCGGAATATAGGCAATATGGGCTTTTCCATAAAAAGGCAGTAAATGATGCTCACAGGTTGAATAGAATGTAATATCTTTCTCTATCACCATCTCACTGCTTTCTACCGTAAATGTCTTCATAAGATGAACTCCCGCATCTTCTTCCATTCCACCATATATCTCTTCATACATTCTGGCGATCCTGTCAGGTGTATCTATAAGACCTTCGCGGTTCACATCTTCACCGATTCCTTCCAACAAAAGACGGACTGCCTGTTCTACTTTTTCATGATCTATCATTTTATATTTCTCTCCTATATCTCACTGCCGGTTATTCAACACGATCCGCTGAACCTCTCCAAGATAAGACAGGGATCCGCATGCAAGAATCACAGTTTTCTGCGCAATATCCTTGCCTTGGGTCATTGCCTCTTTCCTTGCATCCTCTACAGCTGTTTCGATGGTCTGTTCAGCTTTCACTTTCTGACAATGTTTCTTCACTACTTCCGCCAGCTTTTCTGCCGGAAGCGTCCTCTCCTTATTTGGAAGACTAACAGTATATATACTTTCTGCCAACGGGCAAAGAATAGACGTGATTTTCTCATATTCTTTATCTTTAAAGACTCCCATGATAAAGATTTTCTTATAATCCGAAAAATAACGTTCTACCGTCACTTTCAGCTTTAATGCTGCGTCTTCATTATGCGCTCCGTCTACGAAAAATAACGGGGACTCTGACAGGCAGGTAAACCGTCCTGTCCATCTCGTCTTTGAAAGTCCCTCTCGCACCTGCGCTTCTGTAATTCGATACCCCAGTCTGTTCAGACAGCGGATAACTTCGAGCGCTGTTGCAAGATTCTCTCTCTGGCACTGGCCTGCAAGCGGACTATGCATCTTTTCATATTCTTTATAAGAAAATGTAATTCCGTGGTAGGAATCTTCAAAAATCATCATCTGTTCAGGCTGCGCTTCTGTGAAAGGACATCCTTTTTCTTCTGCAGTTTTTTTCAGAATCTCCCGAACATTTTCTTTCTGCTTCGCAGATACTACTGCACATCCAGGCTTAATGATTCCAGCCTTGTTCTGCGCAATCTCTTCCAACGAATCTCCGATCACACCAAGATGATCCACACTGATCGTTGCAAATGCTGCACACACCGGTGCTCCGATGATGTTCGTCGCATCCAGAATTCCTCCAAGACCGGACTCCAGTACGACCAGATCACATTTTTTCTTCTTAAAATACAGAAAAGCTATTGCCGTTTCTGCTTCAAAGACTGTCGGAGATTCCTCTCCGGCCGCCTCCATCCGGGCAATAGCTTCTTTTACATTCTCTGTCAATTCTGCAAATTCATCTTCCGGAATCCATGTTCCGTCAATCTGAATCCGCTCCAGATAAGAGATTACTGTCGGTGAGACATAGCGCCCGGTTCTGTATCCTGCCTCACTTAATATTGTTGAAGTGTATGCAAGCACAGATCCCTTGCCATTCGTTCCTGCAATGTGTATAAACTTTAAGTCATCCTGTGGATTCCCAAGCTCACGCAACAGACCTCGAATCGTATCTAAGCCAAGTACACTTCCGTATTTCGACATCTCGTCCAAATATACCCTTGCTTCTTTATAGGTCACGTTTTGTTCCCTCTCTATTCTTTTTTCTAATCAAACAGTCTTATAATACCACTATTCTATCTTTCTAACAAGTTCTAACAAAGTTTTTTTGCATCTGTTTTACATCTGATATAATAAAGCATTGCAAATACATGCGGCAATATTGCTTCCACCTTTTCTTCCCTGTGCCACGATCGACGGTGTATCTTCCAGACTTAAGATCAGTTCCTTTGACTGCACGACATTTACAAACCCTACCGGAACTGCAATGATTAATTCCGGATTAATCTTTCCTTCTTTGATCAACTCATAAAGCCGCACCAATGCTGTCGGTGCATTTCCAACTGCAAAGATAGCCTCTCTTCCCAGTGCAGCTGCCTTATCCATACTTGCCACCGCTCTTGTTGTGCCATTCTTTTTCGCCATCTCTGCCACATCTTCATCCGACATAAAACAAAGCACTTCACTGCCATACTCTGCCAGACGTTTCTTATTAATTCCTGCTTTTCCCATCTGTGTATCTGTGATAATCGGCACACCTCTGCGGATAGCATCCTTTGCTTTCTCCACAACACCTTCTGTAAAAACAAGACTGTCCGCATACTCAAAATCAGCGCTTGTGTGAATACAGCGTTTCACGATCAGTTCTGTCTCCGGACAGAGAATCTTTCCCATCTCTTTTAATTCTTCTGTTATAATCTCAAAACTTCTCTTCTCTATTTCAGAAGGAAGTACCTGTTCTATCTCTGAAAGCATCTCTAATTTCCTTTCACTTTATTCTCTGTGGAATCCCACACACAACACGTTCTACACAATCTGCCTGTTCTGCAAGTTCCGTCATGACACGCCCGTGAAATTCCCTGTATTCTCTTTCAAAATCATCAACAGGCACAAGGCCATATCCGATTTCGTCACTAATTAGTAATTGTAGATTTTCATTCTTCTCTAGCGTCGTCAGCAACGCTTCCTTTGTTCTTCCTTCCAAAAGCCAACGCCTTGTAAATGAATGGAATTTATTGATTGCCACACAATTTCTGATTTCATCCAGCGAACAATTAATCCCATCTGTCAGCCCAAGTTCTGGATAAATTTTTGTTGCATATTGTGTTTTTCCCTGAAATGCACCACCTATAATTATATGAAATCTATTCTCTTTCTGACACATCACAAACTCTCCTGATTTGTTACTGTCCACGCCCGGTTTTTCTGTTCTATTAACTAGCGTATCCGGTTTCTTTTTCTGCTTTGCAATTCCATAAATAACTTCTGTCACCTGATCTGCCATCGCTGCAATTTCACAGTTGATCCTGCCAAGAATCCTTTTGTATTCTTTCATCTCCGGCGAATCCGGAACCGATTCGGAAAACACTTCATTTGTCACAATCACCAGATTCGAACACTGTTGATTCAATTCTCGGATCCCTTCCAGAATGGCTTGATCTGCATGACATCCTGCACCGGATTCCATATACATTTCATTTGCCACGAGATTCGACATACATTCGAGAAGCACATCTGAGCCTTGTAATGATCCCTCTTCCAAATGTAGCTTAAGTCCTGTATACCACTCTAATGTCTCAAACCCTTTTCCTTTACGAAGCATCCGATGTCTCTCAATCTTCTTTTCTGTCTCTTCCCCATAAGGATACATGGTTGCAATATAAAAGAGAGGCTTCGGATCCTGCCTGTTCCGTTCACAGATCCGGCTTTCCGCATAAGCTGATTTTCCGCTTCCGCTGCCTCCTGTTACTAACTCAAGCATTCTCCTTCACCTCTCCTTAACTATTTCCTTATAACTCTATCACATCCAGATCATCCGGCACAAACAGATTTCCGTCATAATAAGCTTTGCCTTCTTCCAGATACAACTCCTGTCTGTGTTCAATATTCTTATCTTCTGTATGATAGAGAATCAGATTCTCCGCATTCAGGTCTGCTGCCATCTCACATGCATCTTTTACTGTGGAGTGATGCTTTTCATATGGCTTGAATTCATCCGCCTGTCCGTAGAGACAGAATGCCTCATGCAAGAGCCATGTACTATTCTCAGCATATTTCTGCTCCAGTTCATTGTACGGCTCATCTCCGCAACAGGTCAGTTTCTCATCCTCATCTAACTGCATACAAAATCCAAACTGTTTTGCCTTTGTAGAATGAATATCGAAAAATGTTACTTTCTTTCCAATAATCTCACGTTCTTCTCCATCTTCTACTACGACCATGTGAAGACGATCATCTATATATTTCATCTCCTTCGCCGAAAGAACTTCACCTGCCATCTCTTTCAGAATACGGATTACTTCTTCGTGTCCGTAAATTGTAGCTTCTCCTTCGTATTTTCCTCTATTCATATTCTGAAGAATCATACGCATCATCCAGATAATTCCAAGAAGATGGTCGATATGCTTGTGTGTCACAAAAATATCTCTCATATCCATCCAGTTAAGTCCTGCTGCTTTTAACTGATGAAGAATCGTATTTCCGCCACCACCGTCTACCATAAAATGACGGTCGTCATCACTGATCACAAAGCATGTGTTATAACACTCCGTAACGGTTGCATTTCCTGTTCCAAGTATTGTAAGCTTCACTTTTTTCTCCTTTTTGTCTGACCTGACAGTTATTTTCCAAATCCAAATTCTTCATAATCTTCCGGCAGGAATCTATGGTAAATGATATGGCATCCTTCATCTTTAAAGCAATACCGGTAAGTATCCTCCGGATCATTTTCAAAACAGATCATATAATCAAATTCATCGCTGTGCATCTCTTCGATCGTAATCTGATCCGAATGCTGACGGAACAGTTCAAAGATATCTTCCATCTTGCAGCCATGATGAGAGATCAACCCAATCAGGTCTTTGATGAATTCATTCTCTTTCATATTATTGTGTACATATTCTGCACCTTCCTCCGGAATATGAAAACAGAACCGCTCCCCCTTATTTGTCACTTCAACACTTCCAAGCTTCCCTTCTTCATACTCAGAAAACCGGCTCAATTTTTCCTGCATTCCTGTCTCATCCACATCTAACTGAAAGAAATGATTCAGAGAACTCAGCGGATAATACAGACGAATCTTCTCCTTACGGTAGCCCAGCTTCGCCTGTTCTTCCTTTATTACATCTATAATATTTTTCTCAAGTCTTGCAAAATCCATGATTTTATAATCCTTTTCATCTGAAATATATTTGGCTTCAAACAGTTTCTATTCTTTTTCTTCCGGTCTTTTATTATAGAAGAACATCCATGCCGCCATTGTGAGAATGATCACATATCCAAGCACACTGTACTTGTCCGGAACCTGTCCGAAAAGAAAGTATCCGAGAATCGTAGAGAAAATAATCTGTGAATAATCATAGATCGATATCTCTTTCGCAGGCGCATGATAATATGCTGCGGTAATTCCAAATTGTCCTCCTGCTGCCGCAAGCCCGGCACCAAGCAGTGCCAGAATCTGCGCTCCTGTCATTGGATGATAGTTAAACAGCAGATACGGAAGTGTCACGATGCAGGAAAACCCTGAGAAAAACAGAACAACAGAGCTTCCTTTCTGACCTCTCTGACCAAGAATCCTTACCATTGCATACGCAATACCGGCACCGATTCCCCCACACAGACCGATCACTGACGGAAAGAGTTCCATATTTGTAAAGGTTGGCTTAATGATAAACAGGCTTCCGATAAATGCAACAAAAATTGCAATTGCCTGCGCCGGTTTTAATTTCTCTTTCAACAGAAGAAACGAAAATAAAATAACAAAAAACGGAGACATTTTGTTCAGCATAGATGCATCTGAAAGTACCAGATGATCTACTGCATAAAAATTACAAAGGATTCCCAGCGTGCCAAATGTTGCACGCAAAACCATATAACCTAAGTTTCCCTTCTTGATTTCAAATCCGTCACCACTTCGCACAATCATTATAAGTGCAACAAAGAATGCAACCAGATTTCGGAAAAAGCTTTTCTGTATGGACGGCACATCTCCCGCAAGCCTGACACAGGCACCCATTAACGCAAATGAAAATGCCGATAATATAATAAAGCAAATTCCTTTATTTCTGGAACTCATAATTTCTAACCCCTTTTCTCTTATTACAAAACTACAATTTCAAACAAATTCCATCTCCTATTAGTATAATTTTCGTCTTACAAACTGTCAATCCAAAATATTGTAACTGTTCAGAGCCAAGCAAAATTTCAAAAAAAGGTATAAAATACTTGCATTTTTTAGACTGTTTTTGAAATTTTATTTGGCGGATACGCCAACCTCCGAAATGCATAGTATTTTGGAGGTTGGCTCTGAACAGTTACAAATTATTTACAGAACAATATCATCCATCTTCTCAAATCCATTCATGGAATAAGATTCTATCATATTTCCGCTTACAAGATAGAATACGTCACCAATATACAGTCCTCTGCTGCCTTCATATCCGCTCAGCTGTCTGCTCATGACTTCTTTGAATCCTTCTGCCTCATCATACGTATACAACTGATAAGTCACTCCATCATGATAGGTAACAAACCCGAACAGATTCTTCTGAACATCTACAAATACACCTTTATAATTGTATCCTACATCTGTGCCATAGCTTTCTTCAATCGTATACTTATTTTCCTCTGTTACATTGGATGGATCTGTAACATTAAACATCGAAAGTTTCACACCTTCTGTTGTAAATCCATCTTCACTTACATCCATCCCTATGCCAAGCAGTTTTCCGTCTCCATATGGATGCAGATATTCGGAAAATCCAGGAATCTTAAGCTCTCCAAGAATCTTCGGATTCTCCGGGTCGGAAAGGTCTACCGAGAACAATGGATCCACCTGCCGATAAGTAACGAAATATCCTGTATCTCCCATAAATCTTGCGGAATAGATTGTTTCATCTTTTGCCAGATTGTGAATGGAGCCAATGATCTCCAGTTTGTCATTCAGTACATAAAGTGAATTTGTACCAGGTACCGCATCCTTTACATTTTCTGTCACAGCCTTCTCAGTCACCTTACTTGCATCTGATTTATCCGTTGTTCCGTTCTTATCAGCCGTCTCATCTGCGGTCTCATTCAATGGCATAATATCATCATTCGAATAAATTTCATCAATTGTTGTAACTAATCTAAGGTTTCCTTCATACTCATCAATGCTGAAAGAATCGTTCAGCATTCCCTTGATCTTCGTCTGCGCAACACCAGCAAGCTTTCCGTCTGTATAAGAAATCTTGCGGATCAGCGTTCTGCTCACATCTGAATCTTCATAATAATTACTTGTAATATAAATATTATTTTCGCTTACATAGCACACATCTGAATAACCAAAGACTGCCTTATTGTCTGTTTTTTCTGACGGATCATCTAATGAAAATGCTGTAATGATCGTATATTCATTTCCTTCTGCTTCCTGTGGCATATAAATATTTTCTGCTTCGATAGATTTTCCCTGCACTTCCGGAATATACCACAGATCTCTTGCTGTAACATTGTCTTCATAAGGATGGAACTGACTAAGCACATAGACATATCCATCCACAATCCGGGATGTATTATATCCTCCGCTCTGTTCCATGTTACCGATCTCTTTCGGATTTGACGGGTCACTGATGTCATATACCTGGACATACGTATTGTTCTCATAATATCCATCATAAGCTTCTGAATCCTCTGAATTTCCCACCTGTCTTCCTAATGTTCCAAACAGAACTAATTTATCATCCTGTACATAAATGTCTTCTACATAGCGTTCTGCATCCTGTTCGATCGAGGCCAGCTTTTCCATTGCCCCATTGTCAATAGCTGTAATTGTCACAACACTCCGACACAGTGTATAAATGTTTTTTCCATCGGTTTTGACAATATCGGCTTCCCCCACGCCGTTCTCACGGACATTTGTATCCGAATAAGCTCCGGTATCACTAACATTACTGCTTTCTGCTGTTGCTGCATCTGCCGAAGACGCACTTTCATACAGTCCAATGGCCATACTGTTGTTATCCCGTGCCATCTGCTTATTATATTCTTTGATACATTTTTCAATTTCTTTATAATCTTTCGCTGTTGTAAGTGTCTGGGTTGTCTCTGTCTGATCTGCTGCTGATGCAATAGTCGCTGCATCTAATGTTTTGTTGTTTCCTTTATTAATCTGCTTGATTCCAACTGTCGCTCCAACTATCACACAGACACATGCCGCTGCTGCGATCGGAACGATACGTTTCCAGTTCTTTTTGTTCTTTTTCGTTTTTGATCCCTGCTGCTTTTCTTCCTGTCTTGCCTGAAGCATTTTCTGAATTGCCTCCGGTTCCAGTGAGTCCGGAAGAATCACATCATCTGCCATCTGTCTCAAATCCTGCTCTAAACGCTTTTCATCCCCAATCTTCTTGTTGTTCTTTTCTCTATTTTCTTCCATCTTTTCCGCCTCCTTCTTCTATTCTTTTTTCAAACCCATCTCTTATAAGATTATCCTGTACGATCATCCTGCTTCCAACATCTTACGCATCTTTCCAAGTGCCCTGCTTTTCTTTGATCGAACCGTTGCAGCATTCATCTCAAGCATCTGCGCGATTTCTTCACTTCCATATCCAGCGAACACAGAATACGAAAGTATCATACGCTCTTCTTCCTCAAGTCTTGCAAATGCTTCCTTCACATCAAAATGCTGCTCATAGTCCGGTTCATGTCCAGCCTCTGGCGTCTCTTCCTCTGATGCATGATTTCCACGCTTTCCCAACATTTTTCTGCATTGATTTCCTAAAATTGTAAAAATCCAGCTTTTAAAACTACTCTCATTCTTGAGCTTCGCAATATTTTCAAATGCAGATATAACGGTCTCACTTACCGCGTCTTCTGCATCTTCTGTATGCTTCATCATATATAATGCGAATTTATACATTTCCTTGCAAACGCCGGCATATAACAGGGAAAATGCTTTCGTATCTCCATTCTTCGCCTTGCGAACCAATTCCTCTTTGAATTGTATTTCCCTTGAATTTTCTTTATCCTTCATTCGTTCCCTCCTCTCGAATCATCTTTTTCATTTGAAGATTCTTATAACCATTTTTATGAATCACCTGTATTGGTTCATGAAGTCTATGAATAGTTTCACATTATCTTTATTATAGGTTATATACACTAGAGTCTTCAAATAGAAAAACTGTTGCAGATGAAAACTAAGAATTTCTTAATAAAAAGACAGCGAGATACAGGTCTTTTCCATATCTCGCTGTCTTTGGATGATTATTCTTTACTCCTCATATGTTCCACTTCATTCTTGCATCAAAGGCCCTGCTCAATCGCAACACTCAATTGCTCTTCTGTTGATATCTCTCTGTCTTTGCTCAAAGAGTTGTATCTGCGCACAGATACTCCTGACAGCCTGCCAGTTCTCCTGTGATAGTCAAATCAGAATTCGTTTCAATTTATCTCCGGATAATGTTGGTTCCATAATTCATGAACCGATCCACGAAATGTGCCAAACCATCTCGTGGTATACTTCATACAATAATTTCCGTCATTGATACCGCCCTTAGATCAGATGTTCTTCCGATACCATGATAATCCCAATGTTGTGCCACAAAATATTTTGATTTACTCCAATACATTTCTTACTCTTCGATTACTAAAGAATCCCGATTCCTTCTTTGATTCGCAGCCATGTTTTTCCGGCGACATGAAGTAGGAAATATGAAATTGCCGTGACACATTTGAAACCAGATACATTTCTTTATCAATATCCATATCATATGTGTTCACCACGAAATCCAACATATCTAATATTCGTTGGGCACGTAAGATAATCATCTGAATAAGCTGTATCACCATTTTCCATACCCTCCCTCATGATTCCAGCATGAATAACTCATGAATATCTCCTTTTTTCGTCTTCATATTCTCCTGTTTCACGTCGCGCTCTCTTCTTGATATAATAATTTCCGCATTACTTTTCATAATTCTGAAAATAAATCGAAAAACTTTCACTCAAACAACTGCTCGCCCAATTTCCTCCACATGGATTCTCAGTATTTTTTCCGCAAATCATCCATATCATTATGAGCATATGTTACAATTTTGGCTTTTGAACGGCATCCATCAATAATACTTGCATGATTTAATTCATCACTAAAAACAGTATCTCCTTTTTTCACCATTGCGGTATATTATCTGCAAGAATTGCCAATAATATGTGTGTTAAATCATTCAGATCAATGCTTTTGTTTCCATTGTAATTCATAAATATTCATTATCCATTGCTTTGTATGCCCACTGTATTGCTAATTCTATATTCCTGTACAATAAAACCTCTTCCATACATTGCTGTCGATTCTTCGACTCTGTTTTTATTAAGAATGCTTGCCATATATAATAGTTATTCATCCATTTCCTGTATTCTCTATCGCTACAGTGAATCTGTGCTGATTCTATTGTCTTCATTGTGCGAAAAAGATGGTTTTCTTTTAAAGATACCAGTGCTTTATCAATTTTATCCCACTTCTGTGGTCTTTTCATATCTGATTTTTTGCAAATCTTTTTGGGTACATTTCTGACGATCACATGCTGATTCTGAAGAAAATCAATTGCTTTTTGTTCTTCTGCATCTGTTCCTCGAAACAGAAATATTCTTCCTCCTTTTTCGCTCCCCATTCTCTTCATCTTCGTGATTCTTCTATAACCGATTTCTTTTGAGCTCACATAACCGGTCACGTACTCGGGATCATCTGAAATACATATCTCACCAATAATACCAGGACAATTTGCCACTTTTGTCGCAAGTACAATTGCTTCTTCATAATGATTCTTCTCGTTTCCGATTCTGTCCCCTTTCATTCTCTCCTGATCCATATTGGTAGCACGAATCCCACGTTTTTTATCCGGTTCTAAACGAATGAGCCTGTCAACATCAAGAAGCATAGCTCCTCTCATGGCATAAGTTTCATCTAAGAATTGCATGACATCTTGCGGATTGTCTATTCCAGTTTCTTTTAAATATTTTTTTATCTCTTCCTGCCCTTTTTCCCATGTTTCGACCTCAATTGTCTCTACTGAAAGTGCATCAAGATAAATAATGTTCTCCTTGCAGACTTTATTTATCTTCAAGTTCAACGCATCTGCTTCACCCTTGGAATGATGCATTCCTCTCTCTATCAGCGCATTGGCAAATATATCAACATCCGGTGCCTCAACGATTTTCTCTGCTCCGGATATGTACATCCGTACCGTTTTCCTTTTTGCTTGCACGCATCTTAATACTGTACAATTCCTCCGCACTCATAGATTAAATTCCTTTCTGTTCAGTGAACCAGTCTTTCATGACATCAACAATCTGCCTGATCTCATTATCCTGTATGATATACGGAAACATAGCATACATAATATCGAGAAATGGTCTTGAAAATACTCCTCGTTGATATGCATACTCCTGAAATCCGATAAGACATGATGGGTCATGTACCTGGAAACAAAGACAACCACCCATATATCTGATTTCTTTGATAAGCGGATGAGTGAATCCGGAGACCAGATTTCTAACCATATCCTCTATATGCTTGATTTTTTCCATATAATTTTCACGCTCAAATATTTCTATAGATTTTAATGCTGCACTGCATGCGACCGGATTTCCCATAAATGTAGGACCATGCATAAGTGCATCTGTATCCTTATCAGAATAGAATCCATTATATATTTTATGATTTGCTACTGTCACTGCATGTCCTATATACCCGGCAGTCAATGCTTTTCCAAGCACGATAATATCCGGAAGTACAAGATCAGACACAAAACGATTTCCAGTACGTCCGAAACCAGTTGCAACTTCATCAAATATAAAAACAACATCATATTCATTGCAAAGTTCTCTTGCCCTTCTCAGGAAATCAATACTATACATTTTCATCCCGCCGGCTCCCTGAAGAAGTGGCTCTACAATAAATGCATAAAATTCATTTCCGTGTGTCCGAAATACTTTTTCCAATGCATCCATTTCCGTTGGAATGTGAATTACATCCTTCTTATCATCTTCTGATAATATAAAATGATAATCCTCATCATCTCCGGCCTTCATACACATAAATGTATCTCCATGATACGAGCTGGTAAGCGAAAGGAGTTTTTTTCTTCCGCTGCCACGATTAATATTAAATTGCAATGCCATTTTCAAGGCAACCTCTACAGCAACCGAACCCGAATCTGAAAAAAAACAGTAATCAAGATCTCCCGGGAGAAAATCTTTTAGTTTTTCTGATAATTTCAAGACTGGTTCATGAGTAAGCCCACCCAGCATGACATGACTGAATTGATCAATCTGATTCTTCATTGCTTCGTTAATTTCTTTATTTTTATAGCCATGTATCATACACCACCAGGAAGATACGGAATCTATCATTTTATTATCCTGCGTATACAAATAAACTCCTTCTGCATCTACAATTTTATATGGTGTCTTCATTTTCTTCATCTGTACATATGGATACCAGATCATAAGTTTATCTCCTAAAATTATTCTTATTTTTGCTTTCCTCATTCCGTTATATTGTTATCTGTATAATGAAATTAATTCTGCTATATCAATATTCAAGTCCACGTCTCCCATGGAAACTTTCGCCAGAGTTGGAAGCCCCGTCATATATTCGCACATGCGTATATTATCTTCATGCATGATATTATCCGCTATATAATGATTAAAAATCATTCCTTTTATATTCATATTTCTGTTTTTCATATATTCATAAGTTAGTACAACACTATTGATTGTTCCAAGTCCTGCATCTGCAACCAGAATGCAGTCAAGTTCCATCTCATCTATTATATCTGTCAACCCAATACGTGCCTCATCAAAACAGATCGGACATAAAATACCGCCACTTCCCTCAACTGTTATATAGTCGTATTTCTCTTTTACTTTTCTATAATTATCCAAAACAACTGCCATCTCAACATGATTTCCTTCCAGACGTGAAGCCAGATGCGGAGAATAAGCATGCTCATAGACATACGGGCACATTTCCTCTACTGACTGGGAGATTCCTGATACATTCTTAACCCACAAAGCGTCACCAGGAATCAGCGTTCCATCTTCCTCTCTTTCATTTCCACTCATAGCAGCTTTAAAATAGCCTGGAGTCATCCCGTTCTCTTTTATCTTTTTTATAATCAATCCTGTAACGTATGTTTTACCAACATCCGTACCTGTACCGGTTACAAATATCCCTTTTCCCATTGCATTCTCCTTTTTTCTTGCATACTTTAGGCAAAGTATATACTTACTCGCAACTAATTGTCAACCTTTTTTATTTAATGGTTGACAATTAGTTGCTTATTGTATACAATAACTTTGCTTTTAATCTCTCTCAATGGGAAATGGCAGAAATATTTTAAACAAAAGGATGGGAAAACTATGAATACTACAGAAGAATCAAAAGAAAGAAATTTATCCAATCATTTTTTTAGCGTCAAAAATCTGACTATGGACGGCATGTGGGTTGTTCTGCTGTTCATCTCGGGCTTATTTAAAATCCCATCACCCATTCCAGGAACTGAATTTCAATTATCAGCCCCATTAGCCATAAGCATCGGAAGAATCAGAGGATTTCTACATTATCTTACCATCGGCATCATTGCCAGCATTATTGGGATGATATTAGGTCTTCAGACTATATACAATGTCATTATCGCAATGGTGTACCGTATTGTAGCCGGTCTTATCTTAACAGTATTAAAAAAGGACCCACTCCCTCATTATTGCTGGTCCTGCCGGAACGTTTGCAGCCAGACTGGTATTGGCAACAATCTTGGGTGTTGCCTGGCAGCCTTTAGTAGTAAGCGCAGCTCCTGGAATGATCTTTACTGCAATAACTGCCCCTGTTCTGACTTCAATTCTAAAAAGAGTCCTTAAGACAATTTCCTAAAACACCAACTCAGGAGCATCTATTTTAACAGCGAGATACAGGTCTTTCCCATATCTCGCTGTCTTTAGACGATTCTTTGCTTTAGCCTGATCCTCATAGTTCCAGCAAATCTTCATTCTTGCATCCAAGCGCCCTGCTCAATCGCAACACATCAATTGCCCTGGTCTGATTGATATCTCTCTGTCTTTGCTCAAAGAGTTGTATCTGCCGCACAGATACTCCTGACAGTTTTGCCAGTTCTCGCTGTGATAGTCCCGCCAAATCACGAATTCGTTTCAGATTTGTCTCCGGATAATGTTGGTTCCATAATTCATCCAACCGCTCCACGAAATGTGCCAAATCCATCTCGTGGTATACTTCATACATATTTCGAATTTCCGTCATTGATACCGCCCTGTAGATGCGTGAAAATGTTCTTCCTCGATACCACTGATAATAGGCCAATGCCCAGCCACTCCAATATTCTGGTGATTTATCCAAATACATCTCATCTGGGTACTCTTCCATTACTAACCCAGAATCCCGAATCACTTCTTTGACTAACTCACACCCTGTTTTTCCGGCTACATAAGTAGGATTTCCAATTTCAAATTGCCGTGACACAGTTGAAACCAGAAACATTTCAAAAAATTTATCAATATCCATATCATATGTGTTCACCGCGAAATCCAACATATCTCCCAATATTCGTTGGGCTGACGTAAGATAATCATCTGAATAAGCGTGTATCACCATTTTCCATACCCTCCCTCATGATGTCCAGCATGAATAACTCATGAATATCTGCACTTTCTTTTTTACGTCTTCTATATTCTCGTCTTGCTTCACGCTCGCGCTCCGCTCTCTTGATATAATATATTTCCGCATCTACATTTTCATAATTCTGAAAATAAATCGTCTCAAAAGCTTTCGGACTTTTTAATACAATCTGCTCGCCCAATTTACCTAACCACATCGCCTCAGATAATTTTTCCAACGAAATTACTCCCGAAACAAAATCCTGGGCAAACGAAAAGTATGAATCATCTGCACGATATCCTACAATAATATCATATGGAGTAATATCTATCAGGAAATGCTCTTTTATGTATTTTTTTGCCTCTTCTGCAATACTTCCATTCTGCCAGTACGTTCTATTATCTGCAAGAATAGCAAGCCAATTCAATATGTGGTATTTTGAATCATTCAGATTCAATACTTTTAATCCTTCCATTTCCAATTCATAAATATTCACATATCCATTTTTTTGCTTTGCACATGCCCACTCTCTTGCTAATTCTATATTTTCTGTACAATAAAAACCTCTTCCGTAATCATTGTGTCTGGCACCCTTCCCGAACTCTGGTTTTTCAATTAAGAATTCTGATCCATGATATAATATTTTTTTCATACCAGCTCCTCCTTATGTATTAAGTATATCGCTACAGCGATATACTTGCAAGAGATTTTGAGTCAGTGTACTCCTTACAGGAAACTCGCAAAAAAATTTATGATATCGTTTTTTCAGGAGATAATGCTTTTACATCTGTCCGGTTTATTTTGTGTGTAACGCACAAAGTGAATTGACTTTTTTTGTACGCAAGAATAAAATAAAAGCGTTGATTTTACATTTTATTGACTGTATTCTGACCGAATGCTATGATTTGTGCGTAAAGAACAAATGACAATATAATAGCAGTGATATTATTTCAAATCATTACTGTTAATGAGAAAAGAAGAATACAGTATGAAAGGCTCAAAATTATTTAAGAACGTAAGGCTAAAAGAAAAAGAACTTGTTTCTATATTAGTTGAAGATGGAATTTTCAAGAAAATCGCAGCAGATATACCACAGGAAAAACTGTGGGATGTGAGGAAGTAGATTTAAATGGACAACTGGTGGTTCCACCGTATGTAGATCCGCATTTGCATCTTGATTATGTATTTACAGCAAGCCTTGGTGAGGAAAACGGATCGGGAACTCTTTTTGAAGGAATCCAGCGTTGGAGTGAATCAAAAGGAAATATAACTGTTGCACAGATGAAGGAACGTATTTACAGTGGAATAAGAAAAGAGATGCTGCATGGTGTTCAGGCTATCCGAACACATATTGATGTGACAGATCCGACATTTACACCTTAAGGCAGCGCTTGAGGTAAAAGATGAAGTAAAAGATATCCTTGATCTGCAGATTGTTGCATTTCCTCAGGAAGGAATGTATGCATACAAGGGCGGTGACAAACTGGTAGAGGAAGGACTTAAGATGGGGCTGACTGTGTTGGCGCGATACCTCATTTTGAACTGGCTCGAGAGTTCGGTGAAAAATCAATCCACAAGACAATCGAACTGGCTGTCAAATATAATAAGCTTATCGATGTACATTGTGATGAGACAGACGATACGCAGAGCCGCTTTTGGAGCTGTTGAATGCATTGGCACTTATGGAAGGTATAGGCACAAGAACTACAGCCAGCCACATGTTCCTTTGGTTCAGCGGATAATAGTTATGCATTCAGAATGATGAAGCTTTTCAAAAATCAGGCATCAATTTCATCTCATGTCCTACAGAGAATGTATATCTTGAAGGACGTCAGGATACCTATCCGAAGAGACGAGGAATCACAAGAGTAAAAGAACTTTACGACAACGGAATCAATGTATGTTTTGCACAGGATTCCATGTCTGATCCATGGTATCCGCTTGGGAATGGAGACATGATGATGATTCTCGATCACGGAATCCATCGGCACAAATGATGTCACCTGAAGAGATTACGAATGTTCTCGATCTTGTGACAACGAACGGAGCTGTGACCATGAATATTACAGATCACTACGGAATCGAGGAAAATAAACCTGCAAACTTTATCGTGCTTGATGCAAAATCAAATTTGAAGCAATATGTGAAAGAGCAGGAATCACTGCTTCTGTCAGACACGGTGAATTTTTGTTTAAAAATTCCTGCAAAGGTAACAGAAGCTATTGACCTGCTGAAATAAAAGGTGAAAAACAATGTTTCAGTGCAAGGATCTTCTATCACTTACGACAATGTCGCAGGCAGATGTAATAGCCGGATCAGGTGGCATGGAAAAGGGCATACGCTGGTCTTATAAGGCAGAGAATATTAATTTTCCGCTTTTCACCATGCCTTGGAATGTGCCACTTTTAGACTTTTCGAGGAACTCGGACACGCTATATCATATCTTGGATGACAGAAAAGATATAGAGGACAGTCTGCTTGCAGAGATTATTTTGGAAACTCTATCAATACATCCAGTATCGAACAAAAATGCAGGCAAATGGGAAATGATCCGAGAATGTTAGAACAGGTCTTCGTGTTACATCTATGCAAAAAGTTCGGAAGAGACATGCAATGACTTGAATCAAGGGATTACAAATGACAAGATAAGAAACTTTGCACAGACTCTAAAGAATATTTTTCCGAATGTGATTATCCTGCAATCATTTCCTGCTACGGTGACAGGATCATAGGCTTTATGAAAGACTGTACAGATGATCGCAAGAAGATAATAAAAATTTTTGAACAGTTTGGTGAGTTTTGCAAAATGACCTGAACGGAATTGAATACACGCTCAACATAGGTGAAAAATGTGAAAGCATATCAAATTACAAAAGAGCTTTCATGAAACCTCTAAAACAAACTCCGTATTGGAGCACATTAACAGGAAAAATGAAATCATTTTCTATGATGAGATGGGATTTTACCGTATGCTGATGTCGTATGAAAGTACTGCGCCAATGCAGCGATTTGCGGATGAAGTGCTTGATCCTATCATACAGTATGAGAAGAAAGCTCATACGCAGTTGATGGAGACGATGTGGACCTATTTCGAGTATAACTGCAATCTGCAGAGGACAGCTGATAAGCTGTTTTCGCATAAGAACACTGTAAAGTACAGATTACAGAGAGTAGAACAGCTTACAGGAAAGAGTTTCGCGAACAGATTCGAGTCAGGAGCTATACAATGCACTGATGATATATTATTTTCTTGAGTGAAGAGATCTTCCGTGGAGAGTCTCTTTCAATAAATGATACATGGAGCTTGGATAAGCAAATATCCATTTGGTATTTCGTCTTATAAATATGCCGTACGGCGAAATCGTTTGTTTTGAATAAATAAGCCGTATTGTTTTTCAATTTCTGCTGTAGGTTTTCCGCGTTCCACATCAGAAATAAAAGTGATCGAAAGGCCTGTGAATTCAGACAAATATGCTTGTGTATAATTTAATTCTTTCCTTCTTTCTCGGTTGCTTAACCTAATGATTTTGAATCTGTAGTTTTCATAATCCTTCCCTTGACTGCGTTCTCGCTCTATCTTCCCTCAAGAACCTCTTTCGCTGTCTTTGCATCAAACAGCCAGCGCATCCTGTCTAGTATAAACTAAATGTTTAAATATATACGTAAAAGCCCTAAGATTAGAATATGTACTGGATAAAAGAAATAGTTTAACCATTTATATTGTTTGCCTCTTTCACCGTTATAGGTTAGAGTCATGCCAAAACCTATAAATGAGTAAAGTTCTTTTATAATTGATATATATCCCAGCAGCACCAAGGAGAGGTTTATCATAGAATATATAAAAGAGATAGGCAACGACTATTGCGTGATAATCATAATCAAGACTTAGCTCTATAGATAGAAACCCAAAAATGCTACAATCAGGATTGATAACGCATACCAAAGATATTTATTGCTGATTTTATCTTTAAGAATGTCAATAATCCAAATTGTAACAAGGCATAGCGCTAAGGTAAACATTATATTGTTCCAATATGGAGAAACAAGTTTTGATGTAAACAAATCAAAGGCACTTCTGATATTACACCAAAATTAAAAGCATAATCAGATATTTCATTCTGTTGCTAGTTTTGAAGAATCCCTCTACAAGAAAAAAACAAACAGAGGGAATGCAATTCTGCCCAAAATAGAAAATAGATTGGACAAATATAATAGAAAACCTTGTCCATTTAAATAAGGTGTTATTAAAGCGTTATTAACATGATCTATTAGCATAGATGCAAATGCCAAATACTTTAGTTGTGATCCATTGAAGATCTGGAGCTTCTTTAATTTTGTCTGGTTGAACCTTGTATCCATAATATCCCCTCTAATAATTAAATGTTACTTTATACTATGTGCAAATCGTCACTGTCGCAAGTAGCCAAAACTCATATATGCGCATCTCTTTTCAATCTTCCCCTGCTCCATCAGCTTCTTATAGCTCTCTGCCATTACCAAAAATCCATTCATTTTCACGCTGTCTTTCTCGGCACTCAATGCCTTTTGCATCTAGATAAGTTCGTTCTGTATCTGGGCTATCTGCACCAACAGAGCTTTGTTATCGTCAGATAACCGTTCAGATATTCAATACTGACACGCTCTCCCGTGCGGTAGGCTCGGCTTGCGTACCGTACTTGTCATTGATACTGCCAATCATTCTGAACCCTTGATTTATGGACTGATAATGTCTCGTTCTTTCCACATACGTTTTGGTCCTATGTCAAGATTTAGTACAAGTTAAAATGAGGTTTTCCTCATCTTAACTTACTAAGGTTAATTCGTCCCGCTGGAACTTATAATACAGTTCTTCGTATTCATTCGGCGACATGTAATCGCAATGACTATGAATTCACTTTGTATTATAAAATGCTTCCAAATATTCGAATACCAGTCGATATGCATGATCGTAATCACGAATTTTAAAACGATTCAACCATTCGCGCTTAATCAAAGAATGGAACGATTGAGACTGTGAGAAAAGTCTCCAAATAAGATAAGCCAGTGTTACAGAGACTCGTGTTACAAGACTGATATACTCGCAACACCGGCTTAGATTTTCTGTTATTTATTTGTTTTAACTTTTCTAAAATAGTCAATACGTCGGCTGAGTCGGAGTAAACTTTACTCCTCTCTTCAACATTTTAAGAACCTTCTTCGCTTTCTTCTCGATTGTTCTGGCTACATGTTCACTTGTTACCATTAAATGATTTCCCGCAATAGTGTATTCTCGCTCTATATATTTTTCTGTAATAGGAAACATATCTTGTATGAAATGCACTTTCTCGACTATCATCTAATTTTACAATATGTATAATATCACACGGCTTTCCTGCTTTTTCTTTATTCTCAACAATTTTTTGTATTTATCTATTCTGCTTGATAATGGTATCATCCAAAATATTCCCGTATCAGAATCCTCGAAGCAATAATAATGAGGTCTGTTTCCTGCCTTATTTCCTTTAAGATATGGATCAGGCATGTCCGTAAAAAATTATCTTTTATAATATAGAATCCGTCTTTTCATTATCTTGTCCTCATTATAATGTATATAGAAAAATCCTCCGCCTTACGGCGAAGGAGTAAACTTTCAACCCAACCATTTTATACCGCATATTGGTCAGCGGTAAACTTTCGACAACCACTTATATACCGCATATTGGTCAGCGGTAAACTTTCTTTGTACACATATTCTAACAAGTACAAAGAGAAAAGTCAAGATGGCTTCCCACTATTATTTTATGCAGATTCATCTTCAAATATTCCATCATTTCTTATACGTCCAATGAACCAATATATTTACCATTATACTTGTTAGATTTCTTTTTGTCTTTAAGACTTGATAATCGGAGATATATTATACTGCCATGTTTTATGTAAATGTTATAAATGCGAATTGTTGGGCACATTATCTCAGAAGTATTATTATTCGAGGAAAAGTACATAAGCCTTCATTTTTCATAAGACTTTGGATACCTTCCTCGAATAACAATTCAATTCTTATTTCAAGAAACTGGAATACCGTCCTTCTTGTTATCACAATCCTTACTAGCCTTTTCATCTAAGAACCATTTTTCATTCCATGCCTTAAGTGCTGATATCCAAGAGTGGATTGTTTTCCATTACGGACCACCGGTGTCTTAATCACCTGCGGGTTTTCCAGTACTTTCTCAAGTTTATCTTCCTCTGCAATGTACTTAATGAGTGCAAGCAGATCCTTATCCTTGCCCTCCCAGTTGATCATATTTTCCAGTCCACCATTTGCCTGGGCGATAGAATTGAATTCACCCTTGCTCAGTCTCGCCTTCCGGCTCGGTCGGTTCGTAGCACGTCGTCCACTGGACGACACTCACCCTTTTCTTTCATATCAATAAACTGAAACTTGATCCCACGTTCTTTAAAGAAACGTTCTGCTTTCTTTGTATCATTGCACTTCTTTGTTCCAAAATCTGTATATTCAAATTAGTTCTCCTTGTCCATCGCCATATGTATCATTTTTCAAAAGACTCTCTGAAATGTTCATCATCCTCTGCTGTTCGTTTTCTTGGCCCTTTCAAATGATTCTTTCCGGATGCCCTTCGTGCTTTCTTATTCAGATGCCGCTCCATAAGCATCGGTCAATATTCTCATTTGTATACCATTTCCCAGACTGATGAATCGCATAAGCACCTTTTCCAAGAGTCATTGCAGCCACTCCATAATCCTGTGATACAACAATATCGCCTTTATGACAAATGCTGATCAGTTTATAATCCACGGCATCTGCACCGGCTCCTACTACAATTACCTCACTGTAATCAGAAGATAACACATGATTCGTATCACACAACAACGTTACCGGAACACTGTGCTCTTTTGCAATTTTTTCAACAATACCAACTACCGGACAGGCATCTGCATCAACAAAATCTGCATAATTTCTCCTTTAATTACACCTGAATGGAGTGCGAACCTCGATGAGATTACCACTCGGATCATACAGCCTTACAAGTTTCTGACCATCCGCATTTTCTGTCAGTTCTGTAGCATATCGGACGAAATACTTACCGGATTCATATTTTGCAAGCAATCCATCTATATCAAAGTCCTCAAAATACAGTTCCATCCTGTTATTGAATGGTGTAGAAATCTCATCCAAAGTTTTCCCCATACATCGGCATCCTGCAAAACAAGTCCCTCCGATAAGATCACATTACCTTCATTCTTAAGAATCACTTGTAGTCCAAATAAGTCCTTATAAAACTCTATAGATTTTTCTATATCATCCACCACAATCAGTACATTTTTAACATATCAGACACCTCACAATCCACTCTGTTACTTCTTCTGTAAATAATACTTTTGATTACTTCTCTACATACCGTCTCCGATAATATTCCATCGTACGATACTCGATAATATCTTTCATCTGCTTCTTAAAAGCATCAACTTTAATCACATCTGACAATTCATCTCGAATTCCCAGTGCATAGCCATCCTTATCTATAAAAATCCTTTACCGAAGCTTTTAAAACTTAATCGGCATACTTTTGGCTTTGCTTAAATGCTGTTTGTCTGTTATCTTTCGATACTCCTCATAAGAAGTTACTTGTGGAAAATCTTTCCAGTTCGTGCCTCGATCAAAATCTTTTCCAACTTTCCACCACTTCTTCATCCGTTACAGCCATCCTTATATTACCATCGTTATAAAAGCCGTATAAAATAGGCATCTTATATACTTTCTGCATATCTGTTGTTTCAATCAGCTGCAGAAATTCTTTTCCTATTCCATTATAAACCTGAAGTTCTTCATCCGATAGCTCATGAATTTCATATAAGAAATCCATATATCGTTTGAACGGATTTTCCTTTGAATGTTTCATACAGTATTCATATATACGATCATCCATATTCGTAAAAGTTCCATTCGTGTCGGAACTTTTCCATCGAGTAGTTCTTTTACACGATAATATTCCTGTTTAATTCTTTCCTGAATAGACAACGACTTTTGTCCATTTCCGGAAGAGATCGATCAAACGTATATCAAAATCCACGATACAGTCATCTGGATATTCAATTTCAGAATAGTCATATGCTGTTCTTTCTCCGACACAAGCACCACCGTTTAATAAAACGGTGCACGCCCTTCTCGTAGTTTCCAATAAAATCAAGTACGTTGACATATTCTTTACCCTTGCTGATACGCAAGCCACGGCAACTGCTGTAAAACACAGTAGGTGATTCCGTCGGTCTTAAAACATAACCATATCAAGAGAGGCAATATCCACTCCTTCATTGAACATATCTACAGAGAAAATAACCTTTATCTCCTGATTCTTTAATTGCTCAATTGCCCGATTTCTTTCTTCTGAAAATTCTCCGTCAGCATTACTATATACCGCTACAGATTTTATGCCTCGTTTGCAGAATTCCTTTGCCATTTCCTCGGCATGCATTCTTGAACTACAGAAACCCAGGGCACGTTTGGAATGATATTTTTGTAATATTTATAAATCAAGTCATATCGTTTTGCATTGCCAATATATTTATCATTCAAATCCTTCTCATCATATCGGTACCAATTTGAGTGTTGAATAGTCTGTTTCATCATAAATGCCATAATAATGAAACGGAACTAATGCCCCTTTATTGATTGCTTCCTTCAACGTAATCTCATATGGAACATTATAATCGCAAATTTCATAAATAGACTTTCCATCCATTCTTTCCGGTGTGGCGGTAAGACCAAGCATAAACTGTGGTTTAAAATAATTCACGATTCTCTGATACTGATCTGTAACAGCATGATGAAACTCATCAATCACCAAATAAGTAAAGTAATCCGGCGCAAAATACTCCTCTGTCAGATATTCGCTTCTGCCAAGCGTTGCCACAGAAGCAAAATCACAGATTTTCCTATATCCTTTTGTTTTCCATCGAAGAAACCATAGTCATCTGAATGGCGAACATTTTTAAAGGATACAGCTGCCTGTTTCAGGATTTCTTCTCTATGTGCAACAAACAATACCCTCTCATATTTTGCAGAATCAAATGCTGCCAAATAGGTTTTCCTACACCAGTCGCAGCGTGAACCAAGCCACGTACAGCGCCCTCTGCTCTGCTATTTTCCAGTGCACAAAGTGCTTCGATCTGTGCCCCTCTTGGCTGGAACAACATTTCAACTTTTGTATCCGGGTCAACCTGGTCATATCGTGCAAGGTCTTTGCAACCGCAGGTTTATGCCAGTTCTTCGAATACGCTTTCAATTCTGCATCATCAATCACGTAGGAATGATTTTAAATAAATCCTCAAACGTTTTATAAAATAACTTAGAATTCTGACTATCCTGATTATTATTAAAACGATAATTCCACTCAATTCAGATGTTAATGCACTTCTAGAAATATTGGATGAACCAATATAAATCTCACTCATGTTGTCATAATGAAATATGTATGACTTAGGATGGAAAGAACGCCCTTTATCACTATAAAACGCAATTCTACCTTATCGCCCAATTCCTTCTTAAGGAGATAGAGTGCTGAAGGCTGCGTAATTCCTAAGTAATTGCCAGTAAGAATGCGAATCCGAACACCATGCTGCAAAGCTGCTTTTAAGTCTGAGAGCAGCATTCTTACACCTGATTCCATGAGAAACGACACAATTATATCAATCTGCTTTGCACGAGCCATGCTAAGCTTTAACTGATACAGCAAATATCTGCTTTTGTTTCTGTCTCCGGTCATAACATCTGTGGGTTCTATATGGAGTTCCTCTATTTCTGATTTTTCTGCAAAATTAAATTGAGCCATTTTTCTTCTCCTCTTCCCGGACGCACATCCAAAGTAATCCACTGATCTTCTATCATAAGTTCCGGTATCACCTTGATAAATTCCCGAAATGTATCTTCTGTAAAATCGGTAAAATAACGGCATTTCGTTCCCTTCAAAATTACTATATTTGAAGGACGTATAAATCACACCGTTATCTTTAAGTGCAATACACATTTTCGGATCACAGGAAGAAGTTCCTGCTTTGGCAAATGCAAAATAGAGGAACATGCCCAAATGCCATCATACACCCCAATTTCATCCAATTCCTGAAATAACATTTCCTTTACTTTAATCCCTGTAAAGCTGCTTGCCAATCGACAGAGTTCTGCTGATCCGTCGGTTGCCACCACCTGGTATCCCTTCTCAAGGAAATACTTTGTATCACGACCGGAACCACAACCAAAATCAAGAATTGACGCACTCTCAGGCAATAGTTGGAGAAACTTATCTTGTGTCAGATGCATATCTGCATTCTGAGTGTTTTCTATGAATTTTTTGCATTTAGGTTGTAATAATTAATTGTAGTGTTCATAATTTCCTTTCTGCTTCTTGAAGTTCTAAAATACTATTCTTTATTTCTCTATGCCGAAAAACCATTTTTTCGCATCTGAAAATGAAAATGATTTCTTTTGTCTCATTTCTTTATCTAACCTTCCATTAATCAGCCAATTTTACTAAAATAAGCTCAAATCTCCCTTATTAATAACAGCATAAGCAGTCCATTCATGTACTATTTAATTTATAATCCAGATAATGTCCTCATAACCAGATCTACATCCTTATTCTCCAACTCTTGAATAATATGCAGGTAAGTCTTCTGTGTAGTTGTCATACTAGCATGACCCAATCTTCTTGCTACACTGGCAATTGAAACACCTGCAAAGAGTAATAACGAAGCATGCGTATGTCTAAGACCATGAATCGAAATCTCAGATATTCCACATGCTTTACAATGTCTAGTAAGGACATCATTCACAGTTGAATTATAAATCTTTGAATCACCCACAAAAATCGGTTGATCTTCTGGAAGATTTTTTGTAAGTTCTGAAAATTTAACCACAATCTGCCAGTCAATCTGAATTTTTCTCACAGAAGACTTATTCTTCGTTGGAAGGAAGCCTCCATTCCCTTTGTAATCCCATGTCTTGCTAATTGATAGGGTCTGTCTTGCAAAATCAAAATCTGCTGGTGTGATTGCAAGAGCTTCTGAAAATCTCATTCCTGTTTTGCAACTAATAAAATAAACCAATCCCAATTTACAGTTTCCTTGATATCTAAATCTGCAATCAATGTATGAAGTTCAAATTGATTGAGGTATTTAATCTTTTACTCTTGGTGACTTCCCTTTAATAATCGCTTTTCGGTTGGATCTCTTTCAATCAGACCATCATCAACAGCATCCGAATGGCTCCTTTCAGCTGATGATGAAAGTCTAATGTCGTCTGTCTTTCATGATCTTTAGCATAATCATTTAACAGTTTTGATACGCAGTTCTCGTAAGTTCTGACACCTTTAATCGTGGAGCAAGCTTTTCAACCCATTTATGTGTCATTAAATACTTTGCCATTGTTGCTTCTCTGATTGCGCCTCTCTTATAAACCTCAATCCACTGCTGATAATATTCACAAAATAATTGTTCCTTGTTTACACTGTTCTGCATAAGTTATCTCCTCTCTAGGAACTGCTTATGCTGATATAAACAATTAACATGTTTCAGTACAAATTATGAAACTGTAATTAATGGTTTAATTTCCTCATCCAATATTTTTCTCAACTCTGCCATACACTGAGAATAATATTTAAACTTCGGCAATGCCTTTTCCTGTGATTCTTTATATCGCGTATAATCAATTGTTGACTTAATTACACTTTCGTTTGGAATTTCCCCATTTCTATAATGCAATGCAGCATACATTACATCATCTTTTGATGCATACCAAGTAACGCAAAAATCAGTAACCACTTGATTGATACAATCATGTTTCATGTTCTCAACAATGTTCATAATTGACTGACCTTTATATTTATTCTCATCCTGCTCAATTTCATTTACCAAAGTAGTCATAATATCAGCTACTTTCGGATTGTCTTTACGCATTTCCTCAATATACTGCTTCACTTCATCAATCTGTTTCTGACGTTCTTCCGGTGTAACCGCCTCTGCATCTTCATCGGTGTAACAATGTTCTGAATTAGATTAATGATATACTCATAATCAATCTTTGTGCTGCTATATGCCATTAACTCATAATCTGTATCAACTGTTTCCTCTGCTTCCGGTGGTGTCTGTGGGTCGTCCGGCTCAGCCAGTTTAATTTTGGTCATAGCATTCGGTAATGTCCCACATAATCTTCATATTCTTCTTCTGTAATACCATAATCTTCAAGCATGCTTTCATCGTACTGTGTAAATGATTTGATCTGCGCAAATAATCTGTCAAATGTCTGAAATGCTTTTGCAAATACTTTCAGTTCTTTCAACGACATATCCGTTTCTTCATCCGGTGTCTCTGCAACCGCTTTTAATGCTGAAAGTGCTCTCTTAAATGCTGGCTCGACTTTATCCCATTCAGCTAGCAATGCAACTTCTGTACTTCCAGCAGAATATAATTTCACCGCATTATCAACACATTCTTTAAACAATACCGGAGCCTGGAATGTAACAATCTGTCCATAAGCCTTATTCGGATCAAAAATACGATTTGTTCTTGAAAATGCCTGAATTAGATCATGTGGTCCCATTGGCTGTCGATCTATAAATATTGTAGATAAGCATGGAGCATCAAATCCTGTCAACAAACGGTCTACCACAATTACTAAATCCAGTTGTCTATTTCTGCTCTTATATTTTTGTCTTTTCGTGCCAATCGTTTGTTCAAATTTTCATTGTAACTTTGGATTTGAGAAAGATCGAATTTTGTACCAAACATTTCATTATAATCATTTAATGACTTCTGCATCTTTTCCTGATTTACATGCGATCCTTCTTCATTTTCTGTTACAGAATATGTAATAGCAAATTTAGGATAATCAGGAAGAACCTGTCTCATTCTTTCATCGATTTCCAAATCTGTTTCACCATTTTTCACTTTACTCAACAACTCATAATACTTCTGTGCCAGTTGAATCGAACTTGTTGTAAGAATTGCCTCATATGTCTGTCCCTTACCATTTTGAAGACCAAATTTCGGTAAGATTTATTTAGAATAATATCTAACACTCGTAGCATATGTGTCTCATTGTCATAGAGACTCGGATCTGTCTCATCTTCCATATTCTTGGGCCCATTATGCTCAACTTGGAATCCAAGAACTGCATTGTCTTTAATTGCATTCTGTATCGTATACTTATGAAGACATTTTCCATATAGTTCTTCTGTTGTTCTTGGCAAATCTCCCATCTGTGCATATGGATTCTCGGCAAATCTAGGAGTTCCTGTAAAACCAAACCATAACGATCTTCCAAAAATCGTTCTAATTCTCGCTTTGTTTTCGGTGTAACTGCACGATGACATTCATCCACTACAAATGCAATCCTCAAATTTTTGATTTTATTGTATTCTGGCGTGTCCTCTTGCAGTCTTTTAGTAACCAGTATCTGCATCTTCTGGATTGTTGTAACAATCACCTTCCGGTCTCCGGATTTCAATTTTTTCTTCAAATCATTGACATTGTCCGTCTTATCAACAGCAATCACGTCATTGTTTGCGTATGCCTGAAATGCGCTTGATGTCTGTGTATCAAGATCCTTCCTGTCAATTAAGAAGATTGTTTTATCAAGTGAAGGGATATCCATCAGCAGATTTCGGGTTGCCTTATAGGAGGTCAACGTCTTTCCAGATCCAGTAGTATGCCACACAAAACCGGATTTTCCTATTTTAGATGCTTCACGTATTGATTCGATTGCATGAATCTGATACGGTCGTAAAATAATCAATCTCTTTGCATCTCTATCCAAGACTGTATATCTCGCGATCATTTCATGTGCTTCCGGAATACGGAGTACACTCTTTGCAAAATCAAGATAATCCGACACCGGATTATTCTTCTCATCAACCCATCCACTCATAAATTTAGCATTCAGGTCGGTATCACTTGCTGCAGCAAAATATTTCGTATCAACACCATTACTAACAACAAACATTTGAACCGCTGAAAAGATACCTGTAAATTTTCCTTCACTAATATATTTCTTTATCTGGTTAAATCCATCCATATATGAATGCTGTCTATTCTTCAACTCTATATGAATCATCGGAAGTCCATTTATCATCAATGTAACATCGAATCTTCTATTTCGTGAAACTGTATAGTAATCATCTTCATCTTTCAAAGCACTATACTGGTTTATTACTTCATAAACACTGCTCCCTCCTGCAATATGTTCATGGTTCATAACAACTAAATGAAGTTTCTCTGTATCGCGCTGAACGTGCACCATTACCTTTCCATTTTCCCCTACTAACCATTCGCCAGCTTTATAGAAAGATGAAAACTGTAACTGGTTCTTTACCTGCTCAAATTCTGCATCAGATAAAGATTCTCCATTCAACCGATCCTTATTGTTCTGTTCGAGAATATATTTAAAGTTTCTCCATAAATCCTCCTCTGTCTTCAAATCTTCTCGATATGTCCATTGAGAGTCTCCATAAACCAATTGTTCAATCAATTTTTCTTCAATTATTCTCTCTAATTCTGGCATTAACTTAGCCTCCTTCGTATTTTTGTTTTTAATCAATATATTTAATAATGAATAGTACTTACACTGTATTACTGTGAAGAGCTTCGTTCCATTTATGACAAATAACTTATGATGGTGAAGGGTGATGAGGTTATCAAGGCTTTGAAAATATTCTCCAACTTCTTTTTGTTCCTCAAAACTCGGCAAGCAAATCGGTGTATCCGATAATTGTGTAATCGTATAATGTGCTATAGTTCCAACATGAGAAATACTTCCCAAATAATTTCTAAAAGTTGGAGAGAAGAAGAATTCATATAAAAAATATGGATGAAATTTCCCTTTGTTTTTTATCCATAACAGATCTGCATCTTTTGTGTATAATGGCTTGTTATCCGGCACAATATAAGGATTTCCAACTGATCCTCCGCCTGTAACAAGGATATCTCCTTCTTCCAATTTTCCTGATACTTTAGAAAGCTTTTCATATAATTCTTCTGAAATGTACGCTTTTTCATTTTCAGTTCCATTTATTGCCGCCATTACGTCACTCGATCTATAAAAAGGTACACCATTTGATGTCCATTCATCTTTATGAACTCGTGATGCTGACTTTAATTCTGTTATTTCACCGAACTTACGCTGTTCCCAATCGATGACTATAAATTTATTCCAAAAATAAGGCTTACGTTGGTGAAGAGTGATGAGGTTATCGAATGTTACAAAATAGCCCGCAATTCTGTTCTTATATTTTGGAACATCAACTACAAATTCCATAAATGTGTGACGCAAGGATATCTTATCGTATTACCAGTCGTAATGTTTTTATTTTCTTGAAAGATGCCATCAGTTTTGATAATTCAAAATTCCAAATACAAATTTTCTTTCTGGTTTCTGAACATGATTAAGGCATGAGCCGCTGTATTGTCCAATTCTTTAGGGATTACAGCGGTCCAACAGGAGCCGTTACAGAAATTCTTGGATTATAAATAAAGTCATCATTCCTGACGATATAATAACCATTCAGATTTTCATTGTTTACAATCTCTTATCAAAATAGATTCCGTGATAATGATTCCTTGTTCTGCTAGTATGGAAAGGCTCTGAAAACATTATTTTATTCTCCCTGATACATTACTATCTCAACTTACGCTGTTCCCAAACAAATGTATTTATTTTAAAAAAATAGAGTGAAATACGCTGGTGAAGAGTGATGAGGTTATCGAAGGAGTCAAAATACTCTCCAATTTTTTGCTGCTCCTCTAACGTCGGATATGGAATTGGCATTTCCATAAACTGTGTTGACGAAATCGTAAATCTGTCAAATCGAGCACCTGAATCTCCGTTTAGTTTCATGAAACGATGCCACTTCGTAGTTTTGAAATAAAATTCCAAATACAAATTATCTATATCATGTGTTCTAAATACCGTATAAAGTGGCGACATTACGCCATTTCTACCAAGTCTGTTACGATTTATCGGTCCAACAGGAGCCGTTACAGAAATTCTTGGATTATAAATAAAGTCATCATTCCTGACGATATAATAACCATTCAGATTTTCATTGTTTACAATCTCTCTATCAAAATAATCCTTCTGGCTAATGATTCCCTGTTCTGCTGAGTTTGTAAACGGCTCTGAAAATTCATTATTTTTATTCTTCTCTGATACTTTATCGGCAATCTCGTTTAACTTACGCTGTTCCCAAACAGCTTCTTAATCTCTAATAATCTTCCCTATTTTGTTGTTCAAATGGGCTATTAAAATACAATATACGATTTTAGATTATACACAATATGAATTTGCACTTACGATAAGTATAAGCATAAGTGCTTTCATATTGCCTTTATCAATTTTCTTGCATTCAATTGATATGTTTACCTGATCTATATCCAATTTCCCCTAGAATTTATTATACAAACATATTCTGAGCATGAATTTCTTTATATTCTTTAATTCTTCACACTTTCGATGGTGAAGAGTGATGAGGTTATCGAGGTTTGAAAAGTATTCTCCTATTCTAACCTGTTCTGCCTTACTTGGCGTAGCGATAGGGAAATCTACAAGTATATTTTGATTAAGATGTTTTATAGTTCCACCAGTAGCTTTTTTTGAAACATAATCCATCAAGAATGGGGCTTTTAGGAACTGAAACAAGTACTTGCTATCGGTTTCATTTTCGTCCTTGACTTCAACATTAAACACACCTGCATTAAGTGTAGCAGGCAAGCTTAAGCCCTCTACATAAGCCACTTTTCCGAGGGTGCCGTCCTTCGTAATTAAAATGTTGCCATTTTTAATTTGTATATTCTTATCTTGGTCATATCTTTCTTTTTCAACATAATGACATGTAGAATAATTCACCTTACCATCTTCGAAGTCTGTACCAGTAATTAACATATAATCCCCAGCATCTAAAAACTCAGAAGTACGAAGATTTTGCCACCCAATTCTTGCATGCATTGTTGCTAACTCTGACAACTTACGCTGTTCCCAATCTTCTGTATATCCTTTAAATCTGATTTGGAACTTTTGACCATCTTGTGGAAACATTTTTTGATCATATATTTCTTCAAAATTTTTGTTTCTTCGCACTCGATTGTGAAGAGTGATG
>SCPO01000125.1_pt1 | contig 115632 bp, 92 predicted proteins | sample 6106821 | NCBI WGS metagenome assembly SCPO01 (sample SAMN10720448, study PRJNA508395) | human gut metagenome | isolation source: Participant 2 stool, 0 month | host: Homo sapiens | collected 2017
CGATTGACGATTGCTTACCTCCCAAGAAGTAGAATAAATATAAGGCAACAGAGAGTAACGTAAACCTATCATCTTCTCGATAGCATCATATACAGGCTCGCCTTTCTTTCCGAACTTATAGATTTCCCTATAAACATCCGTCCCGTGCGAACGCATCATCGGATTGAACGTTCCAAACTGCAACCAACGCACATAAAGCTCCTGATACAATGGATTTTTTGAAGCACTATCATCATTCCAGCTTTTATTATAATGTCCTGCAAAAAAGCCACCAATATCACTATTCCAGTGAGGCATACCACACAAAGAAAAGTTTAATCCGGCAGGAATCTGATTTCTAAAACTCTCCCATGTGGAAGCGACATCACCACTCCATACATTTGCACCATAACGTTGCTGCCCCAAGAATCCGGAACGGGTTAAAATAAACACGCGTTTGTCCGAAGTCACTGCACGCTGATGGTCGTAAACCCCTCCGACAGTCATCAACGGATAAGCATTGCGCACCTTACGGAACGAGCCCAGATAGGTTTTGGTATCCATATCCTCCGGCTTCCAATCCAGATGATCGGGTTCGGTAGAGTCCATCCACCAGGCATCCATTCCCAGCTTGAAAATTCCATCATTCAGATATTTCCAATAAATATCACGTGCTTCGGGATTGTAAGCATCATACACCCTTACACCGGAAGGATATTCCATGTTGGGGGGCCATGACTCAATCCGATTGCGGTACCAGGTAGTGAAGTTAAACAACATACCTTTTTGTCCAATTCTCTATAAGGTTTGGTCATCGGTCCGAATGACGACCAGATAGATATAGCCATGTGTGCGTTCATCGCATGGACATCCTCCATCATCTTTTGAGGATTATTGAAAGTCGGATTCTGAAAATCCATCGCATTCCACAAATAGTTATGCCCCCAATATTGCCAATCCTGAATAATACCATCCAAAGGAATACCCAATTCACGATATTTACGAACAACGTCTACCACTTCCTCCTGGCTTTTATATCTTTCTTTACTTTGCCAGTAACCATAAGTCCATAAAGGAAACATCGGTGCTTGCCCGGTCAAGCTGCGTACCTGTGCTATTACGCCATCGGCATTCTTCCCGTACATGAAATAATAGTCTACACAGTCACCTACTTCAGAACGGAAAGATGTTTCAACTTCGTTGTCCGTAAAAAGAGTCGGCGAATAGTTATCCCAAAACACGCCATATCCTTTAGTAGACTGGAAGAAAGGTGACACATCTTCCACATTTCCCTGTATCAGATTTTTAGTCATGTTCCGCTGAATCATCTTTCCATTTTGCAATTGTCCCAAACCATAAATGGCTTCCTCCTTATCTAATATAAAAGGTTGATAAACCTGATAAGTTTTTGTCCCGGCATCATCGAAATTGATAAACTGCATACCGGATTTCTCTGCCAATAACGACTTGCCATCCTTTGAGAAATAAGAAACAATTCCCGTCCCGGTGTCCACACTGACACTTAGTTCGCTGGTGTTCAATACAATCTTATTATCTTGTATATCAGCCTTGAAACTTACCTTTTCGGGTTTGGCAATTACAGAAAGACTCTGTTTTTCATAGGCAACACCTTCCGGCGATTTTATTACTCTCGCCACAGCAGGCGCAAAGAATTGTACTTCTATATCCACTGCATTTACAGTGGTTTTGATGCCGGACGATGTTTTCTGATAGTTCTGTGCGAATAAAATATTTGTGCTGAAGCATAAACATATACCCCAAAATAGATGATGTATTTTCATAATTTGGAATGATAAGGTTTCTAATTAATAACCAACAGATGTTGCATACAGTCCGATCATTGCTCCTGTAAAGCCACCAGCCTCATTAGTAGAAAGAATATCGCCGGAAACGGTTCCTCCTAAATTTAGGAAACCCTTGCCATCAATCGAATAATTAAAACGATAATCATCTCCATTGGCTGTTACTTGCAGTGTCACAGGTTTCTCTGTTTCTATCTTCACCTCACCCAGGACACTCGCTTGTCCTTTTTCGGTTCTTTGCAGTATCAGGTAATAGTCTTTCCCCTTTTTAGTGATACCGAAAACATAGTGATATCTTTCATTCTGATAACATGTTATACCGGCAAAATCTTTCTCATTTTTCGGTTTGTACTCCATGGTTGCTGCCGCTGTAAATTGATTATGCTGCTGACGGTAGAACAAGGTAGAAGTAGGTTTCACTTCATTGATATTTGAGGTAAAAGGGATGATCCGCAACCCTTTATCGGTCATATCAACGAAATCTTCACGAGGACCTCTAAGACCGATCCATCTAAGGTCTAATGTCTTATCGGAGAAATCATCCTTAAAGACAAAGTTGCCACTAGGCAAATAACCGTTTTTCCCTGTTTGGTTCTCAACTCCCGAAGGCATCTTCAATGTAGGTTTCATAGGATAAGCCCATTCTCGAAAACAGGAAATGTTCCGCTCCAGTCCACCGGAAGAATAAAAGTTTCGCGTCCGGTATTCACTCTGTTCTTTCATTGGGGCGTATTCCTAAAATACACCATAATATTTTCCGTCGGGTCCCTCCACTAAGTCTGCATGACCAGCCCAGTCTACTTTATCCGCCCGGTTTGCAGGAAAATAACGTTGAGTTAAAATAGGATTATTATTTGCCGGAAGATAAGGTCCTTTCGGATGATCACTTACAAAAATGACTTCGCTATGCCAGCCTCCGGTTCCTCCTTCCGCACACATTAAGTAATAACGTCCATCTTTCTTATAGATATGAGGAGCTTCAATCCATATCGGCTTTTCTTCTATATTGACGCCACCGTTTACTATGATCCGGTCCGTTCCCGGAACCACTTTATCATTTTCCACATCATAATCCCATATTTTTATGACACGGTGTCCCGAGTAACGCTCGTTTGCTTTAGCAGGAGCATCATTATGTACCACGTATGCCTTGCCATTATCATCAAAGAAAAGAGAAGGATCAATGCCTTCAAATTGAAGTTTGATCGGATCACTCCAGCCATTCTCCGGATTCTTTGTCTTTACCACCATATTTCCAAAGCCGCCGGAAAATTGAGTGGTTATCATATAAAACGTATCATTATTGGGATTATATCTTATAGCAGGAGCATATACACCAGCACTAATACCACAATCTTCAACCTTTAATTGTGACGTTCTGTCCAGCACATGACCGATTTGCTTCCAGTTGACCAGATCATTAGAATGGAAAATAGGCACCCCGGGAAACATAGCAAAAGATGAGCACACTAAATAATAATCATTACCTTTCCGCGTTATACTCGGATCGGGATAGCAACCCTGCAAAATAGGATTATAGAACTCACCCGGCTTTAAAGGATTGTTTTGATAAATAGCATCCTCCCCCTGATAAATAAATTGCGTAAAGACAGGAGCATTTTTTGTTATTTTACCCTTGCCACTCACCTCCATATTAAAAAACAACATAATAAATACGACAAGCCCCACGGATTGCCAGCTCGACAAAATCAATTTTAATGTTCTCATATTATCACTTTTTATTTTCTATAATTTCCTGTTCCATAGTAGTGTTTGCAAATGTATCGATTCGGTTTTATCATATATGTACAATCATGATACAGGCATCTATATACAGGTTACATTTATCACAGACATGTAACATGATTCTTTTCTGATGTAACAAAAAGCCCAAAAACAGAAAAATGGTAAGATAAATAACTACATTACCTATTATTTCAGCACTTTTATCTTCCATCATATAAAATGCTGAATATCAATAATTAGCAAATATTCATTTTCCTTTAAAAGAAAGCCCCCATTGGTTTAAAAGAAACGGGGGCTTGGTTTAAAAGAAACGACCCGTTCCTTTTAAAGGAACAAGGTCGTTCTTTCTTTATTCATTCAATAAATAAATCCGGATTGTCTATCTGTAAAAATAAACAAAATTCCAAAGCGGTATTACTGTACGTTCATTACAATCGTTTTCAACTTATTTCTATCAGAAGTTCCTCCATACAGTAATTCATAAGTACCTTCCAACGGACACATCGTATTCGACTCTACATCAAACCATTCAAAGTTCTCACCGGTAAGAGGAATAGCTACTGATTCAGTTTTCCCTGCCGGAATATGAACGCGTTTGAAAGCACGCAAGGTATAACGGGGACCTTCCTTATCACCCGGACGTCTCAAATAAACCTGAACCACCTTCTCCATCACGTTGCCCGACATTACTTACCGGAATAGTCAATACTACATTTTCACCTTTGGCGATTGTATTCTTGCTCAATTTAGCTTCTCCATAAGTAAAGTCAGTATAACTCAACCCATGACCGAATGGGAAAAGTGGTTGCTGTTGCATATATCGATAGGTACGCCCCTTCATGGAATAGTCTTCAAAGTCCGGCAATTGATTCACATCCTTATAGAAAGTGACCGGCAGGCGTCCACCGGGATTATACTCTCCCCAAAGAGCATCAACGATAGCTGTACCACCCGCCTGTCCCGGATACCATGCCTGCAGAATCGCTTCACAAGTAGTCGTTTCGGGCACTAATCCGATAGCTGAACCGGAATAATTGATAAAGACAACCTTTTTACCAGCCTTCTTCAAAGCTTTCAACAAATCACGTTGAACGTCCGGAAGTTCAATATCCGTACGGTCACCACCCTTAAATCCGGGAACTTCTACCGGCATTTCCTCACCTTCCAGACTTGGAGAAATTCCACCAGCAAAAAGAATCACATCAGCATCCATTACTCTCTTCACTGCGAGGTTCAAGTCGATCCCGACCTCTTTGCCCAAATCAAAATCAAGTGTAGCCCTTTCATTCCGTTGTTTGAATAAAATCTCGATATGATACTCTTTTCCAGCCTTCGCCTGTAACGTATAGAGGTTCGTCGGATTCTTAACATATATTTTCTGGGCCACTTGCTCACCATTTATAATAAGAGTCACTTCACCATCCAGTTGGAAACGGAAAGCAACATCACCCGACTGCGAAGGACGAAAGACAGATTCATAACGAGCCGAGAAATTAGTTATCTCCACCCCAGGAGCAAAGGTAGTAGCCCCTGTCGTTGCAAAATGGAACGGAGTGGAAATCTGATCGATGGCAACGACCTCCCCTTCACGATTACGATTATTCCAATATTCTGCCAAGAAACCGGGTTTACCATTTATGCTACATTCATCAAACAGGCTTTGGAGTGTCTTTCCGTCCACACGGTCACAACCCGGTTCGTATATGATTTGTCCTTCCGGTAGTTTGGCACGGACAGCTTCCAATAAGGTAACCGTATGTGCCGGAATACCGTTATAATTTCCCCACTGCATCACGGAGTCATTGGCATTAGGTCCCATAACGGCTACTTTCAGATTAGTATTCAGAGGCAGGATGTTGTTTTTATTCTGCAAGAGCACCAATGATTCACGAGCCATACGCAAAGCCAATGCCTGATGTTCCTTACTATTCAATACAGAGGTTGGAATTTCCGCCCAGGCCGGTTGTTCGTCCATTTCTCCCAGTTCAAAACGTGCTGTCAACAAACGTTTCAATGAAATATCTATTTCTTTTTCGTCAATCAAACCAGCTTTTACAGCATCTGCCAGTGAAGCATATTCACTTCCACATTCAAGGTCTGTGCCTGTCCGCACAGCAGCGGCCGAGGCGTGTTCCTTGTCCGGATGAGTCTCATGCGTTCCCGGTCTATAGAAATCGGAAATCGCTCCACAGTCAGAGACTACAATGCCTTTGTATCCCCATTCATCCCGCAATATTTGCATCAACAGGCGATTGCTGCCACAACAAGGCTCTCCCTCAAAACGATTGTAGGCACACATCACTTCCTTTACATGTGCTTTCTGTACCAAATCTTTAAAAGCAGGCAGATAGGTTTCCCATAAATCCCGGGGATCTATATTCTCCGCATCAAAACTATGCCGGTTCCACTCCGGACCTGAATGAACAGCAAAGTGCTTGGCACATGCGTGCAGCTTATCATACCTGGCATCTTCCGGTCCTTGCAAGCCACGGACTACAGCCATTCCCATTTGTCCTGTCAGATAAGGGTCTTCACCATAAGTTTCCTGACCGCGTCCCCAACGAGGGTCACGGAATATATTGACATTCGGTGTCCAGAATGTTAATCCCTGATAGCGTTTCAGCACGCCACCTTCACCGAAAATACGCGATTTTACGCGAGCCTCATCGGAAGTGGCATTGAACACTTCATATAATAATGAATCATTAAAAGAAGCTCCCATACCGATAGACTGGGGAAAAACAGTAGCCAATCCGGCACGTCCCACACCATGCAACGCTTCATTCCACCACTCATATTCTTTAATTCCCAGTCGAGGGATAGCAGGTGACGCATTTTGCATGATTGATACTTTTTCTTCCAAAGTCAACCGGGGCAACAAATCCTCCGCCCGTTGTTCCGCCGTTAAAGAAGCGTCCTGGTAAGGCAGCAATTGCTTACATGCCGAAAACGATAACACCAAACAAACACCTATAATCGGTATCCAACCTCTTTTCATAATATTATACTTATTAGTTATGATTAATTTGGAAACAAAAATAACCTATTTTCCAATAAAACAATGTTTCATTGGTTACAAATACATATTTGTGTGTTACATTGACGCATCACAGAACGAATAATCAAAAGAGTCCACATCCACATAACCGCCCACGGAACGTGTAGCATAGTTAAATATGGCAAACTTACTGCCCATGAACATACGAGTGTAGTCAAATTTCATCTTAATAGGCAGACCGACAGGTATCCATGTTTTCCCATCAAGACTATAAGAAAAACGAGCCTCATCCCGTCCATTGGTAAAGTCACCTTCCACACGCAAATAGACAAGCTCTTTGTTAAGAGGTATACGGGCTTGTTCGGTCATATCCACACGGCTAATGGCATGTTTTGTTTTCTCAAACACGCTTTTCTGTTCACTCATCACAAGAGACAGTTTATTTCCGTTCTTTTCAATCGTAAGCACACCGCTGTCACCATTAAAAGCCGATAATCCCGCACGGTCACCATCTTTCATACCCCCCAGAGAGAGACTGACAGTGCCCATGCATTTCGGTCCTACCATACGTTGAGTCAACGTATTGGGAGCAACAAACAGGTTATCTACCACACGGGAGGTTTTCAAACGCAGAAATCCGGGACGGTCGGTAAGACTCCATGCCTGATCGACGGGGTTATGATTCCACTGCCAATAGAGGGAAAGCCCGGAAGCGGAAAATTCATCCGAACCGCAGATACCATCCATTGACATATACGATAAAGTGGTATCATTCGGAATGTGCCCATCCTTGTCTCCCAGCATAGGCCAACCATCTTCCGTCCATGTACAAGGCATGAGACACGGCACACGCCCTACGCCACCACGATCCTGAAAAATCAGTCCGTACCATTCACCGTTTTTCCCGTCTACGATACATCCTTGACCAACACCGCCATGCCCGTCAAACTCCGTTTCAAGAATGACACGCTTTTCGTAAGGTCCGGTAATCTTATCGGCACGATAGCATACTTCACGACGCAGACGGCCGGGAATACTCCAATCCATAGAAATCATCAGCAAGTAATATTTCCCATTATACTTGATGACGGAACTACCTTCCAACAGCCCTTGTTCGTCAGCATCCCGTTCAAATATTTGCTGATTGATGCCACCGGGAAGTACATCGGTCAAATCGGTTTTCAACTCCGTAAGCTGTCCCGTACTGTGAAAGAGATACACCCGCCCGTCATCATCAAACAGAAGCGAACCGTCATGGAAATGCGGAGGACGCGAAAGAAGTTTCCAGGGACCGGCCGGATCTGTCGCAGTATAGACAAACCCACGTCCGGGCGCGCCATTGGCTGTAAACCAGACATAGAATTTACCGTCATGATAGCGGATAGATGATGCCCATTGTCCTTGCCCGTAAGCAGTGCCTTCGAGCAAATCATAACGAGGACCATCGTCAATGCGAGAAAATACGTAGCTGATAGTTTCCCAATGTTTCATGTCCGGCGAACGCATGATAGGTGCTCCCGGCATCAGATGCATAGTAGTGGAAACCATGTAAAAGTAATCGCCTGCGCGACACACCGACATATCGGGCACGTCAGCATAAAGAATAGGATTACGGTATTGTGCTCCGGCTGATAGCGGGAAGAACAATGTAAAAAGAGTACACAGTAAAATAGTGTTGATTTTTGTTTTCAGCATAATCATCGTTTTTTATTAACTGGCTACATTATCTATTATTTGAAAGCTAATTATTTAAAATGTTCCTTGTTATCTTCCACATCACAAAAATAGAAAATGCAAACAGATATATTGACCAAAGTATGCTACATGATTTCTTTGTGATGCTACATATCGAATGAAGAATGTTACATCTATATTTACTCATGTTACATCACCCTATCTCCCAAAGAGAGGAGACTGTATTCAGCCTCCTCTCACTTATTACATACCCGAAACAACAGGCATCAACAACTATTCTTATTACAAGAACTTATCAGAACTCAACCAGTATACGGAACACCTTTCCCGGATTCGCCGTCCATTCTTGCATAGCTTCCAAAGCCCCTTCCGGTTTTGCTATCCTCGAAATCAGTTCTTCCACCGGACAATTCCCTTCTTTCATATAATTAATAACCGCACGGAAATCAGCAGGTAACGCATTTCTGGAACCACGGATATCCAGTTCTTTCTGAACGAAATATTTCGTTTGGAAAGCTACTTCACTCTTGGCATAACCGATGCAAACCACACGTCCTGTAAAACCGACTTCATCCACCGCCATCACATAAGTGACCGGACTGCCGACAGCTTCAATCACCACATCGGCACCGAAGCCCTCCGTTACCTGTTGCATCCGTTCGTGTACATTTTCTGTCTTGGAGTTAATCACATAAGAAGCACCTACCCTTTTCGCCAGTTCCAGTTTCTCGTCATCCAGATCGACAGCAATGACCGTTGCCCCTCTCAAAGCAGCACGTACAATGGCACCGATACCAATCATACCGCAGCCAATAACCATCACATATTCATTATCGATCACCTGCGCACGAGATACCGCATGGAATCCGACACTCATCGGCTCAATCAACGCACAATCGCGAGGAGAGATATTACCAGCCGGAATAATCTTTGTCCAAGGTAAAACTGCATATTCGCACATCACTCCATTGCGCTGTACCCCTAAAGTTTCATTATGTTCACAGGCATTTACTCTGCCGTTACGACAGGAAGCACATTTACCGCAATTGGTATAGGGATTCAATGTCACGTTCATCCCTTTTCTCAAAGCCGGCCGGAACATTCGGACCAACCTCCTCAATCACCGCTCCTACCTCATGTCCCGGGATTACCGGTAACTTCACCATTGGGTTACGTCCTAAAAAGGTATTCAGGTCGGAGCCACAGAAACCCACATACTTGATTCTTACTAATACTTCACCGGCACCAACGGTCGGTTTTTCCAGTTCAACCACCTTCATTTCGGAGGGGTTGACAATTTGAACTGCTTTCATTTTATTTGTTTGAAATAAATTTATTAATCGATTACTTTATAACCTTTCCAGCCGTAATACGCACAGAAGACAAAACAAATCATCGGTACACAATAGGCCATATAATAGATATGCTCATTGGCATGCATAAAATAAGCCGTCAACTGTGGCAGGCAGGCATTACCAACAATTGCCATTACCAGAAAGGCCGAACCGCTCTTTGTCTGATTTCCGAGTCCCCAGTCCTTTTCAGTGCCAATGAGAACTGCGTGGGATACATTATAGACATAAAGAAAGAGATAGCCAACATTGCGTATAACCCGATCATACCTCCCCATATCATCACTGCCCCGCACAAAAGAATATTCATCAAGGCGTAAACCAGTAGCATATCCTGTGGACGGAATTTCACCATCAATCCGGTACCGATCCAACGCCCCAAAAGAAATGCAAGCATATACAATCCGAAGAAGGTAGTCGCTGTATCTTCCGGCAATCCGGCATAAGTGCAACAGTAAACCAGGAACAAACTGTTTATCGCCGTCTGTCCGCCGTTATAGAAGAATTGCGCAATCACTCCCCACCGCAAGTGTGAATGCTTCAATACACCGAAGTCTATCAGTTTTTCTTTCTGGCTGCCCTCTTTCGTTTTACCCAAAGAAGTCGTTTTATCAGAAGAAGCCGTTTCTCCTTCATCTCCAATCTTCGGCAATTTTGAGAAAACAAATACGACCGCTATCGCAAGAAGCAACAGAGCCAATATCAGATAAGGAAGTTTCATGGCATCCGTTTCCAATTGTATAGGCCTGCCAGCCTCCCGGATAATCTACAGGAAGGGTCTCTCGCGTGTAATGAGCTCCGCTAAGGATGAGCTTACTCAAAAACATGGCAGCTATAAAAGCTCCCAGCCCATTGAAAGATTGCGCCAGATTCAATCGACGGGGAGCTGTTTCGGGGGCTCCTAAAACCGTCACATACGGATTGGCAGCTGTCTCCAGAAAGCACATTCCCGTAGCGATAATAAAGAAGATACAGAGGTAAGCCCAATATTCTTTTAAAATGGCGGCAGGAAAGAAAAGCAGGCCTCCGATTGCTGCTAATACCAGTCCGAAAATAATCCCCGCCTTATAGCTGTAACGTTTCATAAACATCGCTATGGGGATGGGGAAAATAAAATAAGCCAGCCAGTAGGCAGTCTCGGTAAAAGAGGCTTCAAAGGTATTCAGTTCACATGTCTTCATCAATTGCCGGATCATCGTGGGAAGCAGATTGCTGCTTATCGCCCACAGAAAGAAAAGGCAGAAAACCAACGCTAAAGGTATTGTATATGTATTCTTTTTCATGGTATAAATCTAGTTTTACGATAAGGATGTTTTCTCTATCATTCGGACATGTTCTTGATGTAAGGAAGTACGGGGAGATCCGTGAATCCATAGAAGTTCCGGGCATTTTCTCCCAAAAAGAGTCTTTTGTCCTCTTCCGTCAACTCGGAAGATTTCACCACAAAATCGTAAGACATCTTGTAAGTAATGGCCGTAATGGTCCGAGGGTAATCCGATCCCCACATCAGTTTGTCCATGCCAACTAAATCCGCCGCTTCCCGAATGGCTTTCACTGCTCCTTTGAAAGGATAAAATTCATCATTGAAAAGCCAGGTGATTCCTCCGGATTCAATCATCACATTGGGATGACGTGCCAGGCGGATTTGTTCTTTCCAGCCCGGACGTGTCACCATTCCGAAGTGCCCGACAGCTATTTTTAGGCGGGGACATTCCTGAATAATCTCTTCCATTTCGGGAACCTGTGTTGCTCCGTCAGCCAAATCGATGGAAAGCATGACATTCTGTTCTTCCATAGAATGAAACATCTGCATCATTTCCTCATTATTCAGCATTACCCGTCCCTCTTTTAACAACAAGCGCTGGGCAGGGATTTTTATAGCCTTAAAACCTTTGGCTATAAGCTCTTTCGCCTGCTCCAAAAATCCAGGTTTACGAAATTCGCACATACCGCATACAAAGAAACGGTTGGGATAATGGGAAACGACTTCCGACAAATAATCATTCTGAATACCGTCAATAAACTCTTGGGTAATGACAGCCGCAGCCACTTGTGCATAGTCCATGTTCGAGAGAAAAACCTCGGCACTATTCCGCCCGTCAATCATAAAGGGCGGAACCATTTGCCGGATTTCTCCCATAAATTCCGAACGGCCATTTTCCAACGTCCGGATAGGCAATCCGTCCACAACAGTATCCTGTCGTAACCACAGATGGGCGTGCGCATCAATAATTGTATAGTCCATACGAATGACGCTGTTTTATGAGTTTGCCCAACTTACACGTTTCTGCTCTCCGATAATCTCCTGCACTTCCCGAACGAGTTCCCAGTCAATAGGTTCTTCGATGAAAGCGATGTTCTTTTTCACATTCTCCGGATTAGTTGTACTAAACAAAGTCGTTGCGATACGAGGATTGCTGACGGAGAACTGCATAGCCAGCTTCTCAATCGGATAATTCTTAGCTTTGCAATGTTCCATTGCTTTACGGCAAGCTTCTACCAAGGGGTTGGGAGCCGGATGCCAGGCAGGCACGCCACGTTCACTCAACAGTCCCATTGAAAGGGGAGAAGCATTAATCACGCCGATTTCTTTGGATTCGAAGTAGTCCAGGAAGTCTGCTAATTTATCATCACACAGACAATAATGGCAGAAGTTAAGCACAGATTCAATCGTACCGCTTGGTGAATGGTCGATTACCCATTTCAAGTTTTCGAGCTGCAAGTCGGTAATTCCAACGTGTCCTACCACACCTTTTTCACGCAGTTCGACCAAAGCAGGCAGAGTTTCATTAACTACCTGATTCAAATCGGCAAACTCTACATCGTGTACATTAATCAGATCGATAAAATCTATATTCAGACGTTCCATACTTTCATACACACTTTCCGTTGCACGTTTTCCGGAATAATCCCATGTGTTGACTCCATCTTTTCCATAGCGTCCCACTTTGGTAGAAAGGTAATAACGGTCGCGAGGAAGATCTTTAAGCGCCTTTCCTAAAACAGTTTCCGCTTTATAATGTCCGTAATAAGGAGACACATCGATAAAGTTCATTCCTGCCTCAACAGCGGTAAACACAGCCTGAATGCCTTCTTTTTCTTTTAAATCATGGAAAACTCCTCCTAAAGAAGAAGCTCCAAAACTAAGAGATGATACTTTCATCCCTGTCTTTCCGATTTCATGGTATTGCATACTTTTAGGTTTTAAATCATTTTGTATGCGACAAAAATAGGTCAGTAATAGTTTCAGTGCAGCAGAGAGCAGTCGAAAAACCAACGTAACGGTTTACGTAAAAAATATTGCTTCAGATGCTTTTAATTTTCCGGGAATGTGCTTTCTTTGTAAAAAGAATCTAAGTTGCAGACTTTCAAATGGAAAACCGGAAACATACTTCACTCAAAGATCTCGCCCAAGCATTGGGGGTGTCGATTCCTACTGTATCCAGGGCACTAAAAGATAGTCCGGAAATCAGCCGTGAACTTTGTGCCAAAGCAAAGGCACTGGCTAAAGAGATGAACTACCGCCCCAATCCTTTTGCCATGAGCCTGCGGAAGAATGCACCACGTATCATCGGAGTGATCGTTCCGGATATTGTCACTCATTTCTTTGCATCAATTCTGAATGGAATAGAGAATATGGCTATTGCCAACGGATATTTCGTGATTATCACGACCTCGCATGAGTCTTACGAGCACGAAAAAAGAAACATTGAGAATCTGGTCAATATGCGCGTGGAAGGTATCATCGCCTGTCTGTCTCAAGAAACAACCGATTTCTCCACATCTCCGCCTTGAAAGACATCAATATGCCACTTATCCTGTTCGACCGTGTTTGCCGACCCGACTGACCTTTTCATCGGTGATAGCAGACGGGGCACAATCCGCACAGATGGCTACACAACATCTTCTGGATAAGGAAGTAAGCGGGTAGCCTTTATCGGAGGAGCTAATCATCTGGATATTGTAAAGAGAAGAAAACATGGTTATCTGGAAGCCTTACGTGAGAATCGTATTCTTATCGAAAAGGAGCTAGTTGTTTGCCGGAAGATTGATTATGAGGAAGGCAAGATTGCCACAGAAACTTTACTATCACTTCCACAGCCTCCGGACGCTATTCTTGCCATGAATGACACATTGGCTTTCGCAGCAATGGAAGTTATCAAAAACCATGGCCTCCGCATACCGGATGATGTGGCAATCATCGGGTATACAGACGAGCAGCATGCTAATTATGTGGAACCGAAATTATCTGCTGTATCACATCAAACTTATAAAATGGGAGAAACTGCCTGCCAACTACTTATCGATCAGATAAAAGGAGATAAGACTATCAAGCAGGTGACGATTCCGACACATTTGCAGATTAGGGAGAGTAGCATAAAAAAATAAGGGAAACGTCTTATTAAAAGAAGTTTTATAGACAAACGATTCTACTTTTTATTTATAAATACTTACTTTTGCAGAAACAGATAAAACTCTATGAAACCGAACTACCTAACTATTCTAATTACAACACTATGCATTTTCTTTAATGCGTGTCATAATTCAAACACTGCCCCTCAATTACAATTAGCAGATTCATTAATAGACAAACGTGCTGACAGCGCATTATGCATATTGGAAAAGCTATCTATTGAAGAAATATCTAATAAATCAGCAAAAGCCATGTATGCACTATTATTAACAGAAGCTTTAGATAAGAATTTCAAATCTCACCGCAATGACTCTCTAATTCTAATAGCAGTTGACTACTATAAGGATAACAGTAATAATAAGCTAAAACAAAAGCTTATTATTATCTCGGAAGAGTGTATCAAGATAACAAAGATTATGTAAAAGCAACAGAAGCTTATCTAACAGCTTTAAAACAGCATCCCAAACCAAGCTCCAATATTACAAATATACAATAACCTGGCTTTATGTTACGAGAGTCAAGAGTTTTATCTTCCAGCTATCAAAACATATAAAGAATCATACGCAACTGCAGAAAAAATGCAAGACAAATATGGAATTTTACACGCAACCCGAGGATTAGGCAATGTTTATGCAATACAAGATGAAGAAGAAAAAGCATTATCTTATTATCAAAAAGCATTATCAATAGCACAATCTATCAAAGATTCATTGTGGGAAAATGCAATTTTTTGTGATATAGCAAAGGTATATGACGACCAAGGGTTATATATAGAAGCTAAAAAGCAAATAGATTTAGCCTTGAGATATGCTCCTTCTAACATTAATTTATCTCCTACTTACTTTTGGAAAGGAAGTATATTGTATAATCTCGAAGAAACTGATTCTGCTATTCACTATTTATCCCGAGCTAGTACTAAGGCCAATATTTATACTAAAGCTTCTATTTATCAGACTTTGTATGAAATAAACAAAGAAAACAAAAATTATGAACAGGCAATTCTATATAACGATACAGCTTTAACCTGCTATGACTCTATCCAGAAAATTATTCACCATACTGAAATTAACAATCTCATCAAAAAACACTCAATAGATATATATAAAGAACAAATAAAAAAACAATCACAACAAACAAAAGTAATATTCATTATTGGTGGATTAGTTACAATGTTTCTGTTTATCTATACTGTAATGTATATAAGCAATCGCAATAAAAAGACACATATACACTGGCAGCAGCTACTAATGAAGAATCAGACAGAAAAAGCCACATTAAAAGAAGAAATCAGAGCACTATCTCATGCCAATGAAATCAATGAACACAGATATGCAGATATATTAAATCAAAGAATAAAGTTATGGCATCAAAGTCTTCAGATATGCGTACGTCTATTCAAAACGACTACATCTTATAAAAAAATTCAATCAATAGAAACATCTAAAAACAAAAAAGAGAAAGAGATAACTCAAGAAGAGTTATCACTGATTTATCAAGAAATAAACGAAGCCTTCATTGAAGCGATGCAAGAGTTATTAGAACAATACCCTAGTCTAACACAAGACGATCTCTATTACTGCATACTTAACTACCTCCAATTATCCAATAATACAATCAAAGTTTGTATGAAAGCCGGAAGCCAGTCTGCACTGACTCAAAGGAAATATCGTATAAAAAAACAATTATCTGACCTTAGTTTCTCTATAATTTTCGATGCTAAAGGAGAAAGCAAGTAAATGAACACAATGCCCTGTTATCACAATTAGTTTTTTGTTATATATATTTTATAACACACTGATTACCAGTAGCTATATATAATCATATTGTTATTATTTGTTATTGTAACATATAGCAAATCATCCTACTTTTGCTGAAAATCAATAACAATAAAACTATTATGAAACGAAATCTACTTTTATTCACATTCATGGCTCTTTGCTCTAGCTTTATCTTTTCAATGCCATCAGACACAAGAAGACAAATAAAAATGAAAGTTAGACAGCCGATAGAGCATCGCTCTACTAATCACCTTGATCCGGCACGAGTTTATGTCAGTAATTCATTATTAGAGATTGAATTTGAGAATCCATCCAAAGACGTAACAATCACAATAATTAATTCAGAAACAGGACAAACAATCTATCAGGAGAAAAGTACATCTTTAGAAAAGTACAGACTCATTGATTTATTTGGAGAAGATAAAAGTGCTGAATATACTCTTGAGATATCATCGTCTTCGTGGTCCGCAACAGGAGTATTTACAATAGATTGAAGTACACTATGAGACTTATTCCATACTACATATCAGCCATGCTGATGGTGTTATTCTATGCATCTTGCAACTCCCATCAAAGTTCCAAAGGTACCGAGAAAGATATTATAGCTGAATTTGATGGAGAAGCAATATATGCCAGTGAGATAAACACAATTATAAAACAAGAGCTTTACGACGAACTTTGCAGAATTCATAATATTAAAAAGGAAGCATTGGAGCAACTAATCAATGTTAAGCTATTACAGAAAGAGGCAAATAAAAAACAGCTCACTTATCAACAATATATAGATGAATATACAGATGCAAAAATTAAGAAAACAGGTACAGACTCTCTTTTAAAACGATATAATATAAATTCAATCACGGAATTTCGTGGGAAGAGTGCATACAGTGTACCAATAGGCTCTCCTACTGGGAAAGTGACACGATTGTTTCATTTAAAGGGAGCTATTGTCAATGAGTTACTTGATTCTTTAAAAAGGAACAAAAAGATACTCCAATATCTCTATCCTCCTAAAAGTCCTTCTATTGATTTAAATAGTTTGCATACTTATTATAGAGGAAATCTCCAATCAAAAGTTTCCATGATTATTATATCAGATTTTGATTGTGACGCCTGTATTAATGCACATTCTTTATACGACTCAATACATCAAGAGTACAAAGACAAAGTGAAATTTGGATATATCCATTACTCTACAATGCCAACGTTTGCTCAAATAGCAAGTGATGCCGCTAACAAACAAAACAAATTTTGGGAATTTCATGATTCATTATATACACATAAGGGATACATAGATTCTATAGCCGCATTTAATATAGCACAGAATATGTCTATGGATATTAACAAATTCCAAAATGATATTACTAATAATGAAGGGAAAAAATCTATCGAGAAAACGATTAACCAATTAGTACTTCTAGGCATATACGCAACCCCAACTATAATCATCAATGGACGATTAATTGTTAATTCTAACTCAAAAGAAGAAATCTGTCATCTAATTGATGAAGAACTTTTAAAATAACATTACTCACTAAAAAAATGTATTATGAAAAAAATTATCTTTTTATGTTTCTGTGCTTTATTAGCGTCTTGCTCTTCAGATGAAGAATTGCAAGATATAAGTACAAATAACGAAGAGTTGGCAAACATGATCAACGACTATGAACTTGTCTTAAAAGGCTATTCTCTTGATGAATTGAAAAAAGAAAAAGATGAATCGACTCCGACAACACAAGAAGAAACAGATGCAGAACCATGGCTAATTGATGCTTTAGAAAAAGCATCAGAAGAAACAAAAACTTCTAATTTTGGTAAAGTTAGAAGCGAAGCTAAAGCTTACACTAGTATAGCAAAAATCGCCGGAGTCTTTAAAATTAATTCATGTGGTAGTTACCGTGAATTTGTATACCACATGGATTGTGAAGATGGCGGTGACACTAAAGCTATAGGTGATATTGGAGCAACATATGTTGATGGGAATGGCAATGTAACATTTCATTTCTGCTTAGTACCAGTAGGAAATTATGAAGGTGGGGCTTTACTTTTACATAATTACACATGGACTCCAGAAGAAGGGGATGTAGACGTTGTATTAAGACACCATGATAATGAAGATCATAACAATAAAAATCACATAGTAAACAATGGTGGATTAACGTCTACTGGAATCTCTAGATTCGATAAAAACACTGAATTTTATTGGAGATTTAGCAATAATCCAACATATACCTTAACTGGCTTCGGAGTATTAAGCAAACCAGAACAAGGTCCCGTGCTACCTCATCAATTATTTATTGATGATGAAAACGGAAAAAATGCGAATACTGCAACCCTATGGATGCATCGAGCTAAAAAAAATACAGGAGGACTACCTCCAATAGGTACAACAACTAGTCGCAAACTAAATACAGGTGAAAATTATAGAGGAGCAATGATAGTTGATAGAAACACTATTTATAATATAAAAATATTCTAAATATAGCACATACTCTTTGGTAAAAAGAAATAAAACCTAGACTACCATTTTTTTACAAAGAATATAGGTGTTGTATCGTTTAGACGCAACACCTATATTTACATTTATTATATTGTTATAGAATTACTTCTCTACGATCTTTTCCAATCTAACATTATATACTAATGCAGAATAAGGCTGCAAAGAGCCATCGTTACCAGTACCAGAACCGTACCCACTTTGATAAGGAATATACAAAGTCCAAAAATCACCAGCCACCATATGAATCAGCGTGTAAGCCCATCCCGAAATTACCTTCCCAACATTAGGGTCAGGAGAACTTAGGACAAAGATAGCCGGAGAATCAAACTCTGTCGGTTCTGTTCCTGTATAAGTCTGCTGAACTACATCTCCATTGAAATAAAACATACGGTAATGTGCACTTACTGTAGAAGTATATTTAGGAGATTCTGTACCCTCCCCCTTTTTTATCTTCTTTACATATATAGTCTGATTATTCGTCGGATCTGGAAAAGCATGAAGTTTCTCCGGATCATCATTAGCCAAAGCCTGATTTTCTGGGCTGTTATAAACATTAGCTATTGAATCAATAAAAGCTACACCACGTGCCTGCCAATTATCGTAACGGCTAGTCTCTTCCGTCTCACTGCAAGCAGTGAATGCAAGAGCCAACAATACTAAGGAGAATAAATAGATCTTTTTACTCATTCGTTAAAGGTTTATTGTAAAGTTTTCAATAGAGAAGTGATGCTTACTCTGTCTGCGATGATGTTATTCAGTTCCGAAATAGCTACACGCTCCTGCTGCATGGTATCACGATTACGCAATGTCACGCAGTTATCTTCTAATGTCTGATGATCGACTGTTACACAGTACGGAGTACCAATAGCATCCTGACGGCGATAACGCTTACCGATACTATCCTTTTCGTCATATTGGCAATGGAAGTGGAACTTCAGGCTGTCAATAACCTCGCGGGCTTTTTCAGGCAGACCGTCTTTCTTCACCAACGGCATAACGGCCAGTTTCACCGGAGCCAGAGCAGCAGGCAATTTCAATACCACACGAGTTTCACCATTCTCCAATGTCTCTTCTGTATAAGCAGCACTCATAATGCTAAGGAACATACGGTCCACACCGATAGATGTTTCAATAACATACGGAGTATAGCTTTCGTTCAATTCCGGATCGAAATACTTGATGCTCTTGCCGGAGAACTTCTCATGTTGAGACAAGTCGAAGTTAGTACGAGAGTGGATACCTTCCACTTCCTTGAATCCAAACGGCATCAGGAATTCAATGTCTGTAGCTGCATTGGCATAATGTGCCAGTTTATCGTGATCGTGATAACGATAGCTTGCATCGCCGAAGCCAAGAGCTTTATGCCATTTCAAACGAGTTTCTTTCCATTTGGGGAACCACTCCAGCTCAGTACCCGGTTTTACGAAGAACTGCATCTCCATCTGTTCAAACTCACGCATACGGAAAATGAACTGGCGGGCTACGATCTCGTTGCGGAAAGCCTTACCAATCTGAGCGATACCGAAAGGAATCTTCATACGACCGGTCTTCTGTACATTCAGGTAATTGACAAAAATACCCTGCGCTGTTTCCGGACGAAGATAAATCTTCATGGCACCATCGGCAGTAGAACCCATTTCGGTAGAGAACATCAAATTGAACTGACGTACTTCAGTCCAGTTCTTAGTACCGGAAATAGGACATACGATCTCTTCATCAACAATGATCTGACGCAATTCTTCCAGATTACCGTCGTTCAGAGCCTTAGCAAAGCGAGTGTGAAGTGCGTCACGTTTTGCCTGATGCTCCAATACACGTCCGTTGGTAGAACGGAATTGAGCCTCATCAAAAGCATCACCGAATCTCTTGGCGGCTTTTGCTACTTCTTTATTGATTTTATCGTCATATTTAGCCAACTGATCTTCGATCAATACGTCAGCACGATAACGTTTTTTAGAATCCTTATTGTCAATCAGAGGATCATTGAATGCGTCCACATGTCCGGAAGCCTTCCAAATAGTAGGATGCATAAAAATAGCAGAATCAATACCTACGATGTTCTCGTGCAGCAGCACCATACTCTGCCACCAATATTGCTTGATATTATTCTTCAACTCCACTCCCATCTGACCGTAGTCATACACAGCGCCTAGTCCGTCATAGATATCACTGGACGGAAATACAAAACCATACTCTTTACAGTGCGATACTAATTTCTTAAAAACATCTTCTTGTGCCATTTTCTTTTCTATATCTATTAATTTGAATTTGCTTTTTTCGTAAAAAGTGCCACAAAGATAGGGATTTATCTCATAAATAAGACAGGGAGGGTATTAATTTATCTTATTTACCCAACAACCACTTCCAAACCGGTATTACCTCAATCGCACATTTTTCCAACTCAATCCGTTCTTCATCGTCATACGTTATTATCAATAACTGCCGACATTCAAATACCTTATTCAATTTTACTAATGCCTGAACTTCCCGTTGGAAAGTCTCATCAGAGAGATTCATGGTATAACAGACCTGTATAGCCACTCCTGTATCAGGCAAATAAAAATCAACCTCTACATTTCTATTATAAAAGAATACAGCATCGTCCGTCCCATAACGCCGCAATAGTGTCACAGCAACCAAATTCTCAAGCAACGAGGTATCAGCATCCAAAAGAAGCAAATTGAGAATGCCATTATCCGCAAAATAATATTTCGGATTAGTTTCACGCTCCACCAATTTATCCGCAATATTTTGTATAGGAATCAGCAAGCAAGCATCTTTGGCATATTCCATGTAGTTAATGACAGTATTCTTCGATATTTTCACTCCGGTTGAAGCAACAATATTAGTTATACGAGTAAACGAAACCGGTTGCTTTATACTTTCGGCCAATTTGCGGAAAAGGATGCGTAAAGCAAAAGTATTTTCGATGGAATGTCTTGCAGCAATATCTCCTAAATATATCTTTTGGTAAACACTTGTCAGATAATCCCGTTTTGCGGCAAGCGATGCCCCTTCCGGAAAACCACCGGAACGAAAATAATCATTGAATATACGCTTTATTTCTGCCCGGCTCTCTGTTGCAAACAAAGAATTCTCTGTAACTTCAACCCCATTAGCATAAAGAAACTCTTTAAAATCATAAGGGTATACATGTACTGTAATGTATCGTCCCCCCAAAGTGGTAGCTACATCCTGACTAAGCATTTTAGCATTGCTTCCTGTCACATAAGCCCTATATTTATTATCAGCCAATCGCCGAACAAACTTGTCCCAACCATCAATATTCTGAATTTCATCCAAGAAAAGCATCGGCCTGTCTGTTGACATCTCGGCATGTACTTCCAGTATGAGATTTAAATCTGCCGCCGTCATTCCAATCAAACGTTCATCTTCAAAGTTCACATATAGCATTTCATTCCAAGTATGCCCACTATGCAAAAGTTCCTGTATCCGTTGATAAAGTAAAAATGATTTTCCTGCTCGCCGGATACCTACAAATACATAATTTCCAAACTCTTCAAACTGAAAGCTACGAGGTATAACTTGATGTTTGACCACCTCATTTCTATTATCTAATAGAACTTCTTTTAGTATTTCTCTTCTAATCATATTTCAAGATATTGTTCTAACCACTGAACAAATATAATCTAATTCTGTTCAATTAACAAGACAATATTGTTTTTTATTCAACTATTCGTCGATTTCCGGCTCTTCCACAAAAGGAATTCTTCTGTATTTGTGTTATCCCTACATCCGATATTTCTAATAGTTCATAAAACTGTCCAAAAGAGAAGCCCAAGCCTCATTAAGTAGTGGCAGATTTTGTTCGCGGGCAAGAACAATGTCGCATTGGCGACAGAAATCTTCCAAAAGTGCTTCGGTTTTAGCATCTTCCACTTGTATTCTTTGAGGTTTACCGGCATTCCGACGAAAAATTTCAGCAAGTTCCATAAGCATTAACACAGGACTTTTCTCGAAATCATCTCCACAAAAAAACAGGGAACAGATATTCAGAATTCGCATCTATACAAAGCAATATAGCCGGAAAATAAGGAACCTCATCCACTTTGCTCTCTACAGGAGCAGGTGCATGAACAATCCGCAGTTGCAAAACGCCAGATGCGGGAAGAGACTTCACCATACTTGTGAGTATATCATTTTCGAACTTCACCACAGCATACCTGTCCTGCACAAAAGCAGGCAACTTAACGGTACTCCATTCGTATGTTCCGTCAGCGGCAGGAATAAGGTAAGGAACAAGTTTTCCCCCTTTCATCGTGGGATAAGCCCCTTTGATGTCGAACCCAAGGGTTTCAAATTTATGCATTGCCAACTGCTCATCCACAGCAATTGCTGCACGAAGTGCTTCAGTAATGTCGCGAGCATCTTTCTCACATGTAATGCCATATTGCACCTTGTACGGTTGAAACCGAGTAAAATCCGGCCATCCTTTGGAACGACAAATCTTCAGACCAGCGTCAGTGGTATATCTGCGAATTATTTTCTTCGTCGCATCATCCAAAGCAGAAGCTGCCACAAAGTCACAATTAATGCAGTCAAAAGTCATCACAGCTTCAAACGTCTCGCAGCCAAAAGTTTGCTGGCTGCCCATTTTCAAAGTCTTCAAATAGGTTGAAAAACCTTTCTTGCCTCTAATAGAATCCAAGGGAGAAATGCTCACCTGCATTGCCCATTACGCTACAATAACCCGTCTCACCATCCGACAAGCGAAAAGCGAACACATCACTGTCAGTTAGTTTTTCCCATAAACAAATGCTGCGAAAACGAAACGCAGCCTCAAACATTTCATCAGTAAGTATCATATTTTTAGTCCAAATTTTATTTGATTACAAATAAACAATAAATTTATCGGTTTCCCTAACTTTACTATTTTTTTCTGCTATAGAAACCTCCAACCTGCTCTCGAGTATTAATTTATCTTATTCCTGAACTTCTTCATCGATTTCCGGTGCCACCATACGGTCATATTCTTCCCGCTCCTGCTCCCGGTCCGCTTTCTTCATTTCTTTGGTAAGCATCTCTTCGGGCATATACAGATTAAAAGGAATACGCATACATTTCATTTTTTTCACTTCCCGGCTAAATTCAGGACAAGCCACGAAATAGACACGTGAAACGGACACCTTTCCCGGAGTTACCTGTTCGGGGCGTTCAAATCCCGGACTGGTCAGTGACGTATGGAATGTGCCAAGTCCTTCGATAGTAACCGGCTGTCCGATAGACAATAAACTACGAATAGCATCAACCATTTCCGTCAATATACCATCTATCTGCCCACGATGGAATCCACTCCGTTTTTCCATGTACTCGGCAAATTCTCTATTCCGAATCGGATCTATCAGTTTTTTGGGTACACCATACCATAATTCTTTTCTTTCTCCCGATGTTAAATCGGCTTTTTTTCTCACTACATAAGGCACTGCCATCGTCTATACTCCTTTCTTTTTTCGTTTATACTCGCGTTCTATTTGACACCCGGGTGTCAACACCATTGAGACCCGGGTCTCAGACATACCAACACCCGGGTGTCAGTGCTCATGAGACCCGGGTGTCAGATAAGTGTTGGCTGCAACAAAATTAAGTCTTTATTATAGGAAAACAAAGGAATTCTTCTATATTTGTGCATCACTACATTATACTAAAGAAAAACATAGAACTATGATTAAGATTCTTCTATTGATAGACTATTCAAGCGAATTTGACAGGAAACTGCTACGGGGACTTGTCCAATACTCCAAAGAAAACGGCCCCTGGCTCTTTTACCGGCTACCTTCTTATTATAGCGCAATGCATGGTGAACAAGGCATTTTGAAATGGGCGAAAGAATGGAAAGCCGACGCCATTATCGGTCAGTGGAATAATGATACGATCGATTTGCAGAAGGAGCTGAATATTCCGGTAGTACTACAAAACTATCATCACCGGAGCGTCACTTACTCTAATTTGACAGGCGACTATAAAGGAACGGGAAGAATGGCAGCCCAGTTTTTTGCCAAAAGAATGTTTCGCAATTTTGCTTATTTCGGTGTTAAAGGGGTGGTTTGGTCTGACGAACGTTGCGAAGGGTATCGGCAGGAAGTAAAACGTATCGGAGGCGAATTTTTCAGTTTCGAATCGGATAAACAAGAAGATGAAATACGAATGGAAGTCAGCCGGTGGTTACAGGAACTTCCCAAGCCTGTTGCCTTATTCTGTTGTGATGATGCACATGCCTTGTTCATTTCCGAAACTTGCAAAATGACGAATATACCGATTCCGGAGGATATTGCCTTATTAGGTGTGGACAACGACGAACTGATGTGTAACATTTCCGACCCTCCCATTTCATCCATAGAGCTCGAAGTAGAAAAGGGAGGATATTCTATCGGCAGACTGGTCCACCGACAAATAAAGAAAGAACATGAGGGTACTTTCAATATTGTTATCAACCCTATCCGTATCGAATTGCGACAATCTACGGAAAAGCACAATATCAAAGATCCCTACATACTGGAGGTTGTGAAGTACATAGAAACCCATTACAGTTCCGACCTGACCATAGAATCTCTGCTTGCAAATATTCCATTATCCCGCAGAAACTTTGAAGTGAAATTCAAAAATGCACTGAACACTTCCATATACCAGTATATTCTGAATTGCCGGTGTAATCATCTTGCAGACTTACTACTCACAACCGACCGACCATTAGCCGATTTAGCCATAGAAGTCGGCTTTAAGGATTACAATAATATCTCACGTGTCTTTAAAAAATACAAAGGATGCCCACCACTTGAATATCGCCAAAAGAAGACTAGCCAGAGATAACCTTTCGTTTTCTGAAGATTAGTTTTCGGATTTAGATTGAATAATATTCCAGTAATTCCGCACTTTTGCCAAGTAAACATCAAATATCTTGATATTATAAAACGAATCTTTCTAGCAACCGGACTATTATTTTTTATATTCCAACTATTATCAGCTCAAAAAACAATACGTATCTATCCAACCGATGATACTTACATACATGGTGGAAACAATAAAGCGAAGTATGACCGTGTGCAGGGATTAGATGATCCCTTACAACTGAAAAGTTATTATAATAAGGCAAAAGTATATCAATACACGACTTATCTCAAATTCGACCTAAGCAAAATGTCTGCAAATCCGGAATGGATACAAAGTATCAAATTGCATATATACGGAAAAAGTCATAGTAAACGAGAACATATCTTGAACGTTTCTTTAACGAATAGTACTTCATGGGCAGAAGACGACCTTTGTTACAACACACATAAGGAAACGGGGAAAAACAAATTTATTACAAATACAAGAGAAGTGCCGGCTGACGGGAAATGGATAACTTGGGATTTAACCGGAAAACTCCAAAGAGACAGTCATCTCAAAGGCAATCTTATCACATTGGAGATCTGTGACAGCACTAATATAAAAGATGAATCGGGAAAAGGTGATATTGTTGTTTTCAAATCGAAAGAAAACAACAAGACATATAGACCTTATCTTGAAATCACTCAACTAAACAAAGATCACATTTTATTATCCGATATAAACATTAATGGTTCTACGATTGAAAACTTCTCTCCTTATCAATTGAATTATACAGTAAAATTGAAAGCAGATGCGAAAGCAATACCTTCCGTAGAAGCCTGCCCGTTCGTAAAAAGCGCAAAAGTAAATATAGAAAGTTCCAATCAACAATCACCAAACGATAGAGAACAGACAACGATTATTTCCGTAAAAAATAAGGGAGAAAGCTTAAATTACAGTATTCATTTCATAAAAGCCCCTATTACTTCAACAACTACAATAAAACAGATTTCAATAGACGGAGAAAAAATAGAATTTTTCAAACCGGGGAAAAAAGAATACCGTTACTACTTACCTTATAATTACAAGCAACAAACGCCTCTAATTTCCATTACAAAAGAAAATCCTAATCAACAAGTTAAAATTACTCCTCCTCAATCCTTGACCGGCAAAAAGGAAGAAAGAACAAGCTATATACAAATAATAAGCGGAGATAGAAAAAACAGCAACACTTATAGAATAATCTATGAAATCCTCCCGCCACTGGATATTTTCATCTGTATAGGACAATCCAATATGTGTGGAAGAGGATATATGGATGAATCAAAAGGTGATTTAAAACCTGTGGACAATACCTTCCTGCTCACTCCCGCACTCAAATGGGAAATTGCATCAAACCCTTTCAACAAATATTCTTCTGTACGTAATGATATCAGCGTACAACAAATAAGCCCTTCGTATGGATTTGCTCATTATCTAAGTCGGCACATTCATTCCAAAATCGGCATGATCGTGAACGGAAGAGGGGGGACATCTATATCCGAATGGACAAAAGGTAGCGGCATCGGACTTTATGAGGCCGCTATCGAGCGTGCGAAAGAAGCAAAAAATGGGGAAGAATAAAGGCAATATTATGGCATCAGGGAGAAGGAGACGACAGGTCAATCTCTCCTGATGAAGACTGGAGTAATCCTTCCAAATATCCATGCAGACTTCGAGAAATGATTACTAATTTCCGAAAAGATCTCAACGAGCCTAATCTTTGGTTCATTGCAGGAGAACTCGGGCACTGGAGAATAGATTCCAAGACTCAACATTCCCGTTCACAAAACTTCAACAATATGATTCGTCAGATCAATAAACATATACCATACACAGATTACGTCAAGGCTGATGAACTTGTATCCAGAGGAGATCTTTCCGATTCCCACTTCAGCAGAGAAAGCTGTATTACATTAGGAGAACGATATGCACAAAAAGTACTCCAATACATATACAATAAAGAAAAGATTGCAATATATGGTAACAAGTTCAATACTCTTACCTTTAAAAATGAATTAGCCGCTAATAACATTGAGCCTTCATTTCTGACAAGAGCCGAACTAAATACACTTTCCATAGATAAGGGGGCTTTGCTGTTATTATCCGGAGAAACTCCACTCCCACCTGAAAGCCGAATAGCCATTAATCGCTATTTATCAAACGGCGGCAATATTATCTTAGTTGGCGACAAAGGATTCGATTATACCCCACAAGCTACCGATGAAGTCCCTTTAATTAAGTTCTCCGATCGATCTTCTTATCAAATAAGTCGTGAAAAGAAGGATTTTAAGGCCGGTTCTTTGGAGAAAGCAATCATCAACATCATCACATTACCTAATGGAAAAGAAGCTTTAGAATTATCTACGACAAGAAAAGCCATGCATAGTACAATGATAAAGATACCCGTTCAAGATAAAGCCAAGCCGGAACTCTCACTTTTAACATTCAATGCGAAAGGTTCTCCATATATGGATTTACTAGCGATAGAAATAGTTGACAATGCAGAAAAAAGATGGTACAACTTTATCAAACTAACCAATACATGGGATAAATATACTATTTCATTCGCAGATTTTGTACCTGAAGATTATAACAACCCCAATGAGGCTTATAGATTATTGCGGCCTGAAAATATCAGAACAATATCCCTCGGTGTGAATTTATTAACTGTATGGCGCGAGAAAGAAATGCATTGGGCAGTCAGCAGCTTATCCTTAGCCAAAAACAAAAAAGATATTTATGCTCCTACCTCCGCCTTGAAACCCATGGAAATTCCGTTTAAAGAAAATAACATTTGTTTCCCTACCTGGCTATTCGATCCATTTTGGGGAGAACGAAATAATTTTCAACCTTATCCCGGCAGTAAGATGGGAACTGACGTCAGTTCCAAATATGATACAAAAAAGAAACGCGAAAGTCGTATTATTCCAATTCATTCCCATTTTTCCTCTCCCAAAGCTGAGCAACCGATTGCTAATCTTGAGTTATATGCCGGAGGAGAATATAAAGGTTCGGCGGTGGCAACATTCAATCTTCCGCCAGCAACAGTCCTCAAGAACCAAGAAAGCCGGAAGGCCCTTTCCAACATGGCAAACTATCTCCTGAAGAAACCTAGAATCATCGCAACCAAACTAAATACCTGTACAACAACCCAAGGTACATTTCCACAATTACGTGTTACCATCAAGAACCCCTTACACCAAACAATGACCGGTACACTACATATTGAGATTGCCGGAAAATTATTATGCAAAGAGAGTAATATCATAATTACTCCCCTGAGAACCAAAGAATACGACATCGTTCTTCCTGAAATACCGGAAGATTTTCCTTTTCAGCATTTCAATTGGCAAATAACGCTAACAACTGATGAGGGAGGAATAACAGATACTTTCTGTGATTCGGTTGACGTAGAAAAAGCAATGCTTTATGCGTTCAAACATCTGATACGCAACCAACAATTTTACCCGGACGGGCGTATCAGTCATCATTATTTCGGAGATGCTTACGGAGTAAGAGCCATGTCTGCCTATCTGCATTTCTTACAAAAAGAGAAACATTGTGGCGCACAAAGCAATAATACTTTACCAATCGTAACTTCTGAAGAAATAGAAAATTGCGTCTTTCGGTTTTATGACATGTTAGCTGACAGACAATCCGAAGACGGCAAACTCCCCATGGGATATTTGGAACATTCAGGCGGATATAATGTTGCAGATGGTGGACAAATAGCCCTTGCTATCGCACAATCCTTACGCTACATAACAGATCCTGTACGAAAAGGAAGATATCAGAGGTTGTGTTCACGCTTCTTTAATTGGGCGGAAACTTTTTATATAGACAGTATACGTTCTGCTTCATTGAGAGAAAGTCACCCCCAGGAGTTTGCAAAAGGGCATGCTAACGAAGGAATGTACGGATTGGGCGAATATGGGAAAAAGAAAATACAAACAGGACCATCCTGGGTAGGAGCAGATATTCTAGCTTTTCAACTCTGCATGGGAATCTTACAGAAAGACTCTACTCAAATGCAATACCAAGCAATTGCAAAACGCAATGCCAATTATTATGTCAAAGCAACATACCCTGCCTCGGGCTACTACCAAGCAGAAGCCTTGTTCTGGGTACGCCTTGCACTACACGATGATAACCTGAATAAAATTATAGATGACAACCTGAGGCGGACTTTCCTCCCGCCTTTATTAAAAGGACGTGAGAATGAGATGTACTTACGAGGAGGACGTTGTACTTTAAATGCCTTACCACTAATATACTATAGAGAATACATCCAAGATTCACCGGAATTACGGGCTGTTTTATTGAAATATATCTGGGCATTCGGTTCCGAAAGTTCATTCAGTTCCATGAAACGTTTATCAGAAGCTTATCCTAAGGCCGTACACGGAGAGTCTTTGGCTGTCTCCAAATATGCAGCATTAAGTGCTCTTTGGGCCATGGAGTTATTAGTGCCAGGTTCTACTATTTTGCAAGAAATGAGGAATTCCCAGAATATCTTTAGCGTAAAATGAGGATTGATTTGCGTATTTCCACTAACTAAAGAGCACTAAATCCTTTACTTTTGTTGTGAGCTTACGTAAAAGATATAAAGCACTTAAATCGTTTAATTCAAATTTACTGTATGAAAAACAAAATCCTTCTATTACTAATTGGAATCACCGCCTGTTCCATGAGCCTGTTTGCACAAGATAGAAAAGTGTCCGGCATCGTAAAAGGGAAAAGTGACCAAGAGCTGATCATCGGAGCAAATGTCCTTATTAAAGGAACAAAGCGGGGAACTGTAACCAACGTTAATGGAAAATTCGCTATTTACGTTGGACAATCCGACAAAGAACTTGAAATAAGTTATGTCGGAATGAAAAGGAAGATAGTCAAACTGGAAGCAAATAAAACCAGTTATATGATTGAATTAGAAGAAGATTATAATTCACTGGATGACGTTGTGGTCATAGGTTACGGAACTCAAGCCAAGCGAGATATTATTGGCTCGATCACGACTATCTCTTCTAAAGATTTGGACTCTAATTCCGGTGGGAATATCAATACAGCTTTACAAGGAAAGATTCCGGGCATGCAAATTGTGTCAACTTCCGGTGAACCCGGAGCCGGCTCATCGATTAAAATTCGCGGTGCGTCTTCCATTAACGGAGGTAGTGAACCACTGTATATTGTAGATGGCGTACCTATTGAAAGCGAGAATATTTCTTCCATCGACGGTGATGCGACGTTTAGTCCCATAGCCGGTATCAACCCAAGCGACATTGAATCTATCGAAGTGCTGAAAGATGCGTCTTCAGCAGCTATTTACGGTTCACGTGCCGCCAATGGCATTGTTATGATCACCACCAAAGGTGGAAACAAGTTTGAAAAGTCAAAGCCTATTGTCACTGTCAGCCATACGTCAAGCGTCGTCTCCATTTCACGCAAGCTGGATGCAATGAACGCCGAGCAATTTCGTACAGCATATAAAGAAGCACGCGCAAACAATAACCAGGTTGCCGAACAAGGTTGGATTGTCAATCCATTCCATCCCTACTACAATCGCACGACAGATTGGCAAGACGTAATATTCCGGACAGCATACCAAACCCGTAACGATGTAAGTGTACGCGGTGGTAGTGACAGTTTCTCTTATGGAGTATCAGCCGGATATCGAGATCTTAAACCAGTAGTTATTAATACGAAATACAACCAAATTAATCTGAGAGCCAATTTCCTTTACAAGGTAGGGAAACGTATCACTGCAGGAACTAAAGTTTCTTTCAGTAACATGGATTATACCCGTATCCTCTCTTCAGGAAGCAACAATTACAGTGCATTAAGAGCCGCCTTGTTCACTAATCCTTGTTTCTCTCCATACGATCCTCTAACCGGTGAAGTGGTAGACTGGCTAGGAGTAAAAGAACAACGTAACCCACTGGCTGTAGCGACCAAAGTTCCTATACACTTTAAACGCAGGTGGTTGACAATGAACCAATATATACAGATAAATCTAACGAAAGGTCTTAACCTAAGAGTCAGTGTATCCGGAGATATCAGCAAAACCAATCAAGACAGTTTCATGCCTAAGGAATTCGATTCCAATACACCAGCTCGCGATAATGGCAAGTTCCGGCAGAGCGAAAGCCAAAGTTTTTTAAACGAAAACACACTGTCATATAACGGAAAAATCAAATCTCATCATTTAAATGTAGTACTCGGACAATCATTCCAACAAGACAGAACAGAAGCAATCGTTTTAAACGGAAACGGCTATATTGACAAATCTGTTATAACCATTCAAAATGCCTCTACTTACACCAACATATCTAGAAGCGAATCAGAAAGGGCACTACTCTCTTTCTTCGGGCGTGTCAGTTATGACTGGAAAGGACGTTACCTCGCGTCAGCCACTCTTCGAAGCGACGGTTCCTCCCGTTTCGGAAAGAACAAACGATTCGGGACATTTCCATCAGCCTCTATCGGGTGGCGCTTTTCCGACGAGAAATTTATGAACTTTGCGAAAAAGATATTACGTGATGCTAAGTTCAGAGCCAGCGTCGGTGTAACAGGTAATCAGACAATTTCGAATTACGCCTCATTGGGTTCTTACACAGCCTCATCCAACAAATATGACGGAAATGTAGAAATTTTGTATAACGCAATGCCCAACGATATTATCGGATGGGAAAAAACAACTCAATATAATATTGGCTTGGATCTTTCATTCTTCAATGGACGTGTAGTATTCAACGCCGACGCGTATCTAAAGAAAACGAATGATTTATTATTTGACTTTCCCGTCCCCAATTACACAGGTTTCTCCTCCGTTCCAAGAAACTACGGAAGTGTAGAAAATAAAGGATTGGAATTTCTGCTTGAAACGGTCAACCTTACCGGTAAATTTAAATGGAAAACGTCATTCAATATTTCCATGAACCGGAATAAAATCACCGAACTTCCCAACAATGAAGATATCATCATAGGAGACTTCTCACTAGGAAGAGTTGGCGAACCAATGGGAGTATTCTATGCTCACAAAGCACTTGGTGTCTACTCCAAAGATGAAGATAACGTTTATATACTGCCCAACGGACAAAAAGACCAGGTACGAAAAGGAGCCTCTACAGGTGCCCCATTTAAAGGCGGTGACATGATTTGGGAGGATATTGATGGAAACGGAGTTATTGACGACAATGACCGCGTCATCATCGGTGATCCCAATCCTAAGTTTATTGGCGGTATGTCTAATACATTCTCCTACAAAGGAGTTTCACTCAATATCATGATGCAATGGTCATACGGAAATAAAATAATGAACGAGTTGAGACGCACCCGTAATGCCATGAGAACAACTAGCAATCTAGGACAAGACGCATTAGCACGTTGGAAAGCACAAGGCGACATTACAAACTTCCCGATGATTCGCTATCAAGACAAAATGGAAAACTTCCGTCCTTCTTCTTTTAACATGGAAGACGGCTCTTTCCTACGCATCAAAGAAATCACATTAAGCTACAATATTCCTCCTAAATGGTGCAAGAAAGTATTCTTGAAATCAGCCAATGTATACATATCCGGCACAAACCTCCTCACATGGAGCAAGTATAGCGGATACGACCCGGAGGTAAACACTTCGACATCACCATTTATCCAAGGAGTTGATAACGGTGCTTTCCCTAAGAGCCGTTCTTATAATCTTGGTGTCAATTTCACATTCTAATCATCCGTAAATACCATCAAATATGAAAATGCTATCTATTTTAATATGCTTTATAGGCACTTGCTTTTCCAGCTGTTCTCTTTTGGAGTTGGAGCCGACTACTTCCTGGACAGCAGAAAACACACCTAAAGAAGAGTCACACTTATACGGAATCTTATACGGAGGATACAATACACTCCAGTCGGATTTGAGTATCAATTTCCTAGCCTATGGCGAAATGAGGGGTGATGCATTTTACAACAACGCATTTAACGTGAATGCTGATAAAGTAGTGAACAATTCACTTGATAATAATATATTTTGGGCTTCATGGTATAATTACTATCGTGTTATCAAACAAGCAAATGCTGTCATTAAGTTTACTCCACAAGTACTTGAAGCAGGCGGCATAAGTGCAGAAAAAGCCGATGATGTAATGGGACAAGCTTATTGCCTACGAGCGTTCACCTATTTCTGGATTATCCGCATTTGGGGAGATGCTCCATTGGTAACAGCACCTTATTTAGACTCCAACGATAGTTTTGACCTCCCCAAAGCTGCTGTTGCCGACATTGTCGAACAAATTCACAGTGATTTAGAAAATGCATCTAACATGATTGATAAAAATTCGACTTCACGAACGACGTTCACCCAAACAGCAGCTTATGCCATCAATGCTCACGTATATGCATGGGAACATAAATATGAAGAAACAATCAATATGGCTGACAAAGTATTGACTAATACCAATTATACTTTAGCGAACTTATACGACGAAAAATATACCGGTACGACAGACGATGTCAAAAACAAAAATTTCAAAGCATTGGTACAAGCCAGCGAATATGCACAAATCTTTAATACCGGACGCAGTAAAGAATCGATTTTTGAATTGGCAAGCAATGTTGCCGATGGAGATGACCAAAAGAATCTAACAACTTATCTAGCCGGCTCATGGCCTATCTTACGCCCTCGCCCTAGATTCGGAAAAGCCATTGACGCTGAAGGAAGCACTTGGAGATCAGCTGCAATACAAGAAGTAGCCGGTAGTAAATACAAAGTCACCAAATTTACAATTGGCTTTGACTACACTGCTGACAGCCGTAACATTGTCATGCTTCGCTTGGCAGACATCATCCTGTTGAAAGCAGAGGCTATTGCCAATCAGGAAGATACAGATGAAAATCGTAAAGCAACAATGAAACTAGTAAACCAAATAAGGAAAAGAGCCGGAGGAAGTGATTACGAGATTCCCGAAGAACAGTTTCTCAATCGCGAAGAATATGACCAGGAAGGAATAAAAGAAATCGTTCTCAACGAACGTAAATATGAATTAGCTTACGAGCATCGCTGGTTTGACCTAATCCGCACAGGCAAAGTATTTGAAGCCGTTAAAAATAGAGGAAACGATATCGGAGAAGACGAATCTCCTGTCATCGAATTGAGTCCTAAAGCACTAGTATGGCCGATTCATTTAGAGGAACTACGTCGCAGCAAGCTAATCGAGCAGAACGAGTATTACAAATAATTTTATCATTTAAAATATGAAAATATGAAATCGACTCATTACATACTATCAATTATAGTACTACTTTTCTCCGGTTGTAATTTAATAACCGATTATAAACTAGACACCAATCCCGATTATCTAAAAGAGGTATCTTTGATACAGTACCTTGAAGAAGGGAAAGAAAGTACACTGACAATGTATTTAGAAGCAATTAAATACGCAGGTCTGGAGGAACAAATTTCAACAGGAAACCGAACACGCATCATTCCTACTAATGATGCTATAAAAAGTGTATTATCAAGTGCCGGAGTAGAACAAATCAATCAACTTTCCAAGGGGGTCATCCGCAATCTATTTTCTTACCTGACTTTTGACGGTACTTATCGTTCTATCGATATGGAAACTGACCAAAGCGTAAAAGGAATAAGTGATTCCGGAGAACCTATTTTCTTAACTCGTAAAGAAGGAGCAAGTGACAAATTCCTACTCTATGTAAACGATAGTAAAGAAATCGACGGACAATCTATCGCTGTCATCCGGCAAGATTATCTTTTCAAGGATGGTGTAGCACATGTCGTAGGTCAATTGCCCCTATATATTAAAAAAGTAAAAGAGACAGACCCGATTCCGGATGATGTCGACCACTCGCAAGCTCCTACTTATAATTTACCTGTGACCGAAGATGCCAATGTATATCATGGCGCTGCCAATACTAACTACAACGGTTCTAATAGATTGAACTATCTTTGTAACCGCGCCTCTCGTTACAGATATACCTTTTTCAAGTTTGCATTATCAGAGGTGGATTTTATAGATAATCTTTTCTCCGCCAAGCTATGTTTTAATGTAAAAAGAATAGTTGGTTCATTCATTCCTTCATGCGCCGTTTATGCAACGTCAAATGAATGGACAGAAAAAACACTTACTTATAATAATCGTCCGGAGTTCGGACTAGAGGTCTCTATTTTCGATTTGTCAACGGCCTGGAATGAAACCGACATCACACAATACATTCAAAATGCATATAATAATTCTGAGACTGAAGTTTCTTTTGGATTAAAAGTGTTGAACGGCGAAGCAATCAGTACTTCTCAAGTAGAGATATATCCGCGAGAGACCTCTTCTACTAATTTGAATAATAGTCCTAATGCTGCCTATATCAAATTACAGGGTGCCATCGACAGTGAGCTCCAGCTAGATCATAATCAACAGATAAAGGGCAGCGCCGGCAGTATCATTACACTGACCAAAGTGCATCTGCAAATGTCTGCCGGCCCCAACGCACAGTATACATACAATGATAATAATATTATTTTTATTATAGAACACTTACCCGCCAATGGCACACTTGTACGCAACGGACTTCCTATGACCAAGTCGGCTCGATTCACACAAGCGGAACTGGCTGCCGGTATAGTAAAATACATCCATAACGGTCAAGGTACAACAGATACATTTATACTCAAAGTACAAGACTATACCGGTGGAGTATACACAGAACGAATACCTATGCAAATCACTATTCAATAATAAAGTAATCATTACATTTATAAAAATAGAAACAGAATGCCAAACTCTTGTAAACAAAAGCAATATTTCATATCGCTGACGATCCTAGCCGGAATGTTTTTTATATTCGGATTTGTATCATGGGTGAACTCCATCCTGATTCCTTATTTCCGTATCGCTTGCGAACTAACCCATTTCGAATCCTACTTCGTGGCTTTTGCTTTTTATATAGCCTATTTTGTCATGGCTATTCCTTCAGGAATCCTCCTGAAGAAAGTAGGTTTCAAACGAGGAATCATGTATGGTTTTATGTTGACGGCATTAGGAGCTTTTCTTTTTGTTCCGGCTGCTTTAGTTCGACAATTTGAAATATTCCTGATCGGCCTATTTTCTATTGGAACAGGCTTGGCTATTTTACAAACTGCCGCCAACCCCTATGTAACGATCATCGGTCCTATTGAGAGTGCCGCCCGACGAATCAGCATCATGGGAATATGCAACAAGTTCGCCGGGATTATTTCTCCACTCATTTTCGCAGCTTTAATTTTAAAAGCAGACGACAGTGAACTTTTCAGCCTCATAGAATCTGGTACATTGGATGCAATAACTAAAAGTGCCATGCTTGACGAGTTGATACAACGTGTCATTGTACCTTATGCCATACTAGGGGGACTATTAGTATTAGCAGGAATCGGAATCCGCTATTCCATATTGCCGGAGATTAATACAGATGAACAAAATGCAACCGACGAGAAAGAGAACGGGCATAACTCTAAAAAAAGTATTTTCGATTTTCCTTATCTTATACTAGGAGCTTTAGCTATTTTCTTCCATGTAGGAACACAGGTAATTGCTATAGATACCATCATCAATTACGCCAATTCAATGGGAATAGACTTGCTTGAAGCAAAAGTATTCCCCTCATATACATTAGCTTGTACTATGATTGGTTATGTATTAGGTATCCTTATAATTCCTAAATATGTCTCACAGACAAAGGCATTGATTATATGCACCATATTAGGACTGTTACTTTCATTCGGAGTTGTATTCGCTGATTTTAACGTCACTCTATTCGGACATCAAGCAAATATCTCCATCTTCCTGCTTTGTGCACTCGGCTTCCCGAATGCTTTAATTTATGCTGGGATTTGGCCTTTATCTATCCACGGGCTGGGCAAGTTCACCAAGACAGGTTCTTCACTACTAATTATGGGACTTTGCGGAAATGCCATTTTACCATTGATATACGGTTATTTTGCTGAAGTATATGATCTGCGCATTGGCTACTGGATATTAATTCCGTGTTACCTTTATCTGATATTCTTTGCAACCAAAGGCCATAAAATCAATTCCTGGAAACGAAACTATTGATAAAAAAACATACTTCATACAATGAAAAGACTTATTATTACCAACGGAAAAATCATTTTACCTACAAGCATAGAAACTGATAAGATACTGATATGTATAAATCAGAAAATCAGGCAAATTGTAGCGAGTAATGAATTCACGCCTCAACCCGATGACCAAATAATAGATGCTGCCGGTAATTACGTAGCACCAGGATTCATCGATATGCACATTCATGGCGGTGGCGGCCACGATTTCATGGATGGCACCGTAGAGGCATTTCTAGGCATAGCAGAAACTCATGCGAAATATGGAACCACTTCCATGGTTCCCACTACACTGACATGCTCTGACACTGAATTAATGAATATGTTTGCTACCTACCGGAAAGCTAAAGTCCTCAACAAAAAAGGAGCAAAGTTCATCGGTTTACATTTAGAAGGACCTTACTTCTCCCCCAAACAAAGCGGAGCACAAGATCCTATATACTTGAAGAAGCCACAACCGGAAGAATATAACGCTATTCTAGAATCTTCGGAAGATATTATACGCTGGAGTGTCGCTCCCGAATTGGAGGGGGCCATTAAGATGGGACATGTTTTACAAGAGCACCACATACTGCCTTCCATTGCCCATACCGATGCAATCTATGAAGAAGTAACACAAGCATATAAAGCCGGTTATACGCATATAACCCATTTATATTCAGCTATGTCATCTGTCACACGCAGAAATGCCTTTCGCTATGCAGGAGTAGTAGAAGCTGCATACCTAATTGATGATATGACAGTGGAAATCATAGCCGACGGTATCCATCTCCCTAAACCATTACTGCAATTTGTTTATAAATTTAAAGGAGCTGACAAGATAGCTCTCTGTACTGACGCCATGCGGGGAGCAGGTATGCCTGACGGAGAATCCATATTAGGAAGTCTGGCTAACGGACAAAAAGTAATCATCGAAGACGGAGTAGCCAAAATGCCTGACCGTTCTGCATTTGCAGGAAGTGTAGCTACTACTAACCGTTTGGTCAGAACAATGGTACAACTGGCCAACGTCAGTCTCATCAATGCCATTCGTATGATGACACTTACTCCTGCCCGCATCCTCCATATCGACAAGTCAAAAGGTTCACTGGAATCCGGGAAAGATGCGGACATCGTTATTTTCGATAATCAAATTAATATCATTCACACAATATCAGACCATGTTATCTATATAGTAAATGAAACTGAAACTAAAGTATTTCAACAAAATCAATTAACTGTCAAAATCTTCCCAACCGTCCAGCAAATGGGAAAAGCCGCCGCTCAAGAAGTAGCTGACAGAATATGCAATTTATTGGAAGGAAAAGCTGAAATCAATATGATATTTGCCGCAGCTCCTTCACAAGAAGAATTTCTACATCACTTGATCAGCGATCAGCGAATTAACTGGAACAGAATCAATGCTTTTCACATGGACGAATATATTGGACTGTTGCCTGATGCGCCGCAAAGTTTCGGAAACTTCCTCCGAATACGTATTTTTGATAAGGTACCTTTCAAGAATGTCTATTATTTAAACGGGCATGCTACTGATCTGGAAGAGGAATGTACACGATACACAAGCTTATTGTCACAATTCCCCACTGATATTGTCTGTTTAGGAATCGGTGAAAACGGACACATTGCTTTCAACGACCCTGATGTTGCCAATTTCAACGATCCCAAACTTATAAAGATAGTAAAACTTGATCATGTGTGCCGCCAGCAACAAGTCAATGAAAAATGTTTTGAGACACTTGAACAGGTGCCTACGGAAGCTTTAACTCTTACTATACCGGCATTATTAAAAGCCAAATGGATGTTTTGCATCGTGCCTTTCAAGAATAAGTCCCAAGCTGTCTATCGCACAATCCACGGAGATATTTCTGAAAAATGTCCGGCCAGTATATTGCGGAGAAAAGAAAAATCTTCGTTATATTTGGACACGGAAAGTGCACAGTTACTCAATTTATAACTTCTAATATTTTAATTGAAAAGAATTATGAAAAAAAAACTATGTCTACTTCTTATTTTATCAAGTTTCGTTTTGAATATTCATGCACAAAAATCTATACGAATAGGAATTATCGGTCTAGATACTTCCCATTCGGTAGCCTTTACAGATTTAATTAATGGAGATAAAAACAATGCTTTTGCCAAAGGCTTTAGAATCGTTGCGGCCTATCCGTATGGTTCAAAAACTATTGAATCCAGCGCTAAACGTATTCCAGGTTATATCAAGAAAGTAGAACAACAAGGAGTAGAGATTGTATCTTCAATCAGTGAGTTATTGGATAAAGTAGATTGTGTACTTTTAGAAACAAATGATGGCAGGCTTCATCTCGAACAAGCTATCGAAGTCTTCAAATCAGGAAAAATCTGCTATATTGATAAACCGATCGGCTCAACATTAGGCGAAGCCATTGCTATCTTCGAGATGGCAGAAAAATATAAGGTCCCTATTTTTTCTTCTTCAGCATTAAGATACTCTCCACAAAATCAGAAATTAAGAAACGGAGAATTTGGAGATATTATAGGAGCCGACTGCTACTCTCCGCATAAAGTGGAACCTACACATCCGGATTTCGGTTTTTACGGAATACATGGAATAGAGACTCTATATACGATTATGGGAACCGGCTGTGAATCAGTTAACCGAATGTCTTCAGAAAATGCAGATATTGTGGTCGGACGTTGGAAAGATGGACGAATCGGAACTTTCAGAGGAATAAAAAAAGGACCTGCCATTTATGGAGGAACAGCGTTCGGCACCAAAAAGGCTATTGAAGTAGGAGGTTATCAAGGATATAAAGTACTTCTTGAACAAATTTTGTATTTTTTCCAAACAGGAATCTCTCCTATCTCCAGAGAAGAAACAATTGAAATATTCACTTTCATGAAAGCATCCAATATGAGTAAAGAAGAGAATGGAAGAATTGTCACATTGGAAGAAGCTTACCAAAAAGGATGGAAAGACGCCCGGAAATTAATCAAAACCTATAATAAATAAGAAAATGAAATTTATATATAAAGGAATCGGGCTTATATCAGTCTTATTTATAGTTGCTTCATGTTCTTTCTCCAAGAAACAGATTATGAATAAGGCGGAAGCCAATGATTCATGTAAAATAGAAATAGTCGTTCTTGATCCAGGACATTTCCATGCCAGTCTGCTTCAGAAAGATGCATTAGCTGTTATTAATGATACTATCCGGATATACGCTCCCGAAGGAATAGGCGTCAATCAATATTTAGAAAGTATTGACTCTTACAACCATCGAGCAGAATCTCCCACCACATGGAAGAAACAGGTATATACAGGCAAAGACTATCTCCAGAAAATGCTTTCAGATCCTAAAGGTGATGTCGTAATTCTGGCTGGAAATAATCAGAAGAAGACACGATATATTATAGAATCTATCAAAGCCGGATATAATATTCTTGCAGATAAGCCACTGGCTATTAACTCACAGGACTTCCAATTATTGACAGAGGCTTATCAGCTAGCACAACAAAAGGGACTCCTTTTATATGATTTGATGACGGAGCGATATGATATTCTCAACATCATAGAAAAGGAACTCTTACATCAAACAGAATTATTTGGAGAATTACAAAAAGGCTCACCGGACAACCCTTCTGTAATAATGGAAAGCGTACATCATTTCTTTAAAAAGGTTTCCGGTAAACCGCTGGTTCGTCCTGCATGGTACTATGACATAGCACAACAAGGAGAAGGAATTGCAGATGTAACAACACATTTGATAGATCTTATCAACTGGCAATGTTTTCCAGATGAAGCAATTCATTATCAATCGGATGTCAAAGTACTTTCGGCCAAACACTGGCCAACCCCAATCACATTGGCAGAGTTCAGCCAATCGACGCAAACAGACTCTTTCCCTATTTATCTGAAACAATACATAAAAAATGATGTATTGGAAGTTATGGCAAACGGAAGTCTCGACTACACCGTCAAAGGAATTTGTATGGGAATGAAAGTCACATGGAATTATATGCCACCAGTTCATGGAGGAGATACGTTTACTTCTATCAAAAAAGGTAGCAAAGCAACTTTAAAAATCGTTCAAAATGAGAAGAATGGTTTTGTGAAAGAATTGTATATTCAGAAAAAGCCAAACATTGACAGCCATACTTTTGAGACTCAATTGCAAAAGACGATAGAACAACTTCAAGAAAGCTACCCGTTCTTATCCGTCAAAAATAAAAGTAACGGGATTTATCTTATTGATATACCACAGGAATACAGACTAAGACATGAAGAACAGTTCAGTAAAGTAGCAAAAGCTTTCCTGCATTATATACATAACAAAAATATCCCGGAATGGGAAAACGAAAATACATTAACCAAATATTACATTACTACAACTGCTGTAGAAATGGCAAAAAAAGAAAATAAATAAGACAATAGGTGTTAGAGACAAGATGTAAATATTATAAAGATGAAGCCATGTTTCATGGCTTCATTCCTCATATCATGGGGACACGATTCGATATCTTGCTTATTCATTCTGACGCAGAACGTTTAAACGGACTTTGGACTCATATCATCAATGAGCTGGAGCGTTTGGATAAGATATTGAACCGTTTTGATCCTCACAGTGAGGTTTTCGGAATTAATAAACATGCTTTGCAAAGTTATATTCAAATTAGCAAAGAACTGGAGAAAATTTTGCAACTTTGCCAATATTATTATGAAAACACCTTTCATCTATTTGACATTACATTAAAAGATTTCTCCAAAATACAAATTCACGATCATCAACGCATTTCCTTTATGTCTCCTGATATTTCACTCGATTTCGGAGGCTTTGCCAAAGGGTATGCTTTGAAGAAAATCAAAAGACTCATAGAGCAAGAGGATGTCAATCATGCGTTTGTCAATTTCGGGAATAGCTCAATTCTGGGCATGGGACACCACCCTTATGGAGACAGTTGGAAAGTGAGTTTTCTGAATCCTTATAATCAGTCTCTTTTAAATGAATTCGATCTTGAAAATACAACATTATCCACCTCCGGTAATACGATACATTATACCGGACACATTATGAATCCGATTACGGGTTTATTTAATGAACAACGAAAAGCAAGCTCTATCATATCTACAGATCCGTTAGAAGCTGAAATTCTAAGTACCGTATGGATGATTGCGAATAAAGAAGAGCAACTACTACTCACAGAGAATTTTAAAAATATACAAGCAACCATATATGACTTATAATATGAAAGAACATAAAGAAAAAGGAGTTGACTTAGGACTCAGACAATTTATAAAAAGTCTGGGATATGTTGCCGGAGGAACCGCTTTATTAGCGACCACTCCCTGGCTTACTTCCTGTACCCCTGAAAAGCTAAAAGAGATCAAGCATGAAAAAGCACGAATCGCTTTAATTGGCACAGGTTCCAGAGGGCAATACCACATCCATAACCTCAAGGAAATACCTCATGCACAAATTGTAGCCGTGTGTGACAATTATGCTCCCAATCTTCAGCAAGCATTGGAGCTTTGCCCGGATGCCAAGTCCTATACAGACTACCGTAAGCTGCTGGAATCGAAAGACATTGATGGAGTCATCATATCCACACCACTAAACTGGCACGCACCTATTGTGTTGGACGCATTAGCTGCCGGCAAACATGTCTTCTGTGAAAAAGCAATGGCACGCACCCTTGACGAGTGCAAGGCTATCTATGACACTTACAACCAGTCTGAAAAAGTACTCTACTTTTGTATGCAACGAATGTATGACGAGAAGTATATCAAAGGGATGCAAATGATTCATTCCGGACTGATCGGAGATGTGGTAGGAATGCGCTGTCATTGGTTCAGAAATGCAGACTGGCGTCGTCCTGTTCCTTCACCGGAATTGGAGCGCAAAATCAATTGGAGATTATATAAAGCCAGTTCGGGCGGACTAATGACCGAACTGGCTTGTCACCAATTGGAAGTATGTAACTGGGCCGCAAAAAGAATGCCGGTAAGTATCATGGGAATGGGTGATATTGTTTACTGGAAAGACGGTCGTGAAGTATACGATAGTGTAAATGTGACTTATCGATATTCCGACGGAACCAAGATTGCCTACGAATCATTAATCGCCAACAAGTTCAACGGAATGGAAGACCAAATTCTGGGAAGTAAAGGTACGATGGATATGGCTAAAGGCATTTATTACCTGGAAGAAGACCATTCTACTTCGGGCATCCGCCAACTGATTGACCAGGTAAAAGACAAAGCTTTTGCCGCCATACCAACGGCAGGCCCCAGCTGGCGACCAGAAACGAAAATGGAATATACACCACATTTTATCATTGACGGAGAGACTCACATAAACAGTGGTTTAAGTATGATTGGAGCAGATAAAGACGGATCGGATATCATTCTATCCTCCTTCTGCCAATCATGTATCACTGGTGAGAAAGCACAGAATGTAGTAGAAGAGGCTTACTGTTCTACGGTCCTTTGCTTACTTGGAAATCAGGCAATGGATGAACAACGCCATATCCTCTTCCCCGACGAATATAAAATACCCTATATGAAATTCTAAGCCATGAAAGATATTATTATCACATCAAAAAAGCTGAAACAAGAAAGGAATATCTATCTTCTAAGTTTCCTGCTTGCATTTATCATCAATGTAATTGCAATCATTATCTATTCCCGCCCATGGATTGAAATAATATCCCAAATCGGGTATGTCATCGTGATTAGTTTTTTCATCTATCTTATATTATGGATTCCCCGAGGAATCCTGATATTCTTGAGTCACCTTTTCCGAAGAAAAAAATAAGAGATTTACGTTTTTTGAAGGAGAATTGACGGAAAAGCTCATTCACATATTCTAATAACAACCTAATTTTGGAGAAAAATAGATACTATGACAACAAGAAGAGATTTTATCAAAAAAACAGTAGCAGGTACAGCTGCACTTTCATTAGGAAGCATACTTCCAGGATTCGGTTCAAGCCGTTATCAAGATATTCTGGGAGCTAACGAAAAAATACGTATCGGAGTCATTGGAGTGAATTCGAGAGGTAAGGCCCTAGCGCAAGGATTTGCCAAACTTCCAGATTGTGAAGTAACTTACATTTGTGATGTAGACTCAAGAGCATTAGAAAAATGTCAGGCTGCTATCCACAAAATTACCGGACGTACTCCCAAAGGAGAAAAAGACATTCGTAAGATGTTAGAGTCTAACGATTTTGAAGCAGTGGTGATTGCCACCCCTGACCATTGGCATGCCAAAGCAGCCATTATGGCTATGCAAGCAGGAAAGCATGTTTATCTGGAAAAACCGACCAGCCACAATCCGGCAGAGAATGAAATGTTGGTTCGAGCCGCTTTGAAATATAACCGGATTGTTCAAGTGGGTAACCAACGCCGTTCCTTTCCCAATGTAATTAAAGCTATGGAAGAAATAAAATCCGGTTCTATCGGAAAAGTGAGATATGCCAAATCTTGGTATGTCAATAATCGCCCTTCCATTGGAACAGGGAAAGTTGTTCCTGTACCTGATTATCTGGATTGGGATTTATGGCAAGGTCCTGCCCCACGTGTTGCTGATTTCAAAGATAATTTCATCCATTATAACTGGCATTGGTTCTGGAATTGGGGAACAGGTGAAGCGCTCAACAATGGAACTCACTTTATTGATATACTCCGCTGGGGATTGGGTGTAGATTATCCTACAAAGGTTGATTCTATCGGAGGTCGGTATCGTTTTCAGGACGACTGGCAAACTCCTGACACACAACTTATCACCTTCCAATTTGGTGACGAAGCATCTTTTTCATGGGAAGGACGTAGTTGTAATACGATGCCGGTAGACGGATATGGAGTAGGAACTGCATTTTATGGAGAAACCGGAACTCTCTTCATTGGCGGTGGCAATGAATATAAAATTGCAGATTTAAAAGGTAAAACGATTAAAGAGGTAAAAAGTGATTTAAAATTTGAGACTGGCAATCTGTTGAATCCATCCGAAAAGCTGGATGCCTTCCACTTCCGAAACTGGTTTGATGCCATTCGCAAAGGAACAAAGTTAAATTCCGGAATTGTAGATGCCTGTATCAGTACCCAGTTGGTACAATTAGGTAATATTGCCCAACGTGTCGGACATTCATTACAGATTGATCCGGGAAGCGGACGAATTCTTAACGATTTGGAAGCTAATAAACTTTGGGGAAGAGAGTACGAAAAAGGTTGGGAAATACGGGTTTAAAGCATGTACCCATTTCTCGTTTTTTCATTAGGTTATAATTTTACAGAAAGGCATGTCTTTGATAGGATATGCCTTTCTGTTTTCCTTCCGTAAAGCTGATTTATACCCTTTTAACACACGGAATATTCACCGTTTTTCATCGAAATCTCTTTTATTTTTGTATTTTTGCGTGCGTATGCGTTAAAATTATAGTATATACGAATTTTATGAGTGACGAAATCAACGAGATAACGGAAGAACATTCAGACTACAAACCGGCGGACGCGCGGGACGAAAGCGTAAAACATCAGTTAACAGGCATGTACCAGAATTGGTTTCTGGACTATGCTTCATATGTTATTCTGGAACGTGCCGTACCGCACATCAATGATGGTTTGAAACCTGTCCAAAGACGTATCCTCCACTCTATGAAACGTCTGGATGACGGCCGATATAACAAAGTTGCAAACATTGTAGGACATACCATGCAGTTTCACCCGCACGGCGATGCTTCTATCGGGGATGCACTGGTACAGTTGGGGCAGAAAGACCTGCTGATAGACTGTCAGGGTAACTGGGGTAATATACTCACCGGTGACGGTGCGGCTGCTCCCCGTTATATCGAGGCGCGTTTATCCAAGTTTGCGCTGGATGTGGTTTTCAATCCCAAAACCACCGAATGGCAAGCATCATACGACGGACGAAATAAGGAACCAGTCACTCTTCCTGTGAAATTCCCGTTATTACTGGCGCAGGGAGTGGAAGGTATCGCCGTCGGACTTTCATCCAAGATATTACCTCACAACTTCAACGAACTGTGTGATGCCTCCATTGCCTATTTGCGTGGTGAGGAATTCAAACTCTATCCCGATTTCCAGACAGGAGGCTCTATTGATGTATCACGCTACAACGATGGAGAACGCGGCGGAATGGTGAAAGTACGTGCCAAGATCAACAAGATTGATAACAAAACACTTGCAATCACAGAGATCCCTTATGGGAAAACCACTTCAACAGTGATCGACTCTATCCTGAAAGCTGTTGATAAAGGAAAAATCAAAATTCGCAAGGTAGATGACAACACAGCTGCCAACGTAGAAATATTAGTGCATCTGGCACCAGGTACATCATCGGACAAAACAATCGATGCATTGTACGCATTCACCGATTGCGAAGTAAGTATCTCACCCAACTGCTGCGTGATTGATGACAGCAAACCTCATTTCCTCACTGTCAGCAAAGTCTTGAGAAAGTCGGCAGACAACACGCTGGATTTGCTAAAGCAGGAGCTGGAAATCAAGAAAAACGAAATACTGGAAGCATTGCACTTTGCTTCGCTCGAAAAGATATTTATCGAAGAACGCATCTATAAGGACAAAGAGTTCGAGCAATCCAAAGATATGGACGCAGCTTGTGCTCATATTGACGAACGCCTGACACCTTATTATCCGCAATTTATCCGTGAAGTGACCAAAGAGGATATTCTCAAACTGATGGAAATCAAAATGGGGCGTATTCTGAAATTCAACTCGGACAAAGCGGATGAACTGATTGCCAAGATGAAAGAAGAAGTGGCCGAGATTGATAATCATCTGGTCACATCGTAGATTATACCATTAACTGGTATCAGATGTTGAAAAACAAATACGGAAAGAACTTCCCGCGCCGCACCGAACTGCGCAACTTCGACACCATCGAAGCCGCCAAAGTAGTAGAAGCAAACGAGAAACTCTATATCAACCGCGAAGAAGGCTTTATCGGCACCGCCTTGAAAAGACGAGTTCGTTGCATGTTGTTCGGATATCGATGATGTCATTATCTTCTTCCGCGACGGTAAGTATATCGTTACTCCTGTTGCCGACAAGAAATTCGTCGGCAAGAATGTTCTCTATGTCAATATCTTCAAGAAAAACGACAAACGTACCATATACAATGTAGCCTACCGCGACGGAAAAGAAGGAACGACATACGTAAAACGTTTCGCCGTGACCTCTGTAGTTCGCGACCGCGAATATGATGTCACACAGGGAACTCCCGAATCACGGATTACCTATTTCAGTGCTAATCCGAACGGAGAAGCCGAAATCATCAAGGTGACATTGAAACCGAATCCGCGTGTACGCCGTATCATCTTCGAGCATGATTTCAGCGAGGTCAGCATCAAGGGACGTCAGGCACGAGGTGTGATTCTTACCCGCTTGCGGGGAGGTTCTACGCTCGGTGGACGTAAAGTATGGTTTGACCGTGACATACTCCGCCTCAACTATGACGGACGAGGTGAATATCTGGGTGAATTCCAAAGCGACGACAGCATATTGATTGTTCTGAACAACGGTGATTTCTATACTACCAACTTCGACTTGAGCAACCACTATGAAGATAATGTCAGCATCGTCGAGAAAGTTCGACCCGAACAAGATATGGACTGCCGCGCTTTATGACGCCGACCAACAGAACTATCCGTATCTGAAACGTTTCTGTTTTGAGGCCTCCAACCGTAAACAGAACTACTTGGGAGAAAATAAGAACAACCGTCTGATCCTGCTGACCGACGAGTACTATCCTCGTCTGGAAGTCATATTTGGCGGACACGACAATTTCCGTGATCCGTTGAATATCGATGCGGATGAATTCATTGCTGTCAAAGGTTTCAAAGCCAAGGGAAAACGTATCACTACCTATGCAGTGGAGACGATCAATGAGCTTGAACCAACTCGCTTCCCCGAACCCTCACAAGAACAACAGGAAGTTCCTGAAGAGGAGCCGGAAAATCTGGACCCGGACAGCGGCAAGAGCGAAGGCGACATTATTGATGAAATCACCGGGCAGATGAAATTATTCTGATGAAGAAAAAACTAATATACCTGGGGCTGACAGGTTGCATCCTGTTCGCCCTTTGCACAAGATTACAAGCGCAGATCGACAGTCTGCAAGCCCATCGGTATGTAACACGTGCCACCATGTACGGAGTCGGATTTACTAATGTTTTCGACACCTATCTTTCGCCACAGGAATATAAAGGAATAGACTTCCGTGTTTCCCGTGAGTTGATTCGGATGACCAAGTTGTTTGATGGAAATGTATCTGTGCAGAACTTCTTTCAGGCAAACATCAGCTATACGTACAACCGGGCCGATAACAATAACACTTTCTCCGGATTAGTCAACTGGAACTATGGATTACATTACCAGTTCCGCCTGACAGATAATTTCAAATTATTAGCCGGAGGATTGATAGATGTCAACGGAGGCTTTGTCTATAATCTCCGGAACACCAACAATCCGGCATCCGCACGGGCATACGTCAATCTGGATGCCTCCGGAATGGCTATTTGGCACCTGAAAATCAAACGGTATCCGATGGTGCTTCGTTATCAGGTCAATCTGCCAGTTATGGGAGTGATGTTCTCTCCCCACTACGGACAATCTTATTACGAAATATTCTCTTTGGGAAATTCGAGTGGAGTAATAAAATATACCTCCCTGCACAATCAACCTTCGTTGCGACAGATGCTCTCCGTCGACCTGCCGATAGGATATACCAAAATGCGCTTCAGCTACCTGGCTGATTTGCAGCAATCCAACGTTAACAATATCAAGACACATACCTACTCACACGTATTCATGGTAGGATTTGTGAAAGACCTATACCGTATCCGAAATAAAAAAGGAACTGCTCTTCCTTCATCGGTTAGAGCTTACTAAGAGAACAAAATTTAATGTTGAAACTTCAAGTGAGAGATCAATTAATGATGAGAAATAAGATTAGACAAATACTTTGGCTGCTCTGCTGCCTTCCGGTGCTGACTGGTTGCATTGGGGAAGATGACTACGCCAATGATCCCAGAGGTAATTTCGAACAACTATGGAAGATCATTGACGAACAGTATTGTTTCCTGGATACGAAAGGTATTGACTGGGATGCTGTTCATGACGAATACAGCAAACTGATTATTCCGTCGATGTCCAATGATGACCTGTTCGATATCCTAAGCCAAATGCTTTATATCTTGAAAGACGGGCATGTCAATCTATCTTCTGCCAGTCGTATTTCTTATTACGATGCATGGTATCAGGGCTACCCTTGGAATTATAGAGAAGATATTCTTTATAACTATTATCTGGGTAGTGCCAATTCAGGCTATCGCACATCCGCTGGTCTTAAATATAAAATATTCGACAATAACATAGGATACATACGTTATGAAAGTTTCAGTGCCGGAGTTGGAGATGGCAATTTGGATGAGGTCCTTTACTATTTACAAATCTGCAATGGATTAATTATCGATGTCCGTGATAACGGAGGAGGTAATCTGACCAATTCTTCACGCATAGCTGCCCGGTTCACTGATAAACTGGCATTAACAGGATATATCCAACATAAGACAGGTCCGGGACACAATGATTTCTCAGAGATGGAACCCATTTATTTAGAACCCTCCAACAGTATTCGTTGGCAAAAAAAGGTCGTGATACTAACCAATCGTCGATGTTATAGTGCCACAAATGATTTTGTTAACATAATGCGCAGCTTAAACAATGATAACGAAGATAAAAGAATCATCCAGCTGGGTGACCAGACTGGTGGTGGATCAGGACTACCATTTTCATCAGAATTACCCAATGGTTGGAGCGTCCGCTTCTCTGCCAGCCCCCACTTTGATAAGTATGGAAAGTCATTGGAGGATGGAATAAAACCTGATGTATATGTAAATATGGATAAGATTCTGGAAGAAGGGATAGAGCAGGGTGACATAGAATCACAAAAGAAAGATCCACTGATTGAAAAAGCATTCGAAATCTTAAGTGAATAACTTTATTGCCGAATTATTTGCCAAATCAGAAAATCTTCCTATCTTTGCACCGCTAAACAAAAAAGCTACACATGCGGCTGTGGCGTAATTGGTAGCCGCGCCAGACTTAGGATCTGGTGTCGTGAGACGTGTAGGTTCGAGTCCTATCAGCCGCACAAAAAATAAACTAGAAGCCTTCAAGATACTATCTTGGAGGCTTTTTAATTGGTTAGACATGAATAAACATCAACTTTGCTGCATCGGTCACATCACATTAGACAAAGTAGTCACTCCCCAAAGCACTGTCTATATGCCAGGAGGAACGGCTTTTTATTGTTCACATGCCATCCGCCATTTTAACGACATCGATTACGCTTTAGTAACAGCAGTTGGTGCCACTGAAATGAACGTTGTGGAGCAACTACGTGAAATGGGTATTCATATAACCGCCTTGCCAAGCAAATATTCCGTATACTTTGAGAATATCTATGGCGCCAATCCGGACGACCGTACTCAACGTGTATTAGCGAAAGCCGATCCGTTCACTGCCGGTCAGCTGAAAGATATAGATGCGCAAATCTACCATCTCGGCTCTCTGCTGGCAGACGACTTCTCGTTGGAAGTAATCAAAGAACTATCTCAAAAAGGGTTGATTGCAGTAGACTCACAAGGCTATTTACGTGAAGTGCGTGACACTCACGTCTATCCGGTGGATTGGACAGATAAGCGGGAGGCTCTGCAATATATCCATTTCCTGAAAGTCAACGAGCACGAGATGGAAGTGCTGACAGGCCTTTCTGATCCGCATGAAGCTGCCCGCCAATTACATGAATGGGGCGTGAAAGAAGTGCTTGTCACCTTGGGAAGCATGGGATCACTTATTTTCGACGGAAAAGACTTCTATCGTATTCCGGCATATAAACCCAAAGAAGTGGTAGATGCAACAGGGTGTGGAGACACTTACACCATCGGGTATCTATACCAACGGGTATCGGGTGCCGGCATCGAAGAAGCAGGACGTTTTGCAGCCGCCATGTCAACTCTAAAAATAGAGAAATCAGGTCCTTTCAATGGCAGCAAAGAAGATGTCATTCAATGTATGACCACTGCGGAACAGATGTTTTAAAACAGGAAATCATAAAACGAACAACGTATACATAGGATATACCTCCCCCAACGGGTAATCCTCATCCCATTATTCAGGCACGAACAACACCGGTTCGTGCCTGACTTTTTTCAACAGTCACCTCTCTTTTAGTGTTAAAATCAACCATTCCCTCTTTTTTCCAAAATCTTTTTTGAATTTCGTTTGTTTCCTTTGTTACTCTTGCCAAAAGACGGCAGAAAAAAGACTTCAACCTAAATAATAACAAATGGAAAAATTTAATGCAATGAGGACTAGACTTTTACAACATCTTCAGAAAAAAGCCATCGGTCAAGGAGCATCATGACGCTTGTTTGCCTGCTACTGGTCTGCATCAGCCTTTGCACAGACAAAGACGGTGACAGGAACAGTGACGGACGCTGCCAATGAACCATTGATCGGCGCATCGGTACTCGTACAAGGAACTTCCACCGGAACCATCACGGACATGGACGGTAAATATTCAATCTCTGTCACTCCGGAGGACGTACTGGCATTTTCATACGTGGGATGACTTCGCAAACCATTAAAGTGGGGACACAGAACGTCATCAATGTCACTTTAAAAGAAGATTCACAAGTACTAGCCGAGACAGTCGTTATCGGATACGGTAGCGCAAAGAAAAGAGACTTGACAGGTTCTATTACCAACGTCAAAGGAGAAGAGTTAGCCAACAAACCGGCAATGAATCCGCTGTCTTCCCTTCAGGGGAAAGTGGCAGGTGTGCAGATTGTAAACTCCGGACGAGCCGGATCGGACCCGGAAATCCGTATTCGCGGAACAAACTCCATCAACGGATATAAACCGCTGTACATTGTCGACGGATTATTCAATGACAACATCAATTTCCTGAATCCGGAGGACATCGAATCCATGGAAATCCTGAAAGACCCGTCATCTCTGGCTATCTTCGGTGTTCGCGGTGCGAATGGTGTTATCATCATTACCACAAAGAAAGCCAAAGAGGGACAGACACTGGTCAATATCAATACTTCTTTCGGTTTCAAGAAAGTGGTAGATAAAGTGAAATTGGTGAATGGTTCACAATTCAAGGAACTATATAACGAACAGCTTGCCAATCAGAAAGATGACCCTTTCGATTATACCGGCTGGGATGCCAATACCGACTGGCAAGACGAAATTTTCCAGACTGCTTTCATTACAAACAATAACATCAGTATTACAGGGGCTTCGCCCAAACATAGTTTCTACCTGGGAGTGGGCTACTCTTACGAACAAGGAAACATCGAGCATGAAAAATTCAGCAAGGTAACCATCAACGCAAGTAATGATTATAAGATTACGGACTTTTTGAAAGTCGGTTTCCAATTCAACGGAGCACGTATGCTTCCTGCCGATTCCAAACAGGTGTTGAATGCCCTACGTGCAACTCCTATCGCTCCGGTGTATAACAACGAATACGGATTATATACGGCTCTGCCCGAATTCCAGAAAGCGCAGATTAGCAACCCGATGGTAGACGTCGAATTGAAAGCGAATACTACCAAAGCGGAGAACTACCGGGCATCCGGTAATATTTATAGTGAAGTAGACTTCGAAACATTTCACGTTCAAAGCAATGTTCTCCATGGATTATGCGTCGAACAACGGACGGACGTATACACCGATCGTAAAATATACGATGCCGCTGTCAACGGAGGGATCTCTGGGGGACAGGAACAGAGCAAGACCGAGGTCAACGAACCTGGACTACAACAGCTTTGATAATGGAAATCATAACGACAGCTACCGCCGGTTTTACTACCTATTATAATTCGTTGAGCCGGTTGGACGGAGCACGCAAGCAGGGAGTCGGACTGGTCATTCCGGATAATCCGGACAAATGGTTTGTCAGCATCGGTGATGCGGCTACCGCTACCAATGGAAGTACTCAATGGGAACGCAGTACATTATCCGTACTTGCACGCGTGATCTACAACTATAAAGGTAAATACTTGTTCAACGGTTCTTTCCGCCGGGATGGTTCTTCCGCTTTCTCCTACACAGGCAATGAATGGCAGAACTTCTTCTCACTGGGTGGAGGTTGGTTGATGTCCGAAGAAGAATTTATGAAAGACATCAAATGGCTGGATATGTTGAAAATCAAAGCATCTTACGGTACGTTAGGAAACCAGAACCTGGATAAAGCCTATCCTGCCGAACCCTTATTGACCAATGCTTATTCGGCTGTATTCGGTAAACCGTCCATCATTTATCCCGGATACCAGCTTGCCTATCTGCCTAATCCTAACCTGCGTTGGGAAAAAGTAGAAGCCTGGGAAGCCGGATTTGAAACGAACCTGCTTCGCAACCGCTTGCATTTTGAGGGTGTTTACTATAAGAAGAATACCAAAGATTTGTTAGCCGAAGTTCCCGGAATTTCCGGAACTATCCCCGGTATCGGAAACTTGGGAGAGATCCAGAATAAAGGAGTGGAAATGGCTGTAACCTGGCGCGATCAGATTGGTGACTGGGGATATTCCGTCAGTGCCAACCTGACTACTATCAAGAATGAGGTAAAAAGTCTTGTTCAGGAAGGATACTCCATCATTGCCGGAGATAAGCAGCAAAGTTACACAATGGCAGGTTATCCTATCGGATATTTCTATGGTTACAAAGTGGCAGGCGTTTATCAGTCACAAGCAGATATTGACGCATCACCCAAAAATACATTGGCTACCGTTACCCCCGGTGACCTGAAATTCGCCGATGTGAACGGTGACGGAGAAATCACCCCGGAAGACCGTACCATGATAGGTAACCCGACTCCAAAGGTAACTTACGGTTTTTCTCTCGGAGTAGACTATAAGAATTGGTCGTTAGGCATCGACATGATGGGACAAGGTGGAAACAAGATTTTCCGTACATGGGATAACTACAATTTTGCCCAGTTCAACTACCTGGAACAACGTTTGGACCGCTGGCACGGAGAAGGTACGTCCAACACCCAACCGTTGCTGAACACCAAACATTCTATCAATAACTTGAATTCCGACTATTACATTGAGAACGGTAGTTTCTTCCGTATCCGCAACGTACAGTTAGCGTATACGTTCGACAAGAGCTTAATTGCCAAAATACGTCTGCAAGCTCTGAAAGTCTATGTCAACATACAGAACTTGAAGACATGGAAACATAACACCGGATATACTCCCGAACTTGGAGGAACTGCCACCGCATTCGGAGTAGATAACGGCAGTTATCCTGTACCTGCAGTCTATACCTTCGGTATCAACCTAACATTCTAGTGACAAGGTGCCACTCCCAGTTTTCCATGCGGAACACAACTTTAATCTTTAAAACTATCATTATATGAAACTGAATAAATATATATTTGCAGCTCTTATTACTTCAACTACATTATTTCTAGGCAGCTGTAGTGACTTTCTGGATCGTAGTCCACAAGGACAGTTTACGGAAGATGATAATCCGAACGCTCTGGTCAACGGTAAGATTTATAATGTCTATACGATGATGCGTAACTATAATGTGACAGCCGGTCCTCCTGCTTTTGCCATCCACTGTTTCCGTTCGGAAGATTCGGAAAAAGGAAGTATTGCCAGCGATGGCTCTGATGTAGCCGAAATGTATGATGATTTTGTGTATACACCGACCAACGGCCTACTGGGTGCTTATTGGGGACAGAATTATGCCATCATCTACCAATGTAATGAGATTCTTGATGCCATTGCAGAAAAAGAAACAGCCGGACAAACAGAAACTGAAGACATCATCAATAAGGGAGAGGCCTCTTTCTTCCGTGCTTATTGCTACTTCAATCTGGTAAGAGCTTTCGGCGAAGTTCCTTTGGTGACTTATAAAATCAACGATGCTTCGGAAGCCAATATCCCGAAGACAAGTGCTGATAAAATCTATGAGCAAATCGACAAGGACCTGAAAACAGCAGAAGAGTCATTGCCGGAAACATGGAGCAGCGAATACACCGGACGACTGACTTGGGGAGCTGCCCGTTCCTTACATGCGCGTACTTATATGATGCGCAACGACTGGAACAATATGTACACAGCCTCCACCGATGTCATCAAAAAGGGGCTCTACAACTTAAAGACTCCGTATAATGAGATTTTCACGGACGATGGTGAAAATAACGGAGGTTCTATATTCGAGTTGCAATGTACAGCTACTGCCGCTCTTCCTCAAAGTACCGTTATCGGTAGCCAGTTCTGTGAAGTACAAGGTGTACGCGGAGCAGGTCAATGGGACTTGGGATGGGGATGGCACATGGCAACAGAGTATATGGCGCAAGCATACGAACAGGGTGATCCACGCAAAAACTCTACCCTACTCTACTTCCGCCACTCGGACAGCGATCCTATCACTCCGGAAAATACCAACGAGCCATACGGCGAATCTCCGGTTTCTCCGGCAATAGGTGCTTACTTTAACAAGAAAGCCTATACCGACCCGGCTTTGCGTAAAGAATATACCAACAAAGGATTCTGGGTAAACATTCGTCTGATCCGCTACGCAGATGTACTGCTGATGGGAGCCGAATCAGCTAATGAAAAAGGTATTCCGGGTGAAGCAATCGACTATTTGGAACAAGTACGCGCACGCGCCAGAGGCACCAATACCAATATATTACCTAAAGTGACGACTACCGATCAGGGAGAATTGCGTGAAGCCATCCGCCACGAACGCCGTGTGGAATTAGGGTTGGAATTCGACCGTTTCTATGACCTCGTTCGTTGGGGCATTGCAAAAGAAGTGTTGCACGCAGCCGGTAAAACCAATTATCAGGACAAAAACGCACTGCTTCCACTGCCGCAGACAGAGATCGACAAGTCTAAAGGAGTGTTAGTACAGAACCCCGACTACCAATAAGAAAGTTCCTCGGTGCCGAACGGTTGTTTCCTCGGTGCCGAAACTACTGTTACTCGGTGTCGAACAATGTCCTCCTCGGTGCCGAACATTCAACGCATCAGGAGGACTTTATATGAATAGAGATAAAATTAACTATAATAATATGATATACAAAAAGTTAAGTCTATCCGTCCTGTTGTTTGCTGCAGGTTTTCTAACCGCGTCGGCACAAAAGTCGCCACAGGATATGGATCGTTTCATCGACGTATTGATGAATAAAATGACGCTGGAAGAAAAAATCGGACAGTTAAACCTTCCCGTCACCGGAGAGATCACTACGGGACAAGCTAAAAGCAGCGACATTGCCGCAAAAATCAAGAAAGGCGAAGTGGGAGGATTGTTCAATCTGAAAGGAGTAGAGAAAATACGTGAAGTACAGAAACAAGCTGTGGAAGATTCACGGCTGGGCATTCCGTTATTGTTCGGGATGGACGTTATTCACGGGTACGAAACGATGTTCCCTATCCCGCTCGGTTTGTCTTGCACCTGGGACATGACAGCCATTGAAGAGTCTGCCCGCATTGCAGCCGTAGAGGCAAGTGCTGATGGAATCTCATGGACTTTCAGCCCGATGGTGGATATTTCACGTGACCCTCGTTGGGGACGCGTATCCGAAGGTAGTGGCGAAGACCCGTTTCTCGGTGCCATGATTGCCGAAGCGATGGTGCGCGGCTATCAGGGGAAAAACATGGAACGGAATGACGAAATCATGGCCTGCGTAAAACACTTTGCGTTATATGGGGCAGGCGAAGCCGGCCGCGACTATAACACCGTGGATATGAGCCGCCAACGAATGTTCAATGATTATATGCTGCCGTATGAAGCAGCCGTTGAAGCGGGTGTAGGCAGCGTGATGGCTTCTTTTAATGAAGTAGACGGTATTCCGGCCACTGCCAATAAATGGCTGATGACGGATATTCTCCGCGGACAGTGGGGATTCAACGGTTTTGTGGTAACTGATTATACGGGCATTTCAGAAATGATCGACCACGGTATCGGCGATCTTCAGACAGTATCCGCCCGTGCCATCAACGCCGGAGTGGATATGGATATGGTAAGCGAGGGTTTTGTAGGGACACTGAAGAAATCCGTTCAGGAAGGAAAAGTCTCTATGGAAGCATTGAATACGGCTTGCCGTCGTATTCTGGAAGCCAAATATAAACTGGGATTGTTTGATAATCCTTATAAATATTGCGATCCGAAACGTCCGGCACGCGACATCTTTACCAAAGCCCATCGTGATGCAGCCCGCAGAATTGCAGCAGAAAGTTTCGTTCTTCTAAAGAATGACAGTCCCGACGGTAATCCGAACGGAAATCCGTTGTTGCCTTTCAACCCTAAAGGAAATATTGCAGTAATCGGTCCGTTGGCAAACAGCCGTAGCAATATGCCGGGTACATGGAGCGTAGCTGCTGTGCTCGACCGTTGCCCTTCTTTGGTAGAAGGATTGAAAGAGATGACAGCCGGAAAAGCGAATATCATGTACGCTAAAGGAAGTAATCTGATTAGTGACGCAAGTTACGAAGAACGGGCAACGATGTTCGGCCGTTCCCTGAACCGTGACAACCGCACCGACCAACAGTTGTTGGACGAAGCATTGAACGTGGCCCGCCGATCGGATATTATCATCGCAGCTTTAGGCGAATCTTCTGAAATGAGTGGTGAAAGTAGCAGTCGCACGGATTTGAACATTCCCGATGTACAACAGAATCTATTGAAAGAACTTTTAAAGACAGGCAAACCGGTGGTACTGGTATTATTTACCGGACGTCCGCTTACGCTGAACTGGGAACAGGAGCATGTGCCTGCCATTCTGAATGTATGGTTCGGAGGTAGTGAAGCCGCTTATGCCATTGGTGACGCCCTCTTCGGTTACGTCAATCCGGGTGGAAAACTGACCATGACTTTCCCGAAGAATGTCGGCCAGATACCTCTTTATTATGCGCACAAAAATACCGGACGCCCATTGAAAGATGGCAAATGGTTCGAGAAATTCCGCAGCAACTATCTCGATGTGGATAATGATCCGCTTTATCCGTTCGGTTACGGCCTTTCTTATACGACGTTTTCTTACAGCGACATCGACTTGAGTCATTCTTCCATGGACATGAACGGTTCGTTGACCGCGGCAGTGGAGGTTACCAATACCGGAACATGGCCCGGCTCGGAAGTGGTACAGCTTTATATCCGCGACGTTGTGGGTAGCAGTACCCGTCCCGTCAAAGAACTGAAAGGTTTCCAAAAGATATTCCTCGAACCGGGAGAAATGAAGATTGTCCGTTTCAAGATTGCTCCGGAAATGCTTCGATACTATAATTATGACTTGCAACTGGTTGCCGAACCGGGCGACTTTGAAGTGATGATCGGTACGAACAGCCGTGATGTGAAAACCGCAAAGTTCACGTTAAACTAAACTTTTATCACCTTGATTATGAACGATAAATATAAAAGAATAATAGAAATGAGTGCACTTCCACTCATGTTACTATTTCTATCCGCCGTTGCCCTGACTTTCCAGAGCTGTAAAGGGAAAAGCAAAAGCAACAACCTTTCCGCAGCCACCGACTCGTTATCGGACGACGCCCTGATGGATACCGTCCAGCGACGGACTTTCCTCTATTTCTGGGAAGGTGCCGAGCCGAATAGCGGCTTAGCTCCCGAACGTTATCATGTAGACGGCGTTTATCCTGAAAACGATGCCAACGTAGTCACTTCCGGCGGCAGCGGCTTCGGCATCATGGCTATCCTTGCGGGAATCGACCGCGGTTACGTCACCCGCGAAGAGGGACTGGCACGAATGGAACGCATCGTTTCTTTCCTCGAAAAGGCAGACCGTTTCCACGGAGCCTACCCTCATTGGTGGTATGGTGATACGGGCAAAGTGAAACCATTCGGGCAAAAAGATAATGGGGGCGATCTGGTAGAGACCGCTTTCCTCATCCAAGGGCTGCTGGCCGTACACCAATATTACGTCAACGGAAACGAGAAAGAGAAAGCCCTCGCCCAACGTATCGACCAGATTTGGCGGGATGTCGACTGGAACTGGTATCGGCAAGGCGGGCAAAACGTTCTTTACTGGCATTGGAGTCCGACGTATGGCTGGGAAATGAATTTCCCTGTACACGGCTACAACGAATGTATGATTATGTATATTCTTGCCGCCGCTTCTCCTACACACGGAGTACCTGCGGCTGTCTATCATGACGGTTGGGCACAGAACGGAGCCATCGTTTCTCCGCATAAAGTGGAAGGAATCGAGTTGCACCTCCGCTATCAGGGCACGGAAGCCGGACCGCTTTTCTGGGCACAATACTCCTTCCTCGGACTCGACCCCGTCGGTCTGAAAGACGAATACTGCCCCAGCTACTTCCACGAAATGCGCAACCTGACACTGGTGAACCGTGCTTACTGCATCCGCAACCCTAAACATTACAAAGGTTTCGGACCGGATTGTTGGGGACTGACCGCCAGCTATTCCGTCGATGGATACGCTGCTCATTCGCCCAATGAGCAGGAGGACAAAGGGGTTATCTCCCCTACCGCCGCCCTTTCATCCATCGTCTATACACCGGAATATTCGATGCAAGTGATGCGCCACCTGTATAATATGGGGGACAAAGTCTTCGGTCCTTTCGGATTCTACGATGCTTTCAGCGAAACGGACAATTGGTATCCGCAACGTTATCTGGCTATCGACCAGGGTCCTATTGCTGTCATGATCGAAAACTACCGGAGCGGATTATTGTGGAAACTCTTCATGAGCCATCCCGACGTACAGGCCGGATTAACCAAACTTGGTTTTAACACCAACAAGCAAGACGTGAGACAGAAATAAGAGGGAATCTCGGTGTGCGGAAGTGGTCTACTGACCACCTCCACCACCGGTGTTTCCACCTCCTCCGCCGCCACCTTTCACATCGTCATTGTCGATGCTTCGTGCGGCTTTCTTTACACTGGCTTTCAACTCTCCAAGCCGATAGCTAATACTGAAACCGTAATACCGGCTCGGATATTTGCTCGAACTCTTCGAAATAAAGTTAGCTCCTTCTGTGTGATTATTGTAAGTTCTGTATTTCTCCAGAACATTGCTGCAATAAATATTCAAAGAAAGACGTTCTTCTTTCAGGAAAGAACGGCTCAATCCCAAACTATAATAACTATATCCTGAACCTTTTCCCTGCAAACTGATTCGGGGTGTGCTACCTCCGCCGTTCAGGCTCAAACGTACTTTTCCCGGTAAGGTCTGCTGAATTCCTCCATAAGCAGAAGCATTCCATCCATAATTGTGCAACTCTTGGGCAGGACTCCGCAAATCGCTATAATTGCCACGTCCATTGACGTAAATTCTCGTTTTAGGAGAAGCGTTCCAGTTCAAATAAAAGTTCAATCCTGTTTCCCGGCTCTTTCCGATATTACCGTATGTGCTATACAGTGCACCGTAGGGAGCTTTATGCCCACCTTCAAAGATTTCTCCGTCTTTATCAGTAATCAAACGGCTGATTCTTTCAATTCCATTGTTATTGAAAGAATGACGCAAAGAAAGATTGATGTTGAACTTGGACGTAAAACTGCTGTAAGACAAGTCGAACGAATGACTCTTCTCACTCTTCAGGTTCGGATTTCCCTGATTGATAAACATCGGATTCTGATTATCGAAATAAGGATTCAAATTCCAGATACCCGGACGCCAGATACGCATATTATATCCACCACGCAAATTCTGCGTCTTTCCTAGTTTTATTCCCAAGGAAACGGAAGGAACCAGATCACTAAAATTCGAATCAAAGTTCTCGCCCGGACCCACCAGATACTTCACCTCTTGTATGGTTTGCTCATAACGTAATCCCGGTTTGAAAGTAAATCCCTTGTATTTCAGCGTATATCCGGCATAAGCAGAGAGAATATGATTCAAATGACGGTACTCGCTACTACGATTCTCATTATATGCATAGTTTTCACTTGCTCCCTCGGCTTCATAAAACCGATTATCACTGGAGTTACGTCGGAAAATATATTTGGCACCGGTTTCAATTGTATGCAGCTTTCCAATCGGAGTAGTATAGTCCACCTGGAAAGTCTGCTCCATCGTATTTGTCTTTCCGTCCGAATGGAAATTCTTTAATGACAATTCTTTAATGATATCCAGTTTATTCTCATCAGGCTCGATGTCCAGATAAGTATTATATGAATCATTCGTTTGGGGTTGGGAATTGATTTTATAAGAAAACGTAATCATCCGTTCTTTATTTTTTCGGGAAGTACGTTGATAGTCTATATTTCCGTTGATAGAATACCATGACCCTTTTCCATGATTGTCGGTTCTATAACGGTACGCAAAATCCTGTCGATCAGCTCCGTGCATAATCGTATTTCCGCCACTGTTACTTTTGTCACTGCTACCGTACATTCCGAAAGCCACGGTCAGCAACCTCAACGTATCAATCTCGTAACTGGCTTCCAAATTGCAATACTGGAAATTCCCTTTCGACTTGGAGCTACTTTCCGATTCCAGATATTTTTCATTCTCTTTATCCGGTTCGTAGTTTTCGCGATAACTGTCGGAATAGCTGCGCGGGCTATTATTATAATTGTAGTTATAGTTGGCAGAAACAGTCAGTTTACCTTGTTTCACCATTGCGTAAGTGCCGGCACCTACTCCGTTATTATTAGCATTTCCTCTGAAAGTAGCCGTGTATCCTTCAAATCCGGAACCTACTGTGACGATATTCAGAATACCTCCGATACCTTCCGCATCATATTTAGCTCCCGGTGAAGTTATCACCTCAATATATTTGATCGTGTTTGCCGGCATACTTTTCAGTACTTCCTTCGGATTATTACTCATCATATTATTGGGCTTTCCATTTACATGTATCTTGAAACTGCTACTGCCGTTTACTTGTACATTGTCTTCTCCATCCACCGTTACCAAAGGCACTTTCCGAAGCATCTCCAATATACTGTTCGATTTTGAGTCCGGGTCATCTTCAATATTATATTCAATCTTATCCACATCTACCTTTACCAAAGGTTTTTGTGCAACTACCTCCACTCCTTTCAATACGTTATTGGCCTCTGAAGAAATCATTGTGCCCAAGTCAACCTCCTTCACGGACGGTTTTAGAGTAAATTCCTTTACTATCGGCGCTTTACCAATCGAAGAAATAGTGATGATGTAATTGCCCGCAGCGACATTCAGTTTCTCCTGAAATTTACCATTCGCCCCAGTCACCGCCATCTTGACTGCTTTATCCGGAGCATTTTTCTTTGCTATTTTGATGGTAGCATACGGTTCTCCCTCTTGTGTTAAAGAATCAATAAGTACTCCTTTGACTGTATAAGAAGGAGCTGTGGATTTTTGTGCCCACCCCGCCGCCACGGAGGTAGCGAATACGAATAGAATTAGTAGTAACAGTCTGTGTTTCATGACTAGAAATATATTAGTTTATGTTTATTAGACGCAAGACATTCAAAAATGCTGCAAATTCGAGAGCCAAAAGTAGTTGGTTTATCTACACTTACGAATTTTTCGGAGTTAAGAATATAAAACGAATGGATAAAAAATCTTACTACAGTATATTTCTAGTATTTTTAAACATTTCTATTTAGGGATATCTTTAAATATATCTATTCATGGGCATCTTTAAATTTTCTATTCAAGAGTACTTTTAGACATTTCCGCTCAACGGTATCGGTTATTCCTTATTTAAAAGGAGATAGAATGGTATTTACCGTCGTATCAACCATATCAGCCGCCTTAAGTGAGCGCAGATTCTTCCAACCCAGCAGGTACTAAAGTTCTCTTCATATTTCGTGAACACTTTCTCACAATCCCGGAGCCGGCTGTTTTGCCTTTTCATAGCTGTTTGTATCTCTTTCATTCGAGCTATTTGCTCTCTTTGATACAAGAGTTCTTTGTCTTGACAGCCAATAATTTCAGCATATAAGTTACAGATATTTGCTTTTTCAATACATAGGTCTTCCAATGTGTCGATATACTCGGCTGTAACTCGATCCTTATTCTGATGCAGGAATCCGATAAGGCTTTCTTCATCAACAGTGGTGATACCTTTCTCATACGACATTGGGAATCTTTTCATATCCGCCCAAAGCCAGATTACTTCTTTGTTGATTCCATACTTGGCCGCCGCTTCTTCTACGCTAATCCATTTTGGCATAATGCTTTTGTTTTAATGTGTTCCACAATAAAAATGGAGTATTATTTTGTTTATGTGGCACAACGGACATCCACGTTTTCTGTATTTCGGGCGGACGGGGAATTGTTTAGGTTAGACTTTTAGGGGTAATCATAACCGACCGGACACAAAAAAGACGTGAATGCTGTTGCACCATTATCCGGAATCAAGGCCTAGCGAAACCCTCCCAAAAGATAATAATGACAACAGACACCCACGTCAATCGTTTATATATAACACATCTTTTACGGATATGTTGATATAAGCCGTTAACGTGGAACATCTGTCGCATCATCTCTCCTTGGTTTAAATCGCTAGATTCTGATTCCGAGAGATAACACTTACATATTCCTAATTTAAGTAATATATAGCGCCTCCCGCTAATTTCATCACGCTGATGAGCAGAAAGCGTGTGACAAAGATATACATATTTTTTTAAATGTGGTGGAAATATGGAAATAAATGCTGGAAGTTATGTATATTCAGCAAGCCAGCTCAATTATAATTCTTGGGGATTTGGTTCAGGACAGCCATATCCCTAAAAATTGATTCATTCCCGTACGGGTTTGGCTCATTCTCTGTACGGTTTTGAATAAAATAATGGAGTATTCTGGAAACGTTGTGGTAAATCTGAAAAAGATGATTGAGTTTTTAAGATTCCCCGTTATCTTTTTATTATAAGATATGGGTCCAGGGTGAGGGGTGGTGAGGGTAGATTTATAACCTTTTATTTTATTATTTTCTATACTATCTCCTTTTTTATCCTCAAAAAAAAATACGAAAGTTATAAATCTACCCTCACCACCCCTCACCCTGGACCTATTCATTAGCGCACCGTTTAACTCGTTTCTATGCAGTTTTGATTCTTTTCACCACAGAGGACACGGAGGACACAGAGGTGAATTGGGTTTATGACTTACGGTTGTGACCCTAATTTTGATGCGTAATCCTTCCTCTATAAAGTTGAAAAAAGGTTCTTCGTCAAATTTGGTGGTACTTCTTCTATTGTGAATAAATAATCTTCGCTCTCAGTAGTTTAATTCCTGCCCTATTGTACATCTGTCTTTTTACCGCTTTAATTTTATTCACTGTCCCCTCCAGTAATCCGTTACTGAAGGGGATATCAATAGCTGCCTGTACTGCCTCCCAGTCTTTTTCAATACCATATGCAAAGTTCGTCAGTGCCATATTCCGTGTTGCCTTCGCTTTTTCAATCCACTTTCTAATATCCTTATCATAAGTGTTCCCATTAATCATATCTCTGAAATTCTGACACACGCTTAAAAGTTCTTTAATCTGCGGTGAGGACTTATACAGTTCCGCTAGTTTAGGATTATCCGATTCTCCCTTTAGAATGTATTTGCGTATCTGATTCTGTGAAACTCTCTGTATTTTACTTCTGTTTTCAATGCTCTCATTATGCTCCTTGACTTCCTTCCTCTTTTGTTGATACCTTTTCGCAAGCTGGATGTTATCCTTCCAATAAGTGCGCCACTGATTTTACTCCCCATTTTTTGTGCCAATATTTTTCGAGTAATACAGCCCGCACTAATGATTGTAGCCAGTTCGGATACATATTTAAGAGCTGTCTTCTGTTGCTCATTCAAGTATGCCCCTATTCTTCTGTTGTGAATAATCTTATAAATGTAGCGACTTTTCTTACCCAAATGTGTGGCTGTCTGCTCAATGGTCATCCCCTGCATTTTTAAGTTCAAGCTTTCCTGTATATCTTCAATTTTTCTCTGTGTCGGACATCTCCCATGTTAAATATGTCCTGAAGAATTAACGAAGAAGCCGTGTCTCTGTCAGGATATTCGTATTTGAGCTTTTTCTTGGTCTGACGGATTATTTTCTCTATTTCCGGTATCATCGTGTCCGTCATATTCTTGATTAGATGGAATCGGTCGCAGATTTGTGTAACACCAGGAATTATTCTGTTTATAGCCTCTGTGAAACATCTTCCACGGTCTCGTTATATATTGTATTTGAGGATTCCGGATGAGCCAGTTATCAAGTGCTTCTCCGTTTCTATCCTCTAACAAAGCAATAGGTATGTGTGTCATCTGGTCTACGACCACACTCATATAATCCTTACCTTTTTTATAGGCAAAATCATCAATACCTACATAAATACTTTTATTATGCATAGGATTGTGTTGTCCGCACTGTTGTAGGATGCGTAAGCAGGAAGAACTACTGGCTGTTATATGGAACAGTTGCAAAGAAGAGAGCCTTCGGGAAGTAAGTTCCAAACTTATCGATCTGATGCGTTCCTCAACAAGATAGCTCCGTCTACCATACCGACGAGCCAGAAAAGACAACGGTTCGCAGAATATTTTTTGTGGACAAGAAACATTGTCACAATAATATTTGCCAACCTTGATGACTAACTCAAAGTATGACCGTAAACTTCAAGATCCTCAATATGACGGGAGTAGTAACTGTGCAATCGGTGACTGAAATGTCCGCAATAAGGACAGGAAGCCCTTGCCAGCCGTATGTAGAAAGACCGTCAATGAGCCAACAGCTTCAGAGATACCATCTTGTTGCAGATTATCGTAGCCAAGACTGAATCTGAAATCATGGAATAATCCCCTATTTGTAGGAGCATTTTCTTTTTTTGATGTATATTTGTACGTTGTAGATATGACTTGTTGCATTGTAACTCTTAATGATGTGGTGTCTTTAAAGTTACTAAAAAGCAAACATATCTACAACTTTTTATAGGATTAAGAAAGAAGAAGAGGGAAACCGTCGAAATAAAAAGAGATTACCACCAAATTTGACGAAGAACCTGAAAAAACATAAAAACATCTGCCACCTGCAACCAAACGCGTGTAATACACTAGTTGACAAACAGTTGGAACGTTGCAGATACCTGCGGCAGATAGGTTGCAGATAAAGTATCTGCAACACGTTATATAATCAAAGAAAAAGCCTTGATTCCTTGATGCAAAGCTATGGGATAATTGGGGTGACTCTATGGAGAAATGGTGGTGTCTCTACGGGGAAACGACAGTATCCTTACGTAGAAACTGTAGTGTCCCGCCTTAGAAACTCTCGTTTCCTACCGTGGAAATTGTAATTTCTAATGCCGGAAACGACAGTTCCCCGCCTGGAAACGGGAAGTTAATGTATACAGTATGACTGTTTTCTACACTTCATTCAGTTAAAAGCAACTATACTTATACTTTCCTCTTTTTAAAAGCAATGAAGTACCCGGAAATTTATTACCTTTGTGTAATTGATTTATAAAACCGGAGTATATGAGCACTAAAATTTATCCCATTGGCATACAGAATTTCGAAAAGATTCGTAATGACGGCTATTTCTATATTGATAAAACAGCATTGATTTATCAAATGGTAAAAACCGGTAGTTACTATTTCTTAAGCCGCCCACGCCGCTTCGGAAAAAGCCTGCTTATCTCCACTCTGGAAGCTTATTTCCAAGGAAAAAAAGAACTGTTTACAGGACTGGCTGTAGAAAGGTTGGAAAAGGATTGGATTAAATATCCGATACTACATCTGGACCTTAATATCGAAAAATATGATACGCCGGAAAGTCTGGATAATATACTCGAAAAATCGTTGACTGCATGGGAAAAGCTCTATGGTGCCGAGCCATCCGAACGCTCATTTTCCCTGCGTTTTGCCGGTATCATAGAACGCGCCTGCAAGCAGGCAGGGCAGCGTGTAGTGATTCTGGTAGACGAATATGACAAGCCCATGTTGCAAGCCATCGGCAATAAAAATTGCAAAAACAATTCCGGGACACTTTAAAACCTTTCTATGGGGCACTCAAAACAATGGATGGCTATATAAAGTTTGCGTTCTTGACCGGCGTTACAAAGTTTGGCAAAGTCAGTGTGTTTAGCGACTTGAATAATTTGGATGACATCTCAATGCGAAAAGATTATGTTGAAATCTGCGGTGTCAGCGATCAGGAGCTTCATGAAAACTTAGATATCGAACTTCATGAGTTTGCAGAGACGCAAGGTTTGTCGTATGACAAGCTCTGTACAAAACTAAGACAATATTATGATGGCTATCACTTCACCCACAACTCCATCGGCATGTATAATCCGTTCAGTTTGCTCAATACGTTCAAATATAAGGAATTCGGCAGTTATTGGTTCGAGACGGGTACTCCTACCTATCTGGTTAAGTTACTAAAAAAGACATCATTACAATCTGGAACGGATGGCACACGAAGAAACTGATGCACAAGTACTGAATAGCATCGACTCCGAATCAACCAACCCGATTCCAGTGATTTACCAAAGCGGATACCTCACCATTAAAGGATATGACGAACGTTTTGGCATATACCGTTTAGGTTTCCCCAACCGTGAAGTAGAAGAAGGATTCATTCGCTTTCTGCTTCCTTTTTACGCGAACGTAAATAAGGTGGAATCCCCATTTGAAGTTCAAAAATTCGTCCGTGAAGTAGAAACGGGAGATTATGATTCTTTCTTCCGACGTCTGCAAAGCTTCTTTGCGGATACTACCTACGAAGTGATCCGCGAACAGGAACTGCATTACGAGAACGTACTTTTCATTGTTTTCAAATTGGTTGGTTTCTATACCAAAGTGGAATACCACACCAATAACGGACGTGTAGATCTCATTCTGCAAACAGACAAATTCATTTATATTATGGAATTCAAGCTAAACGGAACAGCAGAAGAGGCTTTGCAGCAGATTAACAACAAACGCTATGCGCTGCCTTTCGAAGCGGATGGACGCAAACTATTCAAGATAGGAATTAACTTCAGTGAGAAAACCCGTAATATCGAGAAATGGGTGGTAGCATCCTGAAGTATACCCTGCCTTGACAAAGAGACTGTTATTATTAACGTGGTGATCTTATTCCAATCCCGGCCACGCTTTTGTTGAATACGTAGCCTCAAGCGCATTTTCTAAATTATCATTCAGATTCGGAAAGAAGTCAATTCCTGTCTTTTTTTCCAGTTCGTCTATTGATAATGCATAATCAACTAACTTTGTTGATTTCGGAGTGTCGGTATGCTCCATCCAAAAAGCGATCGCTTTGAATGAATCTCCTTTTTTAAACAACAAAGCCATATAATAATATCTAGGAATGGGCTTGCTACGGTCGTTACTAATATATCCTCTGATCTGATCTTCCTTATCAATCGTTCCTCCTTTTACTACATACAAAGTATCTGAAGCTGTACAGCTACGCCCCCATGATTGCACTTGTCCCTCCAAAGTCAACCAAATGCCTGTATTAAATTTATTTCGTTGAGGACTCATATTAGTGTAATAAAAAGTCTGTTCATTTACCTCACGTGAATAAAGTCTGTCGGCGGAAGCACAAAGATGTCCTCTGTCATAACCTTGTTTTCCAAAATCTGCTTGTACACGTTGATACTGTGAACCAATAGCAGGATCAGCATCAAAAGGCTCATCACTACGTGATACATTTTGCTGTTTTGTTTGATTGTCAAACCGGAATGCAATCCAACGGGAATGTTTCTTACTCTTATCGTATTCCATACTGAAAGAGGTTACTTTCTGCCCATTGAATGTGGTATAATGAGTTACAAACACATCGTTTGCACCATTACGAAGGGCAGGGAGTTCTACGATGCCGGTGGCAAAATTATTGCTATTATTTTTGTCATTATCACTACATGAAAAAAAGGAAACACATAAAAAAAGGAAACCACCATAAATAAATAGACTTTTCATGTTACCGCCAATATTAAAAGGATTATATAATATACAAATAGAAAAAGTTGCCCTACAAAGCAGCTTTTCCTATTTGTATGTATCAAATTTACTCCACGTATGGGAGCCTAGTCCAGAGATACCAACACTTGCATCATCCTCCGCTGATGTAAGTTTTACTTCGTGCCATTCAGCCAAAGTATATGTAGTATTGGGACTACTAGTAACTGTAGCAACTCTTCTCAATACAACATTCTCCCCAAATTTCTCTTGTACTCCCTGAGTTCCCATCAAATCAATCAAAGTCTCTCCTTTAAATAAACCAATAGCATCATCACCATTAAAAGCCATAGCGGAACATTTTACAACTTCTCCTGCGTAGTTTACAGCCTGATTATTAGCAAATACGACAACATGTCCCGGTTCAATAGTTCCAGTAAAAGCTTTATTATGAAGAGATGTCCATACTATTTCTTCACCTTCTTTTTTACCATTTGTATTCATTTTCAATGAATAACCAGACAAATCGATCGATTCGCTTGTAGGATTATATATTTCTACATATTTATTATTTCCTTTAAATGATTCCACATATTCAGAGATGAATAATTCACTACCTGATGGTTCCGGGGCAGTACCTCCTTCCACACCATATAATCTAATGTTATAAAGCCGGAAACCTACAGTGTTATCAGCTACATCAGCAACAAACTTCAACGTAGAAGCATCAGTACCTGTAACCTCTACTTCCACTTGCATAGAATAGAAAATATTAGCTTCTTTATTTGCTGCGCTCACAACCTTACTTGCTGCCACTACTTCCTTGTCATTCAAAACAACTTTGATAGCACTCAAATCTGCAGTTTCACCTGCATTATACACATTAGCCGCTACTTCATAAGCAACAATGAACTTACTATAACCTGAAGCTTTTATATTAGAAATTGAGAAATTTACCTCACTATTTTTGGTAGCCAAGCATGATTCACCATAGGTGCATCTGAAGAAACGGGGTCTTATGAGCAATAGCACGTATATCTCCACTCGTTGCTGCAAAAGTCAAATTTGAATTATCCCAACCCTGATAAGCACTTATAGCTGGTTTTGCTTCATCTTTACCTATAATCTTAGTACCAAACTTTTCAGTAAATATTTCAGTTCCCTCAACAGGAGGTTCAGGAGTTTCACCACCACCTTCACCTTCTCCAACAATCTTCACATTCTTCACTTCCCATGTACCTACATTAGAAGTAGTACTTATATATTTGAAAGCAAATTGAATATTTTTACCTATATAGCTAACAAGATCAATATTACCAGAAGAAACAAATTTCCAATCCAGATTAGTTCCATAAGTTGGTATAGTAGCTTGAGTCCAATCAGAAGCAGTACTTTCCTTCACCCATATAGTCAACTCTTTTGCAGGATCACCACAGAATTTATGAGCATGTTCAAATGTCAATGAAGCTTTGGTCGCTTTTGTCAGATTTACAACAGGAGATATCAACCAGCTTTCTGATGCTTCTTTTTCTGTTGCAGAGATATAAGCACTAGCTTTCATATATTTGCTGGCAGTTCCGCCAGTCTCCGGTGTATAAGACTCCCATTTCCAGATTTCGCTTACTTTAGTAGGACGTGTCTTATCTTCAATAGTAAATGTACCTTTATCTGAAGCAAATGATTCTTCAAAGAATGTAACTCCGCCAACCGGAGGCGTAGGCTCATCTCCCCCTTCACCAATAATAGTGCCATCTTCCAATATCGCAGTTGTAACTTCTTTCAATCCCGGTAATCCCCATGTATTTTTCACTAAGGTTCCTTTCAAAGTCACTAAACGAGGAAGAGGAGTTGTTGCATTATCAACTAAATTTAAAGCTGCCTTAACTTCAGAACAGCCAGCAGTTTTACCACTTAAATTAACCGCTGAACAATTCTTATAATCGCTTTCTCCACGGTCATCTGCAATCAGGAATGCAGTAGCTTTCACACCTGTGGGTTGTGTTCCAAAAACAACATCATTTTCAGAACTTATGGACATATCGGTAGAAGACTTAATACCTGCTACAATATATGCTTGTACCCAAGCTACAGTAGTACCATCGGCCTTAGCCTTTAAATCTGATACAGTATATGGATTATCTTTAGAACCATCACCCGTCAGCCCCGGAACATCACCCTCTCCCAATATATCATAAGGAGCCGGTACATCACTACATGAACTAAATGTGAACACTGCAAGCAGTGTCAAGAATAAAGCATTTAGAATCTTTTTCATAATTGTATATTGTTATTTGAATTATTTATTGCGTTTTACATCACTGCCAGTACGAATAATCAATTGCCAAGCATTGTTATATCGGGTCAGTATACCTGTCACATTTAAAGTACCTTGCGGAAGAATATCTTTTGAGAAGTTAGCATAGATACTGGTATGTGCCACAGCCGCAGACTTAGTACCATCAGCATAGTTGATATTGCGTTCTACAAAAGAAAGATTTGGATTGGCTACATCTTCCTCTGCTGCATAAGTTGTAGTACCATTTGGGAAACTTACATTTTTTAATGTAACAAGCAATGGCGCCTGCTTCATATCCACATCGGTCAATTCTGCAGCCGTAGAGATTTCTAAAGGTCTCAATTCATCATAAAACAACTTCGGTTCATTAATCAAACGTACATGCTGTTTCCATACATATTCGGGCATACGTCCCACTTTACCTTCATAAATTGAACCGATTTGTGCAAGCTTACGGTAACTACCGATTTGCAATCCCTTACAGTCAATTACGACTTTTTGACCTACCGGACAGAAGGCATATAATCCGGAATTATTAACTCCTACAATAATAGCACCTGTTTCATCACCAACGACAAGCTGTTTGTAGATGTTTCCACTTTCATCATCTCCAATTATTACACCTTCAATACGTGTCTCATCCTCAATAGTAGTATACGTATCAGTACTCGTATCAATGAAATCATTGTATTTCTCTTTCAGCGCAGCTATTGAAATGGTACGTCCTTCCGGGATTGAATTATTGCCATAAGCATTTCCCGTCACCGGATCATCATAGTTCTCACAGGAAGTGAGACCTGCGCCACATAGCAGCAATCCGGTACATAATATAGATAGTAATTTCTTCATAATTGTTTCTTCCTTTCTTATTGTTTTGGATTGATAACTACACATTCTTAAAATCTATAACCAATGTTCAAGAAAGCGTTGAACGGGAATGCGTAGAAATACTTAGAGTTCTTAGAAAACTTGTAAACACGTGCGTCACCGTCTTTGTAATTATCATCACGGTTTTGTTCGAAACCACCTGTACGCAAATCTGTATTGTTCAAGATATTAGTCAAACTCAAATTAAGGCTAATGCTCTTTCCGTTGCGTAAACGAATGTATTTTCCGATGGAAGCATCCAACATAAATCCACCATCCAGTTTCTCCTGACCCGGTACATGGAGAACCGGATTTCCATTAGCATCTACGCCGGCACCATTTTTATCCAATACGCTGCCAAGACGACGATAGCTTGAGAAATCGATATATACACGATCATAATAGTTTCCGGTCAAATTGAAGAACCAACCTTTTACATTATAATCCAAAGCAAGGCTATAAGCAGAAAGCGGAGTACCATTAGCACGCATACCTTTAGCATAAACACGATCGAGGTTTGACTCATTCTCACTTTCATATGTCAATACAGCATTCGGATTATTGGTGTATTTAGCTTCACTCCAAGTACCGATAGCCGTCAATGAAAGTTCACTTGTCAACTTAAAGGTAGCCGCTGCTTCTATTCCCCAATGTTCCTTTTCAATGCCATTCATAGAAAGATAAGTGAAACGTGCTTCGCTATCATTATAAAAAGCATCCATTTCTACCTGATTCTGGAAGCGAGTGTAATAACCAGTCAAACGTCCCATCACCCATGGAGTGTTGAAGTTATAAGTCAAATCACCACCAATGATACGCTCTGTTTTCAAGTCTCTCACAAAGTCATTCTTAATACGTGGAGCAATAAAAGAGTTATAGGCCAACGGTGCACGTTCTTCATATCCGGCATTCAACGTGAAGGAATGGTTACCATTGATAGCCCAATTCAAACCGGCTTTTATACCTCCTTCAAGGAATTTAGCCGTACCGCTGCTACCAAGTGATTTCAACGGAGCACGTCCGTTTCTCATCAATCCATCGCGGAACATCTGTGTAGATCCTATCTTACCGGAAGCAAAATAGTTTAATGACCCGCCATTGTTACCCTGATAACGCACCCATGCACTCTGCTTATTCACATAGATGTTATAATCATAACCAAATTTATCACCTTCACCAATACGGCGGTTAGGATTATCAAGATCATTTTGCACCATACTGGAACTAGCTCCATGATCGCGCACTGCAAATTTGTCGACGTCAGTATAAAGTTGTCCGCCCAGCAAATCCTTCATTTTTTTATAATGCATACCTTTCGTTGTATTCACGGCAACTCCCGCAATGTAGCTGTTGTGTTCATTCCATTGATGATTGAATACCGAACTAAGGTTGAAAGCCAACTGATCGTCATGACGTTCTTCTACATAATAAAGTGTCTCTTTACCTAATGCATTCGCCTGTTTATTGGCAAAATAAAGAGCATCCCAATCTAACTGACGATAAGCTTTATTATTTTTCCAATTATCTGTGACTTCATTAAACTGCTGTAATTCATCGGCAGTAGGAACAGATTCCCACACGTCAAAGATTGAGCTAGGCAACTTTTTATAATAATCCGGGCGTGGATCGGCCGCATTACCATTCCAGCCTAGAGCACTTTTCCCATAGTTGGAATATTTGAATCCGGCACTTGTCACTAACTTCTTATTATCATCAATGGTGAAATTCCATGAAGCAATAGCCGATGGTTCGAACTGACGTACAATACGTGCATTTCGTTTTTCTCCATTCTGATATCCCCAGTTCGGATTATAATAATGACTGTTCGCTAAATAATAAGCTTCTTCGGTTGCCGCCATTTGCTGTCCTCTCTCTGTCGGTGTTCCCCAAGTTGCCAAAGAGAGACTATGGCGTTCGTTGAATACTTTCTCCGCACCGAGGAAATAAGAAAAAGAATTATATTTGATTCCTTCAATATTTCCCTCATTACCCCAGCGATAACCTAATGATCCGGTAAATGCCCAACCATTGTTCATCAGACCTGTAGAATAAGTATACATTCCACGCAAAATGTAGTTGCGGTTACTACCTGACAGTGTTAGTTTTGAGCCGGCCGCATATTGGCTGGCACGTAAATTGATATTGGTGGCACCTCCTATCGCACCAAAAGTAAAGTTGTTAAATTCAAAAGGACCGATCCCCTCCTTATTACGGGTAGCATCGTTCAATCCTCCTATTAATCCGTAGCTGAAACGTCCTGTTTCTGCATCATTAAACTGTACCCCATTGATATACATGTCACTGTACTGGGAATCATATCCCCTTACACGAAATCTCATTGGGCTAAACAGATAACCTACATTTGACAGATAAACATCATTGTTAGAAGTGACCAATGCAGATGTGCTCTGTGCTGCATCATCATCCTCATTCAATTGTGATTCTGTAAACATGAAAGAAGCATTGTCCTCACGGGCGTTTTGCTTTGCCTTTTGCTGCGCAAAAAGTGCTGGCATTAAGCAAAATAGCACGATCGCTAACCCTAGTCGTTGTTTCATAATTTAATTTATATTAATGTTAATTGGCCTTTCATTTTGCAACATAAAAGAAATATGCTGTTACGCAAAATAACAAAGAATTTTATATATAACAATGTTTTTTGCAAAAAAAGTAACTAGTAAGGGTGGTTTTTCCGTTTTCTTTTTAGATATTTGTCATACAAATGACAAATTACCCACTTTTAAAATCAATTTTAAAGATGAAAAAAAGCTTAATGACTTTAGGTGTACTCGCTCTTTTTGTCCTCATGGCCTACGGACAAGAAAAGAAATTTGCCCTCTACAGTGTAGCGTTCTACAATATGGAGAATTTGTTTGACACCATTCATGATGAAGGTAAGAATGACTATGAGTATCTTCCTAACGGTACTAATCAGTGGAATACGATGAAGTATAAGGCTAAGCTGAAAAACATGTCGGAAATATTAAGTATGTTAAGTACCGACAAGTTACCAATGGGTCCCGCCATTATCGGCGTTTCTGAAATCGAAAATTACAGAGTATTGGAAGACATACTGAAACAACCTGTTTTAGCGGACAGAGGGTACCAATATGTTCACTACGAAGGAGCAGACCAACGTGGTGTGGACTGTGCTTTCTTCTATAATCCCAAATTGTTTGAACTGACAAATAGTAAACTCGTACCTTATGTATATATCAATGATACGGTGCATAAAACACGTGGTTTCCTGATTGCCAGCGGTAATATCGCAGGTGAGAAAATGCACTTTATCGTCAATCACTGGCCTTCGAGAGCAGCTGCTTCTCCGGCGCGTGAACGTGCAGGGGAGCAGGTTAGAGCGATCAAAGACTCACTGTTAAGGGAAGACTCCGCAGCCAAAATTGTTATCATGGGGGATATGAATGACGACCCGATGGATAAAAGTATGGCCGTAGCACTTGGAGCTAAACGTAAGCCTGCTGATGTAGGACCTACAGATTTGTACAATCCTTGGTGGGATACTTTGAAAAAAGGATACGGAACTCTGATGTACAAAGGCAAATGGAATTTGTTCGATCAAATCGTATTCACCGGGAATTTATTGGGCACTGATCGCAGTACACTGAAATTCTATAAACATGAAATCTTCCGCCGTGATTTTATGTTCCAAAAAGAAGGGAAATACAAAGGTTATCCTAAACGGACGCAAGCAGGTGGTGTATGGCTAAATGGGTATAGCGATCACTTGCCTACTATTATTTATCTAATTAAAGAAGTGAAATGACAAAAGCATTATTTAGACTATTCATCCTGTTCATAACTTGTAGCACTGTAATCTCATGTAGTGAACAGGATTCTCCAGAACTTCCGGACAATCCGAGCAATACCAATCAAGGAATTGCCTCTATTGACCAAACGCAAATCAATGCCAATGGAGGCGGATTTATCATTCGTGTAAAAACTGATGGCACATGGCAGGCTTCAAGCAGTGAGACTTGGTGTACATTGAGTAGAACATCCGGCAATGGAAATGGCTCTATCAGTGGATATATGAAAGCAAATACCGGAGCTGAACGAAGTGTCATTATTACAATCATAGCAGGGAAAGAAAAAGCAGAGTTTACACTCAAACAATTAGCAGGCAATGGTTCTAATCCTGATCCAGATCCAGACCCGGAAAAGCCTTCAGGATATGCAGGGAGGATTGAAATTCCAGCTTTGCGTTCTGGAGATATGTATAAGTTCATCACACACACTACTAAAGAGAATAACAAAGAGATTATTACTTATAGCTATGAGTATGATTGTAACAAAATGCATTCTCGTTGGGTCGCATGCACTTTTAGCACCGCCACTTCTGACCAAGATGCAGGAAGAAATGAGAACTTTACAGAAGATCTTTCATTACCTCCAGCATACAGACTTGGAGAAAAAGCTTTTTCTGGTTCTAACTACAGTAGAGGACATTTAATAGCTTCCGAAGACAGACAATATTCAGTAGCAGCCAACAAAAAAACATTCTACATGTCAAATATGAGTCCACAAATTCAAGATGGATTCAACGGAGGTATTTGGCTAAATTTAGAAAGACAAGTTCAAAGTAAAGGCTATAGCATTACTAATTCAAAAGATACATTATATGTAGTAAAAGGGGGAACAATTAGGGATGACCAGATACTAAAATATATATCTGATGGCTCTCATAATATAGCCGTTCCCAAATACTATTTTATGGCACTGTTATCCCTTAAAGATGGAAAATATTCTGCCATAGGGTATTGGTTTGAGCATAAATCTTATAATAGTAAAGAACCCTTTTCTAAATATGAGGTTACTATAGACGAGTTAGAAGCTAATACGGATATTGATTTTTTCCCTAATCTTCCTTCAGACATAGAAAAAGAGGTAGAAAAGAGTAAAGACAACTGGAAATGGTAACAAGTCATACCACTACTTAAAGATATTCAACAAATATCTCACTTTGAATTTAAATGAAGAGTAAGTTTCCTTTTTAATGAAATTTACTCTTCATTTTTTATCCATTTCACTTTATCGAGTATAGTCGATAAAAACACCTCTATTTCATCGATTATATTCGACAAAATAGTAAATTACTAGAACTAGGACTAATGAAAAACGATCAATTGCTCCCCTTTCTTAAATATAAAAGAACAGCAACAAAACGAGATTACAAGCAATTACCACACCGAATCCTCCCAAAATCCAAGGACGAAGTTTACTCCCCTTCCCTGCAAAGAATAGAGCATAGAACATGTTTACCATTATATTGCTAATAATAGCCTGCATACTACAAGCAGTAATTATCAGTGCAGCCACACTGCCTGTATTTTGCAACAAGTTTAATATGAAAGGAGTGATATCACTAAAACCGGATACAAAAGAAAGGAGATTTAATCCGCCTGTGCCCGCATACACTAACGTATAGTGAGTTAAGAAAGTGAATATCACAAAGAGTACGGCAAAAATCAAAGCAACTTTAAATTCCAACGGGTTGCTACTATCATCTTCTTCTGTTTCAGCAGGCTGGTCTTCCGGTCGTTTTTGTCGGGAATGGATAAACCAGGCAACAATAGCCGCCACCACCGCCATAGTCAACAGATACGGATAAATAGACAGGAAGATTTCTCTACTGAAAATAAGTATCAGTATCATAAATCGTAGAAACATCATGCTGACAGCCAACAGCATGGCAGCAACATAATCAGTCGCTTCCTGTTCAGAGGCTTTCCGGCTTTTACGGGCAAGTACCGAGATCGTAGCCGTACTGCTGTATAATCCACCAATAATACCAGAAACTAACGTTCCGGATTCATGGAATACATATCTCTTTAATAGGTAAGAGAGATAGGAAATGCCGGATACTACTACCGTTGCCAACCAGATAGAATAAGGAGTAAGATTAATATCCGGAATCAGATTCTTATGCGGAAGCATCGGTAATATGATACCGCTGATAGCCAAGAACTTGGCTAACGTAATCATTTCATCATTCTTCATCCGTTGAGCAAACTCTGTAAAAGTATGTTTGAGTTCAGTCAGCAGGAGCACAGTCACAACTACCATGACATAAAACCAGGAAGGTTGGGTAGCTACGATAGGAGCCATACAATAAGTAATCAGGGCAATAATGATGGTAGTTACACCAAAAACATGAAATTGTGATTGCTTTACATAATAGTTTAATCCCAACAGCAATCCCAATACCGCTCCACCTCCCATAAACAGACGCATATCCGTAGGGTCTAAGATATAAAGCAAGTAACCCAGTATACCAATAAAGGTAAAGGTGCGGTCGGTTCCGAAAAGAGTAGTTTCCCCCTCACGCTTCAGACTGATTCGACGTTGCGAAAGTCCGATTAATAAAGAAAACAAGGTTACTAAAACAAAAGTAACCAATTCACGCGGCACATAACTGTACAACTGTTCCATATCCATATACTGCTCTCTTTTTTATATAAGAACAAATATACGGTTTATTTGTTAACGCTCACCACGTTTTATACGGTTTTTTCATTAGCTGTGAGTTATAGTAGCGTATGTCGCCCGTTACCTCCTCACCGATAAAGTCGGGCTTTACAAAAGCCTCATCTTCCGATTCCAGCTCTACTTCTGCCACAATAAGTCCTTCATTCTCACCATAAAACTCGTCGACTTCAAATACATGTTTGCCACTACGTACCAAATAACGGGTCTTGTCAATAATCCCCGGTTCGCAAAGCCTCATCAATTCTTCTGCTTCTGATAAGGCCAGCTCCTTTTCCCATTCATAACGACTAGTACCGGAAGCATTAGAAGCTCCCTTTATTGTCAGATAACCTTTATCATCCCGAATACGAACCCGGACAGTACGCCCGCGAGCACTACTGATATACCCCTGCACAATGTGACTTTGCGCAAAAGCCGAAGACTTGAATTCACCGATAACTAAAAATTTACGTTCTATTTCCTGTGCCATGGCACAAAGATAAATTAAAAATTGAAAATTGAGAATTAAAAAATGATAGTTTGACATCTCACATCATGTATCAGAAAACTACAATTCTTAATTCTCAATTTTCAAGTCTCAATTTATTTCAGAATCTCGTCATAAACTCAATCACGATTTTGTCCCGTTCCGATTCTTTTGGAACGCCGGAGTTCTTATAGAAATATTTCTCGAAGTTCAATCGGAGGTCGGCAATGAAAGCTTTGGAAAGACTTAGCGTGATTCCACCCGTCACACGATGTCGGGCATAATCATTTATAATCAGAGCTTTTGTCGTTTCATCCATCTTGCCATCACTATGATCGGTCATCATATCATAGCGAGCCAGGAAAGAGATTTTATTGAACACTTTCTTTAATGGTAAATCGTAATTAATAAAACTATTCACCGCATGAACATCTTTAAATGCTTCGTGGCCGTACATTTTATATAAATATTCCGCCTCAATATGAAAACGGTCATTCTGATAATAGATACCGGCATCGTACATATTAATCCGTACATTTTCCGGTTTTATCATTTGGGTGCTAAGTGTCAGATTCCAGTTCTTATTAGGCAGTAACTGTGCTTTTATGGAGTAATTCAGCGTTTTATGCCATTCTTTCTGATTGGTCAAACCGGAGCCGTTGAATAATCCTCCTTCAAGGATAAAAGGGAAGCCACCTTTATTCGTATAGCCAGCCGTAAAACCAACGTCACGCACATTTCCTACTTGCTTGGCAATGAATGAACGGTTGGCAAAATACTGCTGATGTGGTGAGCGGTGAGCGTCTATTGTGAAAGGAACGCGCATCTGACCAATCGTAAAATTCAGGTCTTTCACCGGAAAAACACGTGCATACGCATCAAGCATCTTGATAGAGCCTTCATCGGAAAGGTCGATTTCCGCTTTATAAGCAACTATCGGATGCACATTTCCCGAAACACTGAAGCGTGCATTACGTACTTCAAAACGGCTTTCACTTGTTTCTGTCTGATATTCGTACTTTCCCCGGATTGTTCCGTGAATCTCCGGCAGATAATCCTTAAACTCCATGGTCTGTTTATCCAGCATCTTACCATCCCCTGCATCTTCTTTTGCCTGTCCAAAGGCCATTGTCGCCAGCAAAAGCATAACGACGGTTGTTCTGATTCTACTCATTTCAGTTGTCTGCTACTAAATTCACGGCAAAAGTACAACTGTGAGGATACACGGAGATGACAAATTAACTACGGGAAAATGACAGAAAAGTTACATTTATATTACAGAGAACACAAATGCATTACAAAACAAAGAGTTCGCCACAAATTACGCAGATTAACACAGATCGGATTTGATATTTATCCTATCAATAACCAAACAATCTGGGTTAACCGTATAATTTGTGGCGAACTTATCAGCCGAAAAAGGAAAATGCGATCAGCATAATCAATGCCAAAATAATTAATGAGACGAACACTATTTTGACAACCTTCTGGGCTTGTTCTTCTTCTTTCTTACTAATTGCTACTTTTTTCTTCACCTTACCCATAATAGTTAGCTTTAAAGTTCAACGCTAACAAAGTAAGTACAAATCTATTAACTTTCCAAAAATAATTCTTGCTAATTTTATTTTTTATGATTCTTGTGAAGAAAACTCCATCAAATAAGCTTTGATAAAACCATCTATTTTGCCATCCATCACGCCGTTCACATCCGAGGTTTGATAGTTGGTACGGTGGTCTTTCACACGACGGTCATCAAATACGTAGCTTCGGATTTGAGAACCCCATTCGATTTTCTTCTTACCGGCTTCCACCTTCGCCTGTTCTGCCATACGGTGCTGCAATTCCTTATCATATAAGATAGAACGTAACTGACGCATTGCATTCTCACGATTCTTCGGTTGGTCACGGGTTTCGGTATTTTCAATCAGAATTTCTTCTTCCTCACCGGTATAAGGATCTTTGTATTGATAACGCAAACGGACACCGGATTCTACCTTATTTACATTCTGTCCACCGGCACCACCGCTTCGGAATGTATCCCAAGAGATGTTGGCAGGCAAAATATTTACCTCGATACTGTCATCCACCAGCGGAGTAACGAATACAGAAGCAAAGGAAGTCATACGTTTACCTTGCGCATTGTACGGAGAAACACGAACCAGGCGGTGCACACCGTTCTCTCCCTTCAAATAACCGTATGCAAAATCACCTTCAATATTGATAGTACAGGTTTTGATTCCGGCTTCGTCACCTTCCTGAAGGTTGGCAATGGTAGCTTTATAACCATTCGTCTCGGCATAACGCAGATACATACGCATCAACATGGAAGCCCAGTCCTGACTTTCCGTACCACCGGCACCTGAATTGATTTTCAGCACACAATCCATCTGGTCGGCTTCATCACGAAGCATATTTTTGAGTTCGAGTGCTTCCACCGCTTCACTGGCTTTTGCATAAGCAGCATCTACATCTTCCTCAGTCACCAGTTCTTCTTTATAGAAATCAAATGCCAGTTCGAGTTCGTCTGCCAGCGTTTTGAGTTCGTTGTAACCCTCAATCCACTTTTGCAGGTCTTTCACCAGTTTCATTTGAGCTTCGGCTCTCTTCTGGTCATCCCAGAATCCCGGAGCTTGTGTTCTTAATTGCTCTTCTTCGACTTGAATTTTCTTCCCGTCGATGTCAAAGATACCTCCTCAGCGCATCAGTGCGCTCTTTCACGTCTTTAAGTTGTTCAATAGTAATCATTTGATTTACAATTTTATTATTTACAAATTTCAGATATCGGGGACAAAGATAAGCAAAATTCTGCTACCTTTGTTTTTGTTATTAAAATGTTGTCATATTATGAACAAACGATTGAAACTTTCTTGCTTGTCACTCTTCCTGGCATTAGTGATTTGCAGCTGTAGCTCACAAAAGAAGTATAGCTACGAAACAGTGCCCAATGACCCGCTAAAAGCCCGCATTTACACACTGGACAACGGACTAAAGGTTTACCTCACCGTAAACAAGGAAACTCCGCGCATACAAACATTTATCGCAGTAAGAGTGGGCGGGAAGAATGACCCGGCAGAAACGACGGGACTTGCCCATTATTTCGAACATCTCATGTTTAAAGGCACCGACAAGTTTGGCACAAAAGACTACGCGACCGAAAAGCCTCTGCTGGATGCAATCGAACAACAGTTCGAAATTTATCGTAAGACTACGGATGAAGCGGAACGTAAGGCGATCTACCACACCATCGACAGCCTTTCTTACGAAGCTTCCAAGTATGCTATCCCTAATGAATATGACAAATTAATGGCAGCCATCGGATCTACCGGCAGCAATGCTTATACCTGGTATGACCAGACGGTCTATCAGGAAGACATTCCTTCCAACCAGATAGAAAACTGGGCGAAGATTCAGGCAGATCGTTTTGAAAACAATGTAATTCGTGGTTTCCATACTGAATTGGAAGCTGTATATGAAGAGAAAAATATGTCACTCACCCGTGACAACAGCAAAGTACAGGAAGCTATTTTTTCTTCTCTTTTTCCCAAGCATCCTTATGGAACGCAAACTGTGTTAGGTACACAGGAGAACCTAAAGAATCCTTCTATCACGAATATCAAGAACTACTATAAACAATGGTATGTGCCCAACAATATGGCAATCTGTATGTCCGGCGATTTAGACCCGGATGCAACAATTGCATTAATCGATAAATATTTTGGTGGATTGAAACCCAATCCGGAACTCCCGAAACTGGACCTTCCGAAAGAGGCGCCAATCACGCAACCTGTTGTAAAAGAGGTGTTAGGTCCGGATGCCGAAAGCGTCGCATTGGCTTGGAGATTCCCCGGTGTATCCGACAAGGATTTTGAAATCCTGCAAGTCGTTTCGCAAGTATTATACAATGGAAAGGCAGGACTTATCGACCTTGACCTGAACCAGCAACAGAAGGTCTTGAATAGTTACGGTTACCCGATGGGACTGGCAGATTACTCTGCATTGCTGTTAGGAGGACTTCCTAAACAAGGACAAACACTGGAAGAGGTAAAAGACTTGCTACTCAGCGAAATCAAGAAGCTCCGTGCCGGAGAGTTCGACGAGAAAATGCTGGAAGCGAACATCAACAATTTCAAACTCGGTGAACTGCAAAACATGGAAAGCAACGAAGGACGTGCCGATATGTTTGTCAACTCATTTATTAACGGCACAGACTGGAAAAATGAAGTTACTGCCATCGACCGCATGGCCAAACTGACCAAAGAAGACATCGTAGCGTTCGCCAACAAATACCTGAAAGAAGATAATTATGCCGTTATCTACAAAAAGCAAGGAAAAGACCCGAACGAAAAGAAGATGACGAAACCGGAGATTACTCCTATCATAACCAATCGTGATGTAGCCAGTCCGTTCCTTGTGGAGGTACAGGAAAGCGCAGTTAAACCGATTGAGCCTGTGTTCCTCGACTATCAAAAGGATATGAGCCAATTAAAGGCAAAATCGGATATTCCGGTTCTTTACAAGCAGAATGTAGCCAATGACCTGTTCCAATTGATTTATGTCTTTGATATGGGAAACAACCATGACAAAGCTTTGGGAACAGCATTCGATTATCTCGAATATCTCGGTACTTCGGACATGACACCGGAAGAACTGAAAAGTGAATTCTATCGCCTGGCTTGTACTTTCTATGTTTCTCCGGGTAACGAACGCACGTATGTCGTACTTTCCGGACTGAATGAGAATATGCCTGCTGCCGTACAATTATTCGAAAAGCTACTGGCAGATGCGCAGGTTAATAAGGAAGCCTATACTAATATGACCAGCGATATACTGAAAGCCCGTTCGGACGCCAAACTGAATCAGGGACAGAACTTCTCCCGTTTGATGAGCTTTGCCATGTACGGTCCCAAATCCCCTGCCACCAATCTACTGACGGAGGCGGAACTGACAAATATGAATCCACAGGAACTGGTAGACCGGATTCACAATCAGAACAGCTACAAGCACCGTATTTTATACTACGGCCCAAGCAGCAGCAAAGATTTACTGGCTACCATCAACCAATATCATCAGGTTCCGGCAGCCCTGAAGGATATTCCTGCCGGAAACGAGTATGCTTATCTCGAAACTCCCGTTACTAAAGTTCTAGTAGCTCCTTATGACGCCAAGCAAATATACATGGCACAGATATCCAATCTCGATAAGAAGTATGATCCTGCCATTGAACCTATCCGCGCATTATATGATGAATACTTCGGAGGGGGCATGAACTCTATCGTCTTCCAGGAAATGCGTGAAACACGTGGATTGGCTTATTCCGCCTGGGCTAGCATAATGCCGCCGAGCTACTTGAAGTATCCCTATGTACTACGTACACAGATTGCCACGCAAAACGACAAAATGATTGATGCCGTCACTACATTTAATGACATCATCAATAATATGCCGGAATCCGAAGCTGCTTTCAAACTGGCTAAAGACGGATTAACCAACCGTCTGCGCACCGAACGTATCATCAAAGGTGACATTATCTGGAGTTATATCAATGCACAAGATTTAGGGCAAAACGTAGACCCGCGCATCAAGCTCTACAACGACATACAGAACATGTCGCTAAAAGATATTGTCGATTTCCAAAAGCAATGGGTAAAAGGACGTACGTATGTTTATTGCATCCTGGGAGATAAGAAAGATTTGGAGCTGGATAAATTGAAAGCTGTAGGTCCTATTGAAGAATTGACCCAAGAACAGATTTTCGGATACTAAAAAGAAACGAACCGGCCATAAATAATTAGCAGGTGTCAAAGCCCCCCCTAAACACAAAGTTTACCCCTGTTACAAATTGAACTGTAACAGGGGTAATACTTTTAAAGAGAGCTCCAATACACTCTTTATTGTTTCCGATTTATCATTTACGGTTTATCGTTTCATTTTTAACGATAAACCGCTTATCGCCTATTTCTCACTTTCTTCGTACATCTTCTCTATCTGCTCACTATAATTCTTGGCAACCACCGCCCGTTTCAGTTTCAGTGTATTAGTCAATTCTCCACGTTCCATGCTGAATGGCTCAGGCAGTAAAGTGAAACGTTTGATTTGTTCATAGTGCGCAAATTGTTGCTGAAGTGTATCGATCCGCGCACGGAACAATCCTACAATCTTCGGATGCTGCAACAGTTCCGTCATATCCTTATATTCAATACCCTTTTCTTTGGCATACTCTTTCACAAATCCATATACAGGAACAATCAGAGCCGAGACAAACTTACGTTGATCGGCGATAATGGCAATCTGGTCGATATAACGGTCAATGACCAACTTCGTTTCCAAAGCTTGCGGAGCGACGTATTTGCCGTTTGATGTTTTGAATAAATCTTTAATACGTTCCGTCAGGAAAAGCTGTCCATTTTTAAAGTAACCGGCATCACCTGTATGGAACCAGCCATCCGGCTCAATAGCGGCAGCTGTGGCTTCCGCTTTTTTGTAATAGCCTTTTGTGATCGTCTTACCCCGAAGCAGGATTTCATTGTCTTCACCGATTTTCACTTCAATCCCCGGCAGTACAACACCTACCGAACCGATATCATAGCCAACCGGCAGTGTACATGATACAGTAGCCGTAGATTCCGTCAGTCCATATCCTACCACCATATTGATTCCTACCGAATGAACGAATTCATTAATCTCATCGGGAACAGCAGCACCGGCAGTCGGGAAAAAGTTACCGTTCTCAATACCGATTGTTTTTTTCAGTAGAGAGTAGATTGTCTTCTCGTAGAACTTATATTTCAGTTGATTCATCACCGGAGGAGTCTTACCCAAACGCAGATAATCCAGATTATGGATTCTACCTACCCGAATAGCATCCAGCATCAGTGCTTTCTTCAACCCTGTTGTTTCATTAATTTTCTCCTGTACACCTGCATATACTTTCTCCCAGAAACGGGGAACACTACACATCAGTGTCGGGCGAATTTCTTTAATGGTTGTCTGAATATCCGCCGGACGAAGATTGATACAAATCTGCACTCCTTTATGAATACAGAGATAACACCATGCTTTCTCAAACACGTGTGTCAAGGGGAGGAAGTTCATAGATACATCCTTATCCGACATGGTCGTCAAACGGTCATCGTGTGTATGAAACTGTTCCAGATAACAGGAATGATGAAGCATGACGCCCTTCGGTTCACCCGTTGTGCCGGATGTATAGAGAATGTTTGCCAAGTCATCGTATGAAGCCCGTTCGGTACGCTCTTCTACCGTATCATTGTGAGGTAATCCCTCTCCCATCGCCATAAACTCATCAAAATAGATAGACGATACGTCGCGGGGATCTTTCACTACCGAACGGTCAAAAATAATCAGTTGTTGCAGAGAGGTGCAGAAACCAAAGATGCTGAAAGCAGCATCATACTGGTATTGCTCGCCTACAAAAAGGAAACGAATCTGCGCATCATTAATGATATATTGCGCCTGCGCAGGTGAACTCGTTGCATAAAACGGAATAGTAACAGCCCGATTGGCAAACGCGCCAAAGTCGACATAGAACCATTCAGGTTTATTCTGTGAAAATATACCGATATTCTCTTGTTCTTCCACTCCCAATGCCACGAAAGCATTAGCTGCTTGCCGTACTGATCCGGAGAACTGCTTCCATGAAATAGGAATCCATTGAGCTGTCTCATAGTCACGGTATTTTAAGGCTACCTTGTCGCCATATTTTTCGGCCTGACGATGGACCAGGACAGATAAATGATGATAAGTCATACTCTTTGTATTGATAAATATGGTACAAAGGTATTAGTTTTATTTGAAACTATTGCGCAAAACGACTATCTTTGTGCAAATATTAAGGTATAGATAAAAGATTTGCACTATGAAATATGATATTCCGTATATGACAACAGAGGCTGTAAGCCTGCTTAAATCACTGATTAGTATTCCTTCAATCAGCCGGGAAGAAACCCAAGCTGCGGATTTCCTGCAAAACTATATCGAAATGGCAGGTATGCAGACGGGACGTAAAGGAAATAATGTGTGGTGCTTTAGTCCGATGTTTGATCTGAAGAAGCCGACTATTTTACTTAACTCCCACATAGACACAGTGAAACCGGTTAACGGTTGGCGGAAAGATCCGTTCACTCCACGTGAAGAAAACGGTAAGTTATATGGATTAGGAAGTAACGATGCCGGTGCCAGCGTTGTTTCGTTATTACAGGTGTTCCTGCAACTATGTCGTACTTCGCAGAAGTATAATCTGATTTATCTGGCCTCTTGTGAAGAAGAAGTTTCAGGCAAGGATGGCATTGAGAGTGTATTACAGGGGCTCCCTCCTGTTTCGTTCGCCATAGTAGGTGAACCTACAGAGATGCAACCCGCCATTGCCGAGAAGGGATTAATGGTACTAGATGTTACCGCAACAGGTAAAGCAGGACACGCAGCGCGTAATGAAGGAGACAATGCAATTTACAAGGTATTAGACGACATAGCTTGGTTCCGTGACTATCGTTTTGAGAAAGAATCACCCTTGTTGGGTCCCGTGAAGATGAGTGTTACTGTTATCAATGCCGGTACACAACACAATGTGATTCCCGACAAATGTACTTTCATCGTTGATGTCCGGAGTAACGAACTTTACACGAATGAAGAATTGTTTGCTGAAATCAAAAAGCATATTTCCTGTGAAGCCCAAGCTCGTTCATTCCGTCTCAATTCTTCACGAATTGACGAGAAACACCCATTTGTACAGAAAGCTATGAAGTTAGGACGCGTTCCTTTTGGTTCTCCAACATTGTCCGACCAGGTAATGTCCTTCCCATCGGTAAAATTGGTCCGGGACGTTCGTCGCGTTCACACACGGCAGAAGAATATATCATGTTAAAGAAATAGAAGAAGCTATTGGACTTTATTTAGAGCTATTGGACGGACTTCTGATTTAATAAAAGTCATTGGTGAATTGATAATTGTTATCCTATTATATAGTTCTCAACTATCAATTTACCCATACAATAAAAACAAAGCAACGATTATTCAAATAACTTCGATAAAGCTTCCTCCAGTTTTTCACCCCTTAAATTTTTGTCTATAACAATTCCCGTAGGATCTACAAGAAAAGTTCTGGGTATAGCATAGATACCATATATATCAGAAGCATCCACATCCAACAATTGTACCCAATTCATTCCAAGTTCTTCAACAGCAGCCCTCCAAGGTTTCAGTTTCCGATCTGTGGATATGCTAATCACCTCAAATCCCTTAGAAGCATATTTTTCATAAGCAGCTTTCACATTGGGCATTTCATGCCGGCAAGGTCCACACCATGAAGCCCAAAAGTCAATCAAGACATATTTTCCCTTACCCACATAATCAGACAAGAGCTTCATGTTACCTGCATTGTCTTTCACTTTAGCATCCGGGAAACGTTCGCCAATCTTTATCTTGGCATCCATTTCCTGCCGTTTCTTTTGTTCTTCACGCTGTTCCGGAGTCATTTTATTTTCAAGTTCCGCCTTCATTCGGAGCTCTGCTTGGTTCTTCTTTTCCACAATATTTCACCAAATTATTTTGTGAAAACAGAGGCGAAGCTTCTTTCATCAGAATCTTCATATCATCAAAAGGCATCATCATACCTCCAACGGAGAAAAGATATACACCCACTATACTATTCTTATAATCCTTTATACAATGTGATACTGAATCCATTTGTGCAAGAAATAATTTATTATTCCGATCAAATTCCGCTTTAAATACAGTATCATTCCTCATCTTATCCGAAAATACTTCCGGTTTCATCCCAAGCATTAACTTATAAATATCATTCGATGTTTTCAACATATTATCCATTATTAGCTGCATACGATTTAAAGCTATATTCAATGAATCATTTAAAGGCGTTCCCCCTCTCTTATTCGCAGCAATATTTACTGATATTTCTCCTTTTTCGAAAATCAACGGATAGGTTTCTCCATCCATATCCTTGATGATTGCAATATCCGGCATCTGATGTACACCAGAAAAAGAGAACTTACCTTTTTCCACTGTTGTACTGTCCAAAACGACTTCTTTGGCTTTCTCTCCATCTCCCATCAGGCATAAATACAACAATTGATTATTCAATTCCTCATTAGCAATACCTTGGATAGAGAATTTCTCTTGGGCAGAAGAAAATATAGCAATAGCACAAAAAGTGCATAAAATCATAATTCGATTTCTCATATAGAATAAATTTATATCAAAAACAGTAAACACTCATGTTCAATACCTGCTATTATCATTTCAAATTCTGATAATCATTTAAACTAATAATAGATCTTCTTATTTTTCTTATCGGAAATGGTCTGATAATCTTTCACCTTTATATTAAAATATGATTTAGACTTTCCATCATCATTAGAAGGCAACTGTTCTTTATCTTTTTTGTGTGGCAACTCAAGAATATCTATTTCTTTCACACTCTTCTTCAGTTTCGGGAATAAAAGACTGATATAAATATATTTATGATTAAATCCTTTGACAGCCAACAGTCTCCCTATCGGAGCTCCACCATCATATCCCCGCACATTATACTCATCGCCACTTTTCTTATCGATAATCTTAAATCCCGGACTATAATACAACCATTGCCAGTCCCAATAAATAGGTTGTATGAATGTCACTTTAGTATCATTCTTTCTCCTTTCAATCGAATATAAAGAAGGAGTTGTAGACCTCCCATTCTCATACGCTTTCTCATACACTTCTTCAGGAACTATAACTAGACTATCGCTTGGAAGCATATAGGCTTGTGCATATAATTCTTTATCACGCTTCTGCTTTTGCTCATATTCTTTCAACCGCTGTTCACCTCTTTTTACTCGTTCACTTTTCTCCGGCATTACCTCTTTGGACATCTCTGTATGGAGTTGCTGCACTAACAACGGCGTTGTCTCACGCATAACAACCAATGAAGCCTCTTTATATTTTTTACCTACGGGAGATTCATAAAATGCAGCAACAGCTTTTAATTCTTCCAATGTTAAATGCTTCTCATAAACAGGCATATACATTTCAAACACCTTATTTTCTACTTTCTCTTTCCAGTTTTTAGAGAACTCATTCCAATAAGCCTCATCCTTTTTCGGCGCATTCAATTTCATTATAGATGATAATCTCTGGAGAAAGTCATCCGTAGTAGCCGAAGCACCGGAAAGTACCATAATCTTTTTCAACGTTTCTTTGTACTCATCTGTCGCATTTGTTTTTTGTGCAGAAGCTGGTAAAATTAAAGTAAACAGTGCAATTATGCACATCATTACTTTGGGAAGGAAAATGTTTTTCATAATTATCTGATTTTATTTATTTTGATTCCATATTTTATTTTGCATTTCCTACAAAGATACACATTAAATCTATATCATTTAATAGAATAGTACAATCAATGAGGCTACTATCCGGCTACCCTGCAATGTATAGATAAACGAAATATCCCCTATTCATCCCTAATTATAACATTCATCCCTCTCTCTTATCAAAATGGCTTTGAACAATTCATTTCATCTTTTGATATGATATTATTATCTTTTTCTCACATACTTCGTTCATTTTTCGTAATTAACGCTATCTTTGCAATAGGTCGCTAAATCTAAATAAGACTTTCAAAATACATAATATACGAATATGAAAAAGATTTTATTTTTATATATCATTCATCTAGGATTTGCCCTACAACCCATACAAATTCAAGCTTGTTGTCTCGACAATGAGGCTGTTCTCGCCAATGGGACTGCCATTATTCTACAATCACCTAAAGTGGACAATACCAAAACCATTCAGTTCATCAAAGATTTCTACGCAAACTACGTTTTTGGAGCAAAGAATTATGTTCCGGCAGTAAAAAAGCATTGTACAGCCAAATTGCAAAAGCAGCTGAAAGATAACTACGAGTATGACGGCGAAGGATATGCGATATGGAACTTCCGAACAGGTATGCAAGACGGACCAAGCGACATATCTAAAGTAACATCAGTAACTGCATTGGGAAATGGTTTATACAAGGTCAATTTCATTGATATGGGAATAAAGGGTAACCGTACTTTGAAAATTATCGACGTAAACGGGACACTGAAGTTCGATGCTATTAAATAATCCCCTCTAAGCAGATATATTATCAATTTAACAGATAACTAAAAAAGCCGTACTATTCAATCAAACAATGAAAGTAAATCATCTATAAGACTACATCCTTCACCGCTTTCACCTTCTTCCTGAAACCTCCACCCAAAGCAGGAAAGCGGGTGAAAGCGACCATGAAAAACCCTTCCATCCTACTTTCAAAGGTTTCACCTGCACACTTCAAAAGTTCCGCTTACCGCCGGAGCACATCACGAGACACCCCGTAATAACCTGCTGAAGCCACATAAATCGGCTGCATACGTTTGCCGATATTTTTCAATTTGCCTTCTTCCAGCAATCGCCGGAGATGACGATTCGCTGTAGTCCGTGTCATGCAGCATACTTCCTGAAAATCGTAACGAAGCATTACATCATGATCGACAAAATATTCCTTCAACCGCATATCTATCTCTACCTCCGACAAGGATTCCGAATGGCGTGCATACTTGCTCCGGCTGACTTTAGCACCTACCAACTCCCCCCGCAAACGGGCATCAGGACGAAAACCGATTGTTTTCAACTCCATTTTCAACCATTTGTTCTTAGTGCTGCGAGTCACTTTTTGTGTACTCCGCAAGATTGGAGCAAAATAGCCAAGTCCTTCAATATGCACCTCACGCCCCTCGCGCAGTTCTTCACCACAAATCTGGGCAAGCATCTCGAACGCATTTTTTACATCACCTACGGAAAGCGAACTGCGTCCGTGAATCATCCGGCACAGTTTATCCGTTTCCACCTTACCATTCAAAAAAATGCGGGGATGCAAACCTTTCTCTTCCGAATCGTCGGACTCACCGGGATTCTCATACCAATCGTAAAGTATAGCCATTAGTAGTTAACGTTTTGATAGTGATTATATTTCATGTAAAAACTTTAAGCTTATTATTAAACCACTACCGTGGTTCATTCAAATCACAGTTGTTATCCAATTAAACCACCTTTGTCATTTGATTGGACCACGAAAGTGAATCATCAATAACTCTTCGTCAAAGATACGATAAAAAATAGAGAAAAGGACGATAAGAAGCCGACTTCTTCAGATACGTAGAAATTAATATTTTTTCCGGAGAAATACTTGCAAACCGGTATCATCCTATAGTACCTTCGCAGTATCAGCGCTGAACAATAAACCGATTTTAATCACTTAAAAATAGAAAAAATGATGAATGCAATAACATTGATATGGAAACAGGTATTGAAGGAACTAAAATTGTTTCAAATGAAGGAGAACAAAGAAGATGCAGTTGAGAAAACAGACAAAGAGCCACAGAAAACGCTAAAATGTCATGAAGCTAAATATACCATTCCCCTGCCGGACACTGCACCGCCTACTGGAAGGGAGAAAGAGACAGAACGAAAACAACCGGTCCGATTAACCCAAGAGGTACGTACATTCCTGCAAAAACAGTATGATTTTCGTTACAACCTATTGACGGAAGAAACGGAATATCGTCCTGCCAACAAGCGTGCCGTTCCTTTCGAACCTGTAAGTAAGCGGGAACTGAACACTTTCTGCATGGAAGCACACGACCAGGGCATATCCTGCTGGGATAAAGACTTGAGCCGTTACATTTATTCCACTTGTATTCCCGAATACCATCCTTTCCGGCTTTACATGGAAGAACTGCCCGGCTGGGATGGGACAGACAGACTGGAGGCTTTGGCACGGCGTGTCTCTGACCATCAGCTCTGGATAAAAAGTTTCCATACCTGGATGCTGGGACTCACCGCCCAATGGATGGGCATGACGGGAATACATGCCAACAGTGTAGCCCCCATACTTGTCAGCAGCGAGCAGGGACGACAAAAATCCACATTTTGCAAGGCACTGATGCCGCCGGCATTGTCACGTTATTACATGGACAACCTGAAACTGTCTGCACAAGGAAAACCCGAAAGGTTACTTGCCGAAATGGGACTTCTGAACATGGATGAATTTGACAAGTACGGAACGCAGCAAATGCCATTATTGAAAAATCTGATGCAAATGGCAAACCTGAATATCTGCAAAGCTTATCAAAAGAATTTCCGCAACTTGCCGCGCATCGCTTCTTTCATCGGTACAAGCAACCGTTTTGACTTGCTCACCGATCCCACCGGTAGCCGGCGATTCATCTGCATTGAAGCAGAACATCTGATCGACTGCGAAGGTATCATGCACGATCAGATCTATGCCCAACTGAAAGCTGAACTGCTCTCCGGCATCCACTATTGGTTCACAAAAGAAGAGGAACGGGAACTGCAACGCCACAATGCTGCTTTTTATCATCCGTGTCCGGCAGAGGAAGTCTTTCATGCCTGCTTCCGGATAGCTAAAGATGATGAAGAGGGAAGCGAACGGCTCTCGGCTTCGGACATATTCAGGAGACTGAAGATGTATAACCCCGCTGCCATGCGTGGAAGTAATCCGGCTACGTTCGCGCAAGTTTTGCTTGCGGCAGGGGTCACCCGCAAACATACCAAATATGGGAACGTGTATTTGGTGAAACCGATGAAAGCGGCATAAAGCTCCAAACAGAGGGAGGGTTCACCCGTAAGAAGCTGGGGAAAAACTGTTTACAAAGGGGTGAAAGAGGTGAAAAGAGAAAGAGGATATAAAGAGGGAAATAAGCTATAAACAATAAGATTTTGAATAGAAAATCAGGAAAAACTTGATTATCTATTCAAAATCTTATTGTTTCCGGATATTTATCCTACTATCCATTTACTGCCCGGTATAAACGAGATTATCTTAGTTGTTACAAAACAACAGATAAACGTAACCACTGCGATACATGGTATAGCGGCAACAGTGGGAAGCGCCAATGTATCTTTGAACACAGTCACCCACAGTCCGAGCCAGAATATGTGCATAAGATACATACCATAGCTAAGTTTCGATGTTTCCGTCACCAACTTGGGAGCTTGCGGACGTTTGATACATGTAAACATAAGGAATGTACCCGTTGTGAGAAGCACACAGTTAATCGTACAGAAAGCCCATCCTATTTCTATTACAGGTGTGGAATGGAGTTCGCCGGGTATAGCCTGCACATAGAATGAATAAATAGTCCATACAGCACCGATCACCATTAAAATAGTTCCTATAGTGAAACGTTTGGAACGGTTCCAGGTAAGGTGTACACGAATGTAATGTGCCAGAACAAGATAGCCCAGATAACCGGAGAAGTACCACAACATGTGGTATTCATTCCAGAAACATTGTCCCCACACTTCACCGCACCAACGGTTGAGATAAGGCATACAGGTTGACAACACGAACAGCCCGATAAAGAAACGTTCTTCTTTAGCCGTGGCTTTTCTCAACCAGGGGGATATAATTGGGATAAACAAGTAAAGGCTTATCAGAGGATACATAAACCACAAATGTCCGGCTAGCGTCGGGAAATTCAGGAATATCCGCGACAAGTCCTTCATAGATGTTTCTCCGTCTATCTGTCCCCACAACATAGGTAGAGTGCTGTACAGTAGCATGAATATGAAAAACGGTGGAAGGATGCGAAGACAGCGCTGGCGATAGAATTGCCACATAGACTGCTCTTCCTTCATCGGTGCAAGCAGGAAGGCGGAGACTATCATGAACAGGGGTACTGCCATACGTGAAAAGCCATCGTATACTGATACCCATAGCCGGTCTGCTTCATTCGCTAGAAAAGACTGCGGGCCTGCCATATCGGTGGATCCGGGAGCACCATAGAAATTCTCACTGGCATGAACAAGGATGACGAGAAAGCATGCAAACACACGGATGTAATCTAAAAAAACAATACGTTTCATTTATTCTAAGTTTTCTAGTTATTAATTTATTCTTTTGTGTTCGGGAACGCAGAGATTCTCAACCGTGCCGCACCCATGGGGATCAATGTTATTTCTTCTTTATCACCTTTCACCGCATCTTCTTCCGGCAATACGCCACACAGTCCTGTTTCGTCTATCTTCCATTCAGGAACCGGACGACCGATAGCTTTTACTTCTAAAGGTACACTGGCTACTGTGAAAGGATAGTTGTCAGTCGGCCAGGATTTACGGATTACCTTGAAATTCTTCAAAGGTTCTTTCTTATCCAATACCAATGAATAATTCCAGGGGCTATCCGGATAGATTTCAGTAGTAGACCATTTTTTCGAATCAGCACCTTTCTGCCATTTTGAATCACCGATAGCTGTCTCCCGACTGTCTTTCTCTACATATTTCTCTGCAATCTTAAGAGACAAAGTCAAAGGTCCGTAATCTACGCTTACGCTGTTTTTATTCACCTGCCAGGTACGCATAGACAAAGACATCGGAAGAGTCAATTCCACACGATCACCATTCGCCCACTCACGATTGATGCAAAGATATTTTCCCGCTACAGGAGTTACACTAACCTTCTTACCATTCACGCGCACTTCTGCTCCTTTTGTCCATGAAGGAATACGGAGATAGAACGGAAAAGCGACCTTTTCACCGGTAGAAACAGTGAAGGCAATAGCTTCTTCAAAAGGATAATTTGTCTCTTCGTGAAGAGTGATTTCCTTGCCGTCACCCACTTTCACTGTAGCTTTGCAAGCTGCATAAATAGCTGTTGCCACTCCGTTGTCGGGAGTTGCCAATACCAGATGTTCGGTGAAGTAAGGCCAGCCTTGTGCATGGTTGTGTTGGCAGCAACGACTGCTGAAAGGATTCATCGAAAGGAACGGGCCACGATTGTCAATGCCCGGATGATGATTCTTCGAATCACTGATGGCATGGTTCGGACAAGTGATATAACGCAATGCCTTGAAATCGGGCATCACGGCAGCCGGATAAGAGTTGAACGCTACTTCCTCACAGTGTTCCGCCCACATGGGATCTCCTGTCATGCAAAGCATGATCTCATCGGAAGCCATCTGTTCCACCAGTCCGCAGGTTTCCACTCCCTGTCGAGGATCGATATATCCCAGACGGGCATTTTCGTCCGCACCGAACATACCTCCGGGAACCTGACCAAAAGTACGCCGAATCAGATGATGGACATTATAAGAGGCTTTCAGCATCGCTGAATCTCCGGTCTGCATATAATAAGTGGCAGGTTCGCGGAAACACTGGGCGATGTTCACATTGTGCCAGTTGGGCAGGGAGGTTGATTTTGTCCAGTCGGCTGTATTACGGTGAATTTTCTCGGCTAATTCGAGTAGGAAAGCATCTCCGGTATGGTTGTAAAGCCAGTAGATACTGATGAGGTTATCACCGCCACGGCTTTTCTCCCAATAATCTTCCAGAAGCTGGTCATCGGGAACAGTCATCTGCCACTTGAAGTAATTCGTCATCAGGTCAATGACACGCTGATCTTGAGAATACTCATAATAAGATTGCAGACACCAGAGCATAATCATCTGTGCCCAAAGTTCGCGTTTGCCGTTACGTTCATTGACAGGACCGAAGTATCCATTGGGCTGGCAACTGGCAAATACACCTTCAATCCAATATTTGGTTTCTTCAATCATCTTCGGGTCATTCAGGATATATGCTAGATTGCCATACCCTTTGAGCCAGTAAGGAACTTCCTCCCAGCCGTGATCGCCACCAGTTGTCAACCAGGCATTATTATCCTTTTCCAGCCAAGCGCTGATTTCTCCCAAATGTCCGGTCAGACCGTCACGTTGCAACTCCAGATACTTCTTCACCCATCCTTCGGGCTGAATACTACCTACCGGCAACTTTATAAAATTCAACGGTCGAAGCGGAGCGCGATACCCGATATAATTGGTATTGACGGACTGTATGTCCGGTCGGTCCACTACCGTCACCGTACCACAAGAAGAAGCAGGCGCACAAGCTGTAACCGCCACTCCAAGCACTATCGATGCAAAAAGTCCTTTCGTTTTATTTTTCTTCATTTCGTCTATTCTACTACTTCCGGAAATCATCCTAATTTCCCTATGAACCCAATTGAGCACTAACAAATTACATTAAAATAAAGAACGGATAATCTCTAATCAGACAACCCGTTCTTCAATGGCATGAACTGCCTTTATAACCTATTTATCAACAGAGAATTTGAAGATACATTGGCTTGTATACTTTTCGCCCGGGCGAAGTACAGCCGACGGCCATTCCGCTTTGTTCGGAGTATCCGGATATTTCTGTGTTTCGAGACATACGGAAGCACGTTGGTTGTAAGTAATGCCTTTCTTTCCTGTCAGTGAACCATCGAGGAAATTACCTGCATATACCTGAATACCCGGTTCATTAGTATAAACGTCGAGTACGATACCAGTCTTCGGTGATTTCAAAGAAGCGCATTTACGGGTTACGTCGCCTTTCGTGTTCAATACCCAGTTGTGATCGTAACCATTGCCATTTTTCAGCTGTACGAAATCATAGTCGTTGATACGTTCGCCTACCGGAGTCGGGGTGCGGAAATCCATCGGAGTTCCTTCTACCGGAACGATCTCGCCAGTTGTCATGAAGGTACTGTCCACCGGAGTATAATAGTCCGCATCCACCATCAACAAATGACCGGAGTTGTTGCCGGCATCGCCTTCAAGATTAAAATAAGAGTGGTTGGTCATATTTACAATCGTCGGTTTGTCTGTTTCCGCTTCGTATTGAATATCGATCGCATTATCGTCCGTCAGTTTCATCAACACTTTACAAGTGATATTTCCCGGGAAACCTTCTTCACCGTCTTCTGCACGGTAAGTCAACTGCAATTCCTGCGGATTCAGCAATTCGGCATCAAACACCCGGTATTGGAATCCTTGCGGTCCGCCGTGCAGACAATGACCGTAGTTATTGCGGGGAAGCTGATATTCTACACTATCCAAAGTGAACTGTCCCTGATTGATACGATTGGCATAACGTCCGATAGTGGCACCGAAATCCGAAGGCTTGCTGATATAGTCCTGAATAGAATCGAAACCGAGAACAACGTCACGCATCTGTCCGTCTTTGTCGGGAACCATCACTGAAACAATACGTCCACCGAAGTTCGTGATACAAACTTCCATGTTGTTCTTGTTACGCAAAGTGAACAAATCAGTCTTCTTTCCATCTACTTCTGTCTGGAATTTACTCTGCAATAAACCGGAATCTGTAGCCTTTTCAGCTTTCGGAGTACAAGCTGCCATTAAAAGGGCGGCAACTGCCCATACACATAACTTTTCATGATACAATTGTTTTTAATATTAGTTTTCAGCTATTCATATTTAGATGCAGACGACGCGGATAACGCGTTTTTCTAATTTTGCATCAGAAAAAGAGCCGCATCATCCGCGTTATCCGCGTTCAAATTACTATGTCAGCATATTACTGTATACTATTCAATAAATCTACCTTGCCTTCGTTAACCAACTTAAGAATCAGTTCTCCGAAAAGCGTATTCTGCCAGGCAAACCATGCACGGGTAAGTTTCTTCGGATTATCCTTATGGAAAGATTCGTGCATAAAGCCGGTGTCAGCATCCGTGTCCATCAACATCTTAATGCAAGTCTTGATTTCAGCATCATTCTGACTTGTGAAGGCTTTCATCATAATACTCATCGGCCATACCATATCGTAACCGATATGCGGTCCGCCGATTCCTTCGCCTGCCTTGCCTTTAAAGAAATAAGGATTGTCCTCACTCCACACAAAACGGCGGGTATTCTGATAAATAGGATCGTTCACATTCACATCACCCAGATAAGGCATGGCAAGCAGACTCGGCACATTGGCATCATCCATCAGATGATGATTTCCAAAACCATCTACCTCGAATGCATAGATTTTACCATATTTAGGATGATTATACACCGCATATTTCTTTAAAGCTGTTTCCACCTCCTGCGCCAAGTCCTTACATTCTTTAGACAAAGCTGTCTTCTTGTTTACCTTCTCCAAAATCTCGGCTGCCTTACGCAAAGAAGATACGGCAAAGAAATTGGAAGGAACCAGGAATTGAAGCGTAGTAGCATCGTCCGAAGGACGGAAACTGGAAACAATCAAACCGACTGGTTTCACCGGTGCTCCCAGACCGTCATTGCTCACAGTATCCAATGCACGTTCTGTCTTACGCTGGAATTTATACGGGCCAACTCCGTCTTTGCGCTGTTGTTCCTTGAATGTTTTCAGCACATTAGTGATTGCCTGAATCCATTCTTCGTTGAATATGCTTGCATCTCCGGTAGTCTTCCAGTAATGATAAGCCAAACGCAACGGATAACACAAGGAATCTATTTCCCATTTACGTTCGTGCAATTCCGGTTTCATGTCTGTAAGGTCACTCATCCAATGACCGTCAGGAATAGCGCCGTCATTAAAAGCATTCGCGTACGGATCGATATTGATACATTTGAACTGGCGGAGAATAACACCTGCCAGCATTTCTTTCAGTTCAGGGTCTGCATTAGCTAATTGCACATAAGGCCATACCTGTGCACCGGAGTCGCGTAGCCACATAGCATGAATATCACCCGTATATACGAACGTATCCGGTTTGCCATCACTTCCTTTACGGAAATGTACGGTTGTATCCAGTGTATTCGGGAAACAGTTGGTAAACATCCATGCCAACTTCGCATTCTTCAAAAGTTTCTGTACACGGAGAATCTCCTTCTCTACCGCATTGGAACGGAACAAACGATTGGATATTTCCGGGCGGTTATCTTTCTGAATAGCATCCGCCAGACATACATGCATTTCCGTCATACGGTTGGAGGCTTGCAGCTCCCCGCCACAGAGAAGCATACCTGCCAGCATACCTGCACTGATATATTTAATCTGTTTCTTCATGATTACTTCTTCTTTTTAAATTCGTTAGAGAAAGAATAAGGGAAATCGGATTCTTTGGTACCACGTTGCTGATTGGGTTTCGCATCCATTTTGTAAGAAATGCTAGCGCCATTCAACAGGTCCTGATGGGTCAGATAGTTTTTGGTATATTCTTTACCGTTCAATGTCATTGATGAAATGTAACGCTTGTCGTCTCCGTTATTCGGAGCGGAGATAGTCACCGTCTTTCCGTTTTCCAGATGTAGCTTCATCTCCTTGAAGTAAGGAGTACCCAAGACATATTCATCCGTACCCGGACATACCGGATAGAATCCCATTGCCGAGAATACATACCAGGCAGAAGTCTGACCGTTGTCCTCATCACCGCAATAACCGTCGGGAGCAGGAGTATAAAGTTTGTCCATCACTTCACGAATCCAATGTTGCGCTTTCCAGGGTTGGCCGGAATAGTTGTACATATAGAGCATGTGCTGAATCGGCTGGTTGCCATGTGCATAGTTGCCCATGTTCATAATCTGCATTTCACGGATTTCATGAATAACGGCTCGATAATAACTTTCATCGAAAATCGGAGGCAGGATAAATACAGAATCCATCATTTGGTTGAATCCGTCTTTACCACCCATCAAGTCAATCAATCCTTGAGGATCGTGGAATACCGACCAAGTATAGTGCCAGCTATTACCTTCCGTAAAGGCATCCCCCCACTTCAACGGATTGAACGGAGACTGGAACGTACCGTCTTCATTCTTACCACGCATCAGTTTGTGCTCGGGATCGTAGAGATTCTTATAATTCATTGCACGCTTTGCAAAGATTTCAATCTCTTTTTTCGGTTTCTTCAAGGCTTTACCCAATTGATAGATACACCAGTCATTGTATGCATATTCCAGTGTACGGGCTGCATTCTCGTTAATCTTCACATTATAAGGAACATATCCCAACTTATTATAATACTCATGTCCTAATCGTCCGGTAGAACGAACATTCGGATGCACTGCATTCGCTCCGTGTTTCACGGCTTCCCACAATGTCTCGATATCGTATCCTTTCAATCCTTTCAGGTAAGCATCGGCAACGACAGAAGCGGAGTTGTTTCCAACCATGCAACCTCTGTGTCCCGGACTTGCCCATTCCGGCAGGAAGCCGCTTTCTTTATAGGTATTTACCAGTCCTTCCTGCATCTTCATGTTCATAGACGGATACATCAGGTTCAGGAAAGGGAAAAGACAACGGAACGTATCCCAGAAACCGGTATCGGTAAACATATAGCCCGGAAGTACTTCACCATTATAAGGGCTGTAGTGCATCACGTCTCCTTTAGCATCTATCTCGTAGAAACTTCTGGGAAATAATACTGAACGATACAGACAAGAGTAGAAGGTACGCAAATGATCGATATCATCGTCTTTCACTTCAATACGTCCTAAAACATCGTTCCATACCTTGCGGCCTTTCGCTGCAATCTGTTCAATGTTGTCCGTACCCAGCTCTTTCAAGTTAAGTTCCGCCTGTTCAGGGCTGATAAAAGAGGAAGCTACACGCACATTTACCTGTTCGCCCTTGCGGGTTTTGAAACCGATCAGTGCACCGGCATGATTGTCTGTCGCTTCCAGTTTGTTGGTGTCAATCACACCACTGGCTACGGCAGCCGTATAAGTAAACGGTTTGTCGAATACCAGTACAAAGTAGTTCTTAAAGTTGGCAGGAACACCACCGCTGTTTTTAGTGGTATAACCGATAATCTTGTTCTCCGAAGGGATTACTTTCACAAACGAACCTTTATCAAAGGCGTCTACCACTACATAAGAGTGGTCGTTTTCGGGGAAAGTGAAACGGAAAGCAGCCGCTCTCTCTGTCGGAGCAATTTCGGTCACTACATCATGATCGGCAAGATATACTTTATAATAATAAGGAGTAGCCGTTTCAGCTTTATGAGAGAACCAACTGGCACGCTCATCCTGATTAAATACTGCCTTACCGGTTACCGGCATGATGGCAAATTGACCGTAATCATTGATCCAGGGACTTGGCTGATGGGTTTGTTTGAATCCTCTGATCTTGTCAGCGTCATACGTATAGGCCCATCCATCGCCCATTTTACCAGTCTGCGGAACCCAAAAGTTCATTCCCCAAGGCAGCGCAATGGCAGGGTAAGTATTTCCGGTAGATAATGCGTGCTTTGACTGCGTACCAACCAGCGGACTAACATAGTCCACCGGTCCGGTAATTGTTTTTGCAGTCATAGCCCATGCACTAAGTAACGTAAAAGCGAATAGAGCTAGTTTCTTCATGGTATTTTTGTTTTATTTAATCAGTTTTCCTTCAAGCATTTTGATATAATATCCACCTACAACGGAACGTGCCTGGAAGCCTCTTTGATTCGGTTCGTCTGTAAATACCCAGTCGGACATCGGAACACGGTTAGGTGTAACGTTCATAAACAGATATACGGGTTCGATAAATTTCTCAAAGGTAGCTTTGTCATTTGCCAAGGTAGCTGTCCACATGATCCAGTCGGTCTTTGTGTAAGTTTCACGGTTATCCAACGGAAGACCATATTTATTTTGCTTCGAAAGATAGTAAGCTATTTCCGTTTCTGCAACATTTTTAGGGAAGATTTGCAGATTCAACAGTTTATCCCACACCAAGTTATACTTCTGGCTCCATGTTCCCGGTTTGTCAAATGTGAGACGATAGTGGTCACCATCATCAGCCATTTTCACCCATTCGGCAGCCATTTCTTTCGCTTTCTGTGTGTACTTTTCAGCCACGTCTTTTTTACCCAGCATATCTGCCAGATAACCGTATGAAGCAACACCCATGATTGCTTTGATAGAAAGGTTGGCATTGTGTGCAAAGTGACCTGCAAAGTCATCGGTACAAAGTTGGTTGGCCGGATCAAGTCCGTTCTCTACCAGATAGTCTGTCCACGTAGTCAGGGTTTCCCAGTGTTTCTGTGCGTAATCTGCATTACCTTCTACCTTTGCAATAGCAGCAGCCAACACTACCATATTACCCGATTCTTCTACCGGCATATCACCGCCATAAGTCTGGCCGTTAGCCAATGGATAAGTACCGACATCATGTGCAGCAAATGGTTTCGCCCATTTTCCGCTTTCGCTATAATAGAAGATATGGTTCATGGTAGCCTTCACCAACTCCGGATTGTAGTATAAGAGCAACGGAGCTCCCGGATAAGTCAGGTCGACTGTTCCGATGGAACCATTACTGAAGTTCTCCTTAGAAAGGAATACCAAGTCGCCATTCGGAGCCTGTACCAGTTTATGTGCAGCCAATGCCTGACGATAAGCCAATGCACAAAGTTCGGCATATTTACGTCCACCGGCAGCAGTAGCTTCTTCCATCAGTTTCTTGTCGAAAGCAGCGCTGTTCTTCATTTGTGTCTTGTATTCTTTCTCTGCTTTCTGGAATTGGGAAACAATCGTTTCATTACCCTCACGATTCCAGTAAGGACGCAGGTTATCACCAAAGTATTGGATAGAATAAATATCATCATATCCGATCAACAGGTGGCCATCAGCTTTTTGTGTTTCGCCCAATGAACGTACCAAAGCCAGTTTATCATAACCGTTTGTGGTAGGAGCTTCCAGTTTATTGGCTACGAAGTTCTTGCGCAGCTCTCTACCGTCACCGATTGCAGATGTGCTGTTTTCCTTTTCAGCTGCCAGATAGAAATGTCCCCAGTCGATACGAACATCATCACCCTTTTTCTTCAGAATATCCTGATTGCGGCTTCCGGTACGAAGGAATAACAAATCGCCGTCAGTAAAGCTGTCGGCAACAGATTCCTGGTGAGGTTGGTCGATTGCCCATTGCGGAGATGCTTCGAAATACAGTTCAACCTGATGTTTCTTTCCATCATTGGAGGCTACTTCATAAGAGATATAGTTGACAGGACGTGACAACAAGTCCAGATTATCCATGAACATAGGAGCGGTAAATGTCAGTTTCAGATCTACCGGACCACAAGTAAATGTATAATAAGTCTGCATAGGCTGCACGTCTGCAGATGTTTGTTGTGCTGTTTGATGGAAAGAACGGTAACCGTCCAGTTCTACCAACAATCCGAAATCCAGTAATCCGTTTCCTACACGGTTACGGCAATAGCCGGCAATCAGATTCTCACCCGGTTTCAAAGAAGCTACCACTTCTTCGGGCAGTTTCACTCTCTCGTTCTTTTTACAAGCATTACCTGTATCCACTACCTTGATGCCGTTGATATAAATAATAGCATCATCGTCATGAGAGAATTCAAGATATACATTCTTTCCTGTCAAGTCTTCCTGAATATCAGCTACCCGGCGTACCCAGATAAATTCTTCACCCCATTGAGTCTTTGCTGTATGTTCATTCTCCATGGTTCCGAAGGCAGCTTCGCCTTCTTTCCATGCTTTATCATTAAATCCAGCATTCTGCCATCCGTCAGCAGGCTGTTGAGTGGTATACTTTCCCGTCCAGCTACCTTGTTCGGATGTTTTCACCAAAGGACGTAGTTCCAGTTCTTCCGTTCCCATGAAACGGTAGGTTTGTCCGTCTACTTTAGCAACGCCAAGCAAAGGAAAGTCCTTGCCTGTCCAATGTTTCACAGGACTGTCATACAGATTGTCCGTAGTGGACCATGCACTGGTATAAGGATCGATCGTCACCAGCGGGTATGCCGGAGCACGTAATTCATTCTTCTCGTGCTGTTCCAGCTGGGTCTCACAGCTACAAAATACAGAGGCTGCTCCCAGCAACAGCGTCATCAGTTGTTGTTTCATAATTTAATTCACCTGTTTATTTAATCTATTTTACCATTCTATCGATACATTCACTCCGGCGGGATCATTCTCGAAACTCAATAAAAGAGTTTTGGAAGATTCATCCCATTCCGGCTGTTCCGCCTTTCCGTTTACCAAGACCTTTTCAGGTTTACGCGGCAAAAGGACTCTTGATACATTCGTCGTATGTAACGGGCTTTTAGCTACAAACGAGTAGCTCTGCCTCCCTACTTTTTCATCATAAATGCGGGAGGCTCCACAAAGTACCTTTGCTTTCACTTTACCCGATACTTTATTCAAATCGTACAAATACCCCTGTTCACCGGGATTAATCTGCTTGACTGTCAATACCGGCAAGCCTTTGTCGAACAAATCGATATACAATCCCGACAGTTTCAAAGGCTCTTTAGAAGAACTCTCATCCATTACTGCCGCAATCGTATAAGGACCACGTTCCACCATAAAATTGTTTTTGATTTCTATCTTCTTACCTGTTTTGCTCTCATAAGCGGATGCAATCGTTTCAAAGTATTTCCGGTCGTTTCCGCCTTTTAATACAAAATGTTTCGGATCTTCGCGCATGACAATCACGGTGCCTTTCCCAAACCGATAGGTTCCGTCACCGGGATTACGGGACAACCCCATCGCCTCAAACAGATGTTCCGAAGGAGCTTTGTATGCGTTTCCTTCCGTATTCCACCATTCTAAAACTGTTTGATAAGGATCGACATCTTCTCCACAGTACACCAACGTACCTCCTTTTTTAACCCAGTCTGCCAGATAGTTATGGTATTCCGATTTCATCGGTTTCATGTTCGAGTAGGACATTACAAGTACCTGAAGTCCGTTGAAAGTATCTTTAAACGGAGTATTCTCCATGTGTACCAGTTCCACCGGAATTCCTCTTTTTAATAAAGGCAAGGTTTGCCCATAGAAACTGGAGAATTGCGGATCGTCATATCCGTTATGATCCGGGAAACGCTGGAACATCAGCGAATTTGCCATCAATACACCAATGCCGTGCGTACCGCTGATTTGTTTGTCAGAAGTGCGAATGTCATTCAATGTGTTAATCATCACCTGCATTTGCGTAGAATACGAACGGGGAATACGTTCTTTCTGATCCGTTCCCGCTATCCGGTATAATCCCTGATAGATACGGTCCGGCCATGGCATCACTTCATAAGTATCTACCATCGGGTACATTAACTGTGCGGCAAAAGTGGCCTGATAATTGATCTTATAATCCAGCCAGTCTTTGGCACGGTCTTCAATCGGATCGGTCAGGAAATACATTTTACGATTCAAAGGGGCAGTCATGGATTTCATGCAGCCGTATTCGAGAAAAGCATTCTCAAATACACGCTCTTTCTTTACGCCGTTATAGAAGTTCGGTTCACGGGCAGTACCAGTCCACACCTGTGCGATGTAACCATCTACGCAATCCAATGAAGCCAGACTGGCCTCCGGACTTACAATTTGCCAGGAAGTGTAGTTAATCAAAGAGTGAGTAGGCACATAGCATTTCACATCCAGCCCTTTCGATTTGCCATATTCTTTGGCATAAGTGAATATCTTATCCAGCGCATTATAGTACAGATGATATTTCAATTTATTGGAGAGGTAGGTATTTTCGGGAGATTCATGTTGGGGCCTCCAGGGAAAATTATAATATTTCTGCCATTCGGATTTAAAAGCTTCGCTATATCCGCCACGCATCCAGAACTCCGGTTCTTCCAGATAGATGGAAGTAATGCCGGCATCAATCACCCGCTTTATCTGCGTTTCCTGCATATAGCGGATAAAACTTTCGGTAGGCACAATGTAAGGTATCAAGTGGCCGTGGGCTATCTCGTTTCCGTTACGATCCCGCTGCCCCTCTTTCAGGTGACCGTCTATTCCATCCCATTTGTCGAGAAAATAGTCTTTATAGTCTCCCCATGCCACTCCGGTCATAAATTGTGTCTGATACCCCTTGTCTCTCCACGACTGAACACGCTGTTCAAAAGAAACACCCTTTTTATCCAGCGTGCCATACACCATCGTGGCATCAGCACGTACGTCCGTTTCGGGTTTCCAGGGTTCGGCTGTTTGAAAAGTTGTTTTTGCTTCCTTGTCTTTGGCCGTTTGAGTTTGAGCAAAAGAAGCATAATTGCCGGTTAATAACAGGCTGAATATAATCAGTAGTTGTTTATTATTCATTTTTACGTGGTTCTGTGTCGTTTTCTATTTACTTCTTAGCCGGGAATAAAAGCATCAATGCCGGTATACCAGAAGCAGAATAGCTGTCGATTTCCGCACCTGCCGGCAACTTCTTATGATATTCACCTCCACACACATTTCGCGTCTCATCTCTGTTTGCCCAACCTGTTTTGATGGTATGTTTCAGGAATGGAAGATATTGGGTTTGTCCGCAATCATATACTAACCTTGCCATGTATTCAGCAAAAATGGCAGTATAGATTCCCTGTTCAATACCACTTTCAAAAGGTAGCACTTTATGTTCTGCTGACATATCTTTCACTGTATAGTCTGCTGCCAGAATAGCATTGTCCAGATAACGTTTCTCTCCAGTCGCCTTATAAAGCAATATGGATGCACCGATAAAGGTTGCCTGGTTGTAGACATGTGCCTTCCACGCGGGATTGCCATTTCCATGACGGCTATCAGCAATCTTTCCTGTTTCTTTATCCAGCAGATTTTCCACTCCCCATTCGTAGATTTCTTTGCCTTTGGCAAGATATTGAGCCTTCGTCTGATAATCCGGCCGTTTGCTGGTCGATTCTTTTCTATTTTCAGGCACGTTATTGTAGAGGGTCAATGCTGCCACCACTGTCGGAAAGTTAATACATGCCATCTTTCCATCACCGAATTTATTCGGTTTCGGATTCCGAATAGGTTGCCATTGCCAGAACATACCTCCGTTTTCTTTGTCATACGAACCGGTATCACCCACCTTTTCCGAACCATACCACACACGTTTGAAACTGGCTTCCGAGAGTTTCAGATATTCATCCACTCCAAAAAGTTCGTAGCCACGTGCCAGGCTGATAGTCCACCACATGATGTCATCGTAGATGAACCAACCGGTATTTTCATTGTTATCATCAAAATCAAACTGACAATATTGCGCTTTGTTCCCTGCGAATATTTTCTCGCAGAGTGTTTTATAATAATTCGTTTTCTTTTTGTCTTTCTGTGCCTTTGCCAGTTTATAAGCATTCATTGCCATATCCCAATAAATAGGCTGACACCAGATAGCCGCTGCTCCATTGCCACGGTCAACAGCACTCGGATAGGACGAATTTGTCTTGTAAATATATTTATTGGAGTCTAGTAGTGTATTATTAAATCCTTCATAAGCTGCCCATACATCTTCGTTCGTATATGCGCGCTTCTTCTGGTTTGCTTTTCCTGAATTGCCGACTGCCCATATAGTAGTTGATGCTCCCAATAGTAGTGTCAGAGCTAAAAGAATTTTGCCTTTCATGATAGTTTATAAGTTTATAGTATTTTTCCTGTTACAAAGATTGCAGAAATAGCTGAAAAAAAACGATAATATTTATTCAATAAAGAACAAATACAGACCAAAACACTTTTCTACAATAAAAATAAAGGATTAATAAAGGGGTATTGGAGAATAATTTCCCCTCACTCTGTCCTTATGACAGAGATAAGGGGAATATTTAATCTACCTATTGAAAACTCATCCCGGTAAACAATTATTTGTTATCTGTAATGTCTGTGGATTCAATCCATTGCCAGTTATCACCAACTAATGTCGCCGTATGGCCTTTCAAACCTGTTATTGTATTGGTAGCACTTTGAGTAGGCTGATCACCTTTCACTTCAAAATCCCAAGCATCTACCAAATCCGGGTTATCGGCACTTACACCTTCTTCATTACCCATATAAGAAGCATATACCTGATTTTCTGTCCGATTTGTTTTCCAGATACGGATCTTCTTTATGTAACCGGAGAACCATTCGTTACGATTTCCATTTTTGTCCATCATACAGAATCCGGTCATGCGAATCTGATTAGCTATGGATTGTTCATTGATATACGTTCTCCAGGACTCACCCACACGAATGACTTCATCTTGTCTCGTACCATCAATCATGGAATAGCACTTCACATCTGTCGGAGTATCAAATCCCGGCAATCCCTTATCCCTGAAGAGGAATGCATAATGTGTCCAACGATCTTTGGTCCAGTTGTCCGACTTTTTCCATCCCGGTTCCCATTCTTGTGGATTTGTATGATTATTATCTTGCCAGTGAGCAACCATTGTTCTCAACAATCCCTTTGTACGATCCTGGGCACGCCATCCGCTCCAATGAGGATCGTTTGTCATGGTAGAAAGGAAAGTACAGTTGTCTTCTCCCTGCTTATTGCAATATTCTTTAATATTCACCCAAAGTTCAATCGTAAATGCCTGATTGTCATCCTCTCCAAACTTCACATAATCCTCGCTATAACCAAAGTCTATATAAGAACCGGCATTTCCGTCTACAAACAGATTCCAGGTAATCTGACTGTTATCCGGCCATGCAGAATCTTCGACTTCTTCTACTTTCTTATCGGCAGCAGCAATAGCCTCATCATAAATCTCCTGCGTCATATCTGTGATGGAACCGGATTTGATTCTTTCAGCCAGACTTTCCAAGTCTTTAGCTGCACTCTCCAAAACCGACTTATTTTCTACCGGATATTGTCCCTGATGATTTCCCCACTTCGTTTCATCATTAACGATTGCAAGTATTTCATCCGCCTTAGCCAGTAAATTATTGATATATTGCTGTGCTTCCGGAGACAGATTATAATATTTTGAATTTTTAAACTCGTCAATCGCTTGATTTACCTTTACTACAGCAGCTTCCAAAGTTGTTTCATCCAGTTCTTCGCCAGCTTCTACCCGTGTTATCAGTGCATCCAACTCGGCAATAGCAGCATTTAATATATCCTTTCCAGTTTCAGGATATGTTCCGGGAGCAGTTCCATAGGTTGAATTTTTCAATAAATAGTTCAATGACGTACGGCTTTCCTGTAAGATACTTAATTGTGTATCTGTTATGTACTCGTCTTCAATATCGTCACAAGCGGTAAATATCCCTGCCAGACTAGAAATCAGGAGGAAAGAGAGGAGCATTGCTCCCTCTCTCCATTTATTAGTTAAACATTTCATGTTTTTCATCGTTTTTACATTATTATTCAACAATACGTTGCCACTCGTAAGTACCGATAATCTTAGCAGTATGACGGCCTGTCAAATCTATTACTTCATTACCCGAACCGGAAGGTTTGGTCATGAAATCCCATGCTGCCGCCAAGTCTGCTTCTTTACCCGTCACTTCTGCCGTTCCATTATAAGAATTCTGAACATATTCGTTATCCTTTGCGCTCTTCCAGATGCGGATTTTCTTCATATAACCGGCAAAGCCTTCTTCAAACAGATTATCACTGGTACGCATATAACGTCCGAAAGCGGTCATCGGGGCATTATAGTTGGCATAGTTGCTTGAATTATAGAATCTGCTACCCACGCTTCCCTCGGTTGTTTTCACTTCTCCGTTCACATACAATTTCGCACGAAGCTCCGGACTGCCCGGCAAGCCTTTATCACTGTACACAAACAAGAAATGTTGCCATTCTCCATCTTCCGGTGCCTTTAGTGACGGTTCACAGATATTTCCTCCTGTTTCGCCCCAAGTTGCACGATAAATACCACCGTCCGCATTACGCCAGTACATCATCCAGCCGTTACGCCATCCATCACCGCCCATATAAGTTGACAGGAACACATTCTGGTCTTTTCCACCACCTTTGGTTACTTTCACCCAAAATTCAACAGTAAAGGCTTGGTTTCCTTCGGTTCCGAAATTGACATATTCTTCGCTACGTCCGAAATCGATATAAGAACCGCCATCACCACGTCCGTCCACAAACAGTTCAGCCGGTGTTGTTTCAGCGTCTTCTGTACGGATCGTACTCTTGAATTGTTCTATAGACGCCTTGGCTTCTGCCACATAGCGTTGTTTCTCACTTTCCGACGGAGAGGGTTGCTGACATTTGATTAAAAGTACCGCACGATTGGCATCATCTATCGCATCTGTCAGAATTGCCCGACTTTCGGTGGGGTACTGTCCTTTCTTATCTCCGTAGTCTGAATTTTGCTGCAAATCGGTCATTTCAGCAATCAATGCATCCAGTTGGTCGATATAGGTATCTTCTATTTCAGGAGCCGCAGTATACTCGTCATGCGTTTCTTCAGAACAAGCCGCCAATTGAAGTGTCAGTACCATGCATAACACATAATACCACATTTTCCAATTTGAATATTTCGTATTCATTATTCTTCTTTTTTATGGGTTACAATTATTTATCTGCCGGAAACAACAACATCAATGCCGGTATTCCGGATGCACTATAGCTGTCAATAGTAGCGCCTTCTATCTGTGCCTTATGATATTCGCCACCACACAAATTACGTGTCCGGTCGCGATTAGCCCAGCCGTAATTAATGTTACGTTTCAAGAACGGTACGTACTGGGTCTGGCCACAATCATTCACCAGCATGGCCATGTATTCCGCAAAGATAGCGGTATAAATACCCTGTTCCACGCCACTCTCGAACGGCAGTAAATCGTACGTTTCGGACATGGTATTCATTGTATAGTCAGCTCCTAAAATTGCATTGTCCAAATATGTTTTCTCACCGGTAGCTTTATAAAGCAATAACGAAGCTCCGATAAAAGTGGCCTGATTGTATACATGGTCCGACCATGCCGGATTGCCTTCACCATGCTTGCTGTCGGCAACCTCTCCGGTATTGCTGTCTACCAGATTCTTCACAGCCCATTCATAGATTTCTTTTCCTTTTGCCAGATAAGCTTCCTTCGTTTCATAATGCGGACGGGTAAAATCACCGTACTTATTACTCCAGCTTTCCGGATTCGGATCAGCCACACGATCGGCAGGAACGTTATTGTAAAGGGTCAATGCAGCTACCACAGTCGGGAAATTGATACAAGCCATCTTACCATCACCGGCAGCATTTTCATTCGGGTTGCCAATAGGCTGCCATTGCCAGAACATACCTCCACCCAAATTCTTTTCAGGATCTGCATAAGAACCCGTATCACCTACGCGGGGAGAACCGTACCATACACGTGCAAAACTTGCTTCTGCCAGACTGCGATACTCTTCCACTTTAAATAATTCGTAAGCACGTGCCAAAGTAATGGTCCACCACTGTATATCATCATAGATAAACCAGCCGGTATTCTCATTATTATTGTCGAAATCAAAGTTTACATAATGTGCTTTATTTCCGGCAAACAAATCATCACACAACTGCTTGTATTTGTTTTCTCTTTCCGTATCCCCTTCCGCTTTTGCACGTTTATATGCGTTCATGGCCATATCCCAATAGATCGGCTGGCACCAGATAGCGGCAGCTCCGTTATTACGGTCGGTAGCAGCAGTATAAGCGGTACTTGTTTTATAAATGTTCTTATCGGGATCCAGCAAGTTATCATTAAATGCTTCATAGGCAGTCCAGGTATCCGCATTGGTATACTCCGGTACAATCTCGTAATCCGGGGTATATGGCTTTGCCTGTTTATCCTCATTGCAAGAGGACATACAAAGGACACCGGACATGAGACAAACTGCAGAGAAAATATATTGTTTCATCATAATTTCTATTTTATAATCAGTATTTAGAATCCTGTATTCTGAACCAAGTTTTTATCAATATCAATTTCGCCCTGTGGTATGGGGAAGAAGTACTGACGGTCAAAAATACGCTTCACAATCTCCGTACGTTTGAAGAATTCATTTCCGTCATAATTGACATTCATACCGTGAATTGCCTTGTTGAAATACTCATTTACCAATCCCCAGCGACGTACATCAAAATAACGGCAGTTTTCGAAACTCAACTCAATGCGTTTCTCTTTACGAATCAGCTCCATGACTTCTTCCGTTGTAGTCGGTTTAGGCAGATTGACTGTTTCACCGTATCCCGGAATACCCGCACGCTTACGGATCATGTTCATATACGTCCAGATGTCTTCATGAGTCGGGCTGACATGCGCAAGTGCTTCGATATAGTCAAAATAAATATTAGTCAGACGCAAGAGCACACAAACCAAGTTCTGGTTACGGTCGCCGGAATCCATTCCTTTGCGCACCAAATAACCTGTACTTGTATAGTCATTGCTACCTTGTTCTTTACCACAACTTCCGCTATAAGTGAAATCTACTATATAATCGCCTTCTGTTCCATCAAACCATTTTGAATTACTAAAGGTAATGTCTACATAAAAACGAGGTTCACGATTAACATACATCATTCTGGTTCCTGCCGGTGCATATAAGGTACCGTCTGTTCCTTTGTATTCTGTTGTAGAGACTCCCTCTTCTACATAATCGGATTTTTCGTTGATAATCGGAGTGACTCCGTCAGCACTATAACCGGAAATAGGAGATTCTCCGTTTGACATGAAATAGGCATCTACCATTTCTTGGGTTGCTCCCAACAAGCTACCACCTCTATAATTAGTCGTATTACCGGATCTATTCGGCATACGGTCGTACTGCATGGTTCCGGCAGCATTATCCAAACGATAGAAAATCATTTCTTTATTGTTACCCATTTCAGAAAACAGGGTTCTTACTGCACGGCGATAAGATTCTGTCGGGCTGAAGCCTTCCGAGTCCGGACCGGAAACAGAAACACCGTCCTTATTGGTATACATCAAATGATAACGACTTCCATAATTAGAGAAGAAAGTGTTACATTCATTAATCACTTTCTGCCAATTAGCACGTTTGGTAGCTTCGTCCGGTTTGTTAGGGAACAGTTTTGTTCCGTCCGTATTAGCCAGGTCTGAATAGTAATTGCACTCACCATTAAACAACCAGCTGGCACGATAAGTCAATGCCTCGATGATAAACGCCTGTGCAATCGCCTTATCAATACGGCCATATCCGGACACTTTGTCGGTAGAAGCATCGTCCAGTAAACCATCGTTTTGCGCACCTTTCAGTTCTGATACGATAAAATCGAAACACTCGTCTACCGTATTACGAGGGAGTTGCAACTCATCGCTCGGAGTATCCATCGGGAAGTCCTTTTCAAGCAAAGGAACCGGACCATAAGTACGTACTAGATAAAAATAGTAGATCGCCCGCAAAGCTCTTGCTTCCGCTTTCCATTGATTTCTTTCTGTAACAGTCAGCGGTGCCTGATCTACATTTTCTGTAAATACTGCCGCTTCATGAATACCTGAAAACCAGCTCTTCCAGCGATACAACACCATCGTTCCTTCCGTCGCATCGATAGAGTTGTTATTTATCAATTTCCCTTTATTGTCATTTGTCCACTCTGCTTCGTCACTGGAGCCTGTCCAAGGACCGGGAGTACGGTACAGACTTGTTTCATGCACCTGACGTTGGTTAAATTCATCCGGTAAGAATGTGTATACGTTCGAAAGATACCGCAAGGCTCCATCTCTGGTTGTGAAAATCTCCTTGAGTGATAAACGGTCATCAGGCACCTGGTCAAAATAGTCATTACAAGATGTCGTCAAGAGACACGCCAGCAAACTAACGATTATATAATTATATTTTTTCATTATCTTTTTGTTTAGAATGTGAAATTAATACCAACTGAATAAGAAGTCGTATTCGGATAAGAAGCACCATTATCGGTATTCAACTCCGGATCCCACAATTTGAAACGACTCAAAGTGAACAGGTTAGTTCCCATTACATATACAGCCGCATTCTTCAGATGAACTTTATTCACCCAGGGTTTAGGCAGATTATAAGAGATCTGCAATGTCTTCAAACGCAGGAAGTTCATGTTACGTACCCACCAGGTACTTTTCTGGAAGTTATTAATATTACTGGTTGTTTCGCTTCCATAAGACAAACGCGGATAAAAGGCATTCTGATCCGGATTTTCCTCTGTCCAACGGTCGCCAATGTTAGAGTAAAGGTTACCACTACCGCCACCGCCATTAAACGGATTAACACTGCTACCATTCAAAACACGTTCGGCTCCTGCTACGCCCTGGAACATCATACCCACAGACAAGTCTTTCCAACCTACTGTAAATCCGAAACCATAGACAGTTGTCGGCACATCACCACGAGAAATGTAAGTCTGGTCGTATGCGTCTATCTGACCGTCATTGTTTAAATCCTTGTATTTGATATCTCCGGCTTTCACTGTTCCAAACTGTGATGCAAACGGTTTGGGAGTAATGGCTTTATTGGCATCCGACAAAGATTCCCAGCGTGCCATATCATCTATTTCAGTTTGAGTGAACAGCCCCTCGGCAACATATCCTTTCACTCCATTGATGTTGTGCCCATATTGGTTCATCCATTCGTATTTCTGTTCCGGCAATTCTCCCTGAATCCATTTATCCTTATTAAAGGTGACATTACCACGAAGCGCAATTACCCAGTCTTTATTGATACGCTTGTTATACTCGATCGTTCCGTCAAATCCTTTATTTTCTATAATACCGATGTTTCCGTAAGGAGCAGATGTGTTGTATCCCAGGAATGAAGGTATAGAATGTTCACGCTTCAACAAGATGTTTTCACGACGTTCTTTAAACAA
>SCPO01000134.1_pt1 | contig 110077 bp, 131 predicted proteins | sample 6106821 | NCBI WGS metagenome assembly SCPO01 (sample SAMN10720448, study PRJNA508395) | human gut metagenome | isolation source: Participant 2 stool, 0 month | host: Homo sapiens | collected 2017
TTTCATTGGATCACTAAGCTCAAAAGTATCATTATAATGATATCTGTATTTAGTTAATCCTCTAATCAAAGTGGATTCATCTTCTTGTATTTTTAATAACCCGACTAACCGTTCATCCTCTAACCGTCCCCATACATATGAGGAATCAATTGTATACATTTTTTTTATCCAAATATATATCAAATCAGTTAGCCTCTCAGTTTCTAATTTTTTATTCCACCGAATATCCTTAGATGCCCAAGAAATGTGTTGTGGGTTAGACTGAACCATATCTTCTTCTATAAATATAGAGTGCCCACTCTTATAAGTGTTTTCCCTATGGAGGTATATTCTATATTCATTATAAAGATATATAAATAAATCTAAAATACATTGATGCGTAATATTATATAAGCTATCCCGTTTAGAAGCTTGAGACCAAGCGATGCCGAAAACTGCATATCGCCCTTCACTATATCTAGCCCCTCCTTTTGTTGTATTTGAAGCGAAAGAGGCTTATCCAAAAAACTATCTAAATACTGCACTGTATCGCAATCATAATATGAAGACTTATCAGTTTTATTATATAAGGTTTTTAATTCTTCTCGATATTGATTATAAGTTAAACTTGATAAAACATTATACGAGTCCAATTTAAAACGTTCAAGACTATCATCATTAGAATTTCTAACTATAGATTTTATAGTTTGATCAATAAACGGAAAAATATCAAACAAGAATACTAATAGCACCTGATTTAATAACTCTATATTCAAAAAAGCTTCTTCATAATCAATTAACTCTTCTAAATTTATAAAAGGTTTATTGGTAAATAAAGCAAGAGTTGGCATTTCATTAAACTGCTTTAGCACGGAAACAGCCATATAGTGTGGTAAGTTACATAATAGCATCAAGAAAAGAAATAAAGATGCATTAAGCTCATGATAATTTAAAGATAATATGTTCCGAATCTCATAGGATACATTCTGTTGATAAAGCCATTTATGTAGCAATACGATTGGTAAACAGCATGTTTGTTCATCAAGTTGCTCTAATAAAAATGCTTCGTTTAAAGCATACTCCCCTTCAACCTCTTTCTTCAGTAGGTTTTTATATAGTTTTTGAGACTTCTTGATTAAGTCCTGAAGACCTATATAATTTTTTCCTTCTAATACTTCAAAGCTCGCATCACTTAACAGCATTTTTTTATGTATCATTAAAGAATTATTTGGAGAATCTATTGATGCTGAAACTATGTTTGGAAAATCCTTATCATCAAAAGTTGCAGCTGGTTCTGAAAGTACTGTGCCATTAAATGTATATATTTTATTAAAAGCCATCGTAGAAGTACATTTTTTAGTTCTTCGATTTCTACTTCTCTCCTTAGACTCATTATTTTCTGAATTATTTAAATCTATATGCCGTAATATAGCCAACGCAATATAATGGTCGATTACTTCTTTTATAAAAAAAGAATCAGAATATAACGAAAAAGAATCAGATGTTACATTCATATGCATTACACCCAAAAGTATCCTAATAGCCTCAAAATCTCTAGGCTCTAATCCAGCTCTTATAATAAAAGAATCATAAGGATTACTCATATAGCTTGTTTGTTCTTGGGATAAACATAAGCCATATAAACGGTCTAACTCTTCATATAAATTCCCATATATTATTATTCAAAAACTTATGCTCTACTCTTTATATTCTGCTCATGATCATATTCACTTATTCTTTGATATAACGACAATAAATACTTATAAAAACACATACAATCAGGATCTATTAATCGAATTTTAGTATTTTCATAAATATAGCTTTCATAACCACCTGTACCATTGTCCTTCAACGGAGTACTTTTAAAAAATATATTATAAAAATCTCTATTCAAAACATCTAAGTCACTTCTATTCATTTTTATCCTTCTGAACTTAACTAACTAAAAACTCCATATTTTTGTATTAATTAGCCATTTTTAAAATTAAAAATGGCTAATTTTTTATTTTTTTACATATACAACCAGTATAACATAAAGAATTATAAAATATCAGTGTAGTCAGTGCTGCTACATAAAAAAATTTAAGGAGGCAAAGAAAATGGAAAAAAATTACCCTCTATCCCCTAGTGATGAGCCACAAAAGGCCAACATCTCTACTGCTGAATTAGTAACTTTTCAGCCATTAACAAGGAGTAGTGTTACCTATGAAGATATACCACTCCCCGAGGTACCAAAAGTAGAAGAACAAGGTTCAACACCTCTTATTTCTACACTAAATGCATCTACCTTTAGTGCATATGCTAGTATTTCCCCACCAGGAAATATTGAGCAACTTCTAAAAAAGGATATATCGAGCGTTGATCATCGATATGATGAATCAGCACTAAAACCACAAGACGTATCCACATACCCTGTAGTCTTAACGGCAATCAACGTAAATGAGTTTCAGGTCTCGGCAAACACAAAAACTAGCCATTGTAATAATCGGTTAAAAAGTTTTGTTGAGTACGATGGTGTTATTTGTCAAATTGATAAAGTGACGCAGGAACCAAAAGATGAGATTCTAAATTGTGTGCTTTCATTTACAGAGGAACGTGAGGTTTACGATTTAGATTGTTGTCAAAGCTTTTACGTAATCCATGTCAAAACATCGATTTCAGAGGCAGATGTCATCATCCAAAAAGAACAGCTTGATACTCTATATTCATTGCTCAAGAAGAGGTTTCCCGAAATCAGCTTCAATGCTGACTGCGGAAAAGCTAAAGAGCTGTTCAAACAGTATATAGCTGAACGTTATATACAAGATAAGGCAGCAATGAAAAGCACAAAAGTAAATAAATATCCTGGCTGGGGAAAAGCCTTTGAAGCCAAAAAATTTCATCCTGGGCAGAATGAAAATGGTGACACATTGTTAACTTTGCCAAAGGTCGACCAAAACCACAGATACAACCTGTACGATTATGGTTTCAAATTACTAAAGCTCGCCCCAATGGAGGTTATTTTACCACTCTTCTTACATGCTCATAGTGGTTTTGTAAGAAAGTTATTCCAAGAGGGCTCTCACCCTATACAGTATGTGCCGACACTAATTGCTCCTACAGGTAGTAGAAAAACATCTCTCGCAAAGATTTTCTTCCTACTATTTAATCACGAAACATACGCATCATTTAATGATACTGACCGTGCAATTGAACTGGTGTCAACTCACTATAAAGATCAAACAGTAATATTTGACGACTTCAAACTGACAAATGACAAAACTTTACTAGCTAAATTTGAGAAGTTCATTCGTCCACTCTCGGAGAGTCAAGGTAGGGCAAAATCTAGTGATGCAGGCAGTCGCTTAGAGCGTACTCAACAACTGCATACCGCAATCATAACTGCTGAATCCTATCCTAATGAATTACAGCAGTCAAGTAAGTTACGACTATTGCCAATCTTCATGAAGCAGGAAGATGTAAACAACCAGGTTTTGACTGATTTCCAAAACGAAAAAGCTCATGCTAAAAAGCATTTAAAAGCAGCAAGGTTAGACGAATATATGGTGCTATTTATCCATTATATTGAGGAGCATTATGACGACATAGTCTATATGATTCAAAATACGTCGCCAGTATATGGAATTAGTCAGCATGCACGAATTAATGCTATGTATCAGGTACAGGCACTTCTTGCCAAAATAATTCTTGATTTTGGCGTATGGTGTAACTACCACAGTCAAGAGCAAGTCAACAGTTTATATCAGCAATGGTGTAATACTATCAAGGGCTTAGTTATTGCAAATAATGAGTTATGTAACGATGCTACGCCAACAACCCTATTTCTTAGAACATTGGCCAATGGTGAAGCAGCTAATGAAGTTACATATGCACCTGATAAAGCCACATATTGGGCTAATCCGGACCAATATGTTGGTATTATACATCAAACAGATCTCATACTAATACCGAGTGCGGCATTCGCTTATGTTGAAAAAACTTGCCAACGGCTAGGTCGTCGCATGGAACATACGATGGATACTATTGCAAATCGGCTTCGAGATGAAGGCATCTCCAAAGGATATGGTGGATCTGACCGCAAAAAGCTCCGACCATATATAAAACTAAGCAAAGGAACTAAAAAAATGGATGTCATCTGCATCCCACTGTCTAACTATTCTAAATTAACTATGGAGGAAGATTAATATGACTATTAACATTAATCACCAAGCACAAGAAAAATTAAATAACACTAACTTTTATACTGCAATTAGCCCTATTGCATTTGTTGTAAATCATTCTCTTGATTACATAGTGCAATGGATGGAACAGTATCAAGCAGTATATTTCAGCCAAACCAAAACCGTAGAGGAAGCTAATCAACTAGTTTCATCTACAATCTACTATAATCAATCCTTGTATATTCCTAAGGAACAGTGGTTCATAAATAGTTGCCGAGGAGAACATAACACGCAGCTTCCCTATGAACCTAACTCCCCAATGATATTTAATGGTTCTGCAAACTCCACTACTAATACTGAGCTTATGGAAAATAATAGTCTAGGGGTATGGGCAATTATATCTGACCAAGGATATGGTACTGCCGATAATTCGTACACGCTAAAAGGAATTATAGAATCTAATGGTTTAACCAATGTCATAGCTAGAAAGTTCATGACATTGACAGATGCTAATACGTATGCACGACAACGTTATACGAGACGATATAATTTCTTGTTTCCACAAGCTATACTCTGTATTCCACAAGGGGACTTAAATATTAACCAATTCTATGCCATTCCCAATTATGAGCAATTAAATCAACAAAGCCCTAATTTAATGGAATGGAATAACCTAATAAAAAGGGACATGTTCTTATAACTAATTTGATAGTTATTAGGCTGATAGTTTAGAAAGGAGGGCTGTGCCGGCCATGAAAACTTCAAATAAGACCATAGCAGCCCTCTCTATTCAAGAGTTGAGCAAATTCTTAAATGTATCAGTGCAAACACTTCGAAAGCGTTTACGTGATCAAGGGTATTTACTACCTAAAAATAAGGTTGGTAATTGCTATTACTTTACGCTAAATGATTGTGAGTCCTTCATTGCCAATAACTATGGTATCTTTTATAATGATTTTGTGAACAGGTACTCCGATGGCAAGAGAAACGAGTCCATTATGTACCAAATTCCATCAGGTAAAGGTATCATCTCGAAAGAAACGCAACGAAGTGGTAAAACGTATTATTACATACGTAATCTTCCACTGTATTGTGATGACCAAGGCACCGTCATTAAGTTCCGTTCCAAAGGGTTCACATCTAAAGAAGAAGCTGAATTCGAGCGTAAGCGTATGCTCACAGATCGCGATAATGGTTTGTATAAGTATCGCTTCATTGAGGCTGAACACCTACAACAATTATCGAAGAAAAAAGCACCTACTGGTGCCAATCAGAGCTATTATGACTTCTGCATCAATTACTTTACAAAAGCAACGTATGCTGAAGCCACTCGTAAACTATACTTGGATATAACGAAAAATAGGATTAAACCATTTTTTGGTACTACGCCTATTTCCGACTTATCTAAGTCATTATTGCAGCAATTTGTAGACCAATATTCTACAAATATAAAGAAAACATTTATCGTACTAAGTTTGACCTTAAAGAAACTACATAGTCTAGATTTGATTCCGACTAATTTTTATAGTTCTCTAATTAAACCAGCCTCAACAGCTCCAAAGCACCCAAAAGAGGCTCTTACAGTCAATGAGACACAAAGTTTCCTTAATTATTATAAAGGCCACCATTTAGAACATTGTGTGCTGCTGCTGTTCCAGTGTGGCTTGCGTATTGGTGAGCTACAATCTTTACAATGGGATGAAATTGAGATCATTGATGATTCTAAAGCTAAGGTTCATGTTAATTCATCATGGGGTGAAACTCAATACGGCATGAATCGAAAAGAGCCTAAAACACACTCGAGTAAGCGTGTAATCCCGATTAGTAGTACTTATACTATCTCGGTACTAAAGCGTGCTAGAGCAGCATCTAAAGGTAACCTATGGGTAGCTGAAAATGAAACTGGCTTACGTCCTATTGACAAGAGTAATTTTACTAAACGCTATTTTGCTAAGGTTGGTAAAGAGCTAGGTATTGAAAAACATCTATCAAGCCATGTAGCTCGGCATACGTTCATCTCAAACCTAGTCCAACACAACGTACCGTATACTGAAATTGCCAAATTAGCTGGTCATGATAACACAACAATGATAATTAAAGTATATGCTCATGCGATACAAGATGAAGAGCAAACTTTCAATTATGTATCAAACCTATATACCTGATGCAAGGATAACGCAAGTATAAAAAACTATACTTGCACCATATCCTTGCATTTATTTTAGGGCAATAAAAAAATAACCATAAGAGCCAAAACCCTTATGGTTATTACATTTCTTTGGTGATCCAGGAGGGATTCGAACCCCCGACCCACGGCTTAGAAGGCCGTTGCTCTATCCAACTGAGCTACTGAACCATGTGGATTACCTATATATGTAATTATCTATTATAGTATAAATTATGTACTATGTATCGTCAACTGTGCTCTATTGCAGTTTACCCTAAAAAAGGCAAAAAAAAATGGAGCGGGTGAAGGGAATCGAACCCTCGCGACCAGCTTGGAAGGCTGGGGCTCTACCATTGAGCTACACCCGCAAATAAAAAAATGGTCGGAGCAGCAGGATTCGAACCTGCGACCCCCTGGTCCCAAGCCAGGTGCGCTACCAAACTGCGCTATGCCCGTCATTAATTACTTGCTAATTATAGCAAACCTGGTAGTTGATGTCAACCACTACTCTTGCTGAGTTTTTACTCTGTTGAGTATCGCTCTGCAACGAAAATTATTATATCATTGATACAAATTAGTGACAAGTACTTTTTTACAACTTCATTAATTTTTTAAATTTTATTAGTACATATAAAAACATGCACCTCTTTCGAGGTGCATGTCATATTATTCTATAGTTATTTTATGGTTATGCCAATGCTTTTACAGCAAATAGATTAACCTTCGTAGCTACCGTCTTCTATTACGCCAGGGTTTTTAGCGATACCTTGTTTTACAGCAACTTCAGCAACTGCTTTAGCAACCGCTGGAGCTACACGAGGATCGAATACGGATGGCATTACATTTTCTTCGTTCAATTCGCTATCAGGAATCAAGTTAGCCAATGCATCAGCTGCAGCTAATTTCATTTCATCAGTGATTTGAGCCGCACGTACGTCGATAGCACCGCGGAATACGCCAGGGAATACTGCTACGTTGTTGATTTGGTTAGGAGCATCGGAACGACCAGTACCAGCGATGCGAATACCAGCTGCTTTCATATCAGCATATGTTGCTTCTGGGTTAGGGTTAGCCATTGCGAATACGATTGCATCCTCAGCCAAGTTTTCCAAAATTTCTTTTGTAAATGCACCTGCTGCAGATACACCAAGAAGAATATCAGCACCTTTAGCATTTTCAGCCAAGTTGCCATGTTTTTCTTCAAGTTTAAGCAAGTCGATCAATTCAGCTTGCAAGGAGTCAAGACGTTTGTAATCTTTGTGCAATACGCCAGAAGATACTAACAATGTAATATCACGAGCGCCAGCAAGATATAACAAACGAGCAATGTTTGCACCAGCAGCACCAGCACCGTTTACAACGATTTTAGCAGTAGCTAAATCTTTTTTAACTAAACGAAGAGCCTTTTACACCAGCCAAACATGCGATAGCAGTACCGTGTTGGTCATCATGGAATACAGGGATTTCCAATTCTTCTTTCAAACGGTTTTCGATTTCATAGCATTTAGGAGAAGAAATATCTTCCAAGTTAATGCCAGCAAAGTTTTTTTGCAATAATTTTACAGTGTTGATCAATGTATCAGCATCTTTTGTATCTACAACTAATGGAATGCAGTCTACATCGCCGAATTTTTTGAACAATAAAGATTTACCTTCCATTACAGGCAATGCTGCTGCAGCACCGATATCGCCAAGACCAAGAACACGAGTACCATCGGATACAACGGCAACCATGTTGGAACGGCAAGTTAATTCAAAGGATTCTGCTTCATTATCTTTAATACGCAAGCATGGTTCTGCTACACCTGGTGTGTAAGCTACAGATAAATCATGAGCGTCTTTTAATTCATATTTAGTTCCTACAGTAAGGAAACCTTTTAATTCACGTTTTTTTTGTACAGCTAATTCACGTACGTCCATAATAATTCTCCTTTGTGGATAAACTCGGACTCTTTTGAGTCGGTAATTAATACCTTTAACTAATTGTATTATACAAAATGATATATAACAATTCAAGTTTTTTCGATATAGTTCTCCGAATATTTTAGAATTAAATTCAATTAATCTATTTTAGTAATAAAAATGATGATTAAATAAAAAGTAGATAAGCCATATACGACTTATCTACTTTGGTACTATATACGTATTATCCGATAGGACACATAGCATACAGAATATATATTTTATTTATGCTTTTACAGATGGCAAATTACGACCATAGAAAATTTCCATCATTTCTTGTTTTAACTGATGTTTAATTTGTTTGATTTCTCGTTCACTCAATTCAGATTCAGTAATCCCAAAGAGATAGTTATCTAAATCAAATTCTTTTAACATCATTTTTGTGTGGAAAATATTTTCTTGATATACGTTCACATCAATCATGTTATACATGTTGCGAGTTTTTGCATTGATGTAGTTTTGAATAGAGTTGATACGATGATCAATATAAATTTTCTTACCAGATACGTCACGTGTAAAGCCCCGTACATGGTAGTCCATTGTAAGGATATCAGAATCAAAGCTTTGAATCAAATAGTTAAGTGCTTTAAGGGGAGAAATCTGACCACATGTAGATACTTCAATATCGGCACGGAACGTACTAACTCCTTTGTGCGGATGGCTTTCAGGATAAGTATGTACAGTAAGGTGAGATTTATCAAGATGCATGACTACATCTTCCTTTTCAATTTCCTCTTCAGAAATCAAAATCGTAACAGATGCACCTTGAGGGTCGTAGTCTTGTTTCGCTACGTTAAGGATATTAGCGCCGATAATATGGCTTACTTCTGTTAAAATAGCTGTTAAACGATCTGCATTGTATACTTCATCAATGTACTGAATGTATTGCTTTTTCTCTTCTTCCGTACGAGTATAACAAATATCATAAATATTAAAACTCAATGTCTTTGTGAGATTATTAAAGCCATATAATTTCATTTTAGGCTTTGCTTTAACTGGTGTATCCATGATATGTCATAACCCTTTCCATGCATAGACTTACTATTTTTTTTGAAAGCTTAACCCGCCAAGGCTCAAAGCTTTTACCATATAACTAAACAATATCTTGTTTATACACAAATTCTACACTAAACTGTCCATTATCGTAGGTAACGATAGCAAATGTACCGCCTGAGCGGTCACGAGCCAACGAGATACTGCCGGGATTCACAAATACCGCATCACGAACACGAACCTCACCATGATGATGACTATGACCGGACACGATGAGTCGCGCCCCCATATCAGTGCCTAACTCAATCAGTTTTTGTATTCGATTATAATATGATACCTCATGACCATGAGTCATGTAAATATAGGTATCCTCCAGCGGAATCAACTGTTCCCGCGGTTCTAGAGGCTGTACACGGTCATTATTACCGCGCACTGCATACACAGGAATATCAGTATGTTCCTGCATATAGCGTGCATCATCGCCATAATCACCAGCATGAAGCCACATATCAATTTCTTGGTCTGCTGTAGCCTCCAAGACAAGATCTATATCATCTAGATACCCATGGGTATCACTTAAAATACCAATTCGTTTCATTTTATAAGTTCTCTAATACTATTATATTACATATTTATATGAACTATACCATATAGTTCGAAAATATTAAAGCTTGTTAATTAATTTGCGTAAAGCACGGCCACGATGGCTGATGGTTTCCTTTTCTTCAATGCTAAGTTCTGCCATTGTCTTTTCAAATTCAGGTACATAGAAGTATGGATCATAGCCAAAACCATTGTCCCCTTTTGGCTCATCTTGAACAAGTCCATCACAATAGCCTTCAGCCGTCACTTCACGGCCATCAGGATATACGAGAGCTAAAGCACATACATAATGACCTGTGCGGTCACTTTTACCTTGCAGTTCGCGAATTAATTTTTCATTATTAGCTTGATCATCACCATGATGACCTGCATAACGCGCAGAATATACACCTGGTGCCCCATTAAGAGCATCTACGGTGATGCCAGAATCATCGGCAAGACATGGACGATTTGTTGCCTTTGCATAATAGTGAGCTTTTAAAAGAGCATTTTCCATAAAGGTTGTACCAGTTTCCTCAGGTTCCTCAATGGTAACAACCTCTTTTACCGGTATACAATCGATAGATAAATGAGAGCCTCAGAAAATTCACGAATTTTCCCTTTATTGCCTGTAGCTAATACGATTTGTTCCACCTTACACCTCCGGAGCTGTAGGATATACCTTACCTACTTTATCTGCTGTCGTGCCAAGTACTTCCCGTTGTTTCGCCATGAGCTCATCTGTAGCAGCCTCTGCTAAATCAAGTAATGCATTGAGCTCATCACGGTTAAAGGTACCATGTTCACCAGTACCTTGTACCTCAACCATATTACCAGAGCCGGTGCGCACCACGTTCATGTCAACGATAGCCGCACTATCCTCTTCGTAGCAAAGGTCCGTAATAGGACCTTCAGGTCCAATACCTACGGAAATAGCAGCGCAAAAATCGGTAATCGGGAATTTACCTGCGCCACCAAAGGTGAAGTCCACCGCATCAACGAGGGCCACAAAAGCACCTGTAATAGATGCTGTACGCGTGCCGCCATCGGCTTGAATTACATCGCAGTCGATCGTAATAGAACGTTCACCAAGTGCTTCAAGGTCTACAACAGCGCGTAATGCACGACCGATAAGGCGTTGAATTTCTACAGTGCGGCCCGTTTGTTTACCCTTTGCAGCCTCACGGCTTACGCGAGTTTGCGTAGAACGTGGCAACAAGGAGTATTCAGCGGTTACCCATCCTTGGCCAGAACCTTTGAGCCAGCGTGGCACAGAATCCTCCACAGTAGCTGTACAGATAACCTTAGTCTTGCCGCACTCAATGAGTACAGAACCTTCTGCATACTCTGTAAAATTCCGTGTTATTTTAATAGGTCGTAATTGACCTGCTGTTCTATTATCGCTGCGCATAGGAACCTCACCATTCTAAATCTAAACATTAGAACGCCCCTTACACAAAGGGGCGTTATCTTTTCTTATTATATCACAATTTAACTATTTTTTATCACTACGAATCAGATTCTAGTTACCAATTCTAACACAGTATAGTTCATTACCAGCAGTCACAACTTCGAGAATCTACCACTATACCTCGTATTGTCCATCGCCAAGTGGATCTACCACAACATAACGGCTTGCACCGCCTTCTGCTTTAGCCCGTTTGGACTCTGTAATGGCATCTTGACGAGTTCCCTCATCAGCTTGCCAAGGAATGAACATGGCATAAACACTTTGTGGCCCATAGGGTCCATATTGACCATGTGAAAGTACGCTATGCCATCCAACTTTATTTTCGTACATGCGCACCTTTTCAAGGCGTTCCTCTTGTACACCTGTTTCATCGTAGTACACATTGTAGCGGTTCGACCATATATCACCCATACCGGTACGTTCCTCTTCGGCCATCTTATGACGGTTAGCCCATTGTACCTTCCACTTAGAGATAAGATCATCAATATAAGTGGTTACATTTTGACTTTGCTTATATTTAACAGGGTCAAAGGCAGGTTCGATGACCTTGCTGTAATCAAGGCCTGCCATGGATAAAATAATACCAGTATTTACATATGGCAATGCCTCTTGTACGGAGTAACCACCTTCTAAAACAGCTATATCTGCTTGCAATAAATCTACAAGCTCAGCATAGCCCTTTGCGGTTACCTGCATATTAGCCAATGGATCGCTAAAGTGATTATCTTGCCCTGCAGAATTAATAACTATGTCTGGATTGAATTCTTCTAGGATTGGCAATACTAACTCACGCATAACCTTCATCAAGCCTTCGTCACCAGTCCCAGGTGGCAATGGGATATCTATATTTCCACCGATGGCTTGTGGACCACCAAATTCATCCATAAAGCCTGTGCCAGGATATAAGGTCCGTCCATCTTGGTGGAAACTAATGTATAGCGTATCTGGATCATGATAGAACACATCTTGAGAGCCATCACCATGATGTACATCTGTATCCACCACAGCAACCCGTTTAATACCATAGGTTTGACGCATATGTTGAATCATGACAGCTTCAATGTTAATGGTACAGAAACCACGAATACCATGAACCATGGCCATCGCATGATGTCCTGGCGGTCTTACTAAGGCAAAAGCACGATCTACTTCACCGCGCATAACCGCATCAGCAGCGGCAATAGCACCACCTGCAGATACACGATGTGCTTCCGTTACCCAGGACTCTAAGTCAGGAGCGCCCACATGAACGCGCTCTATAGTATCCCAATCGGCCACGATAGGATTATATTCCACAATATTAGGTATATCTAATAAGCCTTCCTCAACGATTTGATCACGCGTATACAGCAATCGCTCTTGTCGTTCTGGATGAGTTTCAGAAATCTTCCAGTCAAAGGCAGGAAAAAATACAAGCCCTAAACTATGATTTGATGTATTTTTGTCGGTATTTAACTTATTACGTACATTTTTATGGGTATTAATAAGTCCATGACGCTCACGATAGGATAAGCCTTTATTCCACATACTGTTTCACCCCCGCTGCTAGTTGTACTTTTACAGTGATTAATCGTTCCATCGATTGCCAGCCCTCAACAACAGGGAAATCTTCCACACTAATGACCTCTATATCTTGGTCTTTACCAAGACCTAAACGCAATGCTTCTTCACTGAGAGCCTTCTTTAGCTCGTTCTACCACTTGTTCTACTCGCTTCAACGTACAGGTTTGTTGTTTAATCCCTAGTTCAGGAATAACGAGTAAGCGTCGTTTTGTATCGACATGAACAGTGAGTTCAATAGTCGATAATGCTAGGGCTGCTCCGATAGCATTCGCCACCGCCGCATTTTCTGGTATGGTAATCGGTAAATCCATATATTTACCTATGCTAGGTCCAAGACTTGGCGCCGTTCCACCTACTACCACGATTTGAGCAGGTACAAATATATCGGGGTTCACAATATCTGCTACTACATAGATAGGTCGTTTGTTTTCTGCCCTTACCACCTCATCTATGCCATGCTGAATTATTTGCAAAGCCTTATTTACGATTAATTGAGCAACGGCAGAAGCAGTTATATCCTCTGTTAATTGTTGTTGAGTCTCAGTTGTATTTCCGTTTGTACTAGCATTTAGTCTATTAGCCAATACCTCCATAGCTCGTTCAGCTAATCCAACCTTACCATAGCTCGCATACCCTAGTACGATGAGAGCATCCCTAGTGTAGGTTCTGTCCCACCTAATGCTACCGATGGGCCCACCCGTTCAGGTCCGACAGTAATTTCACCATCTACAACGCGAACGACAGATTCACCGCCAATACCAACAGAGGTAACGGCAAAGGAGCGTACCGCACTTGGGTATTCACGAATAGATACACCACTTTTAGTCATCAACGGTCTGCCTTGTTTCCACAAAGAAATATCTGTAGTGGTACCGCCAATATCTAAAGCAACTGTATGTTCATTCCCAATAGCTCCAAGAGCAGATAAGCCTAGTACGGTTGCCGCAGGTCCTGTAAAAGCGGTCTCTACTGGTCTACTCACCATATGTTCCATAGGTAAAGAACCTCCATCGGCCTTTAATATATGAAGTGGAGCCTTAATGTTTCGCACCCTTAACGCATCTTCTACATTCTTCTTAAATACTGTAAATACCGGTGTTACAGCGCTATTAAAATATGCGCTAATAGTGCGACGTGGAAAATTCAAAGAGCCGCTTAATAAGCTGCCATTAGAGATAGTATTATATCTATCTTTCAATGCTTCTGTTATAGATAATTCTTCTTGAGGATTCCGTACCCCAAATTTACCAGATACAGCAGCCAAATCTGTGCCACTGCGAGATTGTACCATTTCGGCTATATGTCGAACTGCATTTGTAGGTGTACGTTCTACCACAATACCTCTATGATCAGTATAGCCTTGAAGATAGACAGGATTTACAGGGAATATATCGTCCACATTTCGGCCAGGTCCCGTTACTACAAACAAGTCTACTACTTGCTCTTTCTGTTCCACGATGGTGTTTGTTACTACAGTAGTAGACAGCGTAACTTGATCAATATTTATAGTATCGCAATGTTGGAGAATGGCATCAAGGGCCTCGCCTATGCCTTGCATTAAATTATCTTTGGTAGTCCGTCTTTTAGCAGATGCTACTACGCGATGGCCATCGATGATGACCGCATCTGTAAAAGTACCACCTACGTCTAAACCTAGTAACATACAACCTCCTAATTAGTATAAAAAAAGCTGTACCCATCTCTATGTGATGAGTACAGCCTTCTGTTATTTACCAGATACAGATGCGTAATTTTTAATGATAACAATCGGAGTCATTTGGCTATCATTACCAAATGGATTATCAATCAACAATTGTGCAATTTTATTACCGTCAATGCCACGGCTTGTACCTAACACAGCGGAACGTTTCAAGTCATTAACGTCAGCTACAACAGCGCCATAACAGCCTGTGCGAGAAACGATTTTCTCAGCTACTTTATCTGGATCCTTTGGACCAAATACGATGTGCTTGTCGAATGGAGGCATTGTACCAGTTACATCATCTGTTAAAGATGCTGCACGAGCAATTGCATAGAATACACCTGGCTTGCGGAAAATCTTAGCAATAGCGCCTAAAATGAAGGCACCCAATACTTTCCATTTACCATCTAGAGTTCATAGCGGATTGCATGCCATAAATGGATGCCATAGATCCATCTGGATGGATAAAGCGATTGATTAAACGCGCTTGCCAGCAAACATTTAGTTCTTCAGGACGTGTAAAACGACCTTGTGTAATAGCTACTACAGATTCAGCTACACATACGATATCTTCAGGTCCAATATTATGACCGCCAAATTCAACGATAGCATCCACGATGTCATCATTATCTGTAAGAATACGTGTTGGCACACATACTAACTCTAATTCTGCCATTGTTATGCCTCCTTATTGAACCAATGCTGCTTGAACTTCTTCAGCAGTCAAACGAATACGTTGTTTATCGATATGATAATCTGTACGGCCTACGATTTGGTAGTAAATATCGATGTCCATATAAGGGAATCCCTTAATATCTTCACGAATATTGCCATTTTTACCTGTTAAGGTAACGAATACACGAATAGTACCACCTTTGCGAGGTTTGATAATAACAGCTTCAAAATAGCCATCATGACGAGGACGATTAATATCCATAGCCCATGCATGTACTTTCACAGCATCAAAATGTTCCTCTGGCAACAATGGACGTGGGAAATAAGTCCATAATTGTACCAAGTTGACGTCCTTTGTTCACAAATGGAATATCACAGAACAAGGTAATAGATTCAAAATTACGGTCAGATACTTGGAAGTTTGTTGCACGTTTTGGCAATAAAATAACCTTTTCATTACCTTGTTTCAATACGAACAAACGGAATAATAAATACAAAGCTGCAATAGCTACAATAATAGCTATTACTACACTTAGGATGTTATAAAACCACATAGGGCATCTCCTTTATAATGTAATATGTTCAATGCTGCGACGACTTGTATCAAGGAAGGAGGCGCTCAGCTTATCACCAAGCTCAATATCCTTTGTAAAATACAATGACACAGTACCCGCCGTTTTTTGAGGATTAAATAAATCTTTACCCTCTAATCTGCGGCGAACAAGTTCACTCGTTTCAAAAGCAGGGTCGATGAATTGAATGCGCCCTGACGTTAGTTCCTCTAGCAAAGGTTGTACAAATGGGAAATGAGTACAGCCCAAAACTACGACCTCAATTTCTCGGGACAACAAAGGCTCTAGATATTCAGCACATACATCGCGTACAAAATGGTCATCTAAATGACCTTGCTCAATAAGGCCTGCCAATTCAGGACATGGTTGCTCCCATACGAGCACTTCATGATCAACTTCAAGGGCTACATGTTTATGAATATGACTATTCACAGTTGCTACCGTCGCCATGATACCAATGGTCTTGCTTTTGCTTTGACTAATCGCTGTTTTTACGCCTTGTGATACTCCAATAACGGGTACAGACACGCGTTCACGTACCGCATCAAGAGCTACAACGGTAAACGTATTACAAGCAATAACCATCAATTTTACAGGCTGTTTTTCAAGAGCCTCTGCAATATGACAAGCTAAATAAGTAATTTCATCATCACTACGATTCCCCACAGGGTTATTCGCATTATCACCAATATAGATGAAGTCTTCGTTAGGGAATTGTTCTTGTAAGACCTTTAAAACAGATAGCCCGCCTACACCGGAGTCAAACACGCCGATAGGCAATTGTTGTACATTACTCATTAGGCATCTCCTCAACAGCTGCTAACATAGGCTGATAAAAAGTATCGTCTAATCGCACAATTTTACCTGTTGATTTTGACATAAATGCATTCTTAGTCTCCCCCGTAGCTAGGAGCGCACCATCACTGGCACGGCGCATACGGTAACGGAATATCATTTGAGCACGTGTCATTTTAACCAAATATGTTTCGATGTGAAGTTCATCATCAAAATTTGCTGGTTCTTTATAATTGCAAGATACATTCATGATAGGAAATACAATATCCTCATTCATCATATCCCACAGGGTTACACCGATTTTACGAAGGAATTCAATGCGTGCCATTTCAAACCATCTAAAATGATTACTATGGTGCGCAATACCCATCATATCGGTTTCGTAAAAGCGTACATTTACTGAAGCAATATGCATATATTTATCCTTTCTTTTTTCATAGAATACAACCTTCATTGTATATCTATTACTTTAGCGTGTCAAATAAATAAAGGCAGTTTAATCGCAACGGATCAAACTGCCTTAATGGTTAAAAGCTAGTTACTGCCACCAAATGGGAAGTATTTTTTTGCCTCTTCTTGATGACGAGTTTTAATGTAACGATTGGCAACCTTAAAGGCAAGGCCAAGCACGGCTACATCATCTATCCAACCTAATACAGGAATTGTATCCGGTACAATATCAATAGGTAATACGAGATACCCTAAGGCACCAGCAATGACTGCTTTTACATATTTTGGAGTGTCCTTGTCACGCATACAAAGGAACAAGGTCACTGCTCGTTGTACAAAGGCAAGCTTCTTACCATATCGTCCCAAAAAAGCGGCGAATTTAGATTCGTTAAAATACTTACCATATTTAATAATTTTTAATGGATTCATCTTCATAATCCTTTAGCGCCTATTTGCGCAAACCACCAATTTTATCTTTTGCTGTATTAACAGTGTTTGTAGCAACATCTTTTGCTGTTTCAACAGCATCATTAGCTTTAGTTTTTGCAGTTTCTACTGCAGCTTGTGCAGAAGCTTTAGCTACTTCTACGCCACCTTTAGCTAATTCTTTAGCTACATCAATATTTCCTTTAGCAACATCAATTTTCTCTTTTGCCGCATCGGTTACTTTCGCCACAACTTCTGCTGCATTGTCATGGATTTGATATTTTGTTTCTGTATTCCATTTATCGATAGCAGGTGTTACTTTTTCTTCGTAAACTTGTTTCAAAGTTTCTTTGGCAAGACCTGTTTCATTAGCAATACCAGCCCAAACGTCGCGTTGACCTTGTGTGAAAGGAATGCTAGCGCTTGCATCACGGATGATGTCACCTGCTATAGCTTTACCGCTTTCAAGGAATTCAGCAACCATTGGTTTATAACGTTCGATATCAGAAGGCATACCATCTTGGATCCAAATGTGAGCAATTTTACCGATAGCATATGTTAAACCAACTGCTACAGGAACGCGAACTGCTTTTAGAGGAACAAGAAGAGAAATAGCCGCTGTACCTACAGCTGTGCTAAGACCACCAACTAGACCCACTACGGCACCAGATTGCAATTCTACTTCGTAAAGATGTGCAATGCGAGTTACCATATACGTTGCATTGGCGCACAAAGCAACACTGCTGAATTTAGGGGACAATGCCAATGCCGCTGCACGACCTGCACCCCAGAAAATAAATTGTTCAACTTGATAGTCACGATCTTGAGAACCATCCATAAGTGGCTCAAGTGTTACGCCATTATATTCTGCCATAAGTATTCTCCTTTGTTGTGAACCAACTATAGGTCATATTATTAGTATTATTATACCATTCTATTGATATAAGGGGAATAAATTTTTACAATTCTCCTAAGATTTAAAAAGCGAAATATTATCTAAAATTTTCTATATTACCAACTAGTGAGACCACCATCGATAGTCCATGCTGCCCCCGTTACAAAGGAAGCTTTATTACTCAATAAAAATACAATAACTTCCCCAATTTCATGAGGTTGACCAATGCGGCCCAAGGGATAATGTTGGCCCATTTCAGCCTTAGCAGCCTCTGCATCTTGCTGAGCATTTGCAATTTGTTTATCTACTAAAGAGGTATCCACATCCCCAGGACAAACACAGTTAACGCGCACATTATGTGGTGCCATTTCAAGGGATAGTGATTTCGTAAAACTCACTACCGCACCTTTTGAAGCACCGTATACAGAGCAAGCCACATTGCCTTGTAAGCCTGCATCACTAGCTACCGTTACGATACTGCCCTTTGTAGCGCGCAAATAGGGCAATGCCGCTTGGCACAAGAAAACCGTACCTTTCACATTGGTACCAAACATTTCATCAAAGGCTGCTTCTGTTACATCTGCTAGAAGCTCTTCTTCATAATAGCCTGCTGCTGTTACGAGAGCAGAAACACCGCCAAATAATTTAACGGTTTCTTTTACAATACGCTGACAATCTTCAATCTTCGATACATCCCCTTGGATGTACTGCACCCTTGAAGAATAGCGGCGCAATTTCATCTTAGCCTTTTGTCCTGATTTTTCATCACGACCGTTAATGACAACACACCAGCCTTCTTTAAGAAGCAATTTTGCCGTAGCAAATCCGATGCCCGATGTGCCACCACTAATCAATGCCACTTGTACATCACTTTTATGAGGCATACCTTGCCCTCCTATAATGTGGAAACATAGTCATAGACTAATTTCAACAACATAACTGTCGTTACCGACAAGAATACAACACGTACCAACGACGAACCCTTAGCAATAGCTAAATGAGATCCTAAGTAAGCACCTATAATTTGGCCTACCCCTGTAGCTAAGCCGTACTTAATATTGACGTGACCTAAACAGAAAAATACGATTAAGGATGCTAAATTACTGGTAAAATTCAATATTTTTGCATTCGCAGAAGCATGCAGAAAATCAAAACCAGTAAAAATAAAGCCCATAATCAAAAATGTACCTGTCCCAGGGCCAATAAAACCATCATAAACACCAATGCCAAGAGCAAAAGCCATGCAAATATACAATGCTTTTCCTGCTACTGCTGAGGTACGGTTTATTTCGCCCCAATCCTTTTTAAATACCACAAAAAGTGTGACACAAACGAGTAGGACGATAATAATAGGCTTTACATACAAGGGTGGCAATGATACAACTGCTAAGGTTCCAAGCATGGATCCTATAAATGTAAAAGGTAGTAATTTACGAACTAGAGAAAAATCAACCATGTGATTTCTTAAGAATGTAATGGACGCACTGCCAGCTCCAAATATGCTAGACAGCTTATTACTGCCTAAGGCCATACTCGGCGGAAGGTTGGTTAATAGCATAGCAGGAACAGAGATTAGGCCCCCACCACCCACAATGGAGTCTACAAAGCCGGCAAAAGCACCTGCTACAGCGAGCAAAACGAGAATTAGGATATCAAATGGTAAACCTGTTACCTCAATAAGCCACTCCATATAAACCTCCTGTAGATAGCACATCAACGGTAGCCAAAAGGCCACCGTTGTCATGCTAGTTTATTTTATTTTGCACCTAGACGATCTAAAGCTAATGTATATCCATCAGCACCATAGACTAAGCATCGTTTGACACGACTAATAGTAGCCGTGCTCGCACCTGTTTCTTCTACAATTTTTTCGTAGCTATCACCGGCACGTAGCATTTTTGCTACTTGTAAGCGTTGAGACAAAGCTTTCAATTCATTAATCGTACAGATATCTTCAAAGAATGCATAGCACTCCTCAGTATTTTCAAGCGTTAATATAGCGGTGAATAGCTCATCGTTTTGTTCACTTCTCAACTTCTCATTGATACTCATAGGATCCTCCTACTTCTTATTCATCGCTTTAGACCAAGCATCGCCAATCATTTGGACTAATTGTACCAAAATAACCAAGATGATAATGGTAGCAATCATAATATCCGCTTGGAAACGTTGGTAACCATAGCGGATAGCAATATCACCAAGGCCACCGCCACCGATAGCACCAGCCATTGCAGAGTAACTGATGAGGTTAACGATAAGAACCGTTACATTATCGATAATCGTAGGCAATGCTTCAGGTAATAATACTTTCCAAATGATTTGGAGTGGACTTGCACCCATGGATTGGGCCGCTTCAATTACGCCAAAGTTAATATCTTTAATAGATGTTTCTACAAGACGTGCTAAGAATGGAATTGCAGCGATTGTTAAAGGCACACAAGCTGCAGTGGTCCCAATAGATGTGCCTGCCACCATACGAGTGAATGGAATGATAGCTACCATCAAAATGATAAATGGTACGGAACGCGTTGCATTAACGATAGCAACTAGCACCTTATTAAGCGCTACATTTTCTAAGATATGACCCTTAGAGGTTACTACTAAAATAACACCGAGAGGGATACCAAGTAACATAGCCATGACCGTAGAAATAATGGTCATTTGCAATGTATCAAGGGTACCAGTTATGAGAAGATTAATGATTTGCTCTGACATAACCGATCACCTCGCTTTCAATTGGTAATGTTTTGATGTAGTCTAAGCCCTCTTGCGCATTTTCTGGGTCACCATTCAAGATAACGATAAGGCGACCAACGCATGTATTTTGGATATAGTCGATGCCACCAAAAAGGATACTTACATCGAGGTTAAAGCGTCGTACGAGACCTGCCACTACAGGTTCATCCGTAGATTGACCTGTAAATTTAAGACGTACTAATGGAGCTGTACCTGCAATCCATTGATCATGTAATTCCAAATGTTCTAACGCTTCTGGCGGTAAGTTATCACTCACAACAGAGCTGATGAATTCTTTTGTAGTATTTTCACGAGGATGTGTAAATACTTCAACAGTGCTACCTTCCTCGAGGATTACACCGCCTTCGATAACCGCTACACGATCACAGATTTCACGAATTACGTGCATTTCATGAGTGATGAGAACGATAGTAAGGCCCATTTTTTCGTTGATATCTTTCAACAATTTCAAAATGGATTCTGTTGTTTGCGGATCCAGAGCAGATGTAGCTTCATCACAAAGAAGAACCTTTGGATTAGACGCTAAGGCACGAGCAATACCAACACGTCGTTTTGACCACCAGACAATTGAGATGGATAGTTATTCATACGCTCAGTAAGGCCTACGATATCAAGGATTGGCGTAATGCGTTCCTTGATTTCGGATTTGCTCAAGCCTTGTAATTCCAACGGAAATGCCACATTGTCATACACTGTACGAGAGGACAAAAGGTTAAAATGTTGGAAAATCATACCAATATCTTTGCGTGCTTTACGCAAATCGGATTTGCTAAGTGTTGTTAAATCTGTACCATTGACGATAACAGAGCCAGATGTAGGAGCTTCGAGCATGTTGATGCATCGAATCAATGTAGATTTACCGGCCCCAGATTGACCGATAATGCCAAAGATTTCACCCTCTTTAACATCAAGGCTAATATCTTTTAATGCTTCCACACGAGTAGCGCCCTCATAGACTTTACTAATGTGTTGTAATTGAATCAAAATAATGTCCTTTCTTAAGGTAAAAGTTTACCATGTAATGAAAGTAGATTACCTATTAAGGCAAACCTTCTTCCATCAATTTTTCTAGTGCTTCGCGTAGACGAAGTGTAATAGCACCTGGTTTACCACCGGATACTGGATTTCTGTCTAGCTTAGTAATTGGGATGACACCACCAATTGTATCGGTAAAGAATAATTCGTCCGCATCATCTACGAAGGCGCGGTCGAATTCTTTTTCGATGAGAGTAATACCTAGAGATGGTGCTACGCGGGTCAAAATCATTTGGCGCGTAATACCTTTTAAGATATGATTATCTGCTGGATGCGTGTACAAGATACCATCTTTGACAGCAAATACGTTAGATGTTGCACCTTCTGTACAAATGCCATCACGGAATAACATGGCAGTATAAGAAAATTTCTTCTCCGCTTTAGTTTGCGCCAAAATATTCGGAATCAAGTTAGTAGTTTTAATATCTACATGATCCCAACGTTCATCAGGCAATGCAATCGCTTTTACACCTTCACCCAATTTATTAACTGCATCCATATCCAAATTACGGATAGACATGAGCATTTGTGGTTCTAGTTTAGAACGATCGTATGCATGATGGCGTGGCGCTACACCACGAGAGATTTGCAAATAAATATAGCCCTCTTTGATTTCACTTTGCTCGATTAAAATTTCGTGCAATTCTGTTAAATCATCTGGGGTCATTTTTACGGGAATATCCATTTCACGCATAGAGCGATACAAGCGATCTTGATGGTAGGACAATGCGAAGCAACGGCCTTTTACAATACGTACCACTTCGTATACGGAGTCACCAAACAAATAGCCACGGTCATCAATACTGATAACTTTGGCACCTGGTTCAACGAATTCACCATTAAAATATGTTAATTCTTGCATAGGAGCACCTCTTTTTCTATATCGTTACTCTATCAAGTAGTAATCATCATGGACTTATTATATCACAATTACTTTCAAATTTTCACACTTTACTTAGTGAAAGATATAACTTAGATATACAAAAATCCGCTAGGATACCATAGTTAAAAACTATATCCTAGCGGATGTATATTATTAATGTCCTAATATAAACTTGCGTAATGGTTTAGGCACATAATTTAGAGCGACTGTAGTCAAATAGGACAGGCCTAGCGCCATAACATACATAGCTAGCACATTAACTACGGTATACAAAAGATTATATTTAGCCATCACGCCAGAGATGATCAACAACCAGAATGGATGTGCTAAATAAATACCATAGGACTTATCCCCTATTTCTGACCAAGTGGACTCCATGGTTACATTCATAGGTAAGGTTTGGAATAAGAACAGGCTAAATAGTGTTCCCAATCCAGTATAGAGGACACCCATTGGGCTCATTTGATGAACTGTATAAATTGCTTCAAGCACTGTATAATGCCATACGTCCATGACATAGTAGTAGGATCCAAGCATCAACAAAATAGAGACTACCGCACTAACACCTAATAAGTAACGATAGCGCCACATGTATTCACATACCGTTTCATAGCCCTCAGCACATACAGCCCCCAACAGGAATATCCACACATAATGGATAACCCAATAGTTAAGTCTCATGTCAAAAAGATATTTCAATACAGGGTTATTACTAAGATGTTCTGTTGCCCACCGGCCAAGCATGTAAGACGAAACATAATCGATGCCAACTTGGATGATAAATAATAGAACCATCCAAAATACAGGGCGTTTTAAGATGACTTTCACCATAGCTCGCCATAGCGGCATCATCACGTAGAACCATAGGAGGATAACCATAAAGTATAAATGATACATAGACGTACCAAACAATAAATTTACCGCCAATGGTCCCGGATGTAAATTACCTAGATTATGCGCCGTTAGTCCCGTATAGAGCAAATAAAATATGGACCACGTAATATATGGAAATAGCACCACCTGAATACGGCGGTGCATAAATTCCTTATATGAGAATGGTCCCTCTACAGATGTATGGTAGAACAATCCAAATGCAGAGAGGAAGAAAAATGCTGGTACTCCAAAGCGCGATAGAATTTCTAAGACGCTAATGAGTTCTAAATTTACAAAAGGATTTTGTAATGCGTAAGAACCTACATGAATGCCGATAACACCGAGCATACAGAGGCCACGCATATATGTAATTTCCGGTAAAAATGCTTTTTTCATGTCCATTCCCTATTCATTATTGACCAGGTACAACTGCAGGTGCTGGCACAAGGCGTGGACCTTGAGATGTTGTAGCCGGTTGTTTAACTACTGGAATTACAGATGATGTAATTTGAACAGCTGTTGTCTTTACTGGTTGAGCAGGTTGTGCTGGCGCAGCTTGACCATTCGCTTTAGCTGTTTCCTCAGCCTTAGCCTTAGCTTCTGCCTCAGCTTTAGCTTTCGCTTCTGCTTCACGTTTCAAGCGCAATTCTTTTTCAAGAGGTACCACTGGTTTGTCGTAAACAGTGATATCTGTTTCGAATAGGCGACCCCAAGGGAATGTAGCTTTTACTGTACGAGGATCGATTTTAAGATATTTTTCAGCGAAATCTTGAATTCGTTCGCCTAAGTAGCTTTCAAGGCGTTCATTTAACTCTCCAGAATAACGTACATTATCTGTGCGAATAGAGTCTTGCATACGGTAAATATCTTTGCGGATATTTGCTTGGTACGCCCAGTTATCCAAATATTGTTGAGTCAACATTTTGCGGTGACCTTCTGGGCTCATAGTTTTGAGCAATACCCCTTGCGCAATGGCGTAGCCTACCGTATTACTTGCGGTATTCCAACCATTGTACGCACCGATTTTGTATAACATATCGCGTTTGTACATAGCAGCTACTAATGTATTGTCCGCACCATTGTTATAAGCAATATCAGCAATGCTTACGTTTACACCAGAATCAACAGCTTGTTGAATTCGATCTACGAAAGCATTTGTAGAATTAGAAATCATCGGGAAGTTCTCGAAGCTTTCAGATTCACCAGTGCTTGTAGTAAGTGGTGTATTTACTGCTAACAACACAGTTGGTTTACCTTGTGTCACCATAGTGCCACCTACGGCCTCAACGTGTTGAGTAATTGTTTTATCAATCGTTTGGTCTTCATAACCTGGCAATGTTTTACCGCCACCACCGAGTGGGTAAATTACAGAGAATGTAGGTTTTTCTGTACTTTCATCTGTACGAGAACGAGCCATCAACAAGAGCCCAAGTTGGTCGGCACCAGGGAAGCTACCATATTTTTCAGCAGGGATATCCTTAGAGTATTTACTTAAGTAACGACCTTCTAATGCAGATTGGGACAATTGAGATGTATCATCATGGCCCAATGCAAAGTAATCGAATACACCGCTACGAGTTTCGTCGATCAACTCTTTGTTGATTTTCATATTTTTTTGACGGCGGTCAAACCAGTCTTGTAAATATTCTACAGGAACAGAGGCTTGTAAGCTCATCAATTTTTGAGTTTCCTCTTGTGTTAAGGAGCCAGAGTCTAATTTATCTTGCAATGCTGCAATTTGGAAGATAGTAGGACCGTATTCCGCATAGTAAGCTGGTTCAGTGCCGCCACCACTAGCACGTGGAGAGCGCATTACAGTGCCGAATCCATAGATACGCACGTTTTTATTACGAGCTTTTAAGGATTCAATACGTTTTAAACGACTTTCCAATGTGGAAAGTGGAATATTATGTTTACGAGAGTCTACAAGACCACCATAAATAAGTGTATCTGTACTCAATACCATCACATCAGCACGACCTGCATTTTGTTCAACCCAAGCCATGATTTGATCTGCTTGACCTTGGTAATTCTTACCAGAAATCAAGTTCTGAGGTGGTGTCAATATAGTCATACCTGCTTCGCGAGCTGTATCTACAGTATATTGTAAGCTTACAGGGCGATCATCTTGAGGTACATACAACACGGTTTCCGCATCAATTTTAATAGATGTGCCAGTAGCGATAGCTGCAGCCATAAGTGCTACTTTCAACCATTTATTCGTCATAAATCAAATCTCCTTCTGTGTAGCGAGTACTCCCGACTCGCGAAATTAACTGTTTTATAATACTCTCTTTTTCTGACACTTTTATGAAATGTTCATATGCTCAATAGTATAATTATATCATTTGACTATTATTTCGCAACTGGCTTGGTTTTTCCTACCTTCGGTAGACTCCAATTGTACTTGAGGGCCAGTAGACGGATAACGAGTACCACTGTGAAAGCACCATATACGGCCATACTGTCCCAACTCGATGTGACCATAAGATAATAAACGATGCCGCCAATAATACTAGGCAAGGCATATACATCCTCTTTCAAAACAGATGGGATGCGTTGCGCCAACATATCGCGGATAATACCGCCACCAACAGCAGTGATTGTACCGAGCAACACAATAAAGATAGGCAACTCTGGATAGAGTTTAAAACCTGCAGAAGCACCTGTTACGGTAAATGATGCTAACCCTAACGCATCGGCCAACAAGTAACTAGCTCGACTACGAGGCCCCATCGCATGCTTGCGATATCGGCTGTTATAAATCAAGAACACGATAACAGTTACCACTAAAACAACGGTAACATACACTACATTTCGCAATGAATTCGGCGGAAAATAGCCGAGCAACACGTCCCGTACAATACCACCACCAATAGCAGTAGCCAATGCAAGGACAGTCATACCAAATATATCCATCTTCCGGGATACCCCAACTAGTGCACCAGATACAGCAAAGGCAATGGTGCCAATCATGTCAAATATATACCAAATAATGTCCATAATCCCCCCATATAATCTATTCGCATAACTGCGTACACTGTGATAGACTTTATGTAAGATATTATACATGAAGAGGTATGCCAATGACAAAAGACATTACACCTACAGACATTGAAAATATGGATGAACGCTCACGGGACGAGTATTTTATGGCCATCGCTATGGAAGAAGCACGAAAGGCTTATGAACTTGGTGAAATCCCTATCGGTGCCATTCTCGTAAAAGATAATACTGTCGTTTCGAGCCACCACAATCGTCGTGAACTCGATCATGATGCAACGGCTCATGCAGAGGTTCTCGTAATCCGAGAAGCATGCGATGTCCTAAAGCGCTGGCGGTTGACTGGTTGTACCCTGTATGTTACGATAGAGCCGTGTCCGATGTGCGCTGGAGCCATTATCAACAGTCGTATTGATCGCGTTGTATATGGTGCAAGTGATTACAAAGGAGGCGCCGTGGAGTCGCTATTCAATGTGCTTTCTCACCCTGGTTTAAATCATGAACCAGAACTAGCATCTGGTGTGCTTGGTGATGAATGTAGCCAAATCATGAAAGACTTCTTTAAAGAGCGCCGTAAAGTACGGAGGAGTACCCAAGAGGCTGAAGGGTCCGCACTCGAAATGCGGTAGGTCGGGCAACCGGCGCGGGGGTTCAAATCCCTCCTCCTCTGCCAACTGAACTATATAAAGCGCTAACCATGGTTAGCGCTTTTTTTGTATCTATATTTATCAATACTTTAGTAACTTTATGAGTTATAATATACACAAGATATAATTACTGCTATTAAATAGACTCAAGGGGACACTACTATGAAAAAATATTACCCTTATCTCATTACAGTGAGTCATATGATCAACGACTCCTGTCAAAGTGTGTTGCCTGCCCTCTTACCTCTGTTCATTTATACCTATGGACTGAGCTTAGAGCAAGCAGGTTTTCTCATCTTAGCTAATACAGCGTTATCATCATTATTACAGCCTTTACTAGGCTATATATCAGACAAGATCAATCAACCGCGGCTCATTGCCTTCGGCGTTTTATTATCTGCATGTAGTACAGGTATGATGGGCTTTGTTACCTCTTATGAAAGCCTCCTCATTTGTGCTACATTAGCGGGCGTTGGCTCTTCCATTTTCCATCCTGAAGGCGCGAAGATTATGAACCGTCTCGGTGGTGGCAAGAAAGGTAAGGCCATGGGGACCTTTGCTATCGGCGGCAGCTCAGGCTTCGCCTTTGGTCCACTCTTTGCAGGTGCCATTGCCTATACAGTTGGGCCTCATGGATTAGCGGCTTTCACCGTAGTAGGTATTATTATATTTACTATATTGTTCGTACTAATGCCTCGCATCGTAGCTCATGCACGTACTATCGACCAAGCAGTAGCTACTGAAAATCCAACAGTGGCGGCAAAACCGCTGAAGAACTACTGGAAATACTTTGGCATCTTGTTCATTATTATCTTGAGCCAATCAGTAAACTTCCGCGTTATTAATGCGTTTATTCCGATTTTCTGGACTCGCGAACTCGGTACAAGCCCAGAACAAGGTAGCTTTGCATTAACCGTATTCTTTAGTATCGGCATCTTCATGACTTATATTGGCGGTCTATTGGGCGATAAATATGGTCCTATCAAAATTATCAGACTATCCCTATTAGTTTGGTTACCTGCTATGTTCCTATTAACAGAGGTGCCAACCTTCTCACCACTCATCATGATGCCTGTAGCCTACTTGCTACTACTCATGATTGGTGCTGCTAAAGCAATTAGCTACAGCCCAGTTATCGTACTAGGTCAAACATATCTAGCCAAAAGTATCGGCTTTGCATCGGGTATCACCCTCGGCGTGAGTCAGACTATCGGTGGCGTCATCGCTCCTGTCGTAGGTAACCTAGCAGATACCTACTCCCTACCTGTTGCTATGATGACACTCGTGCCATTCCTCGTAATGGGCCTTGGGGCATCATTGATACTCAAAGATCCTAAAAAATTACACTAAAAAAGCCCCCTTACGGGGGCTTATATTTTTAGCTAAATTAGTGTTTTAGCATTTCATTCAAGATAACTACATCCGTTTCTTTCATACCTCGAGCCACAGTACCGATACTGCGGATGGTTTCATCAACGGTGTATGCTACAAGGCCATCGCCTTTTTGGTAGTTCTTATTAAGGCGAGCTTGTTTATATCCCATAAAGGCACCATCAAGGGAGATAGCAATTTTACCTGCACAGGATGGTTTTGCTCCGTCGCAAACGATGCCGGATAAGCTGGCAAGACCATTTACTAAGGTATTCTCAATGATATCCTTGCTATCACCTTTCAAGAAGGCAATACCGGCTACACTTACTACGCCAGCAGATACAACACCGCAGTATGCGGACAATTTACCAATGCCAGATTTAACGTACAGTGTTAACAAGTTAGCAAAGACTAGTGCACGGTACAGTTCATCATCACTTTACCAAGTTCCTCAGCAGTTGTAATGATAGGTACCGATACTGTTAAGCCTTGGTTACCAGAGCCAGAGCAGATAACTACAGGCAATGGACACCCACTCATGCGCGCATCGGATCCAGCTGCTGCACGAGCCTTACATTTCGTTTCTAGAGACGGATTTTCTTCATCCAACAACAAGAGCTGGCCAATATTGGAGCCATAATCATTAGATAAACCTTCTCGAGAAATAGCTGTATTGTATTCTACTTGCTGTTTGATTTGAGGAATGATGCCAGAAATATCTGCCGTTTTAACAAATTCGTAAATGCTATCAAAGGTCATAGCATATTCTTTTTTTGCGACCTTCTTAATTTCATTGATTGTTTCAGACACAATCTCACCATCTACAGCAACATAGGTTACATTCGTATGGTCATTTTCAATGCGAACCACCGCTGTATGTTCATCTGTTTCAGCAGTGATTTCGATATAAAGATTATCTACACCTTCAGCAAGTGAGACCGTACAGAAGTTGGCATTCTAGTAATGTGCCAAGCCATTTACGATCTTCATCTGTAGCAGATTCTAATACCTCTAGCTCACGCTCAGGATGACCTACGATGGCACCAAGGGTAGTAGCTGCTTGAAGGCCTTTTCGACCACCAGAGTTAGGAATGACTACAGATTTTACATTTTTATAATATTCGCGCTGCATCTTGCGTGAATATGGTTAGGAAACTCATCTAAAACAGAGACTGCCTTCGCAGCCGCATAAGCCAATGCAATTGGCTCAGTGCACCCGAAGGCAGGACGCATCTCTGATTGTAATAAGGAAATATAATCCATCTTATACTTCCGCAATAATTTCCACTTCTACCAAAGCCCCCAATGGAAGGTCTTTTACTGCTACGCAAGAACGAGCTGGTTTAGAAGTGAAGTATTTAGCATACACTTCGTTAAATGCTTTAAAGTCAGCGATATCAGCCAAGAAACAAGTAGTTTTAATAACTTCGGAGAAGTCAGAACCTGCTGCAGCCAATACAGCATCAATGTTTTTACATACTTGTTCAGTTTGCTCTACGATACCACTTGCAACAATGGAACCAGTTGCAGGATCGAGTGGAATTTGACCAGAAGCGAATAATAAACCGCCTACTACTTTAGCTTGAGAGTAAGGACCTACTGCTGCTGGAGCTTTGTCTGTGTGAATTGTGTTCATAATAATTCTCCTTTAAAATATAATTGAAAATAATACATAAATTATTCTAATGCCGCCATACTCACATTAGTAATTACCTTGTAAATGACATACTTCGTGAAAGCATATCTATAACAAATTATTTAATAGATTTGAAGGCATTGTCAAATATCGTTTTGAAATAATCCCGTTGTACATCAGTTGTTACACCTACGTATAGTACCGGTTTACCTGGCTTCAACACAAATGCAGCATTTGCATAAAGCGGAGTTTGTACATTTCCATCCGCATATAACAATCGAGAACTTGCTGCATAAGTTTGATATTTAGTGCCTGTCACAGGATGTACTTGTTCCGCATTTTCTACGGTAAGCGATCTAGGTTTTATAAGCAGTTCACCTGACCGAGTCTTAAGATTAGCATAACGTTTCGGATCATTTAAAGGTACTACAGTTGTAGTTGTGGGAATTTGCTTGTTAATAGCACCTAACATGAGTTGTTCTGTAACAGGGTCAATTTGGCCTTTATCAAGAGCTGCCATTGCAGCCACAAACATAGGGTCATTAGCCTTATCTTTAGCTACTTTTTGCGCTATTTGTTTAACATCTACAGCTACTAGGAATGCATCTTTTTGGCCGGTTTTATCGGATCCTTGTAATTGGTATACATCAAAATTAGTACCTAAGTTTTGTAGGAACTCTTTTGCCATCATGTTTGCCATTGAAGATTTTGAAGGATTCTCATTCAATTGTTTTTCTACAAAATCACGTGTATTTGTTTTAGATGCAGAAACAACATTTACATTATTAGGCACCATCATAGAACCTGCAATAGTTTGCACATCCTTAGCAAAACCTACGCCAGATACAGTTCCCAATAAGCAAGCTGCACAAGCCAATACTTTCAAAGATTTCATATTATTTACCTCCCTTGAGAGATTGCGTTTGATACATATGATTCAACTCATTAGCCCAATAATCATGGCTAGAATCATCAGACATTAAAATCTGTAAAGATACACCTTTATCGGTAGGAACAGCATAACCAATTAAGGAGTCGGTGTTTCTAAAGCCATCATATATAAGACTACCACGTAAATCACCAGTCACAGCTGTACCATAGCGTGTTTGCACAGGTTTATAGGCCACATGCGTTGCATCTAGGCTCACTTGTTTTGCCATAAAGTCTACATAAGAACGGAATTCTTCTATACTTTTAGGAGATGATTTCTTATCTATGGCAAGCATTTTATCAAAGGCACCCATAATTTGAGTAGGTAACTTATCATTTATCATTTTTAAGTCTTTAGCTAATTTAGCACCTTCAATGGTGTTACCTTTTAAATTTTGTAATTTTTCTTGAGCTAACTCTTTAGAATAAAACTCTACCGATTTAGAATCAGAAGAATTTTCCGCAGCAGTTTTTACATCTGTGCCCTTCGCCACAACAGTCTTAGCCATGCCTATTACTTGATCTATGGCATTTTTAGAATAGTTGATAACCAGTAATTCACCTACATGGTGACCTTGTTTATCAGTTCCTTGTAATTGATAGTAGGAAAATCCATCTAAAATATCGCCCTTCATAGGTGTGACAGGAACTGGAGCATGCAATTTAAAGTTAACATTAACAGCATCCATAGCCGCTTTATTTGCAGCTGAAATTATTTGACTTTGCTCATTATTTCGCAGCTTTGCATCCGTAGGAACATGTATTACCTCTACTGCTTTCACTGTAGGAGACGTATTGCCATACAAGCCATATCCTAAATCTACTGTATCAGCACATGCCACTGCACCGATGCCAACAGTTAAGCATGTGGCAAAAGCCAATGTCATCATTTTTTTATTGAGAGCTCTCATAAGACACCTCACGATTTAACAATACACTATGTATACAGATTATATTCATAACCTGTACTGCATCTATAAGATTTCAAAAAGATAATCTATACTGCATATATTAATTATTATACTATATAGAGATATATAACTGTATAGTGTAATTTACAACCTATCAGTTCTGCTATACAATACTTAAATAGATATGTAAACATAGGGTATGAGAAATAGAAAGGAGTGCACACTTGGTGTGCTTTTATTATGATACAAGAAATAATTCCACTCACTAGGCCTCGTACATTAGTGGCTGCTTTAGGGCCTACTATTTTAGGTGCTGCCTTTAGCTATTACGCATTTGGGGCTGCACAAGGTACAGGTCTCGCCATTTTCCATACGATTTTAATATTTTTAGCTGTTGTAACAGCTCAAATTGTTGCTAACTTATGGAATGAATATAAAGATTTTAAATCTGGTCTCGATGCGGGGCAGAAGGTCGGCAATGCGGGTTCTATCACCCGTGGTGCCATTACACCAGAGCTCATCGTTACCATGATTAAGGTACTCATGGTTGTACCTATTATCATCGGTCTTTATCTATCGGCAACTATCACCTGGTACTATATTCCAGCTGGTTTTCTTTGCATTCTCATCAGTTTTCTCTACTCTGGTGGGCCAAAACCAATTTCTCGCACACCATTTGGTGAAATTTCCTCCGGTATCGCTATGGGTTTTGCCATCGTCCTCATTACAGGCTATGCATGGACGCGAGACTTATCTTTAGCATTATTAATCCCTGCTATTCCATCTACATTGCTCGTTGGTTCCATTATGCTCACGAATAATATTCGTGATATTCGAAATGATGAAAGCCATGGTCGTCGTACATTACCAATCGTATTGGGTCGTGAACGTGCCCTCAGTTTGATGAGCATCACTTACCTATTCAATTTCATTTGGATCCTTGCATGGATCATCGTAGGTCACATGACATGGTTCTCCCTCTTCGCCTTTCTCGCAGCACCACTAGCTTTCAAAACAGTACATACCTTAAGTACTAAAACAGATGAGTTCCTACTCGACAAAGCTATGGGTACAACTGCAGGGGCTGCAATGATCTACCAAATCATGTGGTCCATTGGACTTATCATAGGTAAATAAGGTTGAACCATAGATACAATTATTAGCAAATAAGTGTTTACCAATACGTACATACATTAAATAAATTAAATATAAAATAAAGATTTTCAAACACTATCAACTATTTATAGATACTAGTTTGGAAATCTCTTTTTATAACTTTAAGCTATGGAGAACTCGTAACAATTCCTTCTTGATAGATAGGAAATAATTTAGTACTATAAATGTAATATTTTATATGAAATGATTGTAAAAGGAGTGTGTCTAATGAGAAAATTTTTAGCATTAGCAGCTACTGTAATCCTTGGCGGTGCTTTATTGATCGCTGGTTGCGGTAATGACAATAACAAACAAGCTGCTAACAACGGCAAACAAGTATTAAAATTGGTGCTACAGCAGTACCTCACGCAGAAATTTTGGAACAAGTTAAACCTGTCTTGGCAAAAGATGGTATTGATTTACAAATCACTGAATTCACTGATTACAACACACCAAACCTCGCTTTGGGTGATAAAGAAATCGATGCAAACTTCTTCCAACATGTACCTTACATGGATGAGTTCGCAAAAGCTCATAACCTTCCTTTAGTATCTGTTGGTGGTGTTCATCTTGAACCAATGGGCTTATATTCCCGTCAAATTAAAGATTTAAAAGATCTTCCTAAAGGCGCTAAAATCGCTATCCCTAACGACCCTACAAACGGTGGTCGTGCATTATTGTTATTGCAAAAAGAAGGTCTTATCACATTGAAAGACTCCAGCAATATCTTGTCTACAATTCAAGATATCACTTCCAACCCTAATGGTTACCAATTTGTTGAATTAGAAGCAGCTCAAATACCTCGTTCTCTTGACGATGTAGCTTTAGCAGCTATTAACACAAACTATGCATTAAATGCAGGTCTTAACCCTAGTAAAGATGCATTGGCAATCGAATCTAAAGATTCCCCTTACGTAAATATCGTAACTGTACTTAAAGGCAATGAAAGCGATCCTCGCATCAAAAAATTGATGGAAGCTCTTCATAGCCCTGAAATCAAAAAATTCATTGAAGAAAAATACAAAGGTGCAGTTGTTCCTGCATTCTAAGTTATAACAAAAAAGAGACCACATCCGTGGTCTCTTTTTTACTATAAGCTGTCCGCACCAAATCTAAATGGTAATAATTCATCAAGGTCAAGGACTCTATAATTTCCTTTTAAATTAGCCAAGATAATCTGTGGTATTTCAAATTCAGAAATTACTTGGCGACAGGCACCGCATGGTGCACAAGGCCCTTCCGTATCAGCAACTACGGCGAGGGCCTTAAATTTTGTACGACCTTCTGATACGGCTTTAAATATAGCAGTTCGTTCTGCACAGTTCGTTAAACCATAAGATGCATTTTCTATATTGCAACCTTCATAGATTGCCCCATCTTCACACAGAAGGGCTGCACCCACTCCAAAATGAGAATACGGGCTATAGGTTTTCTCACGCGCTACTATGGCACGATCAATAAGCTTTTGAATTTCCTGTTCCGTCATATCAGTTTCCTTTTCTATCATATGGATATCCTCATTCCACCATATCAAGAATCGTATCTACCACCACTGGTGCTGTTTTACCAAAAGTAATTGCCTCTAAGTATGTTTTAGCCGCATTTACGAGCAAACTTTCATGAGAAGCATATAAGGTAGCTATGCTTTCACCAGCCCTAACAGCATCACCGGTTTTCTTGTGCATTACTATGCCTGCACTATAATCGATAGGACCATCCTTAACGGTGCGACCAGCCCCGAGCATAACAGATGCAATACCACATTGTTCTGTATTCATGTGTGTAATATAACCGTCTTGAGGCGCTGTAACATCATAAGTGAATTTCCCGATGGCTAGTAAACTTTCATCATCAAGAACACGGCTATCTCCACCTTGGGCATCGATCATCATGCGCAATCGTTCAAGAGCGGCTCCCGAATTAAGGGCCTGTTGTACGCGACTGAGAGCCGTTTCATAATCACAAATTTGGCTCAACACGAGCATATGAGCTGCCATGATAAGACATTCATGAGTTAAATCCTCTGGGCCATGACCTTTCAAGGTATCAATAACCTCTCGAATTTCTAAGGCATTACCAATGGCGTGACCTAGTGGTCGGTCCATATCGGTTAAAACAGCCTTAACAGAGCGGCCATTTTCCGTTCCAATATCTACCATAGCTTTCGCCAATGCGCGAGCATCGTCTATGGTTTTCATAAAGGCGCCACTACCAACCTTTACATCCAATAAAATAGCTTGTGCCCCAGAGGCTAATTTTTTACTCATTACAGAGGATGCAATTAGAGGGATACTATCTACGGTGCCTGTTACATCACGCAAAGCATATAGTTTCTTATCTGCAGGTGCCAGCCCTTCAGATTGTCCGATAACGGCAAGGCCGATTCGATTTACTTGATTCATAAATGCTTCTTGGTCTAGTGACACCTGTAAATTTGGTATAGATTCCATCTTATCGATAGTGCCGCCCGTATGCCCTAAACCACGACCAGACATTTTCGCCACCTTGCCTCCACAAGCAGCTACCAAGGGTCCTATGATAAGAGTTGTCTTATCCCCTACACCACCAGTACTATGCTTATCTACTGTTATCCCATCGATATTGGACAAATCTACCATATGCCCCGATTGTGCCATTGCCATAGTCAATGTGCCTAGTTCACGAGCATTCATCCCATTAAATACAATGGTCATCAATAAGGCACTCACTTGATAGTCAGGGATGTCCCCATTTACATAGCCTGAGATAAGAAAACGAAGTTCCTCATCTGTTAAGGGTAAATTAGACCGTTTTTTTAGAATAATATCATACATCCGCATGGTTATACCGCCATTCTAAGAAACCACCTAAGCACGGCCTAGGTGGTTTTCTATTATACTTCTTCGTCTAAATGATCTTTAAGTAGTTCTACTGCTGCACTGGCGCCGATACGGCTGCAACCTTCTGCAATATAGGCTTTCATGTCAGAGATAGAACGAATACCACCGGCAGCCTTAATTTTTACATTAGGACCGATATGCTTCTTGAATAAACGAATGTCTTCAAGGCTAGCGCCACCGCTACCAAAACCAGTAGAAGTTTTAATGTAGTCTGCCCCACCATTGGTGATACATTTACAGAGGGCCACCTTTTCAGAGTCGGTAAGATAACAAGTTTCGATAATAACCTTTAAGATATTATCGCCACAAGCCTCTTTAAGGGCTCCGATTTCATTCGTTACAGCCTCAAAATCGCCTTGCTTTACATCGCCAAGATTTATTACCATATCGATTTCAGAGGCCCCTTCTGCAAGGGCTTGTTTTGTTTCAGCTACCTTCACCTCTGTCGTTTCATAGCCTAAAGGAAAACCAATAACAGTACATACATTAAGGTCTGGGTACGCTTCATGGGCGGAAGCTACAAAGTCCGGTGGAATACATACAGATGCTGTTTTATAGGCTACGCCAGCATCACAAATTTCTTTAATATCATCCCATGTAGCTGTAGGACGCAATAGTGTATGATCCACATAAGATAATAATTCTTTACCTAACATAGTGTCTCTCCTTACTAAAAGAACGACATTTGCTCTGGCTCAGGTTCTTTGTGTAAAGCCTCTTGAGCAGCGCGATTTTTGTCATCAATAAATGGTTCTAGTGGTACACCTGTAGCCTTCAATAAATCTGGCAAGCTATTAACGCCCTTAGCCTTAGCCGCCTCTAATACAACCTTAGCACATGTTTCCGCATCATCTAATGCGTAGTGATGTTTAAACTCAACCCCGATATATGTGGCCATCGTGTTTAGCTTATGGTTTACTAAATCTGGCCATACTGCACGTGAAAGTTTCACCGTACATGCATAATCAAGATCAGGCCAAGGGATTTTATAGTAATCCAGTGTAGCACGCAATACATTCATATCGAATTTTGCATTGTGAGCTACCATGATATTGCCTTTTAAGTGATTTTCGTAGATAGCATTCCACAATTGATCAAATGTTTTCTCGTGGATAACATCCTTTGGTTGAATGCCATGAATTTCAATACATTCATCATCGAAGCTCATAAATGGTGGTTTAATAAGGCTGTATGCCTTTTTTATAATCTGTCCATCTTTTACGGTAATAACCGCCAAGGAGCACGCACTATTTTTAAATTTATTAGCTGTTTCAAAGTCTAATGCAACAAAATCTAACATAGGACTCCTTTCAAATCTATATGTTTCAAAATTTATATATAAGAATTATATTCATTTTCTCCATTTATTATAGCATGAAACAGTCTATAATCTACTATTCAAGGGTGACTAATAGTCACCTCTTTCACATCAAATTTAATTGACAGATGGGCCCTCTGTATGTGAAAATTATTTAGATATATATGTAGTATGGAGGTTGCAACATGGCAGATGACAGATTAATCGTTGCCCTTGACGTATCCACGATGGATGCTGTAAAAGAAATCGTATTATCCCTCGGTGATTCGGTTAGCTTTACAAGGTCGGAATGGAGCTATTCTACGCCGAAGGAGAGCAAAAACAATTCGCTTTTTACAAGAGCAAAACAAACAAATATTTCTTGATTTGAAATTGCACGACATTCCAAACACCGTAGCCCATGGAGTTTCTTCCTTAACACGTCTCGGCGCTAGTTTAATCACTTTGCATGGTCAAGGTGGCCCTGTCATGATGAAAGCCGCTGTAGAGGCAGCTCGTGAAAGCGGTGAAACACTAGGCGTTGAGCGACCAAAATTATTGGCTATCACTGCTCTAACTAGTTTCGACGATGAATCTTGGACTGCTATCGGTGGCCAACTACCTATTTCCAACCAAGTAATTCGCCTTGCTAAGCTCGCTAAAGAATGTGGTATGGATGGCGTTGTATGTTCCGCATTAGAAGCTAAGATGATCCGTGAAGCATGTGGTGATGATTTCCTCATCGTAACACCTGGTATTCGCCCTTCCTTTGCAGCAACCGACGACCAAAAACGTATTGCTACTCCTGCTAGTGCATTACAAGATGGCGCATCTCGCCTCGTTATTGGCCGCCCTATTACACAGGCTGAAAATCCTCGTGAAGCAGTTCGTTTAATTATTGAAGAAATGGAGAATGTATCCAAATGATGACAGAACAAGAAGTAAAACAATTATTAATCGACACTCAAGCTATTTTAGAAGGTCACTTCCTTTTGACATCTGGACTCCACAGCCCAATGTACGTTGAAAAATTCAATGTATTACAACATCCAAAGTACACTGAAACATTGTGTAAAGAATTGGCAGAACGCTTCCGCGATCAAAACGTAGAACTCGTTATTGGACCTATGACTGGTGGTATTTTACTAGCTCATGAAGTGGGTAAAGCTCTTGGTACACGCGCTATCTTCACAGAACGTGAAAAAGGTGTTATGACATTGCGCCGTGGCTTTAAAATTGAGCCAGGCACACGCGTACTTATCGTTGAAGACATCGTAACAACTGGTGGTTCTGTACAAGAAGTAGTAAATGTTGTAAACCAAGCCGGTGGTGAAATCGTAGGTGTAGGCCTTCTTGTTAACCGTTCTGGCGGTAAAGCAGAATTCGGCGTACCTCACGAAAAAGTACAAGCTTTGCTTAACCTCGAAGTTCCTACATACAAACCTGAAGAATGCCCTCTTTGTAAAGATGGCGTAGCTATGACAGAACGTGGTTCTAAACATATCAAATAAAATTATAAACAGATACAAAAAGAGCTCCTTCACTGAGGAGCTCTTTTTGTTTGTGTGTAGTTATTGTGTGTAAGAGAGAGATTCTGATACGAATGTATCACGTAGAGTGTATGGCTCTACGGTGGCCATGAATGCACTTTCATGACCACGCACTCTAAAAGTGTTGTGAGAGAAAAGAATCAATAGAATACTATTGATTTTGAGTAGTCTGTGGTGCACCTTGTTCCACAGGTGGTTGAGGCGCATTACCATTTGGTTGCCCCCCTTGAGGCATTTGGCCAGGTTGACCTTGTTGCCCTATTTGACCTTGCGGAGGCATTTGCCCATTTTGATACATATGTTGACCATTATTTGGCCCCATACCATCTTGAGGTATCATTTGGTTTTGACAATTTTGGTACATATGTTGACCATTATTTGGCCCCATACCATCTTGAGGCATCATTTGATTATTTCCATCCATCATATGTTGGTCCATATGCATATTAGAACCATCATGTCTATGTGGTTTTCTAAACTGTTGTTCATTGGTTTTCATCCATTCACCAAAATTTGGTAAATCATTTACAGCAAAGGATGTACCTACCCCTACAGCACTGATTACAGTTAGAATGGCAGCAATTATAATTCGTCTCATAGGTCCTCCTTAATCCACATTGCTAAAATAACGTTCGCGTACCCCACGAAGTTCAACACCAATAAAGATACATGTAAGGCCCCCAAAGAGACCTACACCACCAAGTGCAACTAAAGTTACCAATGATAATGCAGGAAATGCCGTTACATTCTCGAATGGTTGCCAAGAGCTACCTAATAAATACAGGATTGCCGGCGTAATAATAAATATAAGAACCCCTACAATATATGACAAAGCACTTCCAATAGATAACAATGTTTTAGATGCTTTTTTAGCCATTCCTGGTAATTGTGGCAATAAACGTTCTTTGTAATCATCAAATCTAGCATAGATTTCTTGCATATTTACAGATTTACTGTCACCACCATCTTGGCCTAATGTATCTGTAATAATGCCTGCATCTACATAAGATGCATAGATTTCCTCTGGAGTGCCCAAAGATTTAATGATTTCGCTATCCGTAAGTCCTCTTTCATAACCTACTGCAAAATGCTCTTCATAAACCTCGATAATACTTTCTACATCAGCAACATGGGCCTTTTTGAATATATTGCGCAGTGCTTCTAAAAAGCTATTTTTGTTCATTATAGTCGACTCCTTTCAACAGGATGTTGATTACACCAGAAAATTCATCCCATTCTTGGCGCATCTGATTGTATGCTGTACGGCCATCTGTCGTGATATGATAATATTTTCGAGATGGTCCTGTAGAGGACTCCTTCAAATAGGTCTCAACATACTTTTCTTTCTTTAATCTATTAAATAATGGATATATCGTTCCTTCCGAAATCTCAATATATTCTGAAATAGTGCTTACGATTTCATATCCATAGCGATCACTTTGTGTTAACAATGCTAGCACAAGCATATCCATAACACCTTTTTTTAATTGAACTTGCATAGTTCCTCCCTTTAGGCCGTGCTTGCCTGCCAATGTGAAAGCTCTCTTACGGTCACTATCATGTACTGACAAATACATAATAACACAAGGTACCTCGTAATGCAAGGTACCTTGTTAAAAATATATTTTGCAAAATATAAATCCACGCTTTTAACGACCTATAAACACTGATAATATCTGCTTTTATAAGACAAAAACTATCTTAATTTTTTTCTAATTTAACTAATATCACCCTATATGTATCACACATACTTCGGCTACAACATAAAAATCCCCATCCAACGGATGAGGATTTTTCATTGATTTTAAAATAATCTATTTACTCTAACATCAGCTATTTATTTTGAAGTTGCTTGACCTAATTTAAGCTGTGTACTCTTCATTTTACCATTATGAGTATAAGATACCAAAACTGTATCACCAGGGCTCTTAGCGTCAATTTGCTCTTTTAATTCTAACAATGTACTAATATCCTTGCCATCAATTTGAGCAATTGTATCGCCTTCCACTAAACCAGCCTGTGCAGCAGGACCATTTGCATCAAGTTGAACAATAAGAAGACCTTCACCTTCATAGCTTACATTGTTACGTGCTGCTGTTTGACGATCTACAGCCCATACACCAATATAAGGACGTACAACCTTACCATTTTTAATAATAGAGTCTACAACGGTCATAGCGGAATTAATAGGAATGGCAAATCCCATACCTTCCACACCTTCTTTAGAAATCTTAGAACTATTGATACCGATTAATTCACCATCCGCATTGATGAGAGCACCACCAGAGTTACCTGGATTAATAGCTGCATCTGTTTGAATCAACGGGAAGCGTTGCCCTTGATCATCAATAGTACGTGCTAAGGCACTGATTACACCAGATGTAACAGAGCCTTTAAACTCTAGGCCTAAAGGATTACCAATGGCGATAGCCGGTTCCCCTACTTGCAAGGAATCAGAGTCACCAATTTTTATAGGTTGAATATCCTTTGGTGGATCAATTTTAACAACAGCTAAGTCTGTTTGGGCATCTGTACCGATAACTGTACCTGTGACGGTAGATCCATTGGACAAGGAAACTGTAACCTCTCCATTTTTAGCACCAGCTACAACGTGATTATTTGTTACGATATGTCCATCATTATCAATCAATACACCAGAGCCTACACCCTCTCCAGCATAGATGGTACGGTTAAAGATATCCTTTTGGAAAACTTGAGTGGTAATTCCCACTACAGCCGGACCAGATTCTTTTGCCGCTTGAACTACGTATGTATTACGTGTATCTGTAATAGGTTTCGTTTGCTTTAGTTTGCTCCTTCACAGTTGTTTGATGTGTAACAGGATTACCAAAGAAATAGTATCCACCACCTACGCCAATACCGAGGGCTAGCACACAGGCAATAATTGATTTCTTATATTTTGAAAAATTCATGCATATCTCCTTATATCATCTTTTAATGATTTCTTAGTGTTATATTTCTTATCATATAAACTGCCAATCGCAATCGAATACACACTATAACAATAATGTAATATAGCAGTATATAGCAATATATAGCAGTATATAGCAGTATATATCTACTTTCACCAAAATCAATTTTATAAAATCAATTTTTGATGAACCTATTATAGTACGCAAGACTTTACATTGCAAGATAACAATTTATTACATCTATTATAAAAATATAATTTCTATAAATAATATGTATCTTGTAATATGTTAAAAGCAAATCTAATTTAGCAAATCGAATTTCAAGACGATTCAACTGTAGAGAAATTACATAAAAACATATGTATATAAAAATGTACCATATAAAACATAAAGGGCATTCACTAGCCGTCGCTAGGAATGCCCTTTATGCATATAGTTTGAGAGTGTAAGGACTGTTGAGAGAGAGTATATGTGATCTAGATAAGTTGAGAGAGAACTTATTAAGAGAGAGAAGTTTAGTTGTTTCTTATCTAGAATCAAACTTCAGCCTTACTTAGATAAGTATACATGGAATATCTAAACTATCAAAGGAAGTATATAAACAATTTTTAAATCTTTGATTATATCTATATAATAACTTCCTATAAACTCATATTTTATCAACAGCCACCAAAAACGTGAGCGTAATATGAAAGTGATTTCAGTTATCAAACAAATTTATAACCAACGCCCCATACAGTAATGATGTGCTTACTATCGGATGGATTATCTTCAATTTCTTCACGTAAACGGTTGATATGAACTGCTACAGTTGCATAATCACCATAGGAATCAAGGCCCCATACGCGAGAGTATAATTCTTCTTTACTAAATACGATATCACGATTGCGCATCAAGAATTCTAATAACTGGAATTCTTTCTTTTTAAGGTGAACTTCTTTTTCGTTTACCCAAACTTTCATCATCTTAGGATCAAGACGGATTTCTCCAGATTGAATCGCATTAGTTTCCATTGCATCGCGCTCTGTTAAGCGTTTATATTGTGCCAACATAGCTTTAATTTTTGCAATCAATACAGATGGAGAGAATGGTTTTTCAATGTAGTCATCAGCACCTACGCCGAGACCACGGATTTTATCGATATCATCGAGACGAGCTGTTACCATAACAATTGGTACACGAACCTTGTCACGAATTTGGCGACAAACTTCAAAACCATCCATTTCTGGCAACATAACATCAAGGATGATAAGGTCTACAGGAGTATTTAAGGCAGCCTCAATACCCTCCGTACCATTAGTCATAATAGTTACATCATAACCTGCCACCATCAAATAATCACGCTCAATATTGGCGATATCCAAATCGTCTTCAATAATTAAGATATGTTCACTCATGATTCTTCTCCTTGTTTAGGAAATTCTAATATAATACGTAGACCATGTGGTCTTACATTTTCAATCACAACTCGGCCTTCAAAGATTTCCATAATTCGACGAATAATCGACAATCCAAGACCACTACCTTCTTGTGGGTTCGTACGAGATGAATCTACACGGTAGAATGGACGCATTAGACGTTCTAGCGATTCTGGTGGTACCCCTGGGCCATCATCACTGATAACACAGTATACAAAATCATCATCACTAGTTACATCAATAACACAATGACCAACATCGGCCATTTTATACTTAGCACTATTGTTCAACACATTTTGTAAAACACGCTGTAACAATTGTGGGTTTGCATTAATGAAAGCATTTTCCGCTGCTATACGGAATTTAATTTCTAGACCTCTTGTTTGATAAGGAGCCAAATGATCTTCTACAAAATCACGTACATATTGACCGAGTTCAATTCGTTCAGATGGACGAGATTCTTTTTCTTGTAATTCAATGTGGTAATGAGGAATAACTCCTCTAACATCGAATCTAAATCATTAGCACGTTTCAAAATGATTCCCATATAGCGTTTTTGTTGCTCTTCGGTTGGTGCAATACCATCACGAACACCTTCTGCATACGCTTTAATAGCTGTTAACGGCGTTCGAATATCATGGGAATATCCCTGCTAGTAACTCTTTTTGTTGCTCCTGTTCCATTTCAATCTGACGATTGGCCATTTCTAAGGACTTTGTCATATTCTTAACATGAATCATGATAAAGCGTGTAACAAATCGGTTAATAGCAAAGAATGTAACAATAAAGAGTAATATAGCTACTACAATAATATAGAAGGAAACTGATTCCATTAAGCTATCACTACCATGAGTAGCGCGCTTTATAGCAATATGATATACGTAAGCATGACGCCCATCGTATTTCCGCATTTCATAGACAAATGTATTATTGGACTGATATACAATACCTTGTAATTCAGGGTTTACATCAATGAGACCAACAATAGCAGAAGCACTATAGATTTGAGGATTACCATAGCTGTATACCATATTACCTTGATCTAGTACCTCTACATATACTTCCTTTGGATCAAGTAGACTATAGCTAGGCTTTACTAAGCTATCTATTAAGTTGTTTTCTAAACCATAAAAGGTAATTGTTTCAGTGATTCGACTGACACTTTTAAACTGTTGTTCCTGCTCAATACGCAAATAGTAACCGGCATTAGCCAATATGCGCAGACCTGTAAAGTATAGCAAAAATAAGATAATTGCTATCAAAATAGGCACTACAAAGAGCACAACATTGGATATCCAAATCCGTATTTGTAAATTCACAGGGTTACCTCAATATCATAAATATTAGATACTTCTTATAGTTTACGCTATTTTTAATACTTAAAGCAAGTATATTAATCAAAAAAATAATGTAGCTTTCATTTCTTATTCATTGTCAGTTTATAATTAGCCGTTATTACGTGTGTTCTATATGTCTTTTATTATCTAGTGTTTTTTAATTTTAAATACAATCTACACGCATCCGGGTAATTAATTTCTATATAGCATGGGTAGTTTTTAGGACATCAGACACAAGAGCTGATGAATACTTTTTAAGCAAAAAAAAGAGGATTCCTAAGGAATCCTCTTTTAATATTTGGATTAACGACGATTTGCATCGAAGAAGTTAATAGCAACTTCTGGGAACATAGCGTAAGTCAATACGTCTTCGTCAGTGATACCATTATAGCCTTTGGAAGCTAAATCTTGACGGTAACCATCCAATTCAGGTTCGATAAGATCTGCTGGACGGCAAGTGATAGGTTCTTCATCACCAATGATAGTGTGACGAATTTCGTCAGAAATTTTACCAGGCAACGCACCATATTTACCGCGTACAAGGTCTTTAACTTCGTTAGGAACCATTTTGTAACGGTCGCCCATCATAACGTTCATCATAGCCATTGTACCAACGATTTGGGATGTTGGAGTTACCAATGGAGGGTAACCCAAGTCTTCACGAACGCGTGGCATTTCATCCATAACGTCGAAGAAGCGATCGCCCATACCCATTTCGTTCAATTGGTTTTGAGTATTGGACAACATACCGCCAGGAATTTGGTAACGACGAACAGCTGGGATTACATCGCTAGCTGGTTTCAAGTTGAATTCTTCAGCGATTTGTTGTTTTACTTTACGGAAGTGGTCAACTAATGGAATGTATTTATCAAGGTCAAGACCAAGATCCCATTCAGTACCTTTGAACATTTCGATCATAGTTTCAGTAGCTGGTTGGCTAGTTGCATGAGCGAATGGAGAGATAGCAGTATCGATGATATCTACGCCAGCTTTAGCAGCTTCCCAGTATGTAGTACTTGCAAGACCGCAAGTGAAATGGCTGTGCAAGTCGATTGGCAATTCACCAAAACGTTTTTTGAATGTGGAAACCAAATCATATGCATCAGCAGGTCCTAACAAACCGGACATATCTTTGATACAAAGGGAATCAGTACCCATTTCTACCAATGTTTCAGCTACTTTCAAGAAGCTTTCAGTTGTATGAACTGGAGAAATAGTATATACCATTGCGGATTGAACGTGTGCACCTGCTTTTTTGGAGTACTTAATAGCAGCTTCCATGTTACGAGGGTCGTTCAATGCGTCGAAAATACGGATACGGTCAATACCATTTTTTACAGCAGCTTTACAGAATGCTTCCACTACATCATCAGAGTAATGTTTGTAGCCCAACAAGTTTTGGCCACGAAGTAACATTTGTAGTGGTGTATTTTTTACATTAGCTTTTAATTTGCGAAGGCGTTCCCATGGATCTTCATTCAAGAAACGAAGACAGCTATCATAAGTAGCGCCGCCCCAACATTCAAGAGCTTCATAACCAATTTCATCTAAAAGGCCAAGCACTGGTTCCATTTGTTCATAACGCATGCGTGTTGCCAAAATAGATTGATGACCGTCACGAAGAACGGTTTCGCAGATTCTTAATTTTTTAGCCATGTTAATCCTCCAAATCGAAATAGTTTTGTGTATGTAATTTTATACATCCACCACACAACTATCTCATACCTATTTTTTTACGATTTTTATAGGACTTGCTCACACAGGCAAATACTCTACAAATCGTTAAGACATACTTATATTAGACTACTTATAGAATTCTTTGTCAACAACCACATTATGCAATTTACTCATGATTTCATGTGTTCTTTTATGATTTTTTCGTGATGGAACTCACAATAAAGTGCTAAAAAGCTAGAGTTTAACGTGTATTTTTAATCAAATCCTCTTCTTATTAATTGCTCTTTTTAATGAGAAACAAAAATTTATTTCGTAATAATTTTTAGTTATTATTTATCAGCTTTCAAAGTATATCGGTATTTATAAATCTAGTAATTCGACAATCATCGGTACACTTATAACCTTATCAATTTTATTGATAATAACCCCCGTATTTCTATATTTTATAAATATACAAAAGAACCTACCTTTTATAGGTAGATTCTTTTACTAAATGCTCTTTATCATATTATTTTTCAGGTTTTACCTTTTTAGGTGCTGTTTCAAGAACAATATTTTTACCATCTCGTTTTACTTGGATAGAGAAGTCCCCTTCCCCTTCTTTAAAGTATTCCATCTTAATGTCGAGCAACATTTTACCAATTAATGTTTCTACCTTATCTGTAAGGAATTCACGATAAAATGCATCTTCCTTTTGTTTTGGACTTTGATGTACTACAGGTTTCTTTGCAGAACGTTCCATATCCAGCATAGTATCTTCAAAATTTTCAGTATCTTTAAAATTTTTCATCATATCCGCATCGGATAAACCTTTTTGAATTTTAAACTTTGCCATGTTTATCTCCTATCAATTCGAAAATCGCCTTTTTCACGCGTACGGAGTCAATACCAGACATACAATATTGATCAGGCTTAGGACAACGTCGTTTACGACACCCTAAGCAATCTAACTCATCATTAACAAGAACCTTAAAGTTTCCCGTTAATGGACCCCACAGTTTAGGATCCGTAGGGCCAAATAATGCTACTACAGGTTTATTTAAAGCCAATGCAATATGTAATGATCCTGTATCAGCAGTCACTACTACATCGCAACTTTCAATTAAAGCCCCTACCTCTTGAAGTGTAGTTTTCCCCAGCATATTTAGCATAATTTTATCAAGGCCATCAACTGTTAAGGAATCCATCAATGGTTTGTATTGAGTAACCTCCTTTGGACCACCTAAACAAACAAAATTAGCTCGATACTGAAGGGATTTAATAAGAGAATACCATTTCTCTTGAGGCCACTCTTTCGTCGCCCAGGACGTGCCTAACACAAGACCTACGCGTAGTGGCTTTTCTACTTCGCTACGCTCCAAAAATGTGACATAACTAATTGATTTCCACTGTTCTTCTGCCCAAACATGCAAATTAGGTGGCACAAAAAAGTCCATGTGGTATAGCTTTTTACCAGTTACCCCATTTGTTATACAAGGTTTTACATTATCCTCAGAAACAACACTGGATACATTTAGGTCACTATGCTCTGTAACGGCAGTATTCAGTAATTCTGCTACCTCTATATATCGCTTGATAACATGATCCGTACTTGGCTTTGCTTTGTAGTTTGTAAACAGCCAATTTAGTTCTTTTGTACCACCAAGGCCAAGGCGAATAGGTGCACCTGATGCTAATAAAACGAGCCCTGTTATGAGTCGCCCTTGTACATCGACAGCCACATCAAATTTATACGGTTTCAACTTATCTCTAAGTTCCCACCACATGCGCCACATCGTTGGAATATGTAGTTTTTTAGAATGTGCTTCGTATTCATCCCGTTCCCATGGAATGATTTCATCTACATAGGGATTGTTCTTTAAAAGTTCTACCATACTAGGTGTTACAATCCAATGGAGCTTTGCCTCTGGATAGTGCTCTTTAATCCAGCGTGCTGCAGGTGTAGCATGTAGTATATCGCCTATGTAGCTGAGTCGTACAAATAATATATTCATATATATCCTTTTAGTACAAACTAGTACAGGAATAAAGCCTTTATAATGAATCATTATAAAGGCTTTTTCTTAAGATTTCTTTTTGCTATCACTAGAAGATTTAGAAGATGTATCATCTTCTGTTACCTTCGTAGTTTCGTCACTACCATCCTTAATGATAGTTTTTACATCAGACAATGTTAATTCATTGAATGTTGTTGGATGATTGTATTTATAAACTGGTTTGAAGCCTACACCGAGTTTACCCGTGTAAACAGTTAAGGCATTGTTATCCTCATCAACACGAGCAATATAGATAGTTTTATCCATATCAACACCGATTAAGCGGAATCGTCCTGGTGGGTTGATAACACGCCAACCACCTTCAATACCATTAAACATGAAGATATCCCCAGTCTTGGCATTATCGTAGAAGAATCTATCTTCATCATAGAATACGCCAATATGACCAATATCTGTAGCTTGCATATAAACGCGACGCGTATCATAGTTAGCATCAGTACGATAAATGCGATATGCGTGTTCTTGAACCTTTACCTTCATGTAAACAACGTTTGTCGCTTCAGAATACGCAGCATCTACGATTTTACTGTTACGAGGCAAATCTTCAAGTTTTGTATCTACTTCATGTTCAGGATCGTCCGCATTTAGACGGGCCATAACAACCTCTCTAGAGTCATATAGCCCCATGATAGCATAGTTACGGTCAGGCATCCAGCTAAAGTAACTAATAGAGCGGCCCTTCAAATCTATTGTGGTAGGCTTGCTTTCATTAGCCTTATAAATTTTTAAAGAGCTTTCAGTAACAACCGCCATGAACTGACGGTCATAAGATACATATTTAGTTCCTTCCTTTACATCAGGAAAGTTCTTAGTATCATCCTTTGAAGCACCAGCCACATTAAAATCCGTAGTCGGTGCAAACATATATTGATCAAGGTATAGGTACACCCCACCTTGCAGAAGAATACCTACCGCAAAGGCGCTCAGTACACGCGTAAAAGGTTTCATGTGTCCTCCTATTTCACGATAAACGCCGTTGGGATCATGCGTTCCCCTAACAAATCGGCTGGTTTGTTTACTACTTTACCATTGAGGTATAGTGTAGAACTAGAACCACCATCTAAATTCGCTGCAATGTAGCAACCTTTTTCATAGAGAATATCTTGTACGTCACGTAATGTAGCGCCAAGAGAATAACCTGGTTGACGACCATCAATTACGAGGAATAGTACTGTACCATCTTTCTTTTGACCGATAGCAGTACGTGGACCTACGCCCCAGCCGCCATCGCCTTCAGTAATCATCTTCTTACCATCTACGATAAGAGGTGGGCCAAAGGTAATACCTTCCATGGCTTTCATATCACCAAGTTGTGTTTTGTCATAGTTACCTGCAATAAGGTTACCAGATTTAGAGAAGCCTACAAAGTCTACCGCTTCCTCAGGTCCTACATCTTTACCGATGACATATTCACCATCATGCAAGATAAAGCCATATGGCAAACGGCCTGTACCAGTACCATTAGGATCGTGGAAACCACCGCCATTAATAGCAGCTACCGCATTATTCATCTTCGCAATATTACTTGTAGTATCGCCTTTTTCTTGAATATTAGCAGCTGTACCGACTTCAATACGACGAGGATCTGGAATTTCAAGAATATAGCCTACATAACGAGCAGACTGAATTTTTTCAAGGTTTAAACTCTTATCTTCACGAGCATTAAACTTGAACAAATCTTGGCTTTTAACAACACCAACAGTGCCCAAAATAGATTGCAATTCATCTTCACTGAATAGCCATGTAATGTAATGAGGATGGCGAGATTGCAATATGGCACCAATAACGGCGCGCTTTACATTATTAAACGGTCCAAAGAGCACCACGAATGGTGAGGTTACAACGGTAAAATAGGAACACCATGATGATGAACTTTACCCAATTCTTTTTGAACAATGTATTTCTCCTTATAAATCAGTGAAATGCTCGGTGCTAATGCGTTCTTCAAAATGTTTGATATCAACAGCATTACCAACCCAAACACGCAAAATGTTATATGGATTATCACCTGTATGAGCCCAGCCAGATTTCATGGCCATACTCATTTTAATGCCCGCTTTTTTAGTGGCAGCATCGGTGAATTCATTTTTATCTCCATAAGGATAGCAGAACCAAGGATTATCCTTGATACCTACTTCTTTCGCGAGGGCTTCTTGAGCCTTTGTAATATTTTCTATTTGCTTAGCTTCAGACAATTGGCCCATTTCGATATGTTGGAACCCGTGATTAGAAATGGTGATACCATTCTTATGCATTTCACGAATTTGATCCCAAGTTAACCGAGTGCCTACATCGCCAGGATTGATAAATACAGTAGCTGCAAAACCATACTCTTTCATGATTGGATATACGATAGAATACGTATCTGCATAGCCATCATCGAAGGTTAATACAACAGGTTTTTCAGGCACTGCTGCACCATTTACGACATAGTCATATAGTTGATCCATCGTTAGTGGATTATAGCCATTATCCTTGAGGAACTTCATTTGTTCTCTGAATAAATCCTCACGAATAACCGCATCATTATCTTTATCGTCGCCAATTTTATGATACATAAGAACAGGAATACCTGATGGATGTACCATTTTGACTTCTTTTACTGGTGGCGCTGAACTAGTGGGCTCTGTTTTTTGTGAAAGCAGTCCACATCCTGCCAAAACCATTGCCAATGCGACAACTAATAGTGTTACCAATGGAATCCGTTTCATAGGTCCTCCTCTATTAGAACACAATTATATACAGAATATTATAACATTTCTATGAAGATTAGTAAAAAACTAACGCTTTACTAGTACCTCATCAATCGATTTTATAGGTCTAGGATACATAGGCTCATCTGGAATACCTATGCCAATGATTACCTGTACATCTAGTACTATCTAAATCCATTCTATCCATTCCTACAAAAGAATAGTATTTAAACTATTATCATTGTCATATTGTAATACTCTCAATAATGCTATAATATTTTAATTATATACTATATAGCGTAAACTATACTATTTAAATACACAGAGGATTTACCATGAAAAAACGTCTTACTCTCATACAAATGGATGTCCACGTAAACGACGTAGAATATAACTACAATCGCGTTCAAGAATTATTAACTCAATCTCTATCTGAAAGTCCAGATATTATTGTATTACCTGAAACCTGGAACACTAGCTTTTATCCATCTACAGATTTAATCAATATCGCCGATAATAATGGGGACCGCACAAAAGCCTTATTAAGTGCATTCGCTAAAGAACATAATGTAAATATTGTGGGCGGATCTGTAGCAGTTGCAAAAGACAATCTCGTATTTAATACATCCTATGTTTACAACCGAAACGGTGAACTTGTAGGAGAATATTCCAAGATGCATGGCTTTAGCCCTGCTAAAGAAGACAAATACTTTGCTAGTGGTACTCATACAACTCATTTTGAACTCGATGGAATCCCTTGTAGCACTGTTATCTGTTACGACATCCGCTTCCCTGAGCTTGTAAGAATGGCTGCATTGCCTGGCACAGAATTATTATTTGTGCCTGCTCAATGGCCTACTATGCGTCTACGACACTGGCAAGTACTCAATGAAGTGCGGTCTATTGAAAACCAACTCTTCGTCTGTGCCGTAAACGGCTGCGGCACAGTAGGCCGTGTTCAAAGTACAGGGCACTCTGCCGTCTATGATCCATGGGGTACGAACCTACTCGAAATGGATACAAACGAAGGCATTGCTTCCATAGACATCGACCTCGCTGTAGTCGAAGATATCCGTAACAAAATTAACATCTTTAGAGATCGCAAACCTGAACTCTACAACCTATAACAAAAAGTACATTATAAAGGCACATTGTTTTAACTACCATCTTAAATAATACATATATAGATGGTCTGCGCATAAAACAATGTGCCTTTTATTTTTATTGAGCTGTATGAATGAAATAAATGACTCTAGTTTGTTCTGGATTAATGACCATACTTTAAAACTCAATAAGTTTCCACATATCCTCTGGAACTTGTTCTAGAGGTTTGTTCTTAGCTATAGCGTCTTTTAGAATATCAATCGTATCTTGTACTTCTTGTTTATCCTTTGTATTTGGATCGTGTAGAACAACACGGTTGAAAGAGTCTTGTCCAAATTGTTTTAAGTATTCTTTTTCTACTTGATTAAGTTCACGACGTAAGTATTTCATAGTATATCCTCTATTTGTAAATATCTTTTCTGTGCCCCACTTCTAAGGCTAAAATAATACATCTACCGTCATTAATATCAGCTATCACTCTATAATTACCAATGCGATAACGCCACAGCCCTGTCTTATTACCTGTCAATGATTTTCCTGAGTACCTAGGATTTTCTACATTATCTATATTTTTTATGAGCCAATTAAAAAGATAGCGTTGCATTGATTTATCTAATTTAGAAAATTGATTGTCAAACCTATTAGAAAATTCAAGTTTATAAGCCATATTTTGCACGCATTTCCGCCACAGAATAGGTAACAGGATCTTGCTTATATTCTGCTAATGCTTTTTGACCTACCTTAAGATCAAATTCATCTTCAATCTTTTCTAGTAAAGCCTTCTTAAAGAGAGTAGAAAGTGTTTCATCCATAAACTCGGCATATGTTTTAAATAACTCTTCTTCTTGTTCATTTAAACGGACTGAAATATTTGCCATATAAAGCACCTCCTTATGTAATACATTGTATTACATAAGGAGGTTTTAGTCTATTCCTTAAACTCACAAACAGCTGCATTTTAATAAAATTTTATATTTAAAAAATTAGAGAATAAAAATGATTTATGGATACATAATACTATAGATTTAATTACGCAAATTAGGCATACAAAAAAGGCACACCACCCTTCTCTCGTCTCTCAGCGGCATGCCTTTTTATGTATATAGTTACTCTCGAACTATATCGTATGTCAGTCTGGCTAACTCTCTCTAAATCCCTTTAACGACACGCCAGTATGTCACCTTTAATATACAATTATAAAATAACTTTGTCAATATTTTATAAAAATTTTATCTTTCTTTATTTGCCAATAAATACTTGCAAAAGATTTATATAAATTGTAATATTAATAAATTTTATGACATCAACGCTTAATTTACTACCATTAATCATTTACATAAATCGTCTATAAATGGTATTATTAGCAGTGCACTAGAATTTGGTTATTATGAAAGAAAGGTAATAACTATGTTTTCATTTCTACAACCAAAAGAGGCAAAACCATCGGTTCCACAGAATATGATTATGAATTTATATTACAAATATAGATTTCAATCTCTAGCCGGTATATTTATTGGTTACGCTGCGTACTATATCGTTCGTAACAACTTTGCCTTATCAACTCATTTTTTATCAGATATCTTACACATGAGCAAAACGGAAATCGGTTTGCTATCTAGTGGTATGCTTATCGCCTACGGTCTAAGTAAAGGCTTCATGAGTAGTCTTGCTGACAAAGCTAGCCCTGCAAAATTTATGGCTTTCGGTCTTATTTGCTGTGCAATAATCAATATTTTTATGAGCTTTGCCGACAGCCTCGCTTTCTTCTTAGTATTAGTAGTTCTTAATGGTTTTCTTCCAAGGCTTTGGTGTAGGCCCATCCTTCATCACACTCGCTAAATGGTATCCAAAACAAGAACGTGGTCGCTTTGGGGCAATTTGGAATATCTCCCATAATCTTGGTGGCGGTATCGTAGCACCAATCGTAGCTGCTGCGTTATACTTCACCACTACTGATCACTGGCAATTAGGCAGCTATGGTATTCCTGCAATTATTGCGATTGTAGTAGCTGTTATTATTGGCTTCTTGATTAAAGAAAGTCCAGAACGAGAAGGCTTACCACCAACTAGTGAAATCATTGCCGATACAGCTCATAAAGCACATAGAAGTGCAGAAGCACCTCACCTAAGCACAAGACAAATTTTTGTACAATATGTATTAAAAAATAAAAATGCTTGGTATGTGTCTCTAGTTGATACATTCGTTTACATGATTCGTTTCGGTATGCTTACATGGTTGCCTATTTACTTATTACAAGTAAAAGGCTTCTCTAAAGCAGAAATGTCCATCGCATTCTTATTCTTCGAATGGGCAGCCATTCCTTCTACAATTTTTGCAGGTTATATTTCCGATAAATTCTTTAAAGGTTATCGTATGCCACCAGCAATCATTGCAGTAAGTATTATCTTCTTCTGTATCTTTGGCTATTGGCAAAGTGAATCCCTATTATGGGTTACATTCTTTGCTGCTGTCGTAGGTTGCTTAATCTACATTCCTCAATTCTTAGCATCTGTACAAACTATGGATATTGTACCTCCATTCGCTGTAGGCTCTGCCGTTGGTCTTCGCGGCTTCATGAGTTACATCGTCGGTGCCAACCTTGGTACAACACTATTCGGTGTATTAGCAGATAAATTTGGTTGGAATGCAGGTTTCTATCTCTTGTTGGTAGCATGTGTTCTTTGTGTTACATTCTGTGTACTTGCACACTTTGGAGCAAAAGAATTAGATGCTAAAGAAGCAGAACTTGAACAATTACAACCAGCTGAAGCAAACAGCTAACAACTAAATTCTAGAGCAAACCAAAAGGTAGCAACATATATTGTTGCTACCTTTTATTTATTCTTAAAGAAATTTGCCAAAAACCAAATAATTGGCCCTATGAATCTCACCTTCTTAACAGTATCCATTTTATCTAGAATAGCCTTAGTTATCTCTGCATTGCTTTCAAGCAACACATATTTTTTATCAACATAAACACCTTTGGAATACTCTGTCGTATGAGTCCGTTTTTCAATAGTAAGTATATGAGTACCATTATCATCTTCATACTCTTCATAACGAGAGAAAGCACCAATATCTATATCTGTATCTATATCCCCTCTTGTACCTATTGCCATCTGATAACTTCGATGAACTACGTTCATATCAGATGGTATTACTTTGCCACATAACTTTGTAAACTGATATACATCATGTTTTTCATTCCAACTGATCCAAAACTCAGCATTATTCTTATGTTTAACCAACTTATACTTATACCAAATTTTCCTATGAGTATCAATGTAACGAATTTTGCCTAGGATCGTATATAACTCATTTCGGATACGCAATGTATCACCATAGTTAAATTTCATAAAACACTCTCATTCTCAAAACAATTTAAATTATTAATTACTATGATTGTACACATAATATGAAATTCTGCCTAGATGGATATAGTAAAAAGGACCTACAGTAAACTGTAGGTCCTTATATCTTTGGTGCGGTTGGAGGGACTTGAACCCTCACGAGCGTACGCTCACCACCCCTCAAGATGGCGTGTCTGCCATTCCACCACAACCGCATGGAATACAAATGGTGCCTCAGGACAGAATCGAACTGTCGACACACGGATTTTCAGTCCGTTGCTCTACCAACTGAGCTACCGAGGCACGTTTTTTTAAAAAAATGGCGACCCCGATCAGATTTGAACTGACGATCTTCGCCGTGACAGGGCGACATGTTAACCGCTACACCACGGGGCCGCGTATCAACTCTCGTTGACTACTCGTATATATTAACATGAGGTAACCTACTATTGCAAGTACTTTTTTCTAATTTTTTGATGAATTTTTCTAAAATATGTGAAATTTAGAACTATCTACTAAAAATCGCAAATATTAGCCATTTATTTTCAGTATGCTTGAATATACTTCAAATTATGCCTATAATCATAGAAATTAAAATCACCATCACCTATAAAACGGATGCTTTTCTGATTTGTGACTTTGTCACGAACCAGCTTAAGGATAATAATAAAATTGGCACCTAAAATTCTACAAGGGAACTTTAGGTGCCAATTCAAATATAACTATACTAAATTAATTATTATATAGTATTTCTACAGATATGATACTAATTATAAATGATCCCAAGGACCGTCACGCAAGTCTTGTTCCCAGTAATACTCAACCTTCATATCACTGCGTTTAACCTTATCAAACATCTTAGAACGTGCCGAAGTCATCACATTTTCACTATGTTTACCACCAAAGTACGCATATCTAGACTTACCTAAAGTATACATAACAGATACATAAGGTTCTACAGAACTAATGTTACTTTTACCAATTCCTAAGTCTACAGAGATATGAGGCGTCACATTCATTTTAGCGCCTACCTTTAGCCCATGTATGGATTGCCACTTATGTTGGTCAATATAGAACATCTCTGTTGGATGTTCTCCTGGTGCTTTTGTTTTCCAATGATATCCTTCCACATAACTAGATAGCCAACGAGCATTCTTATAATCTCGTGTATACCGTATATCAAAGCCATCCAATACATGTTCATAAGAATATCGGGGTGTTCTACGAATACCATCAGGTGGTGTACTAAAGCTATCATGGAAATCTATTGCCCGTGGTACTTGACGCAAAGGTGTGTTAATGTCATAAGGTCCCACCTTTTTTTCTGATAGTCCATGGTATACATTGACACTAATCGTATTTAGACCAGCTACATATTCTAATCCTGCACTAATACGAGAAAATTTATTCTTAAAAGCATAGTCATAGAATACATTGGCACCGACGTAGGCATGCTCATGTGTACTAAGACGACGATAGCCAATACCAGCAGTACCGACAACACCAAGAGTATCATGTTCTACTACTTCACCTTTATCAATATAACTTCCTTGACCGTCAATTCTTCCAAGATCTGCGTCCGACCCATTCCAATATGTAGTAGTGGAAACTTTTTCGCCACCATTACCATCTAAGCGACCTTGTACAAACACCACGGATTTTCCATCTTTACCATATTGTTTTATGGGTTGTAATGTTTCTATAAAATACTTTGAGTTCATTTTCTGCTTAGAGTTATGATTCCGGTAATGAAATCGTGAATCATAGCTTAGATTATTATCGGTCATTTGTTTATTAGGCATTGCATAATCATGATAAGAATCTTCCTGAGTCCCTTTGAAACCAATACCTATATCCGTACGATCCATCCAGCTTGATTGAACATTTTCCCCATTATCCTTATCTGCTGCTAATGCGCATGTAGCAAAGCTACACGTTAAAGCCGTGCATACTAAAGATTTGATAATAACCCTTTTACTAACCATAATCTACCCCTCTTTTATATGAAAATTTCATGAAAGATACTTTTATTATATATCCTTTAGTCAACTAAAGCAATAATATATCTTATCCACTTTACAGCATATATATTCTTTATAGTTTATTAGTGCATATATTTGAAAGTTCTATTATTTTAAGTATCACTAATTAATAATTATAGTGAAGGACCTTTGACTATGATAAAATAAATATATATTATATAAATAATAAGAATGTAATATAAAATACTTTGGAGCAATACAATGAAATCAAAATCACTTATAACCATCTTAATTATTGCTATTGTTGGTGCCTTAGCAGCTGCGTGGTATTTCATGTGGTACATTCCCCACACACCAGCTTATACGCTAAAAATTATCCATCAAGCCGTACAAGATAAAGATGCAGATGAAGCCTTACGTCATATAGATACGAAATCTATTGTAAAAAATATATTAGAACGGGAAGGCAATAAATATATAGATACATCCAATCCATTTGGCAAAGCTACTATTGCAGCAGCCAAAACATTTGGTCCATCTTTAATTGAAGATGTGATGCGAAAATATATCGAAGATCCAGATAGCTTTAAATCTCAGCCAACTACAACAGACACTAATAATACGGCTCAAAGTGATGACAATATGTCCATGGTCGATCGCCTTGTGGATGGCCGTCTCTTCAAAGCGCATGATGTAGAGGTTAAAAACATTAAATCTGAAGACGATGGAGATACAGCTACCGTAACAGTAACAATCCAAAATAATAAAAAAAATATGACAAAAGATATCCGAGTTTTAATGCGTCACTTAGGTGATGGCACATGGGTTATTTACGATATTCCAGACATGGAAGACTTATATACAGTGACGCGTAAGTAAAAGTAATCATTAAAACATACAAAACCCAAAAGGACAGTAGATACTGAAATAGTATGTACTGTCCTTTTATCATTGCCTATTATCTGTTGCTTATTACCTATTCTATTACCGATCAAAGTCCACAATAGCCAGTGTTACGGTTACTTGGGAAATAAGTCGCTCTGCATCGTCTAGCATATCAAAGCGCCACACATGGGACGTTTTCCCTTTTACTAGTAATGTCCCGTGAGCTGTTAAGGCCCCTTCACATCGTACAGGGCGCAAGTGATTAGCCGTTACGGATTGTCCTACACCAAATTTGTCCGGTCCAATGAGTTCATTACTCATCATACCTGCAACGATTTCTGCAAAGGCCAAGGTGGCTCCACCATTTAGATAACCTTGCGGTTGCTTATGAAAGTCACCTAGATACATTTTTCGCAATACATGTAGTATCGCTCGTCATACGAGGTGCTTCAATTTGTAAGGATTCTATTAAATTCATAGTGTTCGTTTCTCCACACAATACGCTTCTAATCTATCATCAAAGACAGTTACACCTAAGCCATCTCCATCAGGGACGTGCATAACCCCATCTTTAAATGTTAAGTCTGGATAGATGAGATCTCGTTCAAAATATCTATTAGAATCAGATAGATCTCCTGCCATATAGGAATCACCTAGAGCCGCTAGTTGAGCATGCATCATTTTAGAAATGCCTGACTCTACCATGCTACCCACCCAATACGGAATATGACACTCTCTACAAAGATTAATAGCTGCTTTAGTAGGTACGAGACCACCCATACGGCCTACTTTTATGTTGAGTACGTCAATCAGTCCATACTCAATAGCATAGGATAAATCGTCATAGCCCAAGATGAACTCATCTAAACAGATAGGCGTTTCAATATGCCAATCATGGTTATTAAGGCGTTCCCACTTCCACTCCTTATAGGATTGAAGCGTTGTTATAGCAAAAGGCTCTTCTATACAAGCTAACTTCAAATCGTTAAATTGACGGACCTTATCAATATCATCATAAGAATAGCTTTGATTCGCATCAGCTGCCAAGACTAAATCGGGATAATGCTTACGTATTAGGGCCATCCGGTCATAGCCGTCTGTAGGTTTTATCTTTATTTTAATGCGCTTACAACCATTCGTCACATGAACTTCTACAGAATCTAGCAATTGTTCCATCGGTACATCACCGATAACAACACCACTTTCAATGGTATCTTGTAAGGGCTGCCCCATAATATAAGAAACAGAGTTCACACCCAGTCTCTCACAATGAAGATTGATAAGGGCATTTTCTAAGGCAGCAATGGTCATAGGCATATGATCTCGATTTAGCCAGAACTGCAACTGACGTACATAGGTCATAAGCGGTTTAGGCCGCATCATGCGCAAATTAAAGATATAATCATCTACTAATGTTTTCCAACATGTATCTACGGTTTCCGCTGTATAGAATGGGTCTGTGAAAGCTACACACTCACCATAACCGACATAACCTTGTTGGTCCTCGATGCGAATGACAACGGTCTCGCGTTCTTTTACTTCACCCTTAGCGGTTTTAAAGTTAAACTTTAATGGCAACTTGAGACGATATGTAGTTATACTTTTAAAGTTTAAAATATCATTCATAAGCGCCTCAATCTTCTAAACGTAGTTCATTACGCACAATTTTACCTGTGCCATTACGAGGTAATGCAGGTAAAATTTTTACATATTTAGGGATTTTATACTTTGCCAAAGATTTAGTCATAAAGGATAGAATCTCATCAGACGTCATGCTTTCACCATCGTGAAAAGCCACAAAGAGTGCTGGTACTTGCCCCCATTTAGGATCAGATACAGGTACAACAGCACATTCCTTCACCGCCGGCAATGTATAGACTAAATCCTCTAACTCTTTAGGATAAATGTTTTCTCCACCAGAGATAATAAGGTCTTTACGGCGATTCAGAATATATACAAAACCATCTTCATCAACATAGCCAATATCATCGGTATTAAGATCACCATCAATAGGCTCCTTGCCGATATACCCAGTCATAACCATGGGACCTGTCAAATGAATTTCCCCTACTCCATCCGCATCAGGATTATCAATGCGAACCTGCATGCCTGGTAATGGTCTGCCTACGGAATCTCGTTTATGAGGGTAATCCAATACAGAGAAAGTCACGCTTTGACTAAAGGTTTCCGTCATGCCATAGGTCTTGTAAATTGGCAGCGATTTCTTTTCACAAGCATCGATGAGAGCCATAGGAATGAACTCGCCACCTAGCAAAATAACACGTAATGTATGATGTGTAATCTTCGGTTCTAATTGAGTCAAAATTGTAGGTACGAGAGACATCATATTGATTTTCTCAGATTCAATGAGTTCTAAAACCTTTATCTCATCGTATTTAGGCAATATAGTAACTGCCGTACCATTATAAAGGGAACGCATCAAGATAGATAAACCACTTACATGGAACAGAGGTAATACCATAAGCCAATTATCTTTTGCGGTTTTACCTAACACCTCTTGAGACGCTTGTACATGAGCTCTAATTTGCCCCCATCGAAGGGGTACTGATTTAAACTGACCTGTTGTAGCGCTAGTGTTCATAATAGCTGCAATGTCTGTATCATTAAATGTCCAATCAAAAGATATCTTCTAAAACTCGGTCAGCTAGAATAGTTTCTAGAGGTTCAAACTCAATAACACACATTGAATCAGGCAGTTGATTCCGTCGGTCTTGACTATGTAAAACGGTAGTAACACCTAATTGTTTCAATTGGTTTTCTATCTCATTAGGCTTAAGATGTACATTAAGTAATAGTACCTCTTTATGAGCTAGCATAGCAGCCAACACATAGATTGCCATAATCACAGAGTTGTCCGATAAAATGGCCACACGGGAGCTTTCAAGAGGTAGCAATTCACTAGCCACATGAAGCACACCGCCATATATATCCTTATAGGTATATTCATTTATACATATGCGATCAGGATAGTGCTGTAGCACCATACCGTAACCATTCCATCGTCTCACCTCGTATCCAAAGATAATGCCTTATGATTAATGATTAATAATCACAGATATTACAAGAAAGGCGCCTCATATAGAGGCGCACTTGTCATTTTTACAATACATTCCATCCCTAGTACTAGACTAGTACCTCTATTCCGATTAAGGGAATTTAGGAAATTGTTTGAAGTTTGGTTTACGTTTTTCTTTGAACGCATCACGGCCTTCTTTTGCTTCATCGATTGTGTAGTACATCAATGTAGCGTCGCCTGCGAATTGTTGTAAGCCTGCAAGACCATCAGTATCAGCGTTGAATGCACCTTTCAACATACGCAATGCCATTGGGGACAATTCAAGAATTTCGTTACACCATTGAACTGTTTCTTCTTCCAATTTGTCGAATGGTACAACACAGTTAACCATGCCCATTTCATAGGCTTGAGCAGCTGTGTATTGACGGCAAAGGAACCATACCTCGCGAGCGCGTTTATGACCAATCATGCGAGCCAAGTAACCTGCCCCATAACCAGCGTCGAAGGAACCTACGCGAGGACCAGTTTGGCCAAATTTAGCATTTTCAGAAGCGATGGTAAGGTCACATACGATGTGCAATACATGACCGCCACCAATAGCAAAACCGTTAACCATAGCGATAACAGGTTTTGGGATAACGCGAATTAAACGTTGCAAATCAAGAACGTTCAAACGAGGAACATTATCTTCGCCTACATAACCACCATGACCGCGTACGCTTTGGTCACCACCGGAGCAGAATGCTTCTTTATCTTCACCTTGACCGTGGTTTGCACCAGTCAATACAATTACGCCTACTTCGTTATCTTCACGAGCTACTGTGAAAGCATCGATTAACTCCATAACAGTTTTAGGACGGAACGCGTTACGTACCTGTGGGCGATTTATAGTAATCTTTGCAATACCATTATATGTTTCGTAAATCACATCTTCATAATTACGATCCAATACTTTCCAATCAAATTTGCTCATGGACTTAACCTTTCTTCTGTAAAAAATCTAATACCGCTTGTTCAAACATCTGCGGTTTTTCTATATGTACATTATGCCCCGCCCCTTCGACGATGACATGTTTAAAGTTTGGCAACTTGCCAAATACATCTCTTCCTATTGTAGTATATTTTGTATCTAGTGCGCCACTCACATATAGGCCTTTACATGATAATTTTTCTAATTTATCCCCCACATACGGCATCACACCTTGGCCTGAGCCACGCAAGGTACAGGCTAAGGCGTACGTACTATTATTGGAACGACGTAGATAGATTAATTCCTCTACGCCCTCTGAAAGTTGTTTTTGACTTTCAAAAATAGGAGCCTCCGCCCAACGTGTAGCAAACCAAGCACCATCATGATTTTCAATGTGAACCGCTAAATCTTCATCGGCCTTACGGCGCTCTAATCGCTCAGCGTCAGAGGCGATACCTACAGAGCCACTTTCAAGGATAAGCCCTTGGATTTCGCTTCATCACTGTAAAGCATAGGAAAGCGCTATACGAGCCCCCATGGAGTAGCCCATGAGGTAATATCTATCACCTACCATATGATAGATAACAGTATGCAAATCCTCTATCATTTGGGGAATTGTATAAACCTCACCCTCTTCAGGAATATCAGAATCACCATGACCAATCAAATCGATACGGATTAAACGATAGTCTGGCAAGTTAATGGAATCCCAAGTATAACTAGATTCTGAAAATCCATGAAAACATACGATAGGCTCCCCATCGCCTACCACAGTCAAGCCATAGCGATAGTCGCCTAAATCAAAATACATACGTTGCGCGGGATTGCGTAGAGCATTATCTACAATACTGCAAAAATACTGACTCATAGTAATGCCTCCATATCAACTGAAACCTTCGTATATTTTTTATGCAATTCTCTGCTATATTCCCTATTTGTAGGAATTTCAATGATATGAACGCCTGTTTCTCGGCGAACATTAGCCAATACAGAACTCAACTCATCGGGGCTGGAGATTTTAATGTAGCCACAGCCATAGAGTTTGGCAGCCCCACTGTAATCTAAGCCTTGTGATGTAGAGAACAAATAGTCAAAATGCTTTGTCCCCTTTTGCGGTAAGTATTCAAAAATACCACCGCCATCATTATTATGTAAAATAATAGTTAGGTTTAAATTATGAGTTTTGGCTACAGCCAATCCATTCAAATCATGGAACAAGGATAAATCCCCTGATACTAGATATGTAGGTTTACCATTTGCTGCTAGTCCTAGAGCCGTAGAAATAGTGCCATCAATGCCATTGACCCCTCGATTTCCGTAAAGAGCCGCCTTAGATTCCCCACTGAACCAGAAGTAATCAAAGTCCCGAATCGTCATACTATTGGCAACAAAAATTTGTCCATCTTCAGGGATCTGTTTTTGTAGCTCCCGTATAGTTCGACCTTCAAAGCAATGAGGCTCATCGATAGCTGTACTTAGTTGCTTTTTACCCTCTTGTTCTAACCGTTTCCATAATTTTAAGTACTTATCAGAGTTATTGTTTTTACCATATAAATGGGTAAATACATCAATACTAGCTTGCATATGCATCGTAGTTTTACCTGTAGGATTCATGGAGTCCATTGTAGGGTTAACCTCGATGTACTCCACATCAGTCCAGCTAGCAATCATCTGTTGCACTCGTTTTGACACAACGATTTGACCAAACTGAATCACACAATCTGGTTTTAACTCATACCAAAGAGCTTGCCTTGCTAACAGTGCATCATATGTAGAAATTACAACTTTAGATGTACTGCATCCCCTTACATTCGATAAGGGATCCGCCAAAATAGGGGCTTGTAAAGCCTCACCGAAGGAACGAATCGTTTCAGCCTCATCTATATCGATTTGTGGACCTGCTAGGATAAGGATACGCTCATATCTTTCAAGTAAATCATTAATCTCCTTTGTACCATCATTTCCATGAGCAATATCAGTTGCATTATTAATATGAGGCAAATTATTTCTATTATCACAGCCAAATACACTACTATAGTTTGGCTTAACCACTTTAAAGGAACTGCGACCAGCTTCAAAATGATTACGACTCAATTCTGGCACCAATGGTTCAAAGAGAGGCACATTGATATGGACAGGTCCCTTTTTAGTATCCATCGCTTTCATATAGGCCTTACGAGCCACTTGACGAGGATATGTATAGTAATGAGATTCTTGAGGCACAGCTAATTCTTCAAAATAATTGACCGCAGTACCAAAGATTTTGTGCTGATCTACAGTCTGAGGAGCCCCTACATGCAATAGTGTATGAGGTCTATCGGCAGACAGTACAATGAGCGGTAACCCCACTATATTGAGCTTCTAAAATAGCTGGCAAATAATGGGCCACAGCCGAACCAGAAGTACATACGAGTACAGTTGGTTCCTTATGAGCCTTTGCAATGCCTAGAGCCATAAAACTAGCAGAGCGCTCATCTATATTCATATATGTTTCAAATCCTTCATGCTCCTTGAATAGCATGGCCATCGTCGTAGAACGAGAACCAGGACTAAACACCGCATGACGGACGCCGAGTTGGTAGAACTCGTCTACCAAGGCAGCAATATATTCATTCATTATATTCCCTTTCAAACACCCCTAAAGGTACGGAAACAATTATAAAGCATCCAAGATGGTGCGCATTTTATTATTAGTTTCAGCGTATTCTTCATCCGCATCAGAATCGGCTACAACGCCACATCCTGCATAGGCATACAATACATTATCCATGATAAGAGCAGATCGAATAGCAACTACAACGATGCCGTCCCCCATATCTTTCATAAAGCCAAAAGGGAGCTGCGTACATGCCACGTTCATGAGATTCATACTCTTGTAATAAGGCTAGCGCCTTTTCTCGAGGTTCACCACCAAGGGCTGGTGTAGGGTGTAATAACTTAGCCCAATCCACAAGAGATTTTGTACTATCCTTTGCAGTAATTATAGTACGCAAATGATAGAGGTGCGACAGCTCCATAATGCCGGTTTCCCCCACCGTAACATGTGGAGTAATTTGTCTCATCGTATTCACGATACGATCGCGAACGATATTATGTTCTACAAGATTTTTCTTATTAGTTAGTAATTGTTCCTTAGTCCACGCGTTAGGACTATCCTTTGGAGCAGTGCCCGCTAAGGCATAGCTTAATATTTCACTGCCACGATGGCGGACTAAAATTTCTGGCGATGCCCCTACAAAGGTACGCCCATCCTTTTCATAGCCAAAGATAAAGCAATTAGGATTATTATCGACTAAGTTAGCTAAGATACTTGCCACATTATATGGTGTTTCACTAGTGAATTCGACCTCGCGAGAGGAGACGACCTTAGTCATCTCACCGCTGTTAATACCATTGGCAATAGCATTCATCAAACGGTTCCAATCCGCCTTATCATTGCTGGTTTCTTTGTAATTATGATGAACTCGAGGTACCTCATAATTCTCAATAGGTACACTTTCACCAGCATGTAGATAGAAGGACTCTCCATTTTCTACGATGTAATAATGGGTAAAAGCAATCATTTCATGGCCCATATTAGACCATTTAGGGTCTTTTACAGTATCAAAAAAAGTATCCCCATAAAATACATAAGCGTAATTATGGCGATCGTTATCATCTTTAACCGTCGCTAGACGTTTAGCGCCCACAACGATGCGGTCACTTTGGCGATCCACCCAAAACACACGTTCTTCATTGGGGAAATTCATCCAAAATGATACCGGACTATTCAGTTTTAACGGTTCTTTGTTATATTTCATAGTTGTATGTCGCTATACAAAAATAGACTATAGTAAAAACACCTAATATGTAGAAGATGTACTTCTACATATTAGGCGCCATCAATAGGTTTCAAAATTTTTGAGATGAGCCTAACGCCATCACACGTCGATGGGCCCTCTTTATATCTACATTATTATAACATAGGTAACCATTAAAAGGTAGAAAATAAAAACCTCTACACCACATGCGCTATGCATAAATGTAGAGGTTTTTATATTTTCGAAATGCTATTGTACTATTTTAAATACATGTTTACATAATTTAAAAAACCTTTAGTTTATTTGAAAGCTTTCGCCCCAATATCTGTACGGTATTGCATGCCCTCAAAATCAATGTGTTCTATACGGCCATAAGCTCTATCGAGCGCCGTTCTAAGGTCTTTACCAAGGCCTACAACGCCAAGAACGCGTCCGCCATTGGTCACATACTCGTCTCCAACGAGTTTCGTACCAGAGTGGAATACGATGGTTGTATCGTGTTGTTTAATATCACCATGAATAACATCACCCTTAGAGGATGTTTCAGGATACCCTTTAGAAGCAAGAATGACACAAGCTGCCGAGGAGTCTTTCCATTTCACCATATCAGCCGTTAATGTGCCTGTGGCACAAGCCATCATGATTTGACCTAAGTCACTATCGAGTAATGGCAATACTACTTGTGTTTCAGGATCGCCAAAGCGGGCATTAAATTCTACAATCTTAGGGCCTTGAGATGTAATCATAAGACCTGCATAGAGACAACCCACATAAGGCATTCCCCTCTTTCTCCATGGCAGCTACCATAGGTTCTAAGATAGTTTTCATCGCTTCATCCCGCAATGCATCAGTGAGCACTGGCGCTGGTGCATAGGTGCCCATACCCCCTGTATTAGGGCCTTTATCGCCATCAAAGATGCGTTTATGATCCTGGGAAGCAATCATAGGCACTACCGTCTTGCCGTCTACAAAGGCAAGCAAGCTAGCCTCTTCGCCTTCCATGAATTCTTCGATAACAACGGTACTACCAGCTTCTCCAAAACGATTACCACTAAGCATGTCTTCTACAGCCGCATTTGCTTCGTCGATGGTCATAGCCACTACAACGCCCTTACCTGCGGCCAAGCCATCAGCTTTCACTACGATAGGAGCACCCGTTTGACTGATAAATTCCTTTGCTTCATCTACCTTGTGAAACACACCATAGGCAGCCGTTGGGATATTGTATTTTTTCATTAAATCCTTGGCGAACACTTTGGATCCTTCTAGCTGAGCAGCTGCTTTAGAGGGACCAAAACACAGGAATCCCCACCTTATTGAGTGTATCTGCTAGTCCTGCCACAAGGAGGTGCCTCTGGACCGACAACGACTAAATCAACGTAGTTATCTTTCAAAGAAACGAATTAAATGATCGCTTTGTTGCCAATCAATGCCGACTAGCTCTGCACAATCTGACATGGCCGCACTGCCAGGAATAGCATATACCTTTGTTACGCTAGGGCTGATGGACAATCGCCATGCCAATGCATGTTCGCGGCCGCCGCTACCGATTACACATACTTTCATAAATCCTCCATCGACGCCTAAACGCCATCAATACATCATTTATGTAAGCACCTATATTCCCTATAATCATCATTACACATCAATGATTACGAGCTAGTGCTCGACTATAACCCTCAATTATACTAAACAAATTAATGTTTAAAGTGACGAATACTTGTAAATACCATAGCAATGCCCGCTTCGTCAGCTGCCTTAATGGATTCTTCATCGCGAATAGAGCCACCCGGTTGGATAATGGCTGCAATACCATGTTTTGCTGCCGTTTCTACAGTGTCGCCGAACGGGAAGAACGCATCAGATGCTAATACGGCGCCTTTTAGCAGCTTCACCAGCTTGTTCAAGAGCAATTTTTGCAGACCCAACGCGGTTCATTTGACCCGCCCCCAACACCGAGGGTACGTTTTTCATTAGAAATCAAAATCGCATTGGATTTTACATGTTTTACGAGCTTCCAAGCAAATTCGAGAGCTTTCCATTGTTCATCTGTTGGTTGTACCTTTGTAACCACTTTATAGTTAGCTCGTTCTTCTTGGATATCATCCTCTGTTTGAACTAACAGTCCACCAGAAACCTTTTTCACTGTTACTTGGCCAGATTCAGGCTTAGATAACTCGATGAGGCGAATGATTTTTCTTTCCTTCAAGGATGTCTAATGCTTCTTTTGTGAAAGCAGGAGCCATGATGACTTCTAAGAAAATTTTACTCATTTCTTCTGCAGTAGCAGCATCTACTTCACGGTTTAAAGCAACGATACCACCAAAGGCGGATACAGAGTCTGCTTCGTAAGCATTTATATAAGCATCATGCAATGTAGTTGCTGTAGCTGCGCCACAAGGATTTGTATGCTTAATGATACATGCTGCAGGATCTGTAAATTCCCACACCATATTCCAAGCTGCTTCCATATCTACGATGTTATTATAGGAAAGCTCTTTACCATGGAGTTGTTTCAAGGCCCCCATGCCATGAGCTTTGCCAATTTCTTTATAGAATGCAGCTTTTTGATGTGGATTTTCACCATACCGAAGGTCAGTTACCTTTTCATAAGCACTTAAATATTCAGGTGGTGTAGGACCTTCGTCTAAGACACCACTCATATAGTTAGCAATGGCTACATCATAAGCTGCAGTATGAGCAAAGGCTTCCTTTGCAAGACCAAAGCGATATTCTTTAGGCAATTCACCATGTTCTTTAAGCATAGCTAAGATTTCATCATAATGATTTGGATTTACAACGATACCTACATACGCATGGTTTTTCGCAGCAGAGCGCACCATGGTAGGACCACCGATATCGATATTTTCAATAGCTTCCTCTAAGGATACATTTGGTTTGGCAATAGTTTCACGGAATGGATAGAGATTGACAACAACAAGGTCAATTGGTTCAATACCATGATCAGCCATAGCTTTTTGATGGTCAGCATTATCGCGAATTGCTAAAATACCACCATGAACCTTGGGATGCAATGTCTTTACACGGCCGTCCATCATTTCAGGAAAACCAGTCAACGTCTCAACCGCTTTGGCTGCAATGCCTGCATCGGTTATGGCTTTAAGGGTCCCACCTGTGGAATAAATGGTTATACCTAATTCAACTAATCCCTTTGCAAAGTCTACAATACCTGTTTTATCAGAAACACTAAGTAATGCATTTTTAATCATCTAACGTCTTCCTTTGCTTACACATCAATCTTCAATATATACAACACGCCCTTTTATGGTGAGCTTATCTTCACAAAATAGTTGCAATGCCTCTTTATACGTTTTATGTTCGATAGGTAATAATCTATCGCTCAAGGTGTCCTCTGTATCATCAGGTAATACAGGCACCGTATTCTGCATAATGATAGGCCCCGTATCCATTCCCGCATCAACGAAGTGTACCGTACACCCTGTAATTTTTACGCCTCCGTCAATGGCTTGTTGATGACCATGAAGGCCTGGAAATGATGGTAACAGAGCAGGATGAATATTTAATATACGATGTTCATATCGCTCTATCAAAGGAGCACCGACAATACGCATATAGCCTGCCAAGACGATACCATCAACCTTATAAGGCTCTAAAGCATCTAGTTGAGCTTGTTCAAAGCTAGCTTTTGAGTCATAATCGCTACGTTCGATAACAATAAGTGGAATATTCCAAGATTTAGAGCGTTCCACAATTCCTGCATCGCCGTGATCTGTAATGATTACAACAAATTCACCATTAATATAGCCTTCTTGCATGGCCTTATACAATGCTTCACCATTAGAACCACGACCACTGGCAAAGAGGGCTAATCTCTTTTTAGAATTACGCATCGAACTCAGCCCCTTTAAGGACAACAGGACCATCACCACTTACAATGCGGCCAATTTCATATACGACTTCACCACGACTAGCGAGGTTTTCTTTAACCATTTCTACATCCTTTTGATCAACCATGAGTATCATACCAATGCCCATGTTGAAAGTACGGTACATTTCAGGCCAGGCTACATTGCCCCATTCTTGTAGTTTTGTAAATACAGGAAGTCGTGGCCATGTAGTGACATCTACCTCTGCAGTAACGCCTTTTGGCAATACACGAGGAATGTTTTCGTAGAAGCCACCGCCGGTAATATGAACCATGCCTTTTACAAGTTCTTGTTCAATTAACGGCAATACAGCTTTAGGATATAAACGTGTAGGCGTCAATAATTCTTCGCCTAAAGTTTTACCAAACTCTGGAATTTTTGTATCGATAGATAATTGTTTATGGTCAAATACAATTTTACGAACCAAGGAGAAGCCATTAGAATGTACACCAGACGATGGCAGACCTAAAATTACGTCGCCAGCTTTGATACTTTCACCAGTAATCAATTTAGGACGATCAACAATCCCCACTGCAAAGCCCGCTACATCATAGTCATCATTATCATAAAAGCCTGCCATTTCAGCAGTTTCACCGCCTAGTAAAGCACATCCGGACTCTTCACAAGCCTCTGCCACACCGCGTACAATATCTGCTACTTTCACAGGATCAAGTTTACCAACTGCAATGTAGTCGAGGAAGAATAGAGGCGTCGCCCCTTGCACAAGAATATCGTTAACACTCATAGCTACGCAGTCTTGACCAATGGTATCATGCTTATCCATCATGATAGCTAGGCGTAATTTGGTACCTACCCCATCTGTACCGGATACGAGCATAGGGTCAGACATAGAGTGACCAGCTAAGGAATAGAGGCCCCCAAAACCACCTAAATCACCTACAACACCAGGTGTATAGGTGCGTTTTACGGATTCTTTCATCAATTCTACTGCGCGATTACCTGCATCAATATCAACGCCTGCATCACGATAGGTTAAACTAGTTTTATTCGAGCACATATTTGACCCCTTCCTCTTGTTCCGCAGGAACCTCTACACTGTAATCACCATTAAAGCAAGCAAAACATAAATCATTAGGCGCTATATCAGATACAGCACGACATAAGCCTTCACGAGACAAATAATGTAATTTGTCAGCATGAATATAATCTTTTATTTCATCTACTGTATGTGTGGCAGCAATTAGCTCTTTACGCACCGACGTATCAATACCATAGTGACAGGAATACTCAATTGTTGGTGAGCTTACACACATGTACACCTCTTTAGCGCCTGCTTCCTTTAGCATTTTAACGATAATACCACTCGTAGTACCGCGTACGATAGAGTCATCGATAAGGACAATCCGTTTGCCCCCTACAATGTGAGGCAATGCATTAAGCTTCATACGAACCGCCAATTCCCGTTCCTCTTGGTTTGGCTTAATGAAGGTACGACCACTATAACGGTTTTTCACTAAGCCTTCTGCAAATGGTATGCCCGATGCACGAGCATAGCCTAGTGCAGCTGTAGTGCCAGAGTCAGGAATAGACATAACTATATCTGCATCGTATTTAGTTTCATTATATAATTCACGGCCCATGTTAAGGCGCGATTGATATACCGATTGTCCATCGATATGGCTATCGCCACGGGCAAAATAGATATATTCAAAAACACAAAGCTTTTTGTCAATTTTTCTCTGGTTTTGCATAGATAACACTACGTACACCAGAGTCATCGATAATTACCATTTCGCCTGGATCTATATAGCGAATAAACTCAGCCTTTATAGCATCAAAAGCACAGCTTTCACTAGAAAGGACATAGCCATTAGCCGTTTTGCCTAAACAAAGAGGTCTAAAGCCTTGAGGATCACGCACACCTACCAAGGAGTCGTTCGTAGTAATAACGAGAGAGAAGGCTCCTTCAATTTGACGTGCCGCATCGGCAATGCGTTCCTCTTGTGTCTCAGCTTTAGAGCGAGCAATGAGATTTACGATAACCTCAGAATCCATTGTCGTTTGGAAAATGGAACCATCCGCTTCAAGACGTTTACGAATGGCTAAGGCATTCGTTAAATTACCATTGTGAGCTACCGCAATTTGACCACCTTGGTAATGAATTACTAAAGGTTGGATATTGCGTGGATTATTGGAACCTGTTGTAGAGTACCGCACATGACCAGTCCCCATATGGCTTGGTAAGGATGGTAGTTCTTTAATGGCCTCAGTCAACAAGCCCATACCTTTTTTTAGTTCTACATCATGACCATCGGTAACGGCAATGCCCGCGCTTTCTTGTCCACGGTGTTGGAGCGCAAAGAGTCCCCAATATACATAGCGTGCTACATCAACGGTTCTATCATAGACACCGAATACACCACACTCTTCATGCCATTTATCAAAAACTGGATCGTAGTTCATTGTGCCCCCTTAGGCGCGTTCGCCAGTAAGACGGAATAACATTTCCTTGTACGCTTCTTCAATATTGCCAAGATCTCGACGGAAACGGTCTTTGTCGAGTTTTTCACCTGTTGTAGCATCCCAGAAACGGCATGTATCAGGAGAGATTTCATCGCCTAATAATACTTCACCATTATGTGTACCAAATTCTAATTTGAAGTCTACAAGAGTTACATTTTTAGTAGCCAAGAATTTTTTCCAAAATATCGTTTACTTTTAACGTGATAGTAGAGATTACATCAAGTTGTTCTTGAGTAGCCCAGCCAAGTGCTGTGATTTGGGATTCATTAGCAAATGGGTCACCTAATTCATCATTTTTGTAGCAGAATTCAAGAATTGGATGTTTAAGAGGAGTACCTTCTTCAATACCAAAGCGTTTAGCCATAGAACCAGCTGCAATGTTACGAACGATAACTTCTAGAGGAATGATATCCAACGTAAGTACTGTTTGATTACGATCATCTTCGCGACGAACGAAATGAGTAGGAACGCCTTCTTTTTCTTCAATAATTCAAAGAAGAAGGAAGCGATTTTATTGTTCAATACGCCTTTGCCAAGGATAGTATCATGTTTCTCGCCGTTAAATGCGGTAGCATCATCTTTGTAATGAACAATGTACTCGTCTTTGTTATCTGTTTGATATACTTGTTTTGCTTTACCTTCATACAATAATGTTAATGTTTCCAAGTTGATGTTAGCCATGATGTGTCTCCTTTTACTCTTATCTATTCAAAGATGTATAAATGATGATGTAAACGCTTCAAACGATTATAGTTTAATGGCACCTTGTAATTCAGCATTGTCCGCTAATACTTTTTCAGCCATATCTTTGCGATACTGTACATATCGGTCTTTCAATTCTTTGTTGAAAGCTGCTCCAATTTGGACTGCAAAAAGTGCTCCGTTTTTAGCACCATCTACAGCCATAGTTGCTACAGGCATACCAGATGGCATTTGAACAATAGCAAGCAAGGAATCGATACCTTTTAAAGCTGTTGCATTAAGAGGAATTCCGATAACAGGCAATGTAGTGAAGCTAGCTACTACACCTGGTAAGTGGGCCGCTGCACCAGCACCAGCTATAAAAGCGATAGCCCCTTCATCTTCAAGTCGTGTAACAAAATCCTTTACAGCTTCAGGTGTACGATGAGCTGAAGCAATAACCATTTCATAAGGAATGTTAAATTCATCAAGTACGGCAGATGCCTTTTTCATTGTGTCTAGGTCAGACTTGCTGCCCATAATAATACCGACCTTCATAGATCCTCCTAATAAAAAAGCCCAGCCGAAACAGACTGGGTCAAATGCGCACAAATAGCCGCCGTAGACTTGCTTTGAGTTTGTTGATTTGCATAGTTCACGGTGCTACCTCCTTCTTGTACACAAATTGTAACACCTAACATTTACAAAATCAACACAATTTTCGAATATTATTTAATTAATTATTTTTATTATTCGTTATATTCCGAACTATTTAAAAATATTGAATTCAATTATATCTACTTTATTCAAATTGGTTGATTACAAATATCCTCTCAATTTGTACAAAAGCATCCATGCAAAAATGCACTATTTCACACTATATATATTTTTCTACAAAAGCAAAAGAGGGTATTCTATCTATAAAGATAGGATACCCTCTTTTATTTAATTTCCGAACATTATGCCAGTTAATCTATATTTGTTATTGATTAGTGAGTACCACTTTCAAAAGCAGCTTTCAACTCACCTACAGCTTCAGGTACATAATCTACAATAGAAGACATTAATGCATACATTAATGCAGGTTCAAACGCATCATCACCACACATATATACGCAGTCCAAATATAGGCTAGAGTCTTGTTCATCAATATAAAGTTTATAGTTTTTGTATGTCGCATTATCTCGATTGATCAACGCATTTAAGGCAGCCATGTTTTGTGCAGTTACCTTTTCAGGGCCCAATACCAAACGAATAACACTGTAAATACTGTTATCAAGAATGACAAATAACGGCATATCCCACAACGGGGATTTAATATAAGAACGGTATACAACAGTACCGTCTTCATCATCAAAATCCTTACGTTCAAAGGATGTGATTTCTTCGTCTTTTAAAAATTTATCAAATAATAACGCTTTAGGATTCATAACAACCTCTATTAAGCTAAACCAGCTACTTTAAGAATGCCTTTATGCACAGCATCTAAGTGTGGTTGAACAACTTCAAGCAATAAATTAACTACTACTGTAGGATCAAACTGTTCTGTCAAACCAGGAACAGATACATCCATATAGATGTTATTATCTTCATTGCTTACATAGTATTTAGATACTTTATAATCTTGATTTAATGTGTTAAGTTCTTTTAACACAGCAGGAATCACTTTTTCATCAATAGATGTTGTTGTGATAGCTATGCGAGCATAGGAGAATGCAGAATCATCCACAACGATGAATACAGGCAAGCTATGCTCATGAACATCCAAACGGCCGTGATAAACGACTGTATGAAGATCATCTGTCATTTCTTCCTTTGTAAACCAAGAGTTACCACCTTTGTTTAGGTCAGCGATGAGTAAGTCGAATTTTTCTGCTTTTTGATTCATAATTCCCTCTACAAATAATCAGACTATTAGTCTTCGATAAATACACAACCATTGTCTTTAAATTCTTTAATACGAACTAAAGACTCTACACGATAACCTGCATGTTCAAGGCGTTCGCGACCAGGTTGGAAGGATTTTTCGATAGCAATAGCCATACCTACCACTTCATCACCTGCGTCTTCTACCAATTTAGCAAGGCCCATAGCCGCCTCACCAGATGCCAAGAAGTCATCGATGATTAACACTTTTTCACCAGCTGGCAAGAATTTTTTAGAAATAGTAATATCGTAGTTTTCTTCTTTTGTGTAGGAGTACACCACACTATGATATACATCGTCTACCATAAGAATAGATTTTTTCTTACGTGCAAATACTAATGGCACATCAAGTTCAAGCGCAGCCATCAATGCCAATGCAATGCCAGATGCCTCAATAGTAACAATACGTTGTACCCCTGCATCACGGTAACGATCAGCAATTTCTTTACCGATTGCTTTAAACAATTGTGGATCGATTTGATGATTTAAAAAACCATCGACTTTTAGCACGCGATTATTGAGGACAATCCCCTCTTCACGAATGCGTTGTTTTAATAATTCCATGTGCTCTTACCTCCGCAGTATAACTATCTTTAAATTTTAACGTAAATAACCCCTTAGGGTCAACCTATATCAAGTAAAAGCCTTAACAATATGACTAATACAATAACTATCAAAGAGACTTAAAAACTTTCAACTCTGAATTATAAAATTCAACAGGTTTATAACAATATAATATAGCACAGATAAGACTAGTCAAAAATATAAAAAGACACACTTTCTGAAATTTCTCAAAAAGTGTGTCTTATAATTATAAGACCTTATCACGAGTGCTTTCACGATTAATAAGCAAGGATGTGAAGCGCGCAGCCCCTTCAGATTGAGGTACCAAACGAGAACGGACAAGTACAATATCACGGGTCGGTACAGGAATATCTGTATCGATACGCACGATGGAGCCTTCTTGCATCTTTTGTTGCACTACATGGTTAGGCAACATGGAAATGCCCATATTAATTTCTACAAGATCGAGCAATACATCGACGCTACCAAGTTCAAAGCGCGGCTTACGGCATGCGCCATGTGTTACTTCATCAAAGAAGGTACGGCTTGCAGATCCCTTATGTAATAATAAGATAGGCTCGTTAAGCAAGCGACCTTGATCAAAGAACCCTGCCCCTTTATAGTCAGGGCCACCAACAAATACATCTTGAATTGTAGCCAATGTAGTGACCTCTAATTGAGGATTATCACGCAAGCCTTCATAATCATTAACCACCGCTAACTGAGCCTCTTTATTGAGTACCAACTCTACGCAATCAGGGGATGGACGATTAATAATATGCAATCCGATTTCACTTTCTTGTAATTGCCATTTATGGAAATATGGTAATAAGAAATGGCGACATAATGTATCTGTAGCAGCAAGGTTTAAACTTTCATAAGCTTGGCTAACACGTTCTTGTAATTGAGTCACCCCATTATCAAGGATGGAGAACGCTTTAGCTACCGTATCAAACAACTCTTTACCTTCAGGCGTGAATCCTACAGATTTTGTAGTACGTACAAAAAGAGGCATATTAAGTTCACCTTCTAATTGCTTAATACTTTGGCTGATAGCGGATTGAGAAACGCCTAACTCTTTTGCGGCACGGGAAAAGGACAAATATAAGCCTACCCCTAAAAAGGTTCTATATAAATCTGCAGATACTGCCATTTTATTCACCTCTGTTATATACTAATAATAGTGTCTTACTTTTAAATATACATATCATTTACTATATTATAATTATAGACTCTCAATATATAATGAATATGTAGAAATCTTCATGAAAGCCAGGTCCTATGACCTTCATGAACCTTTCATATTTATTAGCATTTCTAATCTTTTCATAAGTAAGATTATCTTTACTTATAAGTCTAGACCGACTATACTTAATTTGTCAATATCCCACAGGGAATTATATACATTACAGGAGGCTACAATGGCTATACAACGATTATTCGTAACAAAACGAGAATCTTTCAACCAAGAAGCACAACGCATGTTACAGACCTTACAACAGGAATTATCTATGCCTGCTACAGGAGTAACCATCTACGAGCGATATGATATCGAACATGTAGATGCAAAAGATTTAGAGGCTGCAAAAAATCTTATCTTCTCCGAGCCTCCTGTGGATACAGTATTAGAAGAACTTCCCGCTGTACAAGGTTTCGTATTCGCTGTTGAATATGTACCAGGTCAATACGATCAACGCGCCGATAGTGCTGAGCAATGTATTTCTATGCTAACCCTTACTTCTGGCCATATTGTTCACTGTGCCCGTGTATTTGCTATCGAAGGTACTTTCACAAAAGAACAAGAAAATGCCATCAAAGCATACTACATTAACCCTGTTGATTCCCGTGAAGCAAGCCTTGAATTACCTAACACTTTGGCTCTCAATTTAGAGGACCCAAAACCCGTGGCAACTATCGATGGCTTTACGACAATGAGCAATGCTGAGTTAGAAGAACTTATCAAAAACTATGGTCTTGCTATGACATTGGCGGACCTTCAAATGATTAGACAACAATATGCAGAGGTAGAACACCGGAAATCCTACGATTACAGAAATTCGCCTCTTCGATACATATTGGTCCGACCACTGCCGTCACACCACATTTACGACAGAGTTAACGGATATCTCTATCGAAGCAAATCGCTTCACAGGCCCTATTGAAGAAGCCCTAGAAGAATACATGGAAGGTCGTGCTGAGCTCTATACAACTAAGAAAAAAGCGCGTTCCCTCATGGACATGGCTACACTAGCCGTAAAAGAATTACGCCATGCTGGTGGTTTAACAAATCTTGATGAATCCGATGAAATCAATGCATGTACTATAATCGTTCCTGTCGATGTAGACGGAAAAACTGAAGAATGGTTGTTATTATTCAAAAATGAAACCCATAACCACCCTACTGAAATCGAACCATTCGGCGGTGCCGCTACCTGCTTAGGAGGCTGTATCCGCGATCCATTGAGCGGCCGCGCCTATGTATACCAAGCAATGCGCATCACTGGCTCTGGCGATCCACATACGAGTCTTGAAGATACATTAGAAGGTAAATTACCACAAAAGAAAATCACTCAAGAAGCAGCTCGTGGCTATTCCTCTTATGGCAATCAAATCGGTCTTGCTACAGGTGAAGTAAAAGAATATTACCATCCTGGCTACGTAGCAAAACGCATGGAAATTGGCGCTGTTATCGGTGCAGCTCCACGTAATCAAGTACGCCGCGAAGTACCAGTTCCAGGCGATGTTGTAGTATTACTTGGTGGTAAAACTGGTCGCGATGGTTGTGGTGGTGCTACAGGCTCCTCTAAAGAGCACACGGTAGAATCCCTTTCTACATGTGGTGCAGAGGTTCAAAAAGGCAACGCCCTTACGGAACGCAAAATTCAACGCCTCTTCCGTCGCGGCGAAGTAACTACACTTATCAAACGTTGTAATGACTTTGGTGCTGGCGGTGTATCCGTTGCTATCGGTGAATTAACAGATGGCGTAACTATTAACCTTGATTTAGTGCCTAAAAAATACGCTGGCCTTGATGGTACAGAGCTAGCCATCTCTGAATCTCAAGAACGTATGGCTTGCGTTATCGCCGCTGCTGATGTAGATGCATTCAAAGCATATTGCGACGAAGAAAACTTAGAATGTACAGTTGTGGCAGATGTAACTGATACAAATCGCCTTATCATGAACTGGAACGGTGAAACAATCGTAGATATCAGCCGCGATTTCTTAAATACAAATGGTGCTAGCCAACAACAAGAGGCTATCGTAACAGCTCCAGCAGATCGCTCTTACTTCTTACGCGGTTCTTCAAGCGCAGATAACTTCAAAGAAAAGTGGCTTACCGCAGTATCTGATTTAAATGCCGCTTCTCAACAGGGTTTAGCAGAGCGCTTCGATAGCACAGTTGGTGCTAATACAGTTCTCATGCCATTCGGTGGCAAGTTCCAAAAGACACCTACCCAAGGCATGATCGCAAAATTACCTGTATTAAACGGTGAAACTACAACTGCAAGCATCATGACACATGGCTTCGTACCAGAATTATCTGCTTGGAGTCCATACCATGGCGCACAATATGCAGTACTATTATCTGTCGCAAAATTAGTAGCTCTTGGCGGTCGCCGTGAAGATGCATACTTAACATTGCAAGAATACTTTGAACGCCTCAATTCTAAAGAATCTTGGGGCAAACCTGTAGCAGCCCTTCTCGGTGCCTATAAAGCTCAAAAAGAACTTGAAATTGGCGCTATTGGCGGTAAAGATTCTATGAGCGGTACCTTTATGGATCTTACAGTTCCTCCTACCCTCGTATCCTTTGCAGTTGGTACAGCTCATGTAGACAATATCGTAAGTCAGGACCTTAAAGGCGTAGATCATCGCCTCGTATTCTTCGATGTGCCTCGCATGTACGACGACACTCCAGATTGGGATCGTTTCAAAGAAAATTGCAATACCTTGCAAGAACAAATTGAAAAAGGTCGTGTTTACTCTGCTTATGTAGTTGACCAAGGTGGCATTCCTGAAGCAGTTACCAAAAATGGCTCTTGGCAACAACATCGGTGTTAAATTCGATAAATATGCGGAACGTGCTATCTTCCAACCTGCTCTTGGTGCATTTATCGTAGAGGTAGACATTAAAGCTGTTAACTATCTCTTAGAGTTACCAGGTTTAAAAGTAATCGGTGTAACACAGGCAAATCCAGTTATTGAATGGGCGGATCAATCCGTATCACTCAAGGAGATCCAAGCAACTTATGAAGCTCCACTCAACGATATATTCCCTATGCATGCTCCAAATGGCTCTGGAGAAGCAGTAGCGTACATCCATGATCAACACGCTAAACCTCGCAGTACATCCTTAGGTGCCAAACCTAAAGTTCTCATTCCCGTATTCCCTGGTACAAACTGCGAATTTGATGCAGCTCGTGCCTTCGAACGAGCTGGGGCCGAAACAGATATTGTAGTCATTCGGAATCAAACACCAGAACAATTAAAAGAATCTATCGATGTAATTAAAGCTAAACTAGCAGAATCTCAAATTCTTATGTTCCCTGGTGGCTTCAGCGCTGGTGATGAACCGGATGGCTCTGGTAAATTTATGGCTACACTCTTCCGCAACCCATACCTTGCTGAAGGCTTAGAAAATCTCTTGTACAAACAAGATGGCCTTGTACTTGGTATTTGTAACGGTTTCCAAGCACTTATCAAATTAGGCTTGTTGCCAGGTGGCCATATTGAAACCTTAACTGCTGACCATTCTACTTTGACGTACAACACAATTGGTCGTCACTTATCTCGCATGGTTAATACTAAGGTAATTTCCACAAAATCCCCATGGATGAGCGATGCTAAAGCTGGAGAAATCTATACTGTACCAATTTCTCACGGCGAAGGTCGCTTTATTGCATCCCCTCAACAAGTGTTGGAGTTCAATAAAACTGGTCAAATCTCTACACAATATGTAGACTTTGATGGTATTGCATCTATGGATAGCCGCTTCAACCCTAACCAATCTGTAGCTGCTATTGAAGGTATTTATAGTCCTGATGGTCGCGTATTTGGTAAAATGGCACACTCCGAACGCTGTGGCACAGGAATTAGCAAAAATATTCCTGGTCAATTAGAGATGCCAATCTTTACATCTGGTGTAAAATACTTCAAATAATTAATGATTATTCTTTCAGGTGAAAGCCTACTCCTTTGGGTAGGCTTTTCAATATTGATTTTTTTCGAAAATATTAGTATTATAAGTTGATGATATATTTACGAACATGAGAATTCGTGTAAACCTATACATAACAAATGTGAGTTAAGAAAGGATTTTATTATGCATTGTGCTCAGAAAATGACCCATAATATCTACTGGATTGGTAGTAATGACTGGACTACAGAACGTTTTGAAAACTTATTCCCTATTCCAAATGGTGTTAGCTATAACAGCTATTTCATCGATGATGAAAAAACTTGTGTTGTAGACTCTGTTGATGCAGAAATTCGCGAAGAATACTTTGACAACTTGACTCATCTTTTGAATGGTCGCGACCTTGATTACATCATCGTTAACCATATGGAACCAGATCATTGCCAAACATTGTTGGAAACATTGGAACGTTATCCAAACTGTAAAATGGTTGGTAATGCTACAACATTCCGCATGTTTGAACAATTCTACAATACTCCAAAACCTGACCAATATTACACAGTTAAAGAGGGCGATGAAATTTGCCTAGGTAAACATACTCTTGTTTCCTACACTATGCCTATGGTTCACTGGCCAGAAGTAACTTGTACTTATGAAAAATCTACAGGCACATTGTTCTCTGCAGATGCTTTCGGTACATTTGGTACCGTTAATGGTAACATCTTTGCGGACCAAACAGATTTCATTGCTACATATGAAGAAGAAGCTCGTCGTTACTACACAAATATCGTTGGTAAATACGGTCCTCAAGTACAAAATGCAATTCGCAAAGTTTCTGGTCTTGAAATAAAACGCATTGCTCCACTTCATGGTCCAATCTGGCGTACACCTGAAACAATTCAATATATCTTGCACAAATACTTACACTGGTCCAGCTATACAGCTGAGAAAAAAGGCGTTGTTATCGCCTTCGGTTCCATGTATGGTAACACTCGTGACATCGCGCAACAATTGGCTAAACAATTATCCAAACGTGGTATTACAGATATCAAAATCTACGATGTTTCTAAAACTAATGCATCCTACATCATCTCTGATGCTTGGAAATACACGAACTTGGTAACGATCGCTCCTACATATAACTTGAACCTATACCTTACAATGGAAAACCTCATCCACGAGTTAAAAGCTCTTAACTTCCAAAACCATAAGGTATCCATCATAGGTAACCACTCTTGGGCATCTGCTGCAATGAAAACAATGGTTGCTCACTTCGAAAACGACTTCAAAGACATTGAAATCGTATCCGAACCACTTGATATCAAATCCTCTTTAAAACCAGAAGATCTTCCAAAAATCGAAAAAATGGCAGACGATATCAAAGCATCCATCGATGCAGCTGAAATCAAAGAAGTATTATAATACTAACACCCAAAGCCGCCTGGAAAGGCGGCTTTTTCTTATACTTTAAAAGTCTTATGAAAGTTCAATAATTTCACTATTTTTCGCTTGACATAAATCTAACTTTTTCATATACTATACAAGTACCTGTTACACAACAGAATACATGGAGAGGTGTCCGAGCGGCTGAAGGAGCATGATTGGAAATCATGTGTGCGGTTATCCCGTACCCAGGGTTCAAATCCCTGTCTCTCCGCCATAGTAAAAGCAGTGCTTATGCACTGCTTTTTTATTATCTAACATTAAGAGGTGATACCTAATGTATCACCTCTTTTTATATCTCTTATATCAAACTTTAAAGTATTATATTTTACTACTGCCAAACGGCTAAAAAGAAGAAGGCTATCGACCTAACATCGATAGCCTTCTTTACTTATATCATTAGTTTATATTACTATTTATGAATTTTTTTAGCTATATCACCAATGATTTCAGGTGTTGTTCTACAACAACCACCTATGATATCTGCCCCCAGCATTACGCCATACATCAACATAATCTACAAATGATGCAGGGTCGCCATACCAGGTCTTAGTTTCACTATCATAGCTTTCACCAAGATTAGGGTATACAGCAATCGGTTTATCAGTGACTGTACGAATATCCTTAATCAAGGACTCTACATACTCTGGTTTCGTACAATTGACACCAATACCAGTTATAGGTCTAACCTTATCGATCATTTCTGCACATTTAATGATAGTTTCCCCACTAGAAACATGATGTCCATCCTTACAAGAAAAAGCAATCCAACCAGGAATCCCTCTCGATGTATATGGATCAGACATGGCGCGAGCTATGGCAATGGCTTCATCATAAGACGGTATTGTTTCAAAAGGATAATATATCCGGATTTTCTTCACAGAATAAGGCTAAGCGAGGAATATGGAATATTTCAAGATACTCAGTCTGCACACCAGGATATCCACGGTACTCAGAGCCATCCGCCAAAAAAGCTCCATATGGGCCTACAGAGGCCGCTACCAGTGGTTTAGGCAATGCACCTTCAGAAAAATATCTAATGCCATTTGGGGTCTCTTCTCCCAGTGTAATACCACGCAATGTAAGTGCCCCACTCGCCTTAGCCTCTACAAACTCATTGCGAGCTTGTACTGCCAAGCGAACAGATAATTTTACAAGTTCAATAGCCTCTTCCGTACCAAATCCTAGGCCTTTAAAGCCAGCTACTGTTGCTTGATACCCAGAACTTTGAATGATATCCGCCCCAGCCGCTAAGTACGAAATATGTATTTTTTTGATGATATCCGGTTGGTCCATAAGAATCTTAGCAGACCATAATTTATGCTGAAGGTTACAGCCATAACGCTCTAACTCTGATCCTAACCCACCATCTAAAACGAGGGCGCCCTTCTCTTTAATTATATCTAAAAATGCACATCGCTTAACCATCATATCACCTATTCTATACTACCTCATACCATTTGAGGTTTACTAAACGTATTATAACAAATAATACGTTTTGGTACTATCTACAAACTATTTTAAATCCTCTGTTGGTGGCTCCTTACCAAACCATTTTTTATAAATCTCCGCATATTTGCCATTGGCTTTAATCTTAGCTAAACCATCGTTAACTTTATTAAGAAGCTCTGTATTGCCTTTCTTTACAGCAATACCAAGCGGCGCCGCATCATAGTCCTCTCCAGTAACCTTTGCGATACCTTTGCCCTTGCCGTTAACATAATATTCGTTTACTGGTGTATCATTAATAACTACATCTACACCTCTATTTTGCAATTCTAAGAACGCATCGACGATGAGGTTGAATTGACGCACATCGGCATTAGGGATCTTACTAGCAATTTCTGCACCAGTAGATCCGATAGATACACCAATGCGCTTACCTTCTAAATCCTTAAAGCTATTGATATTAGTATTATCGGCATTTACAACGAGGCCATTACCTGCAATATAGTAGGGTTTACTAAAGTCTACAGACTTGGCACGTTCTTCGGAAATAGTCATATCCGAAATAGCAATATCGATTGTATTACTTTGTAGTGCTGGTAAAAGTGCATCAAAGTTCAAGTTTTGAACATCTGCTTCAATGCCCTCTTCCTTTGCGATAGCATTAATGATATCAACATCAAAGCCAGCCAACTTACCGCTATCTTTGTCTTTAAATCCAAATGGTGTATAGGTTGCATCTGTACCAACGCGCCATGTTTTTTGACTATTACCTGTATTACCACAACCAGCAATAAACAAGCTACTAGCAATGGTAAAAGCCCTAAAAGAGCTGCTATTTTCTTAAATTTCATAATTGACCTTACTCTAACCTTACAGTTCTATGTAAAGTTTTCTTTCTGTACACGAATGAATATATCTATACTTACAGTATGAGCATAATAAAAATAATACCTATAAAGGTATTCTAGTATAATCATAACATTCGATATAGATAGGGTCAATAAATCCGACTATATCAATAGGTATTACCCAAACATAGCTTAAGGTTATATCAAACATACTATTTATCTAGAAAACCTAAATAGTCATAATTACAAAAAGGCCGCCTTCACCAAGCTAAACCCTAACTTGATGAAGGCGGCCATCTCCAGGGAGGAGAATTCCTAGCATTTTATAGAATAGATAGCATTTTTACTTCATTGAAAAGCTATCATACTCACATTATTTAGCTTTTTTAGCTTTTACGTACATAGCTACTTTGTACAAGAATACACAGAGTAACAAGTACATTACAATACTGAGGTATGTTGCTTCCGGTGTTTCAACCCAGTCTTGAGCGAATACATCAACACCTGCAATACGAAGTACAGCACTGAATAGAGAACCAATAGCACCACCAGCTACGAGACCAGATGCAATTGTGCTACCTTTAGAGAAGCGAAGATCTGCCAATTCTTTATCTTTTGTACTATTTTGTACGAAGTATGCAATTAGACCACCGATAAGTAATGGTGTGTTGATTTCCATTGGCAAGTACGTACCAAGTGCAAATGCCAATGGTGGAACTTTTACCATCCACAAGATAATAGCGAATAATGCACCAGCCATGTATAGAGGCCATTGAGCACTACCACCAGTCATCATTGGTTCAATGATAGCAGCCATAGCATTCGCTTGTGGAGCATTTAATGCATGGTCCCCTACGAAGCCATATGCATCATTCAAGAGGATCATAACACCTACAGAAAGTACGGCACAAAGAATGGTACCAACGATTTGCCATTGTTCCATTTTCTTAGGTGTAGCACCTGTCATATGAGCCACTTTAAGCTCAGACATGAAGTTACCAGCCATACCGATAGTTGTCCCGATGAAGGAAGCCATCATTAGGACTGCAATCATACCTACTTTACCAGTCATACCTGCAGCTGTTAAGCATACAGCGGAGATGATAATCATGAAGATTGTCATACCAGATACTGGTTCTGTACCCGTATAAGCAATGGAGCTAATACCTACTACAGATAATAAGAAGGACATAATTAGAACGATTAAGAATGCTACGATTGTTTGGGAGAAGCTTTCAGCATACATAAAGTGGAAATATGCTGCAAATAGAACTGTACATAACAAGATGCCAGCGCCAATCCAAGATGTAGGCACGTCGCGTTGTGTACGAAGCAAGTTAACATCAACGGTTTTGGAACTGAAAATATCAAGCACTGCATTCTTAACAACACTAGCTACGACTTTGGACATATTGAGCAAGCCGATGATACCTGCCATAGCAAGCATACCGATACCAATATGGCGAACATAGTCTAAGAATACTTTACGAATAGGAGCTTCTGCAAGTGGAACTGCATGCCCATTGATTTGCATGATATGTTCCGGAGCTAAATAGTATACGATTGGAATACATACGAACCAAGAGAAGAAGGAACCAGCTGCGATAATAGCCGCATACCGTAAGCCTGTGAAGTAACCAAGACCAAGCAACGCAGCATCTGTATCTACAGCAGCATTTAACTTAGTCGAATCTGCTAGAGCAGACCCCCATTTAAATGCGGTAGTACGGATAACCTCTTCCCACCAACCGAGGCTGTTAAGAATAAAGTCATATACAAGAGCGATAAGACCAGAACCAAGCATGAGTTTCGCTTTGCTACCTTCATTACTCATTAGCACTTCAGCAGCAGCACGACCGCTTGGGAACGGATACACATAGTGCATTTCCTCAACAAAGTAGCGACGGAACATAACGCATAATAGAACACCAAGTACGCCACCAAGGATAATAGGAATCGCCATTTGTACAAAGGTTACATCTGTAACATTCCAAATGTATAGAGCTGGTAAGAAGAACATCGCACCAGCTAATGTGTTCGTACTAGAACTAGCGATAGCCTGAATGTGAACCGTTTCGGCAAAAGCATTTTGCCGTTTCAAAATAACTGCTGTACCCATAGCAAGTACAGATACTGGAGCAAAGGCATCTACAGTTTGACCAATTTTCAAACATAAATACCCTACAGCCAGCGTGAAAATCGCCGCATAGAATAGGCCCCAGAATACTACATATGAGTTAATCTCTACGTAATCCTTCTTAGGATCTAGTACCGGTTCTACGGGCGGGATAGAACGAGTTTCGTCCGACATGGTAAAACCTCCTCACAGAAAATGTACAAACGTATAACTATTCACCTTTATACTAACACGGCACTATATATGGTTCAATGGTTTTCTATGCATTATGCGAATAAAATATCACACGTTCCATAAATATTTATTTTGCATTTTCAGCCCCTCTGTTCTACAATGAAAGTATATTAAGAATCTTTATTATATACAGTATTTATACCAATATGTATAACACGTATGTTTACTTACGAGGAGGCTCATTATGGAATCAATGGTCGAACGTTTTGTACGCTATACAAGCATAAATACACGGTCTAACGAGGAAAGTACAACCATTCCAAGTACTCAAACTCAAGTAGACTTTGCTACTAATGTGCTCGTTCCTGATTTAAAAGCAATCGGTTTAGATGAAGTTATTTACAACCGTGAAAATGGTTTTGTTATTGGCACATTAAATGCTAATACAGATGAAAAAGCACCTGCTATTGGCTTTATCGCTCATATGGATACAGCTGATTACAACGCAGAAAATATTAAACCTCGCATTGTAGAAAACTATGATGATAGCGATATTTGCCTCAACGAAGAACATCAAATCTACACACGTCGTGCAGATTTTCCTAATTTAAAGAACTATATTGGTAAATCCTTGGTAGTAACCGATGGTCTTACACTACTAGGCGGTGACGACAAAGCTGGCATCTGCGAAATTATGGAAGCCCTCGCCTACCTCGTTGCTCATCCAGAAATCAAGCATGGTAAAATCATGTGTGCCTTTGGCCCAGATGAAGAAATCGGTACCGGTGCAGATCACTTTGATGTCAAAGAATTTCCTGTTGATTTTGCTTATACTATTGATGGTGAAAGCCTTGGTCAACTTGAATACGAAACATTTAATGCTGCTGGCGGTACCGTTACATTAAAAGGTGTATCTGTTCATACAGGCACTGCTAAAGGCATTATGATTAACTGTGCTAAATTAGCAATGCAATTCGATGCTCTATTACCAGGTGCTGCTGTTCCAGAACACACATGCGGTCGCCAAGGTTTCTTTATGCTCATGAGCATGGAAACACAAGTAGATACTGGTAAAATGAACTATATCATACGCGACCATGACAAAGAATTGTTCGAAGCGAAAAAAGCATTCTTCTTACAAGCTGGTCAAACATTAAACGAAATCTATGGCCGCGAAGTATGTGAAGTATCCGTAAAAGATCAATATTACAATATGTACGATATCATCAAAGACAACATGGAATGTGTCAACGTAGCTAAAGCAGCTATGGAAAAAGCGGGTATCACTCCTATTTGCGACCCTATCCGTGGCGGTACAGATGGTTCTAAAATTTCTTTCATGGGCATCCCTACCACCTAATATCTTTACTGGCGTAGAAAACCTACATGGTCGTCACGAATTCGCATGTATTGATGACATGAAAAAAGCCGTAGAAGTTATCGTAAACATCGTAAATATTGAGAAATAATAGGTTACGATGTAACTTCTCATGCACCTATACTACTAGATGGCATTTGAAGGATATTTAAATACTAAACTAGTAGTATAGAATACAATGGAATACTAAGATACCTTAACAATAAAAAGGACTATACGAGATATCTCGTATAGTCCTTTTTATATGTTATGTGATTGTAAGTAATATAGCTAATATTATGCTAATTTTCCATTACGTTTACGATTTCTAATTTGTTCTTCTTCAGCGCGAGCTTTCAAAGAAAGATCTTTTTCAGTACCTACATAACGGCCATAGAGGAAATAATAAGCAACGAATGCAAGAAGTGCTACTACAACAGTAACATGGAACATACTTGTATAACCGACCACCTCTTTAATAGCACCTAAAATATATGGGCCAAAACCTAAGCCCATATCCAAGGCAATGAAATATGTAGATGTGGCAACACCAATGCGGTGAACAGGAACGATTTTAACAGTTACTGCTTGACCGTTTGACATAAATGTACCGTAACCAAGACCAACAAACACAGCAGACAAGAGTATAAGCCATGTAGAGTGAGCGATAGACAACAAGAAAATACCAAGTGCTAAAGATATGAAGCAAGGGTAAAGAACGAAGTTTTCCCCTTTCATATCAAATACAATACCAAGTAATGGTCTTGTTATCGTAATAACTACAGCATATACAACGAAGAAGAATGTACCTGCTAAGATAAGGTTTAAATCTTTTGTATAAGCTGCCATAAAACCGATAACACCAGAGTATGCAAAACCTACTAGTATAGAAACAAGACTAATAGAATTCATACGTGGTTCGATATAATCGGAAATTTTAATGCCTTTATGTTCTTCAGAATCAATATCGAGCTTAGGTTCATCAAATTTCATGATAACGGAACCGATACCGCAAAGGATGATAAGAGCAACACAGAAGGCGATGATAAAGTCATAGCCAAGGCTATGAAGCATCAAAATACCTAAAAATGGACCTACTGCAGCGGCAAGAGATGTAGACAAACCATAGTAGTTAATCCCTTCACCGCGACGTGACATTGGAATAATAGCGGCTACGATTGTACTTGTAGCTGTAGATGTAATACCGTAAGCAAAACCATTTAAGAAACGAACACTGTCGAGCATCAATAAATTAGGTGTGTAGAAGTACATGGCTGTTGAAATCAAGTAAATCAACAAACCTAAGTACAACATCTTACGACAGCCTAAGATACTAATAAACCGTCCTGCTAACAAACGAGCAACAACAGTACCAATAATATAAATACCAACGGCCAAGCCAGCTTGACTTGCTGTGGCATGAAGATTATCCTTTGCTACTACCGCAATAATAACGATTAATAAATAATAAATCAAAAATACTAAGAAATTAATCAAAGTATCAAGGACAAAGGATCTTGTCCATAAGGCCTCTTTAGCCTTATCCATAATATCAACTCCATTTTCTTAAACTATTGTCAACCATTTGCAACAAAGGTTAATTATAAACCTCTCACTCTAAAAATCAAGAATTAAAATGTTATATAACTCATTAATTTTATTTATAATAATATATACATAGCCAATCATAATATAGTTATATCCATTTTTCTAATTCACATTAATTTTTGATAATAAAAACACCTTTGACTGTTTATATGGCATCATTAAAAATACAATATAACAACAAAGGTGTTATTTATACATATTAAATTAGTTTACTTATCAAGATTATTTCGTTTGTAATCCACAAGCCTTAAAGAAATTTTTATAGGATTCAGCCTTTTTGGCAAGGCTTAATGGATATGCACGAGATGTAGATGGTAATCGTGTTAACGTCAATTCACGACCGTTAAACACAAAGGGAATTGTCTCCCCGGTTTTAGGTAGTTTAACCTTTTCTGGCAAAAGGCTTAACAAAATTTCTGTGGCCTTACCACCTGTGGTACCAATATGTTTACAGTGTGGAATTCGGTCCAATACCTCTGCAAGCGGTACAGGTTCAACGACCTTAAGAAACGCATCTGATGCATTGCCCTTTTCGCGTATAGCTTTCAAAACAGTAGGACAAGAAGCAATCCCCGCTTCAGATAAGAACGCTTTGATCTTATCCGCATCAAAGGCTTTTTCCTCGCCTTTTCTAAAGTGTTCCTTATCGTCAAAGAATACTAAGCCATACACGCGCCACATATCATTTTGAAAGTTAGGATAATGAAATTCCATAGAACGCTTTTCGGAAGTTGGTGGGAATGTCCCCATCATCATTACCGTCGTATTCTTTGGTAAGAATGGCGGAAATGGTCTCGTTTCAATTGTTTCTGCCACAGAGCATCAACTCCTTTCATAATCTAGTATGGACTCAACTTTCAACACAATATATGAACTATGTCACATATTCAAATTCAATTAGCTACCATGTGAGACATTAGCAATATTAACAAAAAGATATATCAACGATTATAAGATCAACCATTATTGAACGATAGGTTGAGATACCAATGTATTGATATAATCAAAACCTACTGGTGTTGGAGACACGAGATACAAGCACACAACAGCAGCTACAGCAAAGCCAATAGCCAAGTAGGAGAAGCTGCCGTGTCGTGGAAACTCGTACAAACCAAATAGACGAATACCGATAGCCGCACCAATAGCAGTAATCAAGGATGGTATGGAGAAGATATTATACAGCCCAAACACCACCATGAGACCTGCATAACCACCTACTACAGTAATCATTGGTAGCATACGATCCATTGGATTTGGAATAGAACGAGTTAGCGCTGCAGGGTAGTAAGATGCTTCTACACCAAACATCCCCAAGAATAGATTAAAGTCAGCCCAAATTGTTTCCCACGCACCTCTAAAAGCATCTCGATGGTTACCGACATACCATGCAAAGCCTGTAACAACTAAGATTGCTAAACCAGCACAGATGAAGTAGTATTCGCTAGGAATTTTTGGACCTGCATAAGCACCTATAGCCGTTACAACAGCACTTAAAACTGATGTAACGATAACGCGATGTAAACGAGGACGTTTATTTTCAGGAATCCGTTTATACACGGTAGCCAATAGTTCTAATACAAAGCAAGCCATAAAGACTGCAATGCCCGCAGCCGGTACAAAGAAGGCCGTAACAATGGTCAAAATAAATGGAATGCACAAGCGCCATTTAGGGAATAATACAAGATCTTTATAATCTAAACGAACATCTTGTGTCTCCATTGTAAAGTTGTTATACACTACAAAGAGCAACATGAAAGCGATGACATCAATGGCATTAGCACCCCAAATCAACAGAGTTGGTACTATAATCATTGATAAGGCCACCCCAGATACACGGGATAAACCAGCGGCAACTATGCCAAGTAAGAAAAACGGTATTAAAGCAGAGATAATTTCGAACATAATATTCCTCCCATCATTATATAAATTTAAGTATATAGTATCTACTACACTACATCAAGGAGAGATATATTTTTTCATAGTTAGTCGCTTTCTAACCGCAGAAGCAGAGCACCCCATTATCTGCGCTATTTTAGCAACACCATACCCTTTTGCTCGTAGGTTTTTTATGTTATTTTCATCTAACTGTAAAGTATTGGTACGAATTTCTATGCCTTGTTCCCGTAAATAAATAGCCACCGTAGATCCTCGTATACCATAGGCTAAACCTATGTCATCTGTACTCATATGATGATGAATATATAAGTAAGCCATCTCCTCTACCTTTCGATGATTTTGTACCTTCGGTGTTGTACATATTCCCATATGCCTCAACACATGATGTACTTTCCATCGGGATATGCCGTACATGCGAGCAATAGAATCCGAAGTATTTCCACTTTCATAAGCTCTACAAATACGTACTGGATCGATAGATACATTCTTCGTAGATCGCTGACAAGCCAGTCCATATTCCTTCATACGGCTTGCCATTGTCGTAATAGACACATCATAACGCTTTGCTAACGAGTGTAGAGACCACTTACCAGTTTCGTATAGAGCTTGTACATGAACCATATTGATATCTCTTTTTTAAAGGTCTTCGCTCAATGTCATACTGCTTCATGCGTCGCATAATAGTGTCTACACTACACTGAAAATACTCTGCTACCTCTCTAACACTCCACTGTTTTTCTACATATAGTTGTTCCAATAGCTGTCTAGGTATAACGCGCACATTACGATACATAATATCACCTTTCCTTATAGACGAACTCCCTTCTCTATTATTGTGAAAGCTCCATCAAGAAAAAACAATACAAAAAAGGTTCCTAATAGTCACATAGGTGACCAATAGGAACCTCTTTCCATATGTAATTATATGCACCACATACGATAGGTATAATTCTAATTGCTATCACAATATCCGGGCATAAACCATTCGTATTCTATGGCCTAACAACCTTCTAGTACAGATTATTATTAGCATTCTAATTAGCGATATTTCCGCTCTAGAGCTTTTGGCTTGCCTAAAATAATAGACCATTTCATCCCCTCTTTTAAGGCATGATTAGCTTTTCGTTTACGTGTTGAAGTTACAGCTGGGGCAGTTGTGACACTTACATTCCCAAGAAGAACACGACCCTCTTTAGATGCTTTATCTCGTTTAAACTCAGCTAATCGCTCATTTAAAGAAGGACCTGTAACAGACTCTCGAGTCGAACGAGTTGTATTAGTACTAAAGCTAGTTGATTTACTTGAGATTTTCTTGGATGAACCATGAGTACCTTGTTGCGTTGTAGCCGCTTCATCGTAATGATCCTCGGAAGCTAAAACTGTTTGAGTTTTATCATTACTTGGATGCACTTCAACATGTTTTTCAGATGTCTCCGTATCATCATATTGAAACAGCCTTCCGCCCTTTTTTCGTAAAGGGGCCTCAGGATGCTGATTTTCAATCGGTCTATTTTTGAAGATTTCACGATAGAAATCATCATCATACAACAAATCCTCAGTTGAAGGTTCTACAGGCTTTTTCTCTATGGAGATACCATATTCACGCTCCATATCCTCCCAAGTCTGGCCAGAAGTCGAACTTTCATAGTTATCATAATCATCAGACTCTTCTGTATTCTTACTTTTTATAATCGAAAAAGCAATATACGCGATGATACCTAGAACAAATATAGGGTTATGCGAAAAGATAGATAGCACAGAAGACAAAATAGAGTCCATAGCTACTCCTATTCACTATCTGCTAAGTTTTCACGCATTTTAGTGTCTGCAATAATATTGTTCATATTGTAGTAATCCATAACACCAAGATTACCGTTTCTGAAAGCTTCTGCCAATGCTTTAGGAACTTCAGCTTGTGCTTCCACAACCTTAGCTTGCATGTCTTGTGTTTTCGCACGCATTTCTTGTTCTGTAGCAACAGCCATAGCACGGCGCTCTTCTGCACGAGCTTGCGCGATTTTCTTATCTGCTTCTGCTTGGTCAGTTTGCAATTGAGCACCGATGTTACGTCCCACATCTACGTCAGCAATATCGATGGACAAGATTTCGAATGCAGTACCCGCATCAAGACCTTTACCCAATACAGTACGAGAGATGTGATCTGGATTTTCTAGTACATCTGTGTGCTCTTCAGAGGAACCTACAGTTGTTACAATACCTTCACCAACACGGGCGATAATAGTCGCTTCACCAGCACCACCAACGAGGCGGTCAATATTAGCACGTACAGTTACACGAGCACGAACCTTGAGTTCGATACCATTTCTTTGCTACTGCAGAGATGATTGGTGTTTCAATCACTTTAGGATTAACGGACATTTGAACCGCTTCCAATACGTCACGACCTGCAAGGTCAATAGCTGCGGAACGTTCAAATGTCAAAGGAATAGATGCGCGTTCAGCGGCGATCAACGCATCTACGACGCGGTCAACGTCACCACCTGCAAGGTAATGCGCTTCAAGCTGATTTACATTTACATCAAGGCCTGCTTTATTAGCTTTAATCAAAGGCATTACGATTTGGGATGGATTTACACGACGCAAGCGCATACCTACGAGTGTAAAGATACCAACATTAACGCCCGCTGCAAGAGCAGATACCCAAAGGCCTAATGGCACAACATACAAGAACACCATAATCCCAATCAGTAGAATGGGAATCAAAACTAAAATACCTACATCCATAATAACCTCCATTATATACGACAATGTGGTGAAAGCTTAATCGCGCTTTCTAACAATATTGCGGCCGCCTACAACACGAAGCACCACAATAGGTGAACCGGCATCGATGAAGTCCCCTTCGGTCACAACATCCACCAAATTACCATCAATTTTAGCAATACCTGCAGGGCGCAGTGTAGTATGAGCTACGCCTTCTTTACCAACTAAGTCATCTAATACATCATTAGATACATAGCCAGCTTTTGTCGTAGATCGTTGCCCTAAGGTAAACAATTTGCCTATCCAAGTCTTTTCAAAGTGATTAAAGAACACGATGATAAGGACAATTAGTAAGGCCGTTAATCCTAGTACTGCATACAGCGCTACCGTTCCTTCTCCAAGAGCTACAAAAACGCCCCAAAGAAATGCACAATAACCGATGAGTCCCTAAAATACCACCCGGTACAACGAGTTCTACCGCCATCAGGGCGATCCCTATAGCCATCCAAATTAAAAACTCCATAGGCCCTCCTCTCTATAATTAATTTTATGCAACTTATATATTCATTATACAATATAAAGAATAAATTATAAAGAAAAATGAACAACGACTACTTTCACAGATTACACCTGATTCAGTAGTCGTTGTTTATAAAGTATATTAGTTCAAAGTTTTAATGTTGTAGTTATCCTCTATTAGAAGTTGTCCTCTATTAGAAGTTATCATCTTAAGATACTATTTCATTAATAGACTTGAATTAAATTATACTTCTGTTTTTTTCAATTGGTCATTACCAACGCCTGTTTTTTGAAGGATTAATAAGATAATACTCATAGCCATGCCTACTACAGTAGCAAGCCCCATGCCTTTCAATACAACAGGACCTACAGCAAGTTCTGCACCGCTAAGACCTACAACAAGGATAACAGATGTTAATATCATATTAACAGGGTTTGTGTAGTCTACCTTACGTTCTACTAACATGCGCAAACCGGATGCCGCAATGATACCGAATAAGAGAATGGATACACCACCCATAACAGGAACTGGAATAGCATGAATAAGAGCTGCTACTTTACCTACAAAGGAGATAATCATCGCAAGAACTGCAGCACCACCAATTACCCATACGCTAAAGCAACGAGTAATAGCGAGGACACCAATATTTTCACCGTATGTCGTATTTGGTGTGGCACCAAAGAAACCAGAAAGGATGTTCGCAAGGCCATCACCTAGCAAGGAACGTTGTAGACCTGGTTCTTTCATCAAGTCTTTTGATACAATGTTGCTCGTTACAACTAAGTGACCTACGTGCTCAGCAAATACTACAAAGAGTGCTGGCATAATCATAATAATGGCATTGATATCAAATACAGGCATGCCATAGAACTGTGGTAAAGAGAACCAAGGAGCAGCCTCTACAGCAGAGAAATCAACAACGCCCATGAAGGCAGACAAGATATAGCCGGAAACAACGCCAATCAAAACAGGGATTACAGCTAAGAAGCCACGGAACACAACAGTACCAAGCAAGGTAACAACTAAGGAAAACATAGAGATAAAAATAGCTTGGCTGTGGCTCATGCCTAAATCTTGATTGCCAATAAGGCCAGACATACTCATTGCTACTGGCGCTAATTCCAAACCGATAATAGCTACGATAGCTCCCATCGCTGCTGGAGGGAATAACTTATCAATCCAACGAGTACCAATATAACGAACGAGAATAGATAAAATCACAAAGGATAGACCAAATACAACGAAGGCCCCCTTTGCAGCCTCATAACCAAGACCTGCAGATAATACGCCTGCTACAGGAGCAATGAAAGCAAAGCTAGATCCGAGATATGCAGGGATTTTACCTTTACAAACAAATAAATACAGTAATGTACCGATACCATTCATAAATAAAGCTGTTGCCGGATCTACTTTTAACAAATATGGTACCAATACAGTAGAACCAAACATAGCAAATAAATGTTGAAAACTAAGTGGCAACATTCGACCCCAGGACGGGCGTTCTTGGATATCAATATAATCCTTCATTTTTTCTCCTCACACACAATACAAGTACATTGCATTTATACAGCACCTCTTAAGAGATGCTATATAAATCCACACTAAATATATTCACCTTATACTACATAAGTTAAATATCAACGTTCAGACCTAGGTCGTCTACGAGTAGGCTTTTTAGTCTCTCTCGGTCTGAATGGACCAGGCATTTCCGTTTTTGAGGACTCTTCGGAGCAGCCGGTTTAAATCGGCTTTGCGTTTCCTCACGTAAAGATGGCAAAGCCTCAGCAGTACCAACTTGTTTTACACCTTCTACATTTCGACGACCAACGCTAGCTAACAAGCCTATAGCCATAAAGTTCATCAACAATGAGGAACCACCATAACTAATAAATGGCAAAGGTACACCTGTTACAGGCATAATGCCACAAACCATGGCAATGTTAAATAATGCTTGTCCACTGATGAGCAAGGTTATCCCCATCGCTAACCATTTGCCAAATTCATCGCGAGATCGATTAGCAATGCGGAATCCAAAGAATGTAAAGGCTGCCACCAAAAGAACTACAAAGACAGCTCCGATAAAGCCCATTTCTTGAGCCCACACGGCGAATGCAAAGTCTGTGTGTGCTTCTGGCAAGTAAAAGTACTTAGATGTACCTTGCATAAAGCCTTCCCCAAGAATACCACCAGAACCTACGGCCAAAAGGCCTTGCACCGTTTGATAGCCCATATCTTGAGCATGAGGCCAAGGGTCGAACCAAGACTGAATCCGTTCCCAACGATACGGTGACATACGAGCTGCAATAAAGCCTATCACGCCAGCTACAGCAAAGGCACCACCAAAGAATCGACCATCAAAACCTGCTAAATAAATTAATATGAAGGAGAACCCAAAGATTAGCACAGTTGTCCCCATATCTGGTTGCAAGATCGTTAACACTGCAAAGATTATAGGCCAAACTAACATTGGCAACATATAACCTACGCGCTCACTCACATAACCTTGTAAGTTTGTGAGTGGATTATTATATCTTGATTTACCCCATTTTCTCATGGTACTCAATTTAGCGGATGTCCATATTATGGCAGCTAACTTGGCAAATTCCGACGGCTGTATCGATACGGGACCGATAACAATCCACCGACGCGCACCATTAATGACAGAGCCCGCCACAAGAACTAACACCATACCTATTAGGGTTGCAATCATTATGCGTTGCAACATATGCGGCTTTTGTAGTTGTCTATAATCATAGCGATATAAAATAACACCTATTGCCATTGAAAGAAATAGGAAACCTATATGTTTTGAAAAGTACCCTAAAAGCCCTGTATTTTCGTAAATAGAGCTAATATAGGTGGCACTGAAGATATTCACACTACCTATAATCGTGATGAGTACTATAGGTAAGAGCATACCTTGTAAATCATTTTTAAAGAGTGAGCCCCACCGACTATCCCCCTTATTCGGTGTTTCCATGTTAAGCCTCCTTTTGTACTTTTGGCTTAATTGCTTCTAAGCGGAAAATAGGTTGTCCTTTAGCACTGAACTTCTCTTCATACTCAGTTTTTACATTTGGAAGGTCTGTACTATGTAAATCATAGGTTACATTTTTAAGTTCCCATCCGCATTCTTTGAATTCTTCAAGAGAGAACATAAACAAACCTTCGTTATCAGTTTTAAAGTGAACCTCACCACCGTCTTTTAAAAGACGAGCATAACGATCGAGGAATGTATGATATGTGAGGCGACGCTTAGCATGTTTTGCCTTAGGCCATGGATCACAGAAGTTGATATAGAAGCGATCTACTTCACCTGGCGCAACAATCTCTTCAATACCAGCGATATCAAAAAGAGATACCTTAGCATTATCTCGTTCTGCTTCAAAGATTTTTTGTGCTGCGTAATAGATTACCCCAATTTGCACTTCAAATCCTACGAAGTTAGCATCTGGATACGCTTCGGCCATACCCGCAATAAAGCGTCCCTTACCTGTACCAAGCTCCATATATAATGGTCGTTCAGGATGTGCAAACAACTCACGCCATTTACCCTTATACTGCTCTTGACCAGATAAAATAATATGAGAGTCATATTCGTGGATAGCTTCATCAATCCACGGTTTCCTACGAAGGCGCATACTTTCTCCTTACATCTATATTAATTATTAATTATATCTATTATTACAGGTCATATACCTATCTTATTAATTATAGAAAAGGGGGCGTTAAACGTCAATTATATTTCCCTTTTCTACATATGATTTAGAACATAAAAAGACCTACCTCCGAAGAAGTAGGTCTAGATGATATTAGAAAATCAAAGTTTCAAGATTTTCAATTTGATATTTGCTGAGGCCAAGCTCAGATAAACTCTTTTCAGATGCAGCGAATAGATTATTTTTACCTACGCGCGTGTACCTAAAGCTGCGGCAGCGACCAATTCACGGTCCAATTTACCTAGGCGAGAACGATTGCGATTTTGTGGTTTCGGCTTCTTCATACGGAACGTATTATATTGAACCCCTTCCTTAGCGTCCTCAGGCTTCTGCTTTGTTAAAGCAGCCCCATTAGTGCCATTCCCCAATAAAGCACTAAGTCCTGTTTGCTTAGGAACCATTTTTTCGTAATCAGCACCAAACTCAGGGCGCTCTTCACGCAATTGATCGAATGTAGCTAAAGCTGCATTCATTTGCTTCAAACCAGCAGCAGAGTAAAGTTGACGAATGGCAATACTCACCTCTTGCGGTGTCAACGTACCTCGCTCAATAGCAGAAGCGATTGCACTTTTCAACGCACCTTGATCTCCAGACGCTGTATAGCGACCGATATCAACTAAGTCTTTTTGACGTGCATTGAGTTCTTTAGGCGTATATATATTTATCTCAGATATAGACGGTGCCTGCTTAGAAGGCTGTTCTCCCGCCCCATTAGCCTCAGACATATAGCCACCGGCGACGATGGCCACGGCTAATGTTAAGGTTAATACTTTTTTCAACGTCTTAGAATCTCCCTTTTCATTAATACTTACTTATATAATACTGTGTTATTTCTGTACATTAACAACAAACTTGTTCTACTGTAATACATACTGTAGATAATATTATATAATACTTCATCTAATTTTTATAGTCCTATTCGAAAAAAATCTATAATCTTTTAACATTTTTTATATTTTTATAAAATATGACATTAAAATAATGCAGTAGAAATCGGAAATTCACTAGATTTCTACTGCATTTATAGAGAGAATTATTTTTTTAATATTTTATCAAACTAAACGGATAAAATTTGTTTGGCATCAGCCACAATCTGTTCTAAAGAAACGCCATTTTCTCTTAACAGTTCAGTTGCATCATAACGATCGTGGAACTCTTTAGCAATACCTTCACCACGGCGAGTGATTTCAGATTTATTTAGTACACTATAATCTGTCGTATCAACCACACCAGTAGATGTAAACTCACCTACAGGAACACGAATTGCTACAGGATGATCCTGTTGATGCACGGCATATTTAGTCATAGCCAATAGTTCTTCATTATTGGTAGGTGCTAAATAAACCAAGTTAGGAATGCTTGTAAGCATAGGAATATCGAAGAATCCTAAATGAGTGACATCATTCATACCATATACAGATGCCATATGATTGATAATGACCGCCGTGTTCAGATACCTTTGTCATGAGGGCTTGACGAGCTTGTGCCGTTAAATCTGTTAATTCAGCAAGGGATAAGCCTTTTAAATCGGCTGGAGATTTTATATCAATTAAATTCATAAGTTGCTTTCCTATTTGTTTTGTGTTACTAACCGTGCTATACTGTATGTCCAATATGTAACAAGTATAAAACTTAAAGTTAGGTTTAAGTCAAGAAAAAAACGTAAAATTTAAATCTAACCTTTAATCATATACATAGATTATATACTAAATATATTACTCTTGAATCTAAATCCATTTACAAATTTAATATGAACCCAAAAGGAGGTCCTATGACATATACTGTTGGCGAAATCGCAAAAAAACTAAATGTGGCACCTTCTACATTGCGTTATTATGATAAAGAAGGCTTATTGCCCTTCGTAGAACGTTCTGTTGGTGGTATCCGTATATTCCATGACGAGGATATGGATTGGTTAGAATTAATTGAATGCATGAAGCATACAGGCATGCCTATTAAAGAAATAAAACATTTTATCGACTACTGCGTCGAAGGTGATAGTCGCATTAATGAAAGATTATCTATTATTAGAAATCAACGAGATCGCGTATTAGTAGAAATCGAACACCTACAAGCACGCTTGTCCATGCTAGAATTTAAAACATGGTTTTACGAACAAGCTAAGGCTAATGGAACTACTAGCTTTTATGAAAGCTTAACACCTGATGACGTTCCTGTAGAGTATCATAAATACTTTGAACGCAAATGGCGCGCTGATAAAGAAGCCGCCGAAAACGGTGAACCACCTAAAAAATATAGAGCCATATAAACCAAAAGGAGCTATCTCAACGGATAGCTCCTCTTTTACATGACATAATAATTGGAGAATTGTTTACATTAACAGCTCTAAGTAGGCTTTAGGCCTTATTTATTGGGACTTTCATATATAGTTTTATAACCGCCCTCTGTTACAGCTACGATTTGTTCAATCTCCTCTGTTGGATCCTCTGTGAAAGTAAAACTTTCACTAGCATCAAAAGATGCACTCGTTCCACAAGAGGAACTCAAATCGCGGGGCACCGGTCGGAGTTCTATATTGGTTACCCCTTCAGGAGCTTCACGCTTGAAGCGAATCGCTCCAAAGTGAGAGTAAAATGTTGCAATATATTTCATAATCACTCATTTCTAGTCTACGCATTTACACGTTTTGTATTAAGGATAGCAATGATAAGAGCCACTACAAAGCCAACACCTACAGCAATTTCACCATTTAGTGTAGGACCAGCACCAGTGGCAGCTAAACCAAAGTTATGAGCGAACGCCGCACCAGCTGCAAGGCCAAGTACTGTAACCGCAGAATCAGAATTACCTTCACCAGTCATAATCAACTGACGCAATGGACAACCACCAAGCAATACGCTACAGAAACCTGCAAGCGCCATACCTAGGAAGTTCCACAATCCATCTGTATGTGCAATCGGTTGGTTTTCAAAGCCTAGATGGAAGTTACCAAAGCTAATATTTACAACGAATACACCAATGAGAACTGCTAAATAGCCAAAGATAAGAATAGATTTTTTAAACAAGAATAAATCTCTAAAGCCCCCAACCGTACAAAGTCGGCTAAATTGAGATAAGCCACCTACTACAAGGCCAGCCGCCAAAGAAATGAGCCATGGAGCATGCATAGCGCCAGGACCTTTTTGGCTAAAGAAGATAAATGCTGGTGCTGTTACAACAAGTACGAGCAAGCCTACTTGAATAGCAGGCATCATAGCAGATTCTAATTTGCTCAATGCATAAGTGCGTTGTAAAGAATAGCCTTTTTTCAAGAATATAGTACCAAATCCAATACCACCTGCAAAGCCAGCAATGCCGAACAAAGCATTTAAGTCACCACCGCCAAGTCGCAAAATCATACGAATTGGACAGCCAAGGAACATCAACGCACCAATCATAACAAAGAAGCCAAGAATAAATCGAATAATTGGGGATGAACCACCTTTACTTTGGTGCTCGCCACGAATCATGGACAATACATAAGCCCCTAATATAAGACCGATAATTTCTGGGCGAATGTACTGTACAGGTGCGGCACGATGTAGACCTAGACCACCGACAGTATCGCGAACAAAGCACGCAATACAAGAATCCCATATTACCTGGATTTCCAGCTAATACGAGGAAGCCCGCGATAGCACCAATAATAAGGCCTGCAATAATTAAATTCCGTTTTTCATGAGACCCACTCATAGTAAACTCCTTTCAAACTACAAACACAAAAACTCTATGAGTACATGCTCCGATTCTAAGTAGCATGCTACTCATGATATAATAGCCATAAATATACATTGTTATTTATGGAGATTATCTATGGACTATATCTATTTAGACAATGCGAGCACTTCATTTCCTAAAGCACCAACAGTCGCCACCGCTATGTCCGACTATATAACGAACCGGGGTATCAATATCAATCGTGGCTCCTATGCCCTCGCCTACGATGTAGAGGATATTATCTATACAACAAGACAACGACTACATACCTTATTCAACGGCCATGATCCATCACATGTCATCTTTACACAGAATGTGACGATGAGCTTAAATATGGTCATCAAGGGCCTATTGAAAGCAGGTGATCATGTGCTCGTTAGCTCAATGGAGCATAATGCAGTCATGAGACCTCTTACCCAACTGCTAGATAAAGGCATTACCTTTGATACTATTCCATGCGACTCCACAGGATCCATCCAAATGGACTCTATCGAGCCATTAATTCGTCCTAACACAGTAGCCCTAATTATCAATCACGCATCCAATGTATGTGGAACCATCCAACCGCTCGAATCAATTGGCCCGATCTGCAAGGCTCATAATCTACAATTTATTGTAGACGCAGCCCAAACGGCAGGTGTTATTCCTATTGATGTGAAAGTATGCCATATTGATGCACTTTGCTTTACAGGTCATAAAGGATTATTGGGACCTCAAGGTATTGGTGGCATTATATTGACCAAAGAAATGGCTCAAAACTTAACCCCTCTTATTGCTGGTGGTACAGGCAGCTTCTCACATTTAGAAACACTGCCTACCCATATGCCCGACGCCTTTGAATCAGGTACGTTGAATCTACCTGGCATCATTGGGCTCAATGAAGGCCTCTCCTATATTGAGTCACAAGGAATGGAAAATATTCATAACCACGAGCTAGCGTTAACACAATCCTTCCTCGAAGGATTACAATCAATAGATGTTGTTAACATCGTTGGTAAACAAGATATCCAAGATAGAACTGCCGTTGTATCCATCACAATCGATAGTATGGACCCAGCAAGTATTGCTTACGAACTAGAATCTAATTATCACATCATGACACGTGTTGGTCTCCACTGTGCCCCACGAGCACACCAAACACTTAGGAACCTATCCAGAAGGAACTGTGCGCTTCTCCTTTGGCTATGCCAACACACATGAAGATGTGGTAGCCGCATTATCTGCGCTACATAGAATCGTTAAAAATACTAAATAATACATAACCGTTAAGGCTATATACTTCGGTATATAGCCTTTTATACTTCTATGCTTCACACAAACGACCGATAGCATCAGCTCTGCAGCGTTTGCAGTGTGTCATTTGTGGCACATAGTGACCAATAAATTGACGCATGTTATCGATTTCTTCTGAAGTCGGGCCTCTATGATTTTCAAATGCCGTATCATGAACCGGAATCATAGCAATACAGTTCATCAAATCAACGCCCCATGATTCCGCTTGTTTAGCGATAGCTGGTACATGGTCCATATTTACATCAGGCACTACTACGGTGTTAATCTTAACAATGATGTTCTTTTCCTTTAACTTTCGGATACTTTCAGCCTGACGTTCTAATAAAATACGGGCCCCATCGATTCCCTTGTAAATATTACCCTCATAGCGAACCATGGAATATACATGTTTTGCAATCTCAGGATCAATAGCATTAACCGTAATCGTTACATGAGTAATTCCTAAGTCAGCAATGTCATTAACATAATCAGGCACTGCTAAGCCATTACTAGATAAACAAAGCATGACATGGGGGAAATCTTTTTTTACGAGGCGGAAGGTTTCTAGTGTCTTGTCTGCATCACACATAGGATCCCCAGGCCCTGCAATACCTACTACAGAGATATCCTGACGAGCATCAAACACCTTGCGCACAAAGGCAGCTGCCTCTTGTGGCGTATAGACATGCTGCGTCACGCCCGGTCTATTTTCATTGGCACAGTCGTACTTACGATTACAATAATTACATTGAATATTACAATTTGGCGCTACTGGTAAATGTAAACGACCCCAATTAGCGGCAGCATCCTTGTTGTAGCATGGATGATTTTGTAGGAAACTTTGTCCTTGAATTTCTTTCATAATTAACCTTTCCGACCAAATCTAATAGCATCTTTATGGCAAACATGTAAGCAATCACCACAGTTGGTGCAATTCATTTCATTTGGTCGTGTTCCCATTTCACATACGCGCAAGCACGCATCACAGTTATCGCAATCATTTGTTTTAAAAATTCTAAAAATAGAAATTTTGCGAAGCAACTCCATTACGCCCCCAAAAGGACATACAAAGCGGCACCAAGCATTGGCGATAATAAGGGAACCAGCAATAATAGATACGACCGTTATAGTACGAGCCGCCCAATACCATTCGGAGAACTGCATAGATAAAATAACAGCATTAAAATATTCATCGCTCGTCCGAATTGGAATCATAATGCGAGGATTACCAAATTTAAAATAAACTACGAGCCCTAAAATTATAGTTGCTACCATGCCGAGTTGAAGGAAACGCATATAGTTTTTACGATTTCTTAGTGGCCCCATAGATATTTTTCCCAGCATTTGGTTAACCCACCCACTTGGACAAAACCAGCTACAGAAAGCACGTCCAAAGAATACGACCATAATCGGCAAGATAATCCACCACGCATAAAAGTACGTCGTGATGCGGCCCCAACAGGTAATCATAGAACAGCTTTCACAGTTTACGAATGGAACGATATAAGGGCATCGGAATATGCCATAGTATACCCATTTTCCCCATAATAAAGAGGAAGATAAACTGTACAATGCGACGCCAAAGCGTTAAATTCTTAGGGGCTTGTTTCCCAGATACACCAGAACTAACTTGAGTTCCACAGGTTGTAGATGACGGACAGTGATTACACATCTTTTACACCAAACCTTTCTATCAAATCGAGACCTCTCGCACTAAAAACGGATGTGAACCCGTGATTTTCTAAGATTTGTTGTCCTTCTTGGGACCGTGTAAATTCAATATAATCAGCAGCCAACGCACGATCTTGTACATATTTCATTGTATTAATAGTGAAAGTAAGCGGTGCAGGTGGCACAAATTGTGCAGGTATGGAGAAGTACTCTATACGATCCTTGAACCGATCATGTGTGGTAAGGCGTTTTTCAATGATGGATACATCGGCTTTACCTTCTACGAGATCACACATCATGGAAATTACACAAGCATTTTCAGCCATTAAGTTTTTCATGATACCATCGGTCAAACCAGATAATTTCATGATGCCCTTTACAGATGCACTACCTGGTGGAGATGCGCCTAGGGGCAACATAACGCGTACACCAGGCTCGGCCATATCCTTCAAGTCCCGAATCCCTGCAGGATTTCCCCTTAGGTGTAACGATAACGTAATCCGTAAAACATAATGGTTCAAAAGCCATACTTACGCCTTTTTTGCGCATATTTTTCGCTAGATCTAAACCGCGAGCTCCAAAGATTTCTGTGCGACTCTTCTCAGCCAACAAGGATTTACCAATAGCCCCTGCAAAGGCACCAGTATACTGAATATTGTGCCCCGTGTGCATCGTATAAACTTGGTTTAAATCAAGGAACGCTTCCGACAAACCGCCACAAGTCCACACTTGTAATGAGTCAGACTGTGTTGGCTTGTAAGCGCCGCGTATAAACGACGGCACCGCTGATGCGGCTGCTAAAGCTAAAGCACCACCAATAAACTGGCGACGGGATATATCCTTTTTCAAAAATCCCATGTACTTACCACCTTTCACTGAACTTTACAGTACTAAGTATATACTCACATTATAGTATAAAAACCATAAGCTTTAACGATGATATGCATAAGTTTGATTAATTTGTTTATATAGATTAGTCATGTGAATACTGTTTTTAAAAGTATTATTATAAAATTTTAAGATATTCTCTCCATATCTATTTTATTGAATATTTATTGCATACGATGAGTATGCTATTTTTTAGGTTTAATGAAGCTAACATCCCGCTATACGCTCAGTACATAGTAAACAAGGACAATCAGCTCTATAGACTATATTAGACTCTTTACAGCACTCATTGCCCTTTAAGATTTAAATTCACTATAAGACAATATTGCCCAAAAGAACGCAAAAAGGCGGTACAACCAAATGGTTGTACCGCCTTGATTCATCAATTATTCAGCAGTGAATGGCAATAAAGCGATTGCACGTGCACGTTTGATAGCTGTAGTCAATTTGCGTTGATGTTTTGCGCAAGTACCGGAAATACGACGAGGTAAGATTTTGCCGCGTTCAGTCGTGAAACGACGAAGTTTAGCAACATCTTTATAGTCGATTTGATCGATATGGTCTGCACAGAAAACGCATACTTTTCTTCTTGGCTTTCTGCCTCTATCTCTTCTCATTGCGAATCCTCCTTTTCGAATTAGTAGGAGTCCCTGACACTAGAACGGGATGTTTTCGTCATCGCCGCCTGTACTGAAACTATCAAAATTGGACCCACCTTCGAAAGAATTAGTATTCATATCAAGGGATTGGCCCACAAAGTTCGCTACTACTTCAGTAACGTACCGTTTTTGACCGTCCTGAGTCTCGTAAGAACGAGTTTGCAAACGACCTTCTACAAAGCAACGACTGCCTTTACGAAGATTACCTGCCGCTTCACCAAGTTTCCCCCAAGCAACACAGTTGATGAAAGCAGTTTGTTCTTTCGTCTCATTTGTTGTGGAATCAATGTAGGTGTTAGTTGCAGCTACTGTGAAAGTTGCTACAGCACGACCAGTTTTGGTATAGCGCACTTCAGGATCACGAGCTAAATTACCTAGAATTTGTACAGAGTTCATGTTTTCCTCCAGGCTTTAATTATGCTTCGTGTTTAACAATTAGATGTCTTAGGACTTCATCGTTGATTTTCAATACACGATCGATTTCTTTGATTTCAGCAGGAGCTGCTTCAAAGTTGATCAATACATAGAAACCGTCAGTGAATTTCTTCACAGCGTAAGCAAGACGACGCTTGCCCCAACGATCTACCTTTTCTACTGTGCCGCCTACACGAGCAATTAAAGCTTCTACTTTTTCAATAACAGCATTAGTTGCTTCCTCTTCAGCTGGTTTCACAATAAACATGACTTCGTATTTGTTCATACAAAATCACCTCCTCTTTCGGACTAATGCCCCTATCGACACATAGGGGTAGGAAGTGCTTACCATCAATAAGCCTTACTATTATAACCTAAAAAAAGAATGAAAGCAAGAGCTCAAATTTAAGCCCTTGCTTTCACCACTATTATATACGATTATATTTTTCATCCTCAGGAAAGGCTATAACGGCACAAATAATTACAAATATTGTAATTACCCCCATCATAGGGTCTGCCGTATCATTTGGTAAAAAGGTAAGGATCAACGATGATATAATACCACTACCATATTGCATGGCACCTAGGAGTGCTGCCCCAGAACCTGCCATTCTACCTGCTCTATCTAATGCTAAGGCATTTGTTACAGCTGCAATGATACCATTCATGGAGAAGAATAAGAAACAGCCAATAACGATTAACCACAGGGAATGATAGCCCACAATCATTAAGCCCATTACAACAGATACACAAATAGCAGCGAATAATGTGGCATATCGCAACAACCTATCGAGTCGTATAGCGCTTACAATACGACGATTGATTGCACTTAGTAACATAACACCAATAATATTAACAGAAAAGAGATAGCCAAAATACTCCTTTTGGCACTTCATAGACATCAATATATACATAAGGAGAACCCGTTAGGAACGCATAGATAGCAATATAAAAAGAGCTAACACATAGCGTATATTTCATAAAGCCTTTATTACGTAATAAAATCCAATAATTATTATAGGTATGACCTATAGACTTTTTACTACGCTTCTCTACAGGATGTGTTTCAGGAATGACTAATACGGCAACGAGCATCAGAATACCGATAGCAACCAATAACCAAAAGATTGAATGCCATGTATACCATACAAGTAGATGCCCCGCCAACATCGGCCCTGCAATAGGCGCTATGGCCATAACAATAGCTAAGGTAGATAACATTTTAGCAGCTTCAGTCCGACCATATAAGTCGCGAATCATAGCCCGTGATAACATAGGTCCTACGCAAGCACCAAATGCTTGGAACACGCGCCAAGCTAGCAACTCCATCATGGATGAACTCAATGCACACCCCACAGAACCAATGATAAATAAAACTACCCCCATAATCAGCGGCTTCTTACGTCCAATTTTATCGCTAACGGCGCCCCAGAAAAGTTGGGCTAGCGCAAAACCTATTAAGAAACCAGTCAACGTTAGCTCCGCATCACCATTAAGATCTCGCCCCATCTCAGGCATGGCAGGTAAATAAATATCCGTCGACAATGACGTAAACGCCATCAATGCACTTAATATAGAAGTAAAAAGCCATCCTTTATTGCTAATCGTCAGCATAAAGACACCACTTTCATGTAAAATCGCACTATAAAATGTATGTATTTAAATTATATCAAAAACAATGTTAATGCTATATAGTTTTGATATTTTTCAACAAAAAAGCGTAGTAAAATACTACGCCCAAAATAGAGTAAAGATAAAAGCCTAACGCAATAAAGTATAAAAATACTCGCACGCTAGGCAATCCTCTTAAAACTGTTTATAAGATGAGCCTAACGCTACCACATGTTGATGGCTCTCCTTTTTCTTTATTATACAACATCAACAAAATTTCTTACAAAATTTATATGATAAATGGCTCATTATCATTAACGATATACACATTTCTATTAGGTACTAATGCCTCTAATCTCTCAGGATTATCAGTGTGAACCGGAATAATAACGTCAGGATTAACTAATTCTATAAACTTAATCAAATCATCTTTAGACACATGACCACTGGCATGACATATATAGGTTGGGTAAGTCTCTAACAAAGCTTTCAATGCTAGGTTTTCTTCAATATATCCTGTCCACATAGAATATATTATACGTACATCATCTTTAGGGAACTCTTTTATGTGAAAATATGATTTTCTGTTGCTCTTACTAAACATACAAAGCCGTTATCCATATAGTATTTAGGATATTTGCCTTTATCAAGAACTAGCGGACTATCATGTCTACGATACAAAGAACTTTCATAATATACATTAT